>ERZ835980.1302-NODE-1302-length-28371-cov-4.620780_pt1 | contig 28371 bp, 33 predicted proteins | sample MGYA00519943_ERZ835980 | MGnify/ENA primary metagenome ERZ835980 (study PRJEB31850, sample SAMEA3708791) | human gut metagenome | biome: human gut; feature: human-associated habitat; material: faeces | place: China | collected 2014 ... | reverse complement strand
TTTCTACATAGGCGGTATTAAACTGTCGATAGCCATTCGGTTTCAAAGTACCAAAAATATCTCGTATAATCTGTTCTTGCCAATCGATAAGTTCAAAGGGCTTACCGGCCCATGTGCCTTTGGTATGGCAGAGACATTCAATAAAATTGACTGCATAATCCGCCATCTGTTTGCTATAGGTGGAGTCCACAGCCATGAAGCGTGTCGGTGTGTAGTTTTCAAGCTTACGCAAATGTATGCGCCTCCTTTCGCAGAAATAAAAATAGCCGCCTGGTGGCGACGTCTATAACGAGGAACAGCCCTATCTGGGACCGTCCTTCTTGATATTCTTTTCAGGTGAGTTAATTTAATTCGTTAAGCAGGATGCAAAGCGCTAGGTTGGCCTCTTCACAGGTTGGTTCGATGTCCCAGCCTCTGTCGTAGTTGCACACGATTTCACCGTTCCGCTTAAGCATCAGCTTGGAAATCCTGCCGCCGTCGATTCCGAACTCGGAGCCTTCGTCGTACTGCTTGAACCAGTAATGGAAGATGCTGCCGTGGACCCGTAGGCTGCCTTCGTGCCAGAGGCGTTTTTCCTCGTTTGCGGGGACCGGGTTGACTTTGATCTTGAAAAGGAAGTCGCCGGTGTTGGATACGCAGAAGTCTTCGACTATGCAGTTGCTGAAATGGTCCGGAATGTCTCGCATGCTGCCCTCAAAGAAGGTGGTGTCGAGCTGGCGGTTTGTCAGCGTCACCGTGGCATTGCGGCTGATCAGATCGTAAAACTTTTCCAGTCTAATCATCGTCGGTCCCTCCTTAATATTTCGTGGCCTTGTGGCTGTCGAGGTTCTTGAAGAAGGCGTCAACCTCAGCGAGGCTGGAAAGGACGTCTCTGTAGGCTCCGAGGCCGCTCTTCTTGATGATCCTGTAGTAGCCCTGACGGTTCTTCAGAACTCCGAGGCCATTTGCTTCGGCAATCTTGGTGGCCGTGCGGGTGAGCTTTCCAAGGCTCTGGATCTCGTGGTCTTTGCCCTTTTCAAAGGCTGTCTTGCAGTTGGTATGGTCGATGTAACGCATCGTGGTTTCCTCCGTTTGTGTGTATTTCCTTTCGGTAGTGTATATATCACTCTAAACGCCTGAAATAGCAAGTCATTTCTGCGATATAAACCGAAGTATTCTACACAAATATTAGGGCATGGAATTGTGTACTTTATGCCTCTCCGTAGAGGATGAAATGCACATATTCCTTGCGATGTTCCTCGATGAAAACCACCAGCTCATAGAAGTCTCGCTCGTAGGCCAGCCGCTGCACCATGTTTGTATCAAACATATTCGTCAGGCCGGTATCCCGGATGGCGAGGATCTGCTTTTTGATCGTCTCATTCATCGTCGCTCACCACCCTGCAAAGGTCTGCACCGTATGCGACCGACAGGCCGGAGCCGTTGTCCCATGCGACCATGATGGAACTGACGTCGTCCACGCCGAGGACTGTTCCTTTCGTCCCGATGGGAGGAGCTTGAACATCGTCCATTTGCAGGAGTTCCACCCGTGTACCGGGCTTGTACCGGCATCGTAAGCCCTCAAGGGCCGCTTTTGAGATCACTCGCATGATTCCACCTCCGTTTTCTTTGCACCGCTTTTGAAGGCCGAGGAGCCGGAGAGGTTGCGGAGCAGGATTTTGCGCTCGGTCTTGTAGTCATCACCGATGAAGCCCAGCCTCAAAAGGAAACAACGGAATGCGTACTTGTCGTTGTCGACCGGCTTTTCCTTGGCGATGATCCGCTTCTGGTTCAGGGCCATTTCACACAAGGCTGCGATGAAGTGCGAGTAGGCTTTGACCTCTTCGGGGGAGGGCAGCTCCTTAAACCACGGGAAGGCGATGCGGTCTTCCTTAAGTTCAATGCTGATGTCCTCGACGCCGAGGGCCTTTTTGATCAGCTCGCCTTTTGCGTCCAGTAGCTTGGTGAGGTTTCCGACCGAGACCTTTTCGAGCGGGATCTCAATCGTAAGGCCTTTCTCTTCGGTTTCGGCCTTGTCTTTGACCGGGTTGAATCCGGCTGCGGCAAGGGCGATGATGACCGCCTCAATGGTGTCCTGATCCGTGCGCTCGTCCCAGACCATCGTGCCGTCTTTCTCAACGGTGATGTTGTTGATGACGAAGGCGCAGGTGGGCATGAATTTGTAGACGGCCTTCATGCCGACCACCTTGGAGATGATGCCGACCAGTTCTTTGCGGTCTTGCCCGGTGACGTTGTAGTGTAGTTCTTTCATGGGATTACCTCCTTGTTTTTTGGTACTGTATATATCACTCTGAAGCCACAGAATAGCAAGTCATTTCAGCGAAATATATGTACCGATTATCGTAGAAAAACAGGAGCCTCAATTGTCTACATTAGCTACTTCGTCGAAGCGGAAAGTCACGCCGTCACGCTGCACCGTCACACCATCCGAGGAGCCGACCTGTTCGATGTATCGCTTCACGATGACGTCGCAGAACTTCTCGTCCAGCTCCACGGTATAGCAGATGCGATCCGACTGCTCACAGGCAATCAGTGTGCTGCCGGAACCGCCGAAGGGATCCAGAACCACAGCGTTGCTCATGGAGGAGTTCATGATCGGATATGCCAAAAGCGCAATCGGCTTCATGGTCGGGTGATCGCCGTTCTTCTTGGGCTTGTCAAACTCCCAGATGGTGGTTTCCTTACGGCCCGTGTACCACTGGTGCTTGCCGTTTTTCTTCCAGCCATAGAGCACTGGCTCATGCTGCCACTGGTACGGAGAGCGTCCGAGCACCAGCGACTGCTTTTTCCAGATGCAGCAGCCGGAGAGGTAGAAACCTGCATCAGCAAAAGCCCTGCGGAAGTTCAGCCCTTCGGTGTCCGCATGAAACACATAGATGGAAGCATCGCCGGTCATGACGGCTTCCATATTGGTGAAGGCGTCGAGCAGGAACTGATAGAAGGCGTCATTTGCCATGTTGTCGTTCTTGATCTTTCCGGCAGAGCCTTCATAGTTCACATTGTACGGTGGGTCCGTGATCACGAGGTTGGCCTTGACGTCGCCCATCAGAGTGTCGTAGGTTTCCTTCTTTGTGGAATCGCCGCAAACCAGACGGTGCCGACCGAGCGTCCAAATGTCACCAGCCTGGGTGAAGGAGGGCTTTTTCAGCTCCTCATCCACATCGAAATCATCGTCATGCATGCCGTCCTTCAGGCTGTTTTTGAAAAGGTCGTCGATCTCGGCAGGGTCAAAACCGGTGAGGGAAACATCAAAGTCCTCACCCTGCAGGTCAGCGATCAGCAGGGTCAGCTTGTCCTTATCCCAATCGCCGCTGATCTTGTTCAGGGCGATGTTGAGCGCTTTTTCCTTGGCGTCGTCCATTTCAACGACCACGCAGTCAACCTCTGTGATGCCAAGGTCGATGAGGACCTTGAGCCTCTGGTGCCCACCGACAACACGACCGGTCGTCTTATTCCAGATGACCGGTTCGACATAACCGAACTCCTCGATGGAGCGTTTCAGTTTTTCGTATTCCTCGTCACCGGGCTTCAGGCCCTTGCGAGGGTTGTATTCGGCAGGAAGCAGCTCTACCGTTTTCTTTTTCTCAATCAGCATATAAGACCCCACTCAGCGAACCTCTCGAAACCGCCGATGCGTTCAATGAAAGTCCTCGCTGTTTCTACGATTCTCTCGTATGGAATACCGTCCACAGCATCGTCACCGATGGCACAGACAAGCTCGACCGGCACACCGGTTTCCTGCGCCTTGAGCCATGCGTAAATGTTGATGCTTACGTCGGCTTTGGAGAGGTCCTTGCCGTGCAGACCACCGCCGGTCACGGAGTCTCCCGTATCGGAGCCGAGCTTCCGGTTGGTGGCACCGGAGTCAACGTCCGTGCCGCCGGTCCAGTCACCGAGCGGATTGATCTCGGCATCCGGAAAGACTTCATGCAGATTGCCGGTTTTGGCGTTGCTCTGGCAGAGGATCAGGCGGTTGCCGTCCAGAATGTATTTGCCGTCGCTACCGTAGGTTTCATAGAGCTGCTTGGCGATGGCGGTGAGCTTTTTCTGCTCATCAGTCACCGGGACGCCTTTGAAGATGCCGTTGTCGCCGCAGTGGATGCCGTCGATCTGGTTGTCGGCCAGATGCTCATCCTGCGAAACCTCACGATAGCCCACCAGCAGGTTCCCGGCGATACGGGAAACGGCAGTCTCTACCTCATCAGGGGCGAGGGCCACCGAGGTTTCGCTGATAATATGGCAGATGCCGTGACCGATCAGGACCTCGACGGCAATCTTCGGGTTCTTCTCTTTTTGATACGCAAGGTCAACAAGAGCACCGGCAATACGGTCGGCCACCTTGTCGGGATGCGCCGGGTTTACTTTTTCAAACATATCAGTTTCCTTTCCGAGCGGTGAGAAGCCGCTCCATCAAATCATCTTGTGGATTTCTGCCGCCGTACTCCACGGCACAGTTTTCTTTCACGATCTGGTAAATCTGATACCAGACCTGATTAACCTGCTTCATGTAGGTCTGGCTCATCGCAACATACGGTGAAGCGATGGCATTGCCGGTGGTGGGATGCTTTGCCAGAAAGCCGAACTCGGAGATCGCTTCCTCGCACTGAATCCATCGGGAGACTGACATGGCGTACTGCTCAATCATCTGGTTGTTTACTAACATTTCACAGCCACGAGCCTTGAGCCAGTTCCAAGTATCCCGGTAGACCTCTTCGGCACACAGGTCTTTGCCGTTCTTCTGAGCGGCCTTTAAGTATTCTTTGACCGGAGGAACAACCGCTCCTTCGATTTCTGCCGGTTCCGGGAGCACCATCGCACCATTTAACCTGCCGTCAGCGATTTTATCTGTCAGGGCCTTGGATTTTCTTCCGGCACCGACACGCTGACCGCCTCTTATAGTTCCGTCTTTTGCCACACATTTCACCTCGCTTTCCGGGCTGGGGGTTAATACCCCGTTTGATTTCTGATTTTTGCGCTCGTGACCCCACGCCGCTGTCCGGGTAGAAAGGTCGTAGAGATTTGACCCGCCCCACGGTCACCGGTCACCGAGCTCGTGATGGATCTTCGTGTGACACGACTGGCACAGGCTCATCAGGTTGCTGGCATCGTGGGTGCCGCCTTGGGAAATAGGAAGAATATGATGAACTTCCTCGACCGATGTTAACCGACCTTCCTTAAGGCACTGCTCACACAGAGGGTGGGCCGCTGCATACCTGTCACGGATACGCTTCCAAGCCCTGCCGTATTTGCGGTTGACGTCCGGGCTGCGCTCGTACTTGTTGTAACGATCCCGGTCCAGCTTCTCGTGCTCCTGGCAGAAGCGTCTATCAGTAAGCCTTGGACAGCCGGGGTAAGCGCAGGGTTTCTTTGGACTCCTTGGCACATAATCACCTCGCTTTCCGGGCATAACAAAAGCCCTGCGGGAGAGGGACTCCCACAAGGCTTCCGTAGGTTTTACTTTGTCCATCATAATACTATCATAAAAGGCGACTCTCAATCTCTCTCATTTACTCTCATGATGGCGGCCACACAGGAAAGCGCCGTATCGTGCATCCGGTAAATGTGCTGGATGCTGTAATGCATCTCAACCGCAATCTTCTCCCACGAGAGGAAGCACAGATACCGCTTCTCCAGCAGGGTTTGCAGTTCAACATCCGAAACGGCCCGGATTGTGGCCATGATTTCCTTCTTCAATTCCACCAGATCCTCGACGTCGTGTTTCAGGCTTTCCTCAACCTCGATAATCTTCAAAACGGCCCGTTCTATTTTGGAGCCTCCACGATTTGGGTTTCTGGGCATGTCGCTGTAAACGACGGTGCAGGATGTGGCCAGTTCATTTAAAGACTCGATCTGCTGGAGCTTGGATTTAATCCGCATATCCAGCGTCCGGGCCTGTGACAGATATTCTTTAGCGGTCATTTCGCTTCTCCTTCCGTAGCTCTTTTATGAGGAATTCCGGATCGACTTTTGACAGGACACCGAACCAGCCGGAACGGAAGAATCGCTCTATTTCCTGAAGCTGCTGTTCGTCGTCGGTTAGCCGGTAATCCTTGGCCGCCTGCAGAATGATGGCGTTTGCCAGATTCTCGTATGGGTTCAAAGTCGCACCTCCGAATTTGTGATCACTCGGATTGGCGTGGATTGTCGAATATTGTCATTAGATTTTCAGATTTGCCTTGACCGCAGCGATCAGAGCCGACTGCGTTTTGTCTTTGGCCTTAAGTGCCCGGAGAATCTGCTCATCAATAGTGCCGTCCGTCACGATATGCTGAACGACCACAGTTTCGGCAGTCTGACCTTGCCGCCAGAGCCTTGCTATGGTCTGGGAATAGAGCTCCAAGGACCATGTGAGGCCGAACCAGACGATGGTGTTGCCGCCGGTCTGAAGATTGAGGCCGTGTCCCGCAGAAGCCGGGTGAATCAGGGCTACCGGGATTTCGCCGTTGTTCCATCTGCGGATACTGTCGGCTTTGTCCAGCTTGGAAAACGGGATATGGCGATCATGCAGCCGTTTCATGATCCGCTCCAGATCATGCTGGTACCAATAGGCCACCAGAAGAGGCTTGCCGTTTGCCGACTCGATAATGTCCTCCAGAGCGTCCAGCTTCTGCTCGTGAATGGGGACCGTATTCCCGGCATCGTCGTAAATGGCACCATTGGCCATCTGGGAGAGCTTGCCGGAGAGGGCTGCAGCATTAGCAGCGGATATTTCACCATCGGGCAGGTCCAGAATGAACTGTTTTTTCATCTCGTCGTAGGCGTCCTGCTCATTGGGACTGAGATAGACCTTGTATTCGCTGGATATGAGTTCCGGCATCTTCAGGTGGTCCGTGGATTTCATCGAAATGGTGATATCCGAGATTTTCCGGTATATGGCTTGCTCGGCACCGGGTTTCGGACGGTAGCTGTAAACGATCTGGCCGTTCATGGCGTCCGGCACGAAATATTCCTGCCGATAATAGGTAATGAACCGACCGAGTCGTTTTCCCATGTCGATGACCTTGAACTCTGCCCACAGATCCATCAGTCCGTTGCTGGCCGGAGTGCCGGTGAGCCCAACGACACGCTTGATTCTGGGCCGTACCTGCATCAGAGCCTTGAAGCGTTTTGACTGGTGGTTTTTGAAGGAAGAAAGCTCGTCTACCACGACCATGTCGTAATCAAACGGGAGCTTGCTTTTCTCAATGAGCCACTGGACGTTCTCACGGTTGATGATGTAGATATCGGCTTTCTTCGTCAGGGCCGCTTTTCGCTCAGCCTCGCTTCCGACCGACACCGAATAGGTCAGGTGGTGAAGCTGGTCCCACTTTTGAAGCTCTGCGCTCCAAGTATCACGGGCTACTCGAAGCGGAGCGATGACCAGCACCTTGTGAACCTCGAAGCTGTCGAACAGCAGGTCCGCAATAGCGGTCAGTGTGATGCTCGTTTTGCCAAGGCCCATGTCCAGCAGCACGGCAGCGAAGGGATGGTCCTCGATATAGTTGATTGCGTATCTCTGGTATTCATGCGGTTCGTATTTCATAAAGTATCCCTCCAATCTGCTCAGGGGCATCAAGGACATATACCTTGAAGCCCAGCCGCCGCAGTAATCCGTGTCTGGCTACCTGCAAAGGTCTCGGTTCCTTACCCGGTGCCTTGACCTCCACGAATCCGATCTTGCCTCCGGGCAGCAGCACCAGTCGATCCGGCATCCCATCAAATCCGGGACTCACCAGTTTCGGTGCAATGCCGCCGCTGTTTTTCACGGCTTTGACTAAGTGTTGTTCTATGATTTTCTCTCGCATAATGTTCCTCCATCAGGAATTAGAGTGGGTGGTGACGGTCGATGACGGGTAATTCCGTAACTTTTCTTAGGTCTTGTTTTTTAGTGCTCTAAGAATAGTTTCTGTAAAGACTGTCATCGACCGTCACCCTTGGTTCAATCAAGGAAGTCCGACTTAAGCTGCAGGCCAAAAAGCAGCCGTGCAGATTTGCTTCTTTTCCTTTCAAAACCGGCGCATTCCAGCGCAGTGTAGAAATCAGTCGTGCTGCGGATATAGTCGCCCACCTGCATGCAATAGCTGCGGTATGCGTTGTAGACGTCTCCGGATTTAGCGGAATAGGAGCTGTCAATCTCACAGCATTCATCGAGGAACTGCGAGAGCCAGTCGTTATTGTCCTTGTACTTCTGGATCGCAGCTTCCACCACGGCTGGCTTTACGATGTGATAATCCTTTTCGATCACACGCTTGGCACCGGTCATGATCCATTTCAGGATTGCACCGCCAGCTTTGTTGAAAAGGTAATCGGCATAGTTCTTGATGTCAGAGGAACCTTCAATCTTGGCGTTAAACGGAATGACAATCAGCCTACGCCATGTTCCGGCATCAATCGCACCGACCTTCGGCAGGTGGTTCGTGTAAAGCACAAGGGTGTGGCTCGGTACGAAACTGAACGGGTCCTTGTACTTTTTCTCCGCATAGATCTCGTCCGTTGAACAGAGCTGTTTGACGTTGGATGTGTTCAGGCGCATGCCTTCCTCCAGCTCGGCGGCAATGATTATCCGTTTACCTTTGGCTTCAGCCAGCTCCGGCTTTACATTCCGCTTGCATCCGACGGTCAGAGTATCTGCGGACATGTTGCCGCTATAGGTGCCCAGCACACGGGAGAGCGTATTCCAGAAGGTGGATTTTCCATTACGGCCTTCACCGTAAGCAATGATCAGGCCTTCGACACAGACCTTCCCGATAGCGGAAAGGCCAGCGATCTCCTGAACATAATCGATGAGCTCGTTGTCACCGCAGAAGAAGGTCTCCAAAGCGTCCTGCCAGATATCCATACCATCATCGGACGGGTCAACCGTGGTCTGCTTGGTAATGAAATCCGCAGGAGTGTGCTCGTGAGCGGAAGGAAGGCCAATACGAAGGTCGTAAGTAGCTGACGGGGTGTTGAGCAGAAATTCGTCTGCGTCAAGCTGCCGCTGGTCAATCTCAACCATCGGATGTGCTTCCTTTAAAGCAGCGGTGATGTATTTGGAATCTCTGCGCTTGATGGCATAGTTGCGGTAGGTCGTGGCGTTCTCGTACTTTTGGAAAGAACGAGCCTGTTCCGAGCTGAAAGCCATAGCCGCTTTCTTTGGACCCATCGATGCCAGCAGCTCCCATGCGCCGTTTTTCATCATTTCGTCGGTTGCCTTCTTGATCTCGGTTTCGGCCTCCTCAAGCTGGCGAGTGGTGAGCTCCTGCGCTACGGCCTGAGCCTTGGGCTTGGATTCCTCCCAGAACCGACCGTTATAGACCAGAAAATCGGTCGAGGGTGAATAGCGGAGCTTGCCTTCATATTCCCGTGCCAGCACCGTGGCCTGTCCAACGTCGGAATAGTCGGAGGGCTTGAGCTGAAGGTCCTGATTGTATTGCTCCGGAGGAATGTATCCTTCCTGTGCAGCGACCTTCCCATAGAACCGCTGTGCGCTGCGCCAGATGCTGTCGAGCTCCGACTGCTCCAAAGGCGGCTGACAGCAAGCGGCCACTTCCGCAAAATGCTTATGTGCCTCATCGGTATTGCCGAAGCGTTTCAGGATGCGTCCAGCATAATGGGACAGCGTGGCGTTGCGGCTGCCTTCGGGAATGACGATGTCGCCATAGCTGCCGGAGTCCATGTTGGCGTCAAAATCGTCGTCAGCAAGGAAGGTAGTAAGCGTCATCGGGCCGTCGAAGATTTCGACCTCCGGCTCCTTTGTACCGAAGAAGAACCGAGCGGCATCGAGTGCCTTGGTGTCGAAGTACGGGAAGATGCTGTTGACCAGCTTTTTCATCTCGCTGTACTGGCCGGGTTCGATGACTCGATCAATAGCGAAGAAGACGTGGAACTTCGGCCTTGCAGCTTTGCCACCTTTGGCTTTCATGTGATTGCGGCTGTAATGAACCGCAAAGGAAACACCGGGGAAAGCTGTAGCGACGTCTGAAGGATAGACCCATTCTTCCAGATCGTCGCTGTGGTCGTTATCACAATCGACCGGCAAGCAGTCGGAGCCGATGAAATTGTCGTTGCTGCGGTAGTTGCCCTGATACTCAGCACAAACATAATCGTGCTTTACAGCATCGATGAGGCTGTCCTTCCCGGTGACCTCGACCTTATGAGGGTAGGTACAGTTTTCAGGCACCTCCAGACAGTTGGAGCGGTATAAAGTGAATCTCATCTTGTTACCTCCTCGCAGGTCTCGCTGAAGTAGCGGATTCGGTGTCCCTTCCAAGTCGCTCTCTTGATCTCGGCCTCCATGCCCTCGGAGATCCGGTCACCAAAGACCCACATCTCGGCACATTTACTCAGGATGGCATTCCCGAAAAACAGACCCAGCTCACGCTCCTTGGGCTTGTTGTCGTCAAGGAACTGCGGAAACAGCAGGTGCGGTGCGATGGGAATGTATCCGGCGTCTACCGCAAAACGGCTGTAGCGTCTGGCGGCAGCAGTGTTGCGTTCGACATCTCCGGCATACGGACTGCAGATATACACGATGGGCCTGAATGCCCGGAGAGCTTTTTCTTCTTTTTCAATGGCACAGAAGGCTCCGAATGCTGTGGGATCGGCATAGCCCTCTGCGTTTTTGTATTCGGCCATGATAGGCACCTCCAATCTAAAGTTCTCACTACCCACTGGAGGGTTTAGTGGTATTTGAACGAATCAGAATCAGTCTTTTTTATAAAACATGGTCTCGTAGCCATCGGCACGGAGCTTGAGCCCGTTTGCCCACGGCGGGGTCCGGCCCATCTGCTCACAGAGAACCTTCAGGTCGACGCCGGGTCTGGCTTCGATGACCAGCTCGTCGTGAATGTGCATGGTAATGAAGCAGTGCGACATGGTCCGCATGGCGTAGCAGAGAATGTCACGGGAGGTGGCTTGGACGATGTTCTCCACGAGCTTCGGTCCGTAGGTCTCCAGCCGCTCCCATTTCTTTGTGCCGCCGATACCCTCGTAGGTGATACACTCGCTGCCGAACTGATTTGTACCGAGCTTAGGCTTTACATAGGAAAGGCGTCTGCCGGACAGGAGCGTAATGAAGAGCATCCCGCTTTGGTAGCAGAACTTGACTCCGCAGACCTCGCCGTCCATGTGATACTTCACGGCATTCATAGCTGCCCGGTCGATGTCCCACCAGAACCTCACAATGTTTTGGTTCGAGTTGCGCCAAGCAGTGACCAGCGGCTGAAGCTCGTCTTCCGAAAGGCCCATCTCCAAGGCTCCCATCGCTTTGAGAGCTCCGACAGAGCCACCATAGCCGAGGGCGAGTTCAGCTATTTTGCCTTTTTGCCGCAGGTGGCCATTTACACCATGCTTCTCAACAGGGACCTTGAACATCTGCGATGCGGAGGCGCAGTAGATGTCACCGCCTTTTTCAAAGACCTCCTGACGCCAGATTTCACCGGCAAACCACGCCAGCACTCTGGCCTCGATTGCCGAGAAGTCGGAGACGATGAACTTGTATCCCGGCTTCGGCACAAAGGCGGTGCGGATCAGTTGAGAGAGTGTATCTGGCACATCTTCGTAGAGAAGCTCCACGCCTTCAAAGTCGCCGCAGCGGACAAGCCCACGAGCCTCTGCCAGATCCGGAAGATGGTTCTGGGGCAGGTTCTGCATCTGTATAATGCGTCCAGCCCAACGACCGGTCCTGTTGGCACCGTAGAACTGAAACATTCCACGAGCACGACCATCGGCGCAGACTGCCTTTTCCATCGCCTGATACTTTTTGACAGACGATTTGGCCAGCTGCTGCCGGAGAAGGAGAACCTTCTGCAGCTCTGCCGGAGCGGTCTTGAGCATTTCAGCGACTTCCTTCTTGCCGAGAGAATCCGCCTCCAGACCGTTGTCCGAAAGCCACTGTTTCATCTGCTGCACGGAGTTGGGATTGTCCAAAGCGGTCAGCTTCTTCATGGCAGCAGTGAGATCCGCACGGGAGCGGGTGTCCATAGCGATGGCTTGATGCACCAGCTCCATATCAAGGGCGACACCTCTGTCGTTGATTTCCTGATCGAGGTGGTATTGCTCCCAGACTGTTTCCGGCACAGGGAACTTCGCGAGCTTTTCCTGAATGGACATCTCGACCTCGACATCACGGATGTTGTACCGTTTGAAGGCGTCCCACTTGTTGGGAGCGTTTTCCGGCAGGTTGCGGGTTCGACCGCCATTGGTCTTTGTCGGCGCACAGGGCTGGCAGAAATACTTGATGAGCTCTTTGCCTTCGGTCAGCTTCTGCTTTCCGAGGCCCAGAACAGCACCGACGCCTTCCAGCGACAGCGGCAAGCCCATGTAAGCGGACCAGATCATGGTGCATTTCCATGAGGTCGGATCGAGGTAATTGCCTACGGTGTCTTCCGGGATGCTGTAGTAGGCGTTATCAAAACCGCCGTGATCCCGGAGCCAGCAGGAAAGGCATATCCTCTCAAACTGAGCGTTGAAGGCCCACTTCGTCACATCATCGTTTGTCAGCGCAGCGATGACCTCCGGCGGGATTGTCTCACCAGAGGCAAGATCGACCACCTGCACTGGGTTGCCGTCTGCGGAATATCCGAAGAGAAGAATGTCGAAATCTGTCGCCTCGCTATATTTGTAGACGCCACACTTGGCAAGGTCCGCGCTGCTGTAGGTTTCAATATCAATACTGAGTGTTTTCATATACATCGGTCCTTTCCGTAGCCTGAAAGGGTGGCAGGATTGCTCCCACCACCCGCAGACCGGACATTACTTCTGTTCGAGCTCCTTCATTCGGGCCTCGTGGTACTCGACTTCACGAATGGCACGTTCTCGTTCAAGCTGCTGACGCTCGGCTTCCCATTTGGCGTTGCGAGCTTCACGCTCAGTCTCAAGAGCAGCATTACGCTTCTCACGCTTGCGGTCGTCGATGGTGTCGATGATGGACCTGACGATCCAAAACACGGCCAGAACCAGATAGAGGGACAGAAGCAGAATGCAAAGAATCGTAGTAGCGTTCATGGTACGTACCTCCTTAAGACAGGAAATCTTCATCCACATCGGTGGAGAAGTCAGATGCTGCGCTGGACTTGCCGCCGAGGGGTTCACCGTCACGGATCTTCTGCAGGTTATTCAGCCCACAGGCGATGCCCTTGTTGCCGTTGGAGTTGAAAGCGTAGAAGTTGATGCTGGCACGACCGTACACACCGGAGTAAACCTCGGAGCGGGTCAGGATCGGATTGCAGTCAGCGTCCACGATTCCGGGAGCCGTAGCAGAGTTGGCATTGATGAAGTAGCTGCCAGCATAAGCCGGATCATCCGGACGCTCGGTGTCGCCGTCACGGAGAGGTGTCTTGATAGCGGTGAGAGGCGGTACGGTGCGACCGTTGCCCTTGAGCTTGGCCTGACCTTCCTCATAGGCCGCCTGAATCGCCGCCTTGATCTTCTGAACGGTCACGGTGTCGGTCTTCGGAATGATGAGGCTGACGCTGAACTTCGGGGTGCCGCCGTTGATGGACTTGGCTTCCCAGACATTGGCGTAGGACCAACGGGTGTCCTTGCCGGTGATAACTTTCATGGGGTTTGCGAGTTTAGTAGAATTTGACATATTAGTTGTCCTCCTTGAAATCATCGATAATGGTTGTCATTGCCGGTCTCTTATCGCTGCACGGCACCAGCGTGGGTTTTCCTTGAGGCTTGGTGATCAGGTCTCCAAGAATGTCGTTGAACTGTTTCTTTCCGAGGAGCGAGGTCATGGCGGTGACGCCGAGAATCTTGTGTTCGTAGGGGGCGTACCCGGCAGCTGTTACGGCTGCGATGACGGCATTCTCGTCTGTGTACTTGCGGTTGGAGCGGCCCTCGACCAGTTTGTAGCCGGACCATTGTTTACCGCTGATAGCCGCCTGTAGCGCGTAGTCCTTGATGTCGGATGCCCAGGTGGTCAGCCCGTCGATTTGGCCGAGAATTTCTTCGACCTCCTCATCCGTGAGCAGAGGCGGCTGCCGAAACTCATATCGGGCAAGTTCCATGTTGGCCGTGGCTCTCTCGCGGCAATCCGCTTTTGCCTTGCAGAACTGGCACCATTCGCCGCAGTGGTATTCGCCGTCTCCGTTGAAAGCAAGCTCTGCGGTAGGGGCCAGAACCTGATCGGCCCACTCGTAGAGTTCCTCCTTCGGAATGGTGAAAGTGCTGACGTTGGAGCGTCTGGGCTGGTAGATGGTCATGCTGACGGTGTCGATGTCGTAGATGCAGTCGAACAGCTCCAGCGCACCGAGGGCGTACAGCTTCATCTGCGGGTTGTCGTCAGCCTCGACCAGAACGCCTCTGCCGTGCTTGTAGTCCACGATATGGAGCGTCCCGTCTGCGATAATGACGCAGTCGCCGGTGCCGAAGCCCTCCTCGACATACTTGGAGTAGTCGAGCCGCTATTCGATCAGGACCACGGGGTCCGGGCAGGTCTTTTTGGCTTCTTCAACCAACTCCATCACGAAGGCCACATAGCCGTTGGCGCATTCCTCCATTTCGGAGTTGTACCAAGTGAGGTCTTCGGTCGGGTCTTTTGCTTCCAGACCGAGTGCCGTCCGGAGCTTGAACTCACAAAGAGCGTGGGCATCGGTACCTTCGGCTGCAAAATCGCTACCTTTGTCGTCGTAGCCTTCACAGAGCCTTGCCGAAGGTGGGCAGTTGAGCCACCTGTGCGAGGACGATGCAGAGAGAAGTGCGTGGTTAGGCATTTCCGAGCACCTCCGCATCCGCTACCAGAGCCTTGTAGCTTGCCGGGTCAATCTCGGAGAGCTTCTTGGCACCGTACTTCAGGAGAAGGTCACGAATCTGAGCGGTGAAGCCATCACGAGACTTTTCTGCCAGAATCGCTCTGACCTCTTCGAGGGTGAGTGCCTTTTCCGGTTCCGGAGTAGGGGCCGCTTCCTCGGTGCCGCTGAATGCGCCGGTCAGCCAGTTGGCGATGTCGTTAATAGAAGATGCAATATCCCGCAACTCCCTGATGGTCGCTTCCATTTCGCACATTTTGCTCATCACGTTTTCCTCCTTCCTGAGATTGGCTTGTCTGGTTCAGCTGGATCAGCTTCCTCGCCAGACGTCTTGACACTACGCTGATTGCCGTAAGCACTCCGATGAGCTCTTCATCGGTAACGGCCTTGTTGGGTCTGGACTCACTCATTGGCGGTTCCTCCTTTCTGAGGACCTGTGTTGTTTTGCTGTCCTCAGTACCCACTGGAGGGAAACCGGTGTTTTGAACGAAAAAATCTGAAAAAATTTTTGACCGCCGCAGAATTGCTTCCACGGCGGCCTTTGTTAGGTATTAGATGAAGTCCTTCAGGGCTTCACGCAGGATGGAGAACACCTTGTTCTTCTGGTAGTTGATGGTCGACTGGCGTTTGCCCATGTCGGCAGCGATCTCACGCTCCGTCTTGCCCTGCATGATAAGCTCGCAGATGCGTCTACCGTCCGGGTCAAGGCGGTTTAGCTCGGCGTATAGAGCGTCGAGCAGTTCCTTATCCATAAGGATGGACTCCGCAGACGGTGCGTCGTCGGCCAGCGTGTCGCCAAGGGTAAGCTCGTCTTCCTCGCCGCCGATAGGCGTATCGATGGAAACCTTCTTACTGGCAGCGTAGAACGGGCAGCCGGGGCAAACACCGTCGCACTTCCAAAGCTGGGCCTTGGTGCAGCGGCACTCGCCGTTCTTCTGGGCATGGTAGCGGGTGTTCCAGATGGGCTGGTAGTATGCCCTGTAAACTTCCTCGCTGACCTCGATAGGGGTCCCGTTGACCGGGACAAAGTACTTCTTGTCGTTGTTTTGCATGAAAATTTCCTCCGTTCGATTTGCTTGGAACGGAGGAAACCTTCATGGTCAGCTGCAAAATGGGTATAGAAATCCAACCACAGTCCCGACGGAGATTTCTCCGTTCCGGTCTGCAGCTTCCTTATCCAGTAGGCGGCTGTTCGTGTTAACTTGTCCCATCAGGCGGCACTGGATCGTCCGGGGCCAGTGGACGTACCGCTTGTGGGTGTGAGCTTTCACTCACAGGTACTATTTTATTGAGATTCCGGATTTTCACGAGGAAGTGGGACTTCCGGTTCAAGTGGCCGAAAAAGCCTGAAAATAGGCAAAAAAATAAGGCCCTCATGTCTTGAAAGACATAAGAGCCTTGATAAATCAGGGTTTCATACCGGAAGTGCGACTTCCGAATTATTTTTCAGGAGCAGTCATTTTATTCCCGTTTTTGGGTAGTTGTTGCGGAATACCGGCATCTTGCAGCTTTTCGTTCCACATGAAGATATTTTCCATGTGGTGGTGTTCTATCAGGTACCGATAAATGAGGTGCTCGTCCTTGGCGGTCATTATGTTAAAACCAGCCTTGAGGATTAAATCATAAGAGAAAGCCGGTTGCAGATTCAGTCCGATGCAAAGAGCAAGCACGCTTTGTAAGGTGATGTTGGAATCCTTCTTTTTTCGATAGTCTTGAATCATGCGAGAGCTTATGCCTGTACGTTCTTCCATCTTCTCGTTGGTGTACCCACGACGTTTGATATGATAGTCAAGGGTCCCACAAAACGATGAAGGAACCTCAGCAAGGATATCTGCGACTCGCTTTGCTTCTGCTGCGATGGCAGCCATTTCGCGGGCACGTTTCTGTACATCTTCATTCTTGCCTTCCTTCGGATTGAAGCTGGCTTCAACAAAACTCTTTGAATCGGCATCTCTACAAAGGAAGCATATGCGGTAGAAGGAGTCATCGTATTGGGTGCTGACTCGTGTAGTGCGGTCGAATACCAAACAGCACTCATCGACATGCTCTAAGGCATATTCGGTAAGGGTTGGTTCAGAATCCTCCACAATACTTACATATTGAGGATCATTAATGACGAGTAGACCACCAGCGTGAATAAAACGCCTCGCCGCAATATCCTCAGATAAATCCGGGTTAAGCAGGGACTGAATTATGACATTGTTGCGGTCGATGACAAAGGTTTGGCTTTTTTTCAAACTGCCTTTTTTGAAGGAGAATGGCGGGTAGTTCTTACCATCGACAAAGTTGAAAACACCGGCGGCTTGCTCAAAACCGAGCTCAACAGCACGGATCTTTGCGGCTGTCGTTGAAACATTGAAAAAATCAGCGAACTCACTGATGGCAAGTTCCATGACGTACCCGTCACGGAGACGATCACGATATGCTCTGTGAAGTCTGTTTAGAATTTCGGAGAGTTTTTCCTTACCGGTTTTTGCGGGGATTAGAATTTTGGGAGCCAGCGCATTGGCTTGCCACTCCATCCAAGACAGCTCATCTTCGAGCTCGTTGGACTTCTTCTTATAATCCTCGACAACAGCGCAGGAGATTGCTTGGATATCAGGGTTCAAGAGCTTCTGAAGCTCGAAGAACTTATAGTGCTTGTCCCAATGGACACACTCGTGGATTACGGTATTATTTGTCGAACCGATATTTCGCATAAAAACGACATCGGGGTTAACGAGTATGGTTCCGGGGCATATAGTCCGATCTTCTGTTTCCGAGCATGTTTTATTTGTAAAAACCTCGACATTAGCGTCATTGAAATAAGTACGACCAAAGATACCGTCCGGCAGTGGAGCGTGATAAACTGTCAGTCCCATTTTTTCAACAATCTCCTTGATGGGGAGCGGCATGGGCTCCTCTAACGCACGGGGACAGTATTTTTCGAGAAATCTCTCCGCATGCTTATCGAGATCTTTTGCGTAGATGTACGGGACCAAGTATTTAGTGAGCGCATCTTCTGCTCGAAACAGTTCTCTTGAATACTCTGATGCATATCCAATGCTGACTTGTTGGAGCCCATTTCTCAAAGTCGCTGATAAAGGTATTGAGATCCAGCATTCAGTAGAATCGCTTTCATAGTCACGTCGACCACGGCCAGAGATTTCGATTTCCGCACGGACTGTAACTTTACATTCAATCCTGTCGGTATCTGACTCATGGAAATTGACTCCCATGATTTTGAAATCACTCAATTCTACATAGGAGGGGTCGGGAACGGCAGAAGTTGATAGGTCCAAGCGACCTTTATTGTTAAAGATGTATGATTTAATTTTGCTGAAAATCTGGTTATAGTACACGTCCTCAAGATAGGCCGCAAACGTATCATACTTCTTGGACAAGACACACCCTCCTAACCGAAAATGATTTAAGCTCACATATTATACCACATCTACGATGAAATTTCAACCATAAACAGTGTAAATTCGAGCATTTTCAGAGAAAACCTCTTGTGTTTTGCACACTTTCGTGATATAATATCTTAGTCGAGCTCTGAAACAGGCTTTTTTAGATTTAAGGAAGGGAGATCCCGATGGAAGTAAGTTACAAAAAGCTATGGAAGCTGCTAATAGATAAAAATATGAAAAAGAAGGATTTACTTGCTACGGCTGGCATCAGCTGGGCCTCCGTTACGAAACTGTCCAAGGGAGAAACCGTGAGCATGGAAGTCCTAATGAAAATCTGCAAGGCATTAGACTGCAACATCGGAGATATTATGGACCTTATTCCGGAGGAGGAAACAAGTAGTGAGCAGCAGTGATGAAATAATCGGTCATGCGAATCCGCACACCGTAAAGAAATTCGAGCTCATTGAAAAGTATGTTGAAGCATGGGCCCACATACTTCTTTTAAATCAATACTGCACAGGACTTGTTTTTATCGATTGCATGTCTAACAGCGGAGAATATGTTGACGATGATGGCAAGCAGGTGTTCGGTACACCAGTCCGTGTAGCAAAATATCTCCGTCAGATTGCCGGACAGTATTTTGGAAAACAAATTGACTTGTATTTTAGCGATTTGTCGGCAGCGAAGACGGTGCATCTTGAGAACCTCATGCCCGGTGAAACCAGAAATTTTCATTACCACATTACAACTGAAGATGGTAACGAGCTTGCAAAACGGATAGGCAACTCTATGATAAACGGCAGACATTATCTGCTTGTTTACGATCCGTTCCAAGCGACTATTGATTGGAACGCACTATTTCCATATATCAACAATTGGTGTGAAATAATCATTAACCACATGGTTTCGGATTCCATGAGAGCTGTCAAAATGGTTAAAAAAGATGCTGCCCGAAACAAGTATGAGCAGACCTACCTGACAGAATTGGAGAACCTCATTCCCTATGGTAGTGATAAAACCGCTTATGAAAAACGTATTGAGGAGATAATCAAAGCACTTCGTCGGAAGACTTCCCGGCAATACTACATAGCTGCTTTTCCGTTTTTTAATGAAAAGAACGCAATCGTATACGATTTAATCCATTGCACAAGTAATCTGAAGGGATTCCAGCTGTATAAGAAATGTGCGTGGCAGACGTTCGGAGGCAAATCTTCTACGAAGAATACGCATGGCTTAGAAAACCAGCTTATGCTTGACTTTGAGGGCAAAGGCGTAGCGAAGATGCACACCGACGAATTTTGCTTTTACATTAAAGATATTGCTGAGTATCTGCAGAAGTCATTTAATGGGCAGTCCGATGTTCCCATGAGCGATGTATGGGCATCACTGGATAACCATCCAGTTTTCCCTTCCGATGGATTCAGGCCTCAAATAAAGAATGAACTGAAACAAAACCACGGTGCCAACGTGGGCCGAAGCACCATAAGTTTTGTGGATAGGAGCTGATCCGATGAAGAAGGTTAAAGGTTACATCGAAAGAAAAACCATGCTCTATAAAACCGGTGTAGAGTATGGCGACTATACGATGAATCATATTCAGGGCTGCGCACATGGATGTAAATACCCATGCTACGCTTTTATGATGAAGAAGCGTTTCGGTCAAATCAAGACCTATGAGGAGTGGCTGGAGCCTTATCTGGTGTCAAACACACTGGAACTGCTGGATAAGGAAATCCCTCGGCTGAAGGGTAAAATCCAATCTGTGCAGTTGTGCTTTTCAACGGACCCGTTTATGTATCAGTATCCCGAAATACAGAAGATGAGCTTAGCGTCGATCAAGAAGCTCAATGAATCTGGGATAAAGTGTTCTGTTCTAACAAAGGGCATTTTGCCAATTGAGCTGGCGGAGTTCTCAAAAGAAAACGAGTATGGCATCACATTGATTACCACGAATGAGGCGTTTCGGAAGCGTATGGAGCCGGGGTCCGCACCGTGGAAAAAGCGGCTTGAAGCACTAAGAACTTTACACGACGCCGGATGCAAAACATGGGTAAGCATTGAGCCGTTCCCAACACCCAACATCGTCAGACAAGATTTGCAAGTGTTGTTGGAGGAAGTGAGCTTCGTCGACCGGATTATATTTGGTCGGATGAATTACAGCACCGAAGTTACTGCTTATACGCAACACAGGCAGTTCTTCAATGACAGGGCTGCAGAGGTAATAGCGTTCTGTAACGAGCGTAGTATCAGTTACCACATCAAGGACGGAACGATTACAGAATAAGAGATACGAAAAAGAACCTGCTGTGTGTCAGCAGGCTGTATCTCTCTAATGAAAAGAAAAGGAGTCAAACAATGGCAGAAAAGACTGGCGTTATTTACATACTGACAAATCCATCTTTCCCGGAGTATGTAAAGATTGGCTATGCCGATGACATTGATAAGCGGCTAAAGCAGTTAAACAGGAGTGAATGTATTCCGTTCGCTTTTCGGGTATATGCGACGTATGAAGTGTCATCACGTCTTTCGGATTTGAAAATTCATTCGATCATTGACAAACTGAATCCCAATTTGAGGTCTGTAGAAAGCTTCAACGGAAAACAAAGAATTCGAGAATTCTACGCCATGACTCCAGAAGATGCATATTCGATACTCGAAGCGATTGCAGAAATTCACGGGTGCGGAGATAAGCTGAAGATTATTTCACTCAGCGAAGAGGAGAAAGATGCAGAACGTACAGCTCAGGAAATTGATACTGAAAGCACGGAGAGAGCCTCAAATTTCTCATTTAGCAAGTGCCAGATACCTGTCGGAGAAAAAATAGCTTATTACGACAATCCGGAGATTACGGCAACTGTTGTAGATGACAGAAATGTTGAATATAACGGCGAAACTATGTCTTTGACTGCTTTAGCTAAACTCTTGTCCGGAAAGAAGTATTCTATTGCAGGGCCAAAGTTCTTTAAATATAAAGGCGAATGGCTTAATGACAGAAGACACCGTCTGGGAGTCTAAGGCCTTATTTGTGGCAATAAGGAGTCTATCATGCAGTTTTTTGAAGGATGCTCTGACGGGACTTTTGAAATGTCAGAAGACTGGTTAGTTGAATGCATTTTATGCGGCCAGCAGCACAGGATTGATCGCCGGTTTTTGAATATCTCTATAATGGAACAAGGAGATGTTTTTGAACATTATTTCTGGACAGAACTCACTTGTAAAGGTTGTGGGGGAAGGCTGTTTGTCCGCACAAAAGTCTATAGCAATAAAAACGGCGATTTCATCAGAGAAGATCACGAATGTGATGATGTTGATTATATACAACCACCAGTAATTCGTGATGCACGCCGACAGAGTTGTTCGTTAACGAATGGCAGTAAGCGTATTACTTATGGAATCAATAGAGAAAGATTTACGGGAGGAAGAAGAATGGATAATTTATGGCTTCTCACAGAGGAAAGGCCCAAGCCGTCTGTAGTTAATCAAATCGTTGACATGTACTGTAAGGATTTTGACGACAGAATCACTGTACATAACGAGATTAAGATCAAGCCCATCATCGTCGATGGTATTTTTAAGTTTGTGTATAAAGTTGAGGGGCTTGCAGTGGCCGGTGCTGCAGATATCTTCATAAAAACGGTTAGCGGCAGTTCCAGCTTCCTTGATTTTCTTCTTTTTAAGCAAGAGAATGCACCAACAGAAGGAAGCAATGAAGACAACCTAATAATGGCAATTGAGGAGACGAAAACGAGCGATGATGAGTCACGAAATACTGGTGTCTATCAGAGGGGCTCAAAGTTTGTATACATAACTCCATACTACCAGAACGTAAAGCTGTATATGCTCTACAATGAGGAGCTCGAAGCTCGTGAAGAAAAGAAACCGTCAGACACGAGCGTGTTCGGTACGAATATTCTTCTCACACTTGGCGTTACAATAGTTGGAAAAGATATTTCTCGTTGGTTTAGGCCGTTTAGAAGCCTTGATGAATTGATCCGTTTCAAGGCAGGAATGAGGAAACCGCCTGCTGGGAACGTGCCAATTACAATAACGAAGTATGCTGACCGAATTGAAGTGTCTGGTAGGTTAGCAAAACCGGCAGATGCTGGAAACATAGGGCATGATCCTAATATCGGTGCTCTTTCAATGATATCAGCATGTATTCGCAAGCTGGGATGGGATAAGGATATTGTTGTAACGCTTCACGGTGTTACGCAATCCTACGTTGATCATACAAGGGGCAAGAATAAGTTCCTATATATCTGTAGTATTCTTGGCATGCGTCTCGACGGAATCAGAATGCCAAACCACGTCATTTTACCAGAACTATATTGGCATTATGAGAAGAAATCTGAAAAGATGGCAGATATTCTTCTTCATGTGCAGACGATGTATCATGGTATGTATTGTGTCTATGAAAACCATGCCGGTTGCGAACGTGGTTATTTCAGAACTAAGACCGGTCGTCTTGTTACCCTGCCCAAAAAGGACCGTAATGGAGTAAATCTTTACTTACCAGATGTGGTTCTTTACGATGAAGATACAAATTTCATTCTTCTTGTTGAGGGCAAAATGCTTTCAACACTTCAGTTAGGTATTGAAGAAATAGAAAACTACGATAGCATTGAGCAGGAGTACATCTATCCTGAATACGGAAATGTTACAATTATGCGTTGTGTTAGCATTTTCGGGGGCAACTGTGCGTCTATTCCTCATGAGAAAGTCCTCTTTTATCTTGCAGATAACGGTCGCATCATAATCAACAAAAATGCTCCGCAGTGTATAAGGAGATGCTTTGCAGAAACGGGTGTGAGGATTTGATTGTTCGAGAGAACTATGTGATAACCGGGAGTCTTTATGATGAGGCTGTTTCTTATGCAAGAAAAGCAAGAGCTTTCACTTCAAACAGGCACGACTTCCATCCCGGAGGCCTTAGCAACAAGGAAAAGAAGATGTTTGAGGGGAAGCTTGGAGAAAAAGCGATTAAGATTCTTTTGACCGATAATCACATTAGCTTTATTGAGGATACTTCATCATATGATGAACGAGATGAGTTTGACTTTTTGCTTGTGAATGAGAACGAACAACTAAAAGTAGATGTAAAACTCGTACAGAGGATTTTCATATACGCACTTTAGAAATGGTCGAACAGGCCGAAACTCATCCTAAAGACATCTATATTTCTGTCAGATTGTTTCGTGAGAGCAATACGGTTGTAATTCTTGGCTGGTTTTCATATAAAGACATGATCAGGAAAGGTCGAATAGAAAACCAAGGATATCTTGATAACTATGTCATGTATGACAGCGACTTACGCCCGATACTCGACTTGAAAAAATATGTACTGACCAGATTCAAAAAGGAGAAGTGAGTGATCACTTCTCCTTTCTAAATACTAAGATGTACTGATGGATTTGATTGGCAACGAAACTGAATGGATAACCATACGGGTACAGTTTAGTGGATTCGTCTGCCCATATTTTCATGCCCTTGTAATATAGGTTCGATATTTTGTTCAGTTCATTAACAACCTCTGCATGCAGCAAATTTGGCTCCTTTTTGCTTGGCTGTAGGTCCTTGATAAAGAGCACTACATAGCCACGAAACTTGATGTAAGGAAGAGCTAATTCCACCGACTCTCGTAACTTTGACAAGAATATCGGCCTCTCCATGTTACCAAGATCCTTTTCGGAATCAGAAAAAGGTGTTGCAGTTTTTCCGTAAACTGCTATATCAGCTCCTGTTTTCTCCTTGCTCATCATATTTGAATACGGCGGATCAAACAAAAGAAGACTGATTTCTTTTCCGGACATTAAGGACGCCATTTTTTCTTCATCACGAAGTATTTCTAAACAATCACCACATTCTGTAGAGAAGTCTTCCAAACCGAGTTCTGCTGCAGCCGCATGATAGGCTGTCAGGTAATCTTGATTCAAATCTATTCCGGCGGCTGTCCTGTTGCACAAAGCCGCACCAAGAAGAGTGCCGCCTACACCCATAAAGATGTCAAAGACGAGTTCATTTTCTTTGGTAAAAAACTGAATTATGTCACGCATAAGCTGTGGCGGTTTGGACGTAGGATGTATTTTCCTTATGTGATGGGCATATGCCTCTTTTCCGCTGGTAGGATAATGCGTGGAAAAAACGGAATTAATAAAAAATGTCCACTCTCTCCCGGTTAGATCGTTTAGGTGGTTATCAAGATGGTATTTTCGCCCATCAGGTAGAATTACTCCCTTTTTACTGTTACCATACACACGTGCAACTTCTATATTTTCTGCGACCCATGATGGAAGAGTGCTTATATCGTAGTTAGGATGAGCTGAAAGGAACGGTTCGGATTCCTCATACAGCTTGCTCTTTACAGCATCAAGGTCATCTGTCCGCATTTGGGTTCCTCCCATTCATAGTTCGTAATTAATACTTCTACGGTTTTTGCCCCACGGTCCTTAAAATGATAGCTGCAGTTGGAATAGGTCTTATCTATATACAGAACACTATATTTTTTACTCCACTCAATAAGTGCATCATTTGTTTGGCCTTTGTGAGCAAAAACATTTGAAAGAGCAAACAGAATACCACGCTCGTTTAGCTTATCCAACAATGCCAAAAGATCGGAGTCTTCGGATTCTGTCCAGTCCTTAAACCCACGCTTTCCATCGTTATATGACCCCGTGGTGATTAGATAAGGAGGGTCACAATAAACAACATCTCCTTTGGTGAGGCGTGCGAAATCAAAATCTCTAAAATCACCGGTTGAAAGAATAATGTTCTTTTTCTGCAAAGCGGTACAGAACAACACTAAGTTTCGCTCTATAGATCCATTAAAGGAACTCCGTTCTTTGCCAAAAGGTGTATTGAACTCATGCTTGCTATTGAATCTAATCTGATGGTTAAACGAATAGCAGGTTAGTACAAATAGATCCAGCAAGGATTTCGACTGATTGTATTCTGCCCTTAAAGCGTTGTATCCCTCTGCGTTTGTTTGTGAGAGATTGAAATAATCAATCCGTTCCTTAATTGCAGACAATAACGAGTCAACGGGGGTATCTTGAAATAGCTTATACAGATCAACCAGATATGTAATCTGGTCGTTTGCGTAGATTGTATCCGCCTGTACATTTATTCCTACATTTAATCCTCCCGCAAAAAGATCAACGAAGTTATTGATCGATTTCGGGAAACTCGGAATGATATGTTCAAGTATCTTATACTTTCCACCAGTGTAATTCATAGGGCTCTTGATATAGTTCGGCATAATTACACCTCCTTCTGGATATAAATCAGCATTTCCTTCAATTCCTCGGTTCTGGTGACAATGCTCTTACTTTTGAAGCGGCGGTATGGGATGTAGTTGACCTCAAATGTCGATGCAATTCCGTGTTTTTTCATTGTTGCTTCAATCTCAGATAAGGTCATTATTCCATCAGTGTTGTAACTCAAGATAATATGCTTGAAGCTTGCATTTGCGAGCAAGGCATCAAATGCGCTGACAACAGTTTTCTTTGAACAAAAGTCGGATCGTTGAAGCTCGTACGGTCTTTGTCCGGTAACACCTCGCAATGCAGGAAAGTCATATTTTGCAGCTGTTTCTAACACATGGTAATTAGGAAGATACTGCCTTTCATTATAAGGTGGGTCAATGTAAAGAATATCACCAGAAATGTGGTGCAAAAGTTGAACTCCATCTTCGTTATAGGATTTATTGTTCATGCCGTTGTTAAAGACCGGCAGATCTATCAACATAAACAGCTTGTTTGATCTAATGTCCCAAGTTTTGTTGAAGGCTCCATAAGTACCAGCGATGTTCGAAACAAACGGGATTCCTTCAATAACACTTGCAACAAGGTAATAGTACTCATCCTGAGAAAGGAGGCCCGCTTGATTCCATGACCCTATGGTGTTGCGTGCAAAATCAATCCTTAACGCATTAGAGTCCGTTATGTACATACGTCCTCCAGTTGGCGCATAATTATTTTGGAAAAAACGTTTTTCGGTTGGCAGCGACTCCATGTTTTCTGTTGACATATCATTAAAGTATGAAATAGGGTCTTGTATGCCCGTGCCTTTGGAGAGTGCTGCAAAAGATGGCTTGTCTGGATTCTCTATGGTTGCCCGCTGAAGGCAATAAGAGAAATACAGAAGGTCGTTTGAATAAACTTCATACCACTGCTTAAAATAACGTGCTACTGAGGCGGTGCCAGAGAAAATATCACAGAAGAAATGAGCATCAGTGACGTGCTTATCTACGACCTCTTTAATGTTTTCTAATAACTGGGTCTTGTTTCCAATGAATCGCATATGCTTACTTTTCCTCCGTGTCCTTGTTGAGTCTCAAGATTAGTTCTTTGTTTTTTGTATCGAGAAAAACATCAAACTTACTAACGCCCTTTTCCGCACCGAGATTGGCTAAAATAGCTTTAGGGAGTCTAATTCTCATGTCTTGTTGCAAGACATATGTGTCCAAATAAATAATGGTGCTATCCATAATCGGCCTCCTTTTAGACTGAATACAGCCTGATTATAGCATAAAATCAGTCTAATTTCAAGTGATATCGGTGGATAGACGGATAAGATTTCTTGAACAAATACGTTTTGATTATTCCGCACTTTTTAATTATTCCTCCGGCAGCCGTTTTTGAGGGGTAAGTTTCACAGGCCACAGAACCGGCCAGCAACAATCGAATAAACAGAAAAAGGGCTTCCGAAGCTCTGCTGTAAATGACAGCGGAACCTCGAAAGCCCTTTATTTCAAGCCTTTTTCAGCACTTATGTGCCGGAGAAGGCTTTTTCTGTTTGTATCAAAGATAGCGTCTTTATAGACCCGCCGTACAACACCGGCAACGACTTTATCTATGCCGATGATTTTAAGATGGAGAGCGAAGAGTGGAAGGTTGAGAGCGGAGAGTGGAGTGAGGAAGGCGACCGCCTGTTCAAGAATACCGACACCAACGGACGCTTTCATTCCGACTGGTGCAGCATGATTTATTCGCGGTTGATGTTGGCGAGAAATCTGCTGACGGATGACGGGGTCATTTTTATCAGCATTGACGATAATGAGGTTGATAACTTAAGAAAAATATGCAGCGAGGTTTTCGGCGCGACAAACTTTATAGCAACTTACTTGAAACAATCCAAAGTAGGAGGTGGAAGTGATTCTAAGTTCGTTGTAAAAGAACATGAGTATTGCCTTGTATATGCAAAAAACATTAATCTAACCGCTGAAATGTTCATAGAGCATAACGAAGAGTATTTGAAAAGATACAAGGAGATTGATGAAAAAGGACGATTTTTCTGGGATACATTTGCAAGACCAGGTTTAAAAAACCCAATCCATTATGATATAATTGCACCAGATGGAACGGTATTAAACTATGGTTGGATTCATGGAAAGGAGAGATTTGAGCAAGAGCAAAAAGAAGGCATCGTGAGAATTGTCAAGAAGAAAGATGGCTCTTGGTCTGTCCAATTCAAGCAATACTTGAATTTAAGTGGAAAAAAACCGAGAAGTATGACTATGGATTTCGGAGGAAGCATTGAAGGAAAGAACGAAGTTGGTTCGGTTTTTGAAAGTGAAAAAACCTTTAGCTATCCCAAATCCACAAAGTTTATAAAGACTCTCTTAAGCACAATCGACTGTAAAGACTCTCTTATCCTCGATTTCTTCTCCGGCTCTGCCACTACCGCTCACGCTGTCATGCAGCTCAACGCCGAGGACGGCGGACACCGTAAGTTCATCATGGTACAGCTTCCGGAGAAGTGCGACGAAAAATCCGAAGCCTACAAAGCGGGCTACAAAAATATCTGCGAAATCGGAAAAGAGAGAATCAGAAGAGCAGGAGAAAAAATTCTGAAAGAGCAGTTGGCAAATAACAACTCCACTCTTAACTCTCCAAACTCCAAACTCGACATCGGTTTCCGCGTGCTCAAGCTGGATTCCACCAACATGAAGGACGTTTATTACGCGCCCTGTGATTACGATCAGGACTTTCTCCATCAGCTGGAATCCAACATCAAGGATGACCGCACCGACCTCGACCTGCTGTTCGGCTGCCTGATCGAATGGGGGCTGTCGCTGTCCCTGCCCTACAAGTCCGAGCAGTTGGGCGGCTGCACCGTCCACACCTACAACGACGGCGACCTGATCGCCTGTTTTGACGCTAATGTCCCCGAAAGCGTGGTCAAGGAGATCGCCAAGCGTAAACCGCTCCGCGCTGTCTTCCGCGATTCCGGCTTTGCATCCAGCCCGGAGAAGATCAATGTGTTCGAGA
>ERZ835980.1292-NODE-1292-length-28574-cov-16.849293_pt1 | contig 28574 bp, 28 predicted proteins | sample MGYA00519943_ERZ835980 | MGnify/ENA primary metagenome ERZ835980 (study PRJEB31850, sample SAMEA3708791) | human gut metagenome | biome: human gut; feature: human-associated habitat; material: faeces | place: China | collected 2014 ... | reverse complement strand
AATTCTTTGCTCATAAAAGCATTCCTTTCTCTAGATTCTATCAATACATCTCTATAAAACATTTTCCCCGGTTTCTTTCAAATATCAAGAAGGGAATTTCTGCTTTTGCCAGCATACTATTATTAACTGGAACATATTCATAATTTTCAATATCTGGTATACACTTTATAGCTTTCTTTTTATCTATACCATATAGATTATTTTCACTGCTGTTCCATAAAGCCTTAATCTTCAAAACAACACATTTTGTTTGAACCATCACCTTATATTTTTCAAGCCTGCTTTTTTCTATCTCCTTTGATTTATCACCATAAGAAATAGTAATATATCTGGAATTGGATTTTATAATGCGAACATCTCCATTCCTTACTACCTCTTTAGGGAATCCCAAATCTTCAAAAAAACTATCATAATCTGTAATGCATTCTGGGAGTTCCATTTTGACTGCATAACTGCTATTTATAATATTCTGTATACCCTTATCATCAGCCCTGAACATATAAATATTCCATCCCGTGCTATCGCCATCATCATCTAATATCGGAATAGAACCATAAGGATTAAGCATATGTAAATTAGACAAATCATCTTTTGTTGGCTTTTTAAATTTGACTATTTCAAATGTTATGCTCATGAATGTTCTCCTTTTCCGTCGCTTTTTTCGTCGCCTTTTTAGCGACGAATTATTTTATATATCTTGCTTTTTGTCATTGCAAACTAACTTCTTATGCCCAAACAATTGCTTTTACAATTCTTTTGCGCTAATGGTTAGTACTGCGATTAGTATCTATGTACTTGGTAAAATCAATTACCTTTGCCGGCTTTCTCTTAGTAGCTATCCCTAGTCGTTCCATGTCTAATTTAAAAAGTTCACTCGGATATCCATATGCATCAAATTCCTCTGGCTGGCAAATATATCTGTTCAGATACTCACTAAGTTTCCATTGATACTTTGCTTCTTTCTCCAGCTTTTTACCAAAATACTGTGCATCCATTACCATTCTGTTAATGCCACCAACCGATTTCCTACCATGAGTTTTTGTTACAATTGTATCACCTGACATTTTAAAATACTGCCCTATCTGTTCCTCGGAATATCCCATTTCCTGCATCACGCCATGAATCACACTGTGGATATACATTGTTCTCCAATTCATATATGCTGTTTTATCTATATCTACATTATATAAAAAAATTTTTTCCATCTATCCACCTACTTTTTAATACTACTATAAATATAAATTGCTGAACTCCCTAAATGTTATAAAATATCAACCAAATACCTTCCATCAATTAGCGAAAACACTACTTTAGATGGGAATAATCTTTCACCCATATTAGCCATTCCAACTACATTCATTGCCCATTCTCCATAATCCTCCGGCAACCTATAGCATATAGGTTTATCATTTTCAGAGATTGTTACTAATGGAGTTCCATTCTGTGAAAATCCAACAGAAAGAACATAAAACTCATTTTGTCCACTATGTAATGGCAACATGGGTTGCTTGTTAATATCCTTATAAACCTTTGCACCTCTTTGATTATAAAAATAATCTTTTCCATCTTCTACTATAGGATCAATCGGTAATTTGTTCCTCATTATTTTATAACGTTCGTTCAAGCTCTCGCAGACAAAAGCATTATAATATTCTGGTTGCATTTCTATCTTACTATTACGAATCTCATCTGCACCTGAAAAATGATTCACAAATTGAAGAAGTGCTACAAAAGCCACCAAATCATCCGAATAAATTCCAGAAAAAGATTTGTACCAATAGTCATTATTCTCACAAATTACCCGATATAATTTTTTATACAAATCAAGCTGTCTTTGATTCAATGCAAACCAACCAGAATCCAAAAGAGTCTTCTTAATTTTCCCTTCTTTATAATTTCCGGTTAATGATATCTTCAATGATTGCATCAATCGAGATATTAATCCAACAAGCAAATCAGCCATTCTGATTCCAACATAATCCTTAGAATCTTCTTCGGTGACATTTTCAAGCCCTACATCCATTGCAGAATTCAATGTATGCGATTTTTTCCCTTCTCGGTCAATCATCAACTGATATTCATTAACATTCATCTCTGTCAACAACTTCTTAAATCCATCAAAAGCTGCAAAATAGGACCAATCTAATGTTTCGGGTACCTCTGTGTCCTCAAGCAGTAAAAGTATTTCCTGAAATGCTTGATTCTCATGCTCTTTCAAAGCAGTATTCGCTTGATTTTTAATAATCCTATCTTCTAAAAAAGACCGTAGTTCTTTAACAAATATTTGTGGTTCTTCCAGTTATCCACTAATATACCTGAATATAATATAATGCACCTATATGTTTTATTTATTACCACCAAATCTTGCTGATGTCTTTGCAATCTTAATTTTCTGCTCCTTAAAGAGCTTTTGTTCCTCTTCATATTTTTGTTTTCTATTATATTTCAGATACTCTTGGATCTTATTACCGAAGTCTACTTTTTCATCTTGCTGATACTTTTTTACTTTTCCCAGTTCAATAGTACCTATAATTATATCATCCTTGTCACCACCCTTAATTTGCAGTACATTTCTATCATTTCTGCCAAATGGACCAGTTATTCTTGAATCTCCGTATATTGAGGTATTTGCCTGAACAATAAATACATGCAAATCCCTCGCCGTAGTTTCAATTATATTAGAGAAATAAGAAGTATCCCTATTATGTTCCGGAGTAAAGATGATATCCACTTTATCTTTATACAAAGCTCTTGCAATTATATCTGTAAATTCATAACACAAAAACAGCCCATAATCTATCCCTCTATTATTTATCATTTGATAGACCGGTTTTTCTTGATCTACACATATATATTTTTCTAAAGCTAATATTTGACGTTCCATAGGAGCATAATCATTTTTTTCACGCGCAAACAACACAGAACTTGTATATCTCCCTGTGTTCACTGGTGCAAATATTGCAACATTATTATAAGCCTGATGACCACTAGTCACATATTGCAGTCCCGAAACAACAGTTATACCACTTTTTCTTACAAAAGCCAAAACATCCGAAATCCACTGCAAAGGCATATAGAACTCTGGAAATACTAAAAAATCTACTTTGTCATTTTTTCCATTCGCATATGCTCTATACATAAAATCAATCAGTCGTAATCTGTCTATCTCAACATCGTCTCCACACGCAAGACCCAAACAACATCTTTTAGTATCTAATTTGATATTGGCAATAGCAATCTTAATTTTCTCTTTAACAGCACATTTATTTCCTAATTCAATTTTTTGCAAAATATATTCGTTATGCATTTCATTTTTAATTGTAATCGCTAAATGCGATGCTGTACCTCTATTAATCTGATTTACTTCATAGAAATAATTTTCAATAAATTCCAGTTTCTTTTTTACGACTGTATTATCTTCATCTCCATAATAATTACCACCATTGCAAAATTTTCTTAAAAAGACATATTGATAGATTTCATCCAAATTTATAAATCTTGGCGATAATTTAGACTTTTTACTATCACGTATCAAAAGATTCATACTATGAATTTGCTCTGGTAATATATTGGTTAAATCACAATTTTCATCTATATCATCTGAATAATTAACCAATGGGTATGATACCAAATGATGATTAAAAAGATTGGCTTTACGCATCTTTTTTGCAAGTGCCAAAACCGTCTTTTTTTCCTTTCTGCAATACTGAATGTTCAATGCCAAGACTGTTGAAATGCATATATCAAAGTGCAAAGCAAGATCTTTCTTTAGTTTTGATGAAATTCTTCTTTTTTTATTCCTTTTTACATCTTCAATATCACTAACCTTTATCTGCTTAATTGCATCTATAATATTTCCTTGAAACTGCTTCCACGCATACCGATTTGTATCCGAAGTCAACATGAAATAATACATTGCATTTATCCAATTACTCGAATATTCTAATGCTTTGACCCCTTGAAAGAAACGTAGTATGCTGTCGCTCTCATTTTGTCTACGAACCTTTTCCTCTCTTGTTACATATTTTTTTCTAACTCTATTATTCATTACAATTTGAGACATATGCCACCCCAATTGAAAACGATCAATTTCCAATTGTCCAATATCTCTTATTTTTGTTTCCACGCCAATCCCATTTTTGGCATACGCAGCTTCTTCAAAATCAACCAAACTTAATTCTGTATCCGGTATTACATTCATCTGACTTGGGTATGTTATAGTCTTCAAAAGTTGATTTATTAACGTCTTCGACCCTGTTTTATTAAAATACATAATCTTGACTTTTTCTTTTTGAATATATAGGTTAGGATACTTATTTATTGTATATTTTCCTGATTCTACATTGACCAAAATATTATTCTTTTCTACCAAATATCTATCAAATGCGTTATCTTCCAATATATTTTTTTCATCACCAGTAACGTCAACAACAAGAATAATATCATCAACATATCGCCCATAATGCAATACATTTGGATTTTGACTTATATCATTATCAAGTTCATACATATAAACATTTGCCAATAACATTGAACTAAACAATCCTATTGGTAAAATATACTCTTTATTTTCAATGCATTGTTCTAAAATACGGTACTCATTAACAATCCCTGTATATCTTTCAAATATTCTTTGTATTATTAAATTTAAAAACTTTAGTGCTTTGTATCTTTCATCATCGCCCATTTTATCATCTAATAAGTCAAATTTCCAAACTACAGAATAATAAAAAGACTTTACATCAAGAGAAAAAAGCATTTGACTTCTGTTAAAACGGTTTAACGTTGCAACAGTTTCAATTGCATCATTCTTCCAATTACAATACTGAGGGAAATATATTTTAAACAGCTTATTTTTAGTAAAATTAATTGAGTCTAAAAAATCATCTTGTTTATTGTATAAGACATAGTCATCAATAGCATTTCCATAACTTTTTGCAGAAACCAATTTTTTCTCAAAAACAAGTTTCCCTATCAATACCGTCCACAAAGTTTCCAATAAATGAAGTTCTATTGGCATATCAATAAAGAAATTTACTTTATTAACTTCTTTTTCTTCATTGGATTCAGCAGATATAAACAATTCATTTTTGACAGAATTACTTGTAAATGACTTAGGCATAACATAAAAATCAATCTTACCTAACCAGTCATCAATTTGCTGGGTGTTTACTTCTGCATCCGGATCAGCTAATAGTTGTGCCAGATTTTCTAAAACCTTCAACATATGTTTCTCATCCGCTTCTAGTTCTGCAATTTTCTTTTTCATAAAAACAAAATTTTTGTTGTAATGGTAGTAACTCTTAAGTTTTTTGTAAGAGCCAAGTAACATCTCTTTATTCTTATCTAAATCTGTAAACACAACTATCTCACTTTCTTTTTGTTCAAATAATAAATCTATAACCGCTACGTTTATTTGCCATATGGAGCTGGTGGTTCTGCAACCATTAACGTACTATCGGTTGTCTGTTCGTACTTATAATCCTTCGAAACAAATGGGGTTACATTATGTGAAACATTAGATTCTGAATACTCCTCAAAATTCTCCACCTGTTCCATAACTTTGTTGAATACTTCCGGACTATACTGTGGTGGATAACCATTCTTTACCAGGTAAATCTTTATCTCGAGTTTTAATTGATTACGAACATTCTGGTTATTGAGCCAATCAGCAAATGAAGATTTTGTATCAATAATATCTTTTATTTCCTTTGCTAATGCTTTACATTTATCATTGACTATAACACCATCCACTTCTTTATCTGTTCCATACTCAAAGTTATATTGGTCACGCAAAGAAATCAAAATATCATAGAATGCTTTTTCCTCAAATGTTAAGCCAATTTTTCGAAAACTCTCCCTATTTTCGTTCATCTGACGAAGAATAGCTAAAGCCTGTTCCGTTGCAATCTTAATGATATCCTCTGATGCCTTTTCCTGTGTCTCACCGGCTTCTTCAGCAGTAAGATGTTTACGTCTTTCATGATATTCTGCAATCGTCTTTTCCAACATTTCCTGAAATGATTTTGCAGCTAACTGATTAACTTTTCCATATTCCTTAATTTGTTTACGGAGCATTTTCACAAGAAGTTCCAATTTAGTTGCCGGCATTTTGACATCAGATAATTTTTCAAAATATTCCGGAGAAAAAATATCTTCTTCCTCTCCGCTTTCAAGAACACTTTCCACCTGATTATATTTTAATGCTTCTTCAACCATCTTTGAAACTGCACGATTCATCGTATCAGTGTCTACTTCACTTGTTCCGCTCATCTTACGAACAAAACCTGCTATAGCCATAAAGCATTGTGCAAGTGCAGATTCTTCTTCCCCAAGATAACCGGAAGGCTGACAAATATCAAAAGCTGCCCTCATTCGTTTTACTGTCTTTAAAAAGTAGGTTTTGAAAGAAACTTTCTGAACACCTTTATTTCCTTCCGACTGTAATTCTTCTGTTGATACAAATACATATTCCGCTGCTTTTGCAAGGAGTCTGTATCGTTCTATAGGATCACATTCCGGATTTAAAAATGGTGATAAATCATAACCTGTGAACATGTTTTTCAACACTTCTAGTTCTTCTCTAAACACTGATGTAGCCTGCTCGACATCATCGGATGTCGGTGCAACAGATGTATCTCCTCCATATACCTTCATAGCTTCACGCATATTGTCGCGAATACCAATATAATCGATAACCATACCATATTCTTTCCCCGGATATTTTCTGTTTACACGGCTTATTGTCTGTATCAACAAATGCTTTTTGAGAGGTTTATCATTATATAAATATGTAAGACAAGGAACATCAAAGCCCGTAATCCACATATCTACAACAATGACAATACTGAAATTTGATTTTTCCTGTTTAAAAGCAGCATCCAATTCTTCTGAACGCTTATCATTTTTAACTCCGCCAAGATAATCATACATATCTTTTTCATCATTACTGCCGACACTAGAAACCATTGCCATAAATGGCATTGGTTTCAATTCTTTCAGTTCCTCTTCTGTTACAGAAACCCCATCCGGTGATTTCTTTTCCTCAAACCATTCCGGGTATTTATCCTTAAACTTCTGTAATAATGCATAAGCAATCTTTCTATTAGAACATACAACCATTGCTTTTTGTATTCTATCCGGATCACCTGCACAAGACGCAACATAATGGTTGTGGATATCTGTAGCAAGACGCTCAAGTCTGGAAGGCTCACCAAGAATTATTTCCATAGAGCTCATTGCTTTCTTACTTGCTTCGATATCCTCATATGTTGCACCATCATCTACACATTTTTTATAATAATTCTCAATTTCTTTTACTTTTTTATTATCAAGCAATACCTTTGCAATACGCGGATGATACTTAATGGAAACAGTAAGTCCATCTGCAACTGCCTGATCCATTGTATATCGATCAATTTCATCACCAAAGGTCTGATAAGTTTCCGCAATAGGCGTTCCGGTAAAACCAACGAAAGTAGCATGTGGAAATGCTTCCTTCAATACTTTTGCATATGGTTTTGAAACCATAGCTTTCATATTTTCATCGGCATCCTTACTAAACTGAATTTTCTTAGAATGTTCAAGCTGTGTTCTGTGAGCCTCGTCTGAAAAACATATAATATTCTGCCTATCATTGATAAGTCCGATTTTATCATCTTCCCTATCGCAGAATTTCTGAATGGTACAAATATAAAAACCACCACTTTGTCTTGCACCAAGCTCCTGCCTTAATTGTGTTCTGTTTTTTACAACAGATACTTCTCCCAGATTAAGAAACTCTTTACTCTTTGTAAAAAGCTTTGAACCTTGTTTTTGCAGTTCATCTCTGTCAACAATTAATATAATTGTTGGTGAACCGATTTCCGGAATATCAGTACAACGAAGTGCAAGCTGACGTGCAAGAAAAGCCATCGTATATGTTTTTCCACATCCAGTTGCTCCAAAGTATGTACCACCTTTACCACTCCTCGTAACGACAGAATTTACAATGCTTTGTTTTAAAAGTTTTGCTGCAAAGAACTGAGGATATCGGCATATGATTTCTACTTCATCACTGTCGTAAATACTATCTTGGAAATAGATATAGTCCCTAAAAATCTCCATGAAACGTTCAGGTGCGTAAACACCCTTTATCATAGTTTCTGTTTCTGCAAAAGGAAGAGTGGATACCGCATCTCCTTCATTTACTCTGCGCCAAGCATAAAAATGCTCGTAAGGTGTACGCACTGTACCTAATCTTGTTTTCACACCATCTGAAATGCAAGCCAAAGGGCAATAATGTAAAAGATGCGGAATATCTCTCCAATAGCGAATATTAATTTGTTCCCAAGCATCATAAATAGTCGCATTGGCATCAGCGGGATTTTTCAACTCAATAACACATAGTGGCATACCATTTACAAACAAAAGTACATCCGGTCTACGATTTTCTTTTTGACCATTGTTTGTATATTCTACTGTAAACTGGTTCACTACACGGAAGATATTCTTATCCCAATTATCAAAATCAATAAGTGGTATCATTCTTGGTAGCTCATCCTGCGGCGTAAACTGAACACCATTTACCATCCAGCCGTATACTTTATGCAAAGTAGCAAAATCACTTTCCGCACCTACAAGACGAACATTATCATATATCTGTATCACCTCGTCTTCTGTCAAATCCGGGTTGGTGTCTGCTATAAACTTCTTGAAATCATCAGCAATCAATACATCTCTTTTTGTGACACGAGAGATATTATTACCAGAAGAATACTTCCAACCTTCCGCTTCTAAAAAGCCAATAAAGGCATATTCATATTCTGATTCACAATAATGACCATTGTATTCTTTTAATCTTGCCATAGACTATGCCTCCTTTGCTTTTGTCTCCTCTTCTATTGAGCCTTTAATAAGAATTGGACAGATGTCTTTTATTTGTGCTTTGAGTTTTTCGTTAATATCTCTACGAGTATTATAAGCCTCAAAAATATTTACAATATCCTGTTGAATTTCAATGTTTGGAATCGGAATTAAAACATTTTTCATTTCTTCCCAATCAAAAGTTTCCCTCGCACTTCCCCATGAATTAAATCGAGAATATCTATTAAACTCACTTCTTTCAAACAGCATAGATAAATATGCAGGCAATAACGTATTTGTGTCATCTACTTTGAACACAATATACGACGAGGAACATATATATGCTTCATCACTATTGTTTCTAGCAAGTGATATTTTCTCTCCATTTCTTGAAGTGACGGTAACATATGCAAATTCATCTGGCTTTACAACTGCGTATGGTTTCAGATATACTCCTTCCATGTTTGCCTTTGTGTATATGAATCTTTTTTCAATGGATATACCGCGTACCGCATCTAAACCATACTCTAAATCATCATTTTTCTCGTCACAAAGAGAGATATAATTTTTTAACTTCTTATGTGGTAGCTCCTTTCTAAGTTCTTCAATATACGCATCACAAACAAGTTTTAAATCATCCAAGCCACTCTCATAACTTTTCTGATTTTCAAGCATAGCATTATAAACATCTACATATTTTTGTTGAATTTCGATATTAGGTAATTCAATATCTATGTCGCACATATCTTCCCAATTAAATGTTTCTCTTGCAGATCCCCAAGAATTAAATCGAGAAAAACGATCGAATTCAGGCCTGTTAAAATACATGAATAGATAGTCTGACAAAAGCAACTCTATTCTTTTAACCTTAAAAACTACATATGATGAAGAAACAATATACGTACTGTCACTAATGTTGTGAGCAATCGTAATCTTTTCTCCATTTCTTGATGTTACGGTCACATAAACAAAATCATCTGGTTGAACGAGATAATAAGGCTTTAAAGATACACCTTCCATATTAGCTTTTGTTTCTATGAATTCTTTTTGGATAGAGATACCTTTTACATCTTTAACTCCATATTTTAAATTATCATTCCTTGTTTCGCATAACTCAATTAATTCACCAAGTTTATATTTAGTCAATCCCATATCCAATCCCCCTAAATGCATCTTCCAGCATCTGCTGGGATTTCTTTTCCTGCATCATAATCTCTTTCATTTCAGATTGAATACGAGCCATTTCTTTTTCATAATCAATTTCTAAATCATGATCAATAAACTCAATGTATTTGCTCGGTGTAAGAGCCCAGCCTTTATTTTCAATTTCATTAATGCACACACTACGGTAAAGTTCTGGCATCTCATAGTCTGCTCCGTCAGTGTCCTCACATTGCCATGTGTGATAGATATCTGCTGCCTTCTCAATTTGTTCTGTATCCAACCGAACTTTCTTTTTGCTCTCACCCTTAACAGCATTTTCTGTCCATTGGCGTAAATCCATAAAGAGCATCTCATGCTCACGGTTTCGGAGATTTCTTCCATGATATTTTCCGCCTTTTTTATTCTGATTTAGAATCCACAGAGTAACACTGATATCTGTTGTAATAAACAATTCTCTTGGTAGAACAACGATAGCCTCAATTTTATCATTCTGAATCAGTTCCTTACGTATTTCCAATGTATCACTATCATTCAACGCACCATTCGCAAGAAGGAATCCTGCTACTCCATCAGTTTTCTTCAAATGTGAAAGTATATGCAAAATCCAAGCATAATTTGCGTTGCTTTCAGGTGGCGTTTGATAGTCAGACCAACGACCGTCATTTTTCAAATTGTCATTATACCAGCCTTTCAGATTAAAAGGTGGATTTGCCATAATATAGTTAAAGTGCAACCCCTTGTGTAAATCATGTGTAAATGATGAATCTGCTTCTTCTCCTAGATTATGGCTAATTCCACGCAAAGCCAAATTCATTTTCGCAAGGCGATACGTAGCCGGTTCTTTTTCCTGACCATATACATTGATACCATTTAAGTTTCCCTGCTTTGACTTTACAAGTTCAGCACTCTGAATAAACATTCCTCCTGAACCACAGCAAGGATCATATAAGGTGCCATCATAAGGCTCAATCATCGTTGCAATGAGTTGAACTACGTCATGAGGTGTATAAAATTCTCCTTCCTCCTTTGTAGCATTTACCGCAAACTCCTTAAGAAAGTATTCGTATACACGACCAATAAGGTCTTTTTCCTCTCCAAATGTCTTATGACTGATTTTGTTCACTTCATCAACAATTTTCTTTATATCATTAGCTGCTAAATTGCGTGCTGTAAATGTTCCTTTAACAAAACAGCCTTTCAACTGTGGATCTTCTTCCTCAAGCCTTTGCAAAGCTGTATCAAGTGCAACATTAAGCTGTGGTGCCGGTGTACTGATAATAGTCGACCATCTTGCTTCTGGTGGTAAGTTATATGTACCATCTGCAAAAGTAGCATCATCAAAGAATGCTGCTCTAATGTTCTCATCTTCCGGATCTAATCCCTGCTCTTTAAGTGTCTGTTTTAGATTTTCAATTCCATCCTCATACTTTTCGCCGATAAACCTCAAGAACACTAGCGTAAGCATCATATCTCTTTTTTCAAAGAATGAGCCGGAATTACGTGCCGCACGCAAATAATCTCTACAATTAAATAAAATATTATCTATGTTCAATGCCTTTTCAGTTGTTTTCTTCTTAGCCATATTACTTTTCTTCCCTTTCCTCGTCTGGAACAAATTCCATGATATCCTGTATCTCACAATGCAATACCTTACATACTTTTTCCAAAACTTGTGTACTTACATGTTCATTCTTCCCTAGTTTCGCCAGTGCATTTGTTGTAATTCCTGCCTGATCTCTAAGGTCAACTTTCATCATATTTTCATCTATTAATTTCTTCCATAATTTGTTGTATCTGATTGCCATTATTATCCCTTTCGTATCATTACAACTATTTATCATTTCTTTTTCATTATATCATCGAATTCAATTTATTTCAATTTGAAATTGATTTTTTCAATCTGTTATACATCTGTCTATATCTAACCCATATTTATAGAATAAACAGAGGAATCATCTTCCTCTGCCCCTATTCCACATCTTGTCTTCTACTTTTTCATTATTAGTATCTCTACCAACACTCTCATCATAAATCCTCTGAAACTCCTCATAAAGCCCATCTCCATCCAGCTTTATCTCCAACCGTTTCATTACGTCCGAAAACAGTCTTATACTTCCACTCACATCTACAATATCAAATCCAAATACATCAACCTTAGCAGAATCGTCGACATTCTCATAACCACCAAGCTCTGATATTCTCCTGACAATCCAGCCAGCTTTGTCCACAGATTCAGTTTCTCTAGTTTCCACAAATTCATTTTTATCTGTTACATCAACCATGCTTTCGCCAACTCTTGCCATATTCACATCAGACGTATTATGAATCTCTGATATTCCTATGCCATCTAAATCAGTCTGTTGTTTTCTCGCACTATCTGTTTGCTCTTTCTGTTTGCCTATTTCATTCTGAATGTTGTTAGGATTCATCACCTCAACATTCGTCCACGGCTCAGCAGCCACATCTTTCTCAACCGCAGTATCCTCTTCCATCCCCGGTATCTCAACATCCCTGTCAGCAACAATCTCCGCCTTCCCCGACATCGCATAATAAACTGTATACAAATCTTCTTTTATAATGTCATCCGCAAGCTGTATCTGCCTCTTAATTTCCCTTTTCTCCTGCTTCAGTTCGTCCAGTTCTTCCTGCACTTCCACATGCCATATCTGATATTCCCGGTACTGCTCTTCATTCTTTATACTGCGTTTCCGACTAGAGCTTTCTCTGTATATCTCATGCTGTCTGTCCTCAATCTGCTGGATTTTTTCTTCCTGCTCACCTATGAAATCCACAAGATCCACAACACTTTTGATGTCATTATTTACAAGTAGCAGATATTCGTCCTGCAACCGATGAAACCTCTTCAAACCCTCTGTATACTTTGCTCCACCAACTGCAAAACGCTTCTGCTCTACAATCCTTAATCTGTATAGCTTTGCATAAAACTTCTTCTGGAATGATGACAGCTTAGCCCTGTGCAATCCCCTGATATCCGACGCATAAAAGTAAGGCTTTGCCATCCAAGGCATATCCACATGATGCCTTAACGTCTCCTCTGAAAACATCTCGTCCATCTTTGCAAGCTTATGATAATACCGAAATCCCGGTGCCTGCACTTCCATCCACGCATCTTTATTGAATACATATCCAAGTCTTTTCATCAGATATTTAAAATGCTCCACATTCCCGGCAGCATATGCACACATCTTGGCATCCCTGAGAATTATCTCTTTCATGGGCATTTCTCTTTCCCACTTGTCCCTGCTGACATTCTTTGGATTCCTGCTGTACTCTGCCGGCATTCTCCAAATGAATATTTTGAGTGAAAAATAACATGGCCTCATGCGTGAAACATAATGTCATCCGCTGTGCACCATCTCGATTTCGCTTTGCTGCATCTCGATTGAGGGTGTTCGCCCTATAGGAATATAAAACTGCTGTCTGTGAAATGCAAGCATTCCAAGCCATCATTTTTCTATTCCTGCACAGCTCACTTTAGTACCATTTTAGTACCACAAGACAAAAAAGCAAGCTCGCAAATGCCCATTTTACTAGGCTTTGCGAGCTTTTGAAAATTATTCAAACTCTTGGGCGGAGAGATTAATTTGGTTGTTTCTTGGTACACATTCGTGCATTTTATTCTTCATATTCATCTTATTTCGCATTTTTGTGTACCTCATCTAAATTTTTTAGAGCCAAAATGGAGCCAAATATCAATAACTATCATAATTGCCTTTAATCTGCTTTAAAAGAATTGGAATTTCACTAAACTCATCAATCCATAAAACATTTACTCCCAATTCCTTAAAAAACGACTCTTGTAATGATTCGTTTACTCTTTCAAAACTCTTTATTGACTCAACTTCTTCCGAATCTTTTATCTTAAATCTTCGCATAATAGCATAGTGTTGGCATTCTCCATCATTCTCAGTTCTCTTTTGTGCTGCTATTTCTAACAATCGTCTCATATTAGGATCCGTCATAGACAATCCAATAAAAAAGCAGGTGTTATTTATCATATAATTCAACTGGCTAATATTTGCCCAATTATATGGTTCAAGCATAAGTTTGTGATATCCTTCTTCCGAAAAAACCAGTAATGACTTCGTCAAATTTTCATAATTTTCTTTTTCTTGTGGTAAAAATCCATGAACATGGTATATGCCTAACTCATCTGTGTCCGGAATCATACCCTCACCATATATCGAATGATATTTTACTCTTAATCTTTTTAAATTTTTCTCAACCAAATCATCAAAATTGTAATTTATAATTGCACGTACACCTAGTTTTCCCCTATTGGGTATACATAATTGTCCTATTTCCTCTAATAAATCAGACGTATCAACAGCACTTTTATATAATATATCTCTAACCAATTCTTCAAAATCGTTCTCAAATCCATTTCTCAAAAATCTAGTTTGAAGCAATGGTGAATTTCCATTTTGATTTATAACTTCTTTTACTATTTTTTTCTTATCTTTCTTCTCTATTTGAATGTGATTAGCACTTAATTGTTTATCTATTAATGCAACAAATAATTCTGATATCAGGGTATCCCAGGTTGCTATTTTAGCTTCATTTGATGCTCCCGCGCCAAGAAAAAGAACAATATTATCATTCTCATATTGTGTATGTAATTGTTCAACATATTTCTTTCTTTTTTCTAAATATGTGCTATTATTTCTAGAAATACCATTATTAATAGTGTCTCTCAATAACACTGCATTTAAATTGTTATATGTGTCAACAAATAAGCTTTCATTATAACTAAATATCCGAACTAAATCATCCATATCCCAAATTATCAGTTCAAAATTTAGTTGTTTCTTTTTTTCTTCAATACGATTTCTTATTCCATCTGGTAATTCATTTACAACTATTAATAAAAGCTTATTAATCTCCCCTCTGTTAATCGAAAAGCGTCCAATTGTATCATATATGACTCGCAGGCTCATTTGCTTATGTCTATACATCTTAATTTCTGCTGCAATACAACTATCATCACTATCTATCCCATCGGGCAATATCATATCGGAAATTCCATGTACAACCTCATTCTCTGCAAAAAGCCGTTTATTCTGCGATCCCAAGTAATCTTTCATCATAACAATAATCAGCTTTTCTATCGCCATATATGAATATCTAATTGTTTCTGAATTAATCAATTCTAACAATGTTTCTCTAATGTCCATACTAATCTCCATTCCGCCGCCAATCGGCGGCACAAATAGTAATGAAAGTTCTACTTTCTTTCACACTATTCTTCCATTTTTTATTGATATATAGCCAAAACCTCTATTGCCCTATAATCTTTATCTGCATATATCTCATTTAATCCATCTGTTCGTCCTTCAATACTTCTTCTCATAACACGATTTAATGTCATAAAATCCTTCAATGGGTCATAAAAAGCTTTTTGTGATTTTACCATTCCGCTAGAAGTAATTCTCGCAATAATAGTAACTTCTAATTCTTCATATTCTTCCATATCCTCATATTTTACTAACATATTATTGGAAATAAGTTTTGAACACATTAACTGTTCCCTCAAATCAATTAATACGGGAATTTTTGTGTCTGTTGTTTCAAAAAAAGATTTCACAGCAGCCTGTTCAGGCTTGTCCATAGAATCATTTACTATTGATGCAACTAATAGAGGCTTAAATCTGTCAATTGTTTGCGTATAGTCAAATTCCTCAGGCACCTTTATATATCCATCAAATTTAATAATTGTACCCCTACTCATAGTTGTCAAATCATAATCCTCTGACTGCGTAAAATCAAAAAAATCATCTCTCCCCATAAGCATTTTTTCAAACTCATCACAATTATATAGTAAGCTTTCTTGTACCTTAGCCCTATATGTTTTGCTAGCCTTAGCATCGGCTCCAAATGCCTTTAAGTCAATTTGAACTCCTTTGTCATTAGACACCTCATATTCATCAATTTGAAGATTTCTTTGCCCTTTAACTACTGCTCTATATTCATCAATTTTATTCTTATCATAATAAATTACATTGCCAAACATTATCTCATACCTCCATTCTTTTCCAAACACAATCTAAATATAATTTTTCTGACCTTATACACTTGTTATATCGATTTCAATAGGATTTTCCCATATATCCACACCTTTAATTAATAGAGTTCCATTTATAAAAGTAAATATCTGATATTAATTTGTATATTTACCATAATAATCTCGTTCAAATTGTGTATCCCCAATTATATCAATTGACGAATTATTTGTTTCAATTCGAGGTAATACCTTCAGAATATCATTATACCGAGTTTTTCCCATAGATGATACTAAAACTCTTGCCTCATGCATATATTCATTCTCCAATTTAAAACGCATGTAATCTCTAATTGCACATTGTGAATTTGCAAAGGTATTAACATCAACTCTATCTCCCAAAATAAAGCCTTCTTTCTGTATTATTCTTTAATAATTTTACTATTATTTTTTTCTCAATACATTAGAAACTGTTGATTGAGATACATCTAACATTGCAGCTATTGTTTCTTGATTAATTTTTTGTTTTGCTAAATCCCTAATAACTTCATTTCTTTGTGCTACCGATACTATTTCTGGCAATTTGTGAACGGTTTCTGAAACCACACCAGATGCTGTTACACTTTTAATTAGTGTTGTTCCATCACTTAACACGGCTCTTGCAATTTTCGCACTCGTTTTTTTATTTGGTTTAAATGCCAATGACACAACATCTGCCGCTGATTTACCTACATTTTTTAAATCTGTGTTCTTAAAAACATTCATTAAATTCGTAGCCATAATGCACCTCCGCCTTCATTACTTTAATATTAAAATAATATTAAAATAATATTTTGTCAACTACTTTTTTCTAACTCTCATACCACACCTCAACATAGCCGTTATCCATGTTATAGGAACATTCCACGATATTATCCAATCTATTCTCATCCATCATATCAATCCATCCTTTCATTTATCTCGCTCCATAAGACCTGTGATACTGTATTGCCTGACGCTCCATGCGTTCCTGCTCCTTTACCTTACCGATAATAGTATCAATTTGCTCCGCACCGGCATATCGTTTCACACACTCCAGATCATCAGCTTTTTCCTGCAATAATTCTGTTTTTGCAGACATATCTCTATTTTTTCCTTTGTAAAATTCTACATCACTTGTGAGGTGCTTAACTTTATCTCGCAGTTGAAGAACTTTCTCTTTTAATCTAACACATTGGATTGTCAAGCTTTTTACCAGTTCCTTCAATTTGTTCACAAGAGGCAAAGCTACTTTATCCCGAAATGACTTTGCACTTGCAAACGCTCCCGGCTCTGGAAGTTGCCATTCAGGTTCTTCATCATATTTTCGAACATCACGTTGCAACAACTTCTCTGATTGCACCATCTGATCAATTCTGCTTCTCAATTTCTCCTGTTGTATTTCAAGCTGGGCATTATCTTTCTGTAGCTTATCCTGCATTTGTTTTAATGCCTGATTATCCGATTGTAACGAAGTTTGCTTCTGCTCCAGCTTTTCATTATCCTCTTGCAATTTATTCTGTTCTTGTTCCAATCGTTGGTTCTTGGACTGTAAAACACTCTGTTTCATCTCCAACTCGCTATTATCTTTCCGCAATTGCCATTGTTGCTGTTCCAAGTGTCGATTATCCGTCCGTAGTTCCACCTTTTTTATTTCAAGGCTTGTATTCTCCACTCGCAATTGTCGATTGCTTGCACTTAATGTTTCATTATCCCTTTGAACAGCAATACCTTCCTCTCTTGCTTTTTCAACAGCCTCCTCAGCTCTTACCTGCTTAATTGTAGTGGTCATTAGTTCCTGCTTCATAGTGGATACTGCCTGATTCAATTTAGCAACCTCTGTGGTCTTTTCCTGCTTTTGACTGTCTAATTCTGCTACTTCTTTAGCTCTCGCCTGCTTTTCAAATTCCAGTACCGATAAATGCTTTTCATGTGTACCTTTTTGAAGCCATTTGACACCATGTCGCTCCATCACCATAGCCAATTCCCGCTTCTCTGCTGCAATCCATTGATTCCACTCTGTCGCACCTCTCGTGCCACCTGTAACCCCCTCTGCAGCCAATGCAGATTTTAACGATACTCTTGTATCCAATCCTCGCTTGCTACCTGTAATATATGGTACAAAATCAATGTGTAAATATGGTGTTTCCTCATCCATATGCAAGTGAGCAGAAAACACATACAGGTTAGGATTTCGTGCTTGAAACTCATCCATAAACTCTGTTAATATTTTCCTAGCAAGAAGCCCTTCTTCACTTTTGGCATTCATATCGTCTTTATTTCCAATCTGAAAAATTACTTCGTGAAAAAGTTTTTCCTGCTTGCCTTGTCTAATTTTTTCATAATAATCATCAATCACTCGATCCTTACGTTTTTGCTTTTCATTATATCGTTCAAGTGCTTCATCAAACAATTTATGATAAACCTGCTTTATATCTTCATTACAAAAATGAACATTAGCACCACTTCTATCACTATCCACATTTTTAGCTGTAAAAGCTCGGGTGTTGTGATTAACGGAACCTTTTCCTACCATCCCACTAATCGTTCTTTCAATAGGCATTTTTCTCCTTCCTTTTATCTGTCATATTAGCGCCGGATACGGCGCAGGCTTTGTTACTTTCGCCGAAAGTAGCGCAAAAGCACTTTTGACACCTTCGGCATCAAAAATGCAACCTGACCAGTCAGGTTTTGCGCCCTGCTGGGAGCTAATCAGCCTGCGGCAGTCAGTGTCCGCAAGCGTTCTCTGTATTACCACCGCACCACATTTCTTCTTAACCATATCTAACGGGAGCGTGCCACGCACCCGTCATTTATGATTAAGCAAAACTACCACCGAAAGCTTTCCGGTACACCACGCTTATCCAAATATTCCCTGCGTGCCTTTCCTCGTTCTTCTTCGCTTAGTGCGGTTTTGTACTTCGTATACAGCGCTCTCATTACCAGTGCATCCAGTTTCTTTTCAAGACCTTTCTTTATCTCTGGGTATAGCTCCTCCTGATCTAGCAGAAAATACCTCATAAGTGCAATGAAAAGCTCCTGTGAAATCTGCACATTTTTCATATCAATCCATCAATCCTTTCCTCTTACTACCAAGTCCGCAACAATGCACTATCTATAGATTTTGCAACCTTGCAAGGTTCATCTCCGCAATTTCTATATAGTCTGCATTGTTGCGTTCTTGCCTTAATCCGACTTTACCTTATCCAACTCCCAATACCATGAATTGTTAATTTTCTTCGCCCGAATACCAAGCACCTTTTTTGCATTTTCCAATGTCCTTTTTGAAATGCCCTGTTCATCAGCCATTTCAAAAATCTCATTACTCTGTACTGCATTAGATGTTTCCGCCAGTTCACGCAGCATTTGCTTTGCCTGCTCCAACTTGTTCGCCTTTGGTGCAATTCCTCCAAGCACTTCATCTGCTGTAATCTCATAATCTCCTAACCAGTGAAAGCCTGTCTCCGATAGCATAAATGCCTTAGGGTGACCAAATGCTGCAAGATTGTTCTTTATCTGAACAACTGCCCTTGTATTAGGTTCTCCCTCTATTCTGCCGACCAGAAGCACGCTCCTTGCAACTGCAAAGAAGTCAATAGAACCCATACCTCTATATGCCGCTTTGTTACCTGATGCCTTATTCATATGACCGATAAGAAGAATTGCACATTGATATTTCTCCGCTAATGCTCCCAGCTTCTTTGTCATATCTCTTGCTTCATTTGCCCGGTTCATATCCATACCACCACCGAGATAAGCCTGTATGGGGTCTAATATCAATACTTTTGCCCTTGTCTTAGCAAGTGCCTCTTCCAACCTTTCATCTGCCATAGACAGTAATTTATCACTTTCATCAATAACCAGTATCTTTTCACAGTCTGCTCCGGCAAGTTCAAGTCTTGGCTTTACTGTGTCTGCCAGACCATCCTCTGCTGTCTGATAAATCACATTTACCGGCTCCTGTACATCCATATCACTGTCTAGACATTCTCCCTTAGATAACTTGGCTGCTATATTTAACACCAATGTGGTTTTTCCATCCCCCGGATCCCCCTGAATGATTGTAAGCTTTCCATATGGTATAAACGGATACCACAGCCATTTCACTTCCTGTGATTCCACCTCCGACATCCGTATCATCTTTAATTCTGCCTTTTGTCCTTCCATAAAAGTCCTCCATAATCAAATCTTTTATTTGCTCCTAAGAAAGAACCTCTGCTATACTCTAGTTGTGAATACATAGGTAACAGAGGTTTTCTTTTGTTACCGCAAGTCCTAACAGCTGCCGCTGTCAGGACCTTTTTCTTTATCCGTCTGTGCTCCCTGCCAGAGATATTTAGCACCATCCAGCATGGAAACAATCGCCTGCAACATATCCATACAGTCATTTCGCATATCTGCCAAACCTTCAGCAGTAAGTGTTACATCCTGCTGTTCCAGTTGTTTTACCAGTTCAGAAATATTTGTCTGCATATTCTGCAATTCCTCTACAAGCTTGTAAATGACCTCTTCCCTGCCTACAACACATATTCTGTTATAAATACAGGAACGGACAAAATAATCTTTTTTCTGCATACCGCTTGCAAGTATCCTTGCTTCAATCATCTCTCGTTCTCTGTCTGATACACGAAAGCTAATTGTTGGATGTTTGTGTACTCCGCTCATAGCTCGTCCTCCTCATTCTCCAGTTCTAATCTGTCTGCCAGTTCTGCCTGCTTATTCGGATATAAATGTGAATAAGTATTTAATGTTGTTTCTATCTTTTCATGTCCCAGCCGCTCTGCTATTGCCAATGGCTGAAATCCAAGTTCCACCAGCGGTGATGCGTGGCTGTGACGCAGATCATGAAGACGAATTCGCTTTACCCCTGTTTCTTTAATGCCACGCACAATCTCATGTTCCATATAGGATTTTGTAAATCGAAACATTCTTTCACTCGGCATAATTCCATATAAATGACTGCAATATTCTTTTAGCTCTTCCGCCAAGAATGGTGGAATTGTAATCTTACGATTGCTCTTTGGTGTCTTAGGCGGTGTAATTACATCCTTTCCGTCTATTCTCTGATATGATTTGGAAATGCTTATAATACACTTTTCCAAATCAATATCTTCATAGGTCAGTGCCAGTAATTCTCCTATACGCATTCCTGTCCAATACAGAAGCATAAATGCCATTCTCGCCTCCGGTTTCTTATCCATAGATGGAAGAAACTGCTTAAATTCCTGCTTTGTCCAGAACTCCATATCATCCGCCTTGCTTTTCCCGATACTTCCTGCTTTCCTGCAGGGATTATCTTTCAGGTCATAATATCTGACGGCATAATTGAAAAGTGCAGCCAACTGGTTATTAATACTTTTAAGATATGTCTGTGCATATCCCTGCTTAATCAGTTCATTCTGCCATGCCCGGATATCCGCTGTCTTAATCTCACACATCTTTTTCTTTTTGAAATAAGGCGTAACCTTTAAATCAAACACATATCTCTTATTCTTGATTGTACTTTCTCTAAGCCTGTTCTCCATATCCGCAAAGTAGATTTCAACGAAATTCTCAAAGTTGATATCCAAATCTTTTCTCTGCTGTTGCCGAAAGTTACGCTCCCACTCCTCTGCTTCAGCTTTTGTCTTAAAGCCTCTTTTGTTCTTTTTATGACGTACACCCTGCCAGTCCTCATAATAAAACTGGCTACGCCACGTCTTTCCATCTCTTGTTGCTGGCATGTTATCATCTCCTCTCCATTAACCAACTGCCATACCGTAAAACTTTTCTTCAAAATACTTTGTAGGTACCTTGCCTGAAATCACTCGATAGCCTTTTTCTTTCAATTCATTATTAAGACCACGAATGATTTTGTAAGCATATCCTCTTGATACTCCAAGAATCTGTGCCGCTTCATCAGCTGTAACATACATTTTCATCGTATTCTCCATATTGAGTTCTCCTTTCCTGTTTAATATTGGTACACTTTTGTATCCTTATATGCTCGTATTATATCAGTACACATTTGTGTCCGTCAAGTGATTATATAAATTTTTATACACAAATGTGTCCCGATGTGATAGAATAGGTTTATCAAAACATAAAGGAGCTGTTTTCATGACTACTGGAGAAAAGATTAAATATTTTCGTAATATGCGTGGAATATCGCAAGAAACACTCGGTCAGTTGTCCGGCATAAACTCCGCAACCATAAAGAAATATGAATATGGAATCCGTAATCCTAAGCCAGACCAACTTTTAAAGATTGCTAATGCATTTGGCATCAGCATTAACATTTTCATGGATTTTGATATAGAAACAGTTTCTGATGTATTATCACTACTGTTTAAGTTAGATGACCAAATTGATATGAAATTTGAAGCAGATAAGGATGAGGAAGGCAACTTCAAGCCAGCTACTGTTAAGCTGTCCTTTAAAAACAATCTCATCAACAAAAAGCTCTGCACCTATATGAAAGCTCTGGAAATCAGGGAAAATATGATAAATTCGAAAGATGATTATGCCGAAGAAGAGTACAATGCCAGCCTGCAGCACATCAATGAGAATATAGAAGAAATCAAGCAGCACCTGCTTGATGACAGTATGGTTGTCAAAAAAGGAACTGACAGACTTACTGTGAAAAACTATCTAAATTAGGAGAAAATCTATGGACATATTTATTAATTATCTTATCAAGAATAAAGAATGGATTTTTAGTGGACTTGGCATCTTTGTTATTGGAGGAATTATTTCTTTAATAAAAATATTGATAAATCATCACAAGAAAGCATCTCAGAAATCTATGAAACAAATTAATAATGACAACTCTTCTGGGACACAAATCGGAATTCAAAATAACTATTATCAAGGAGATAAAGAACATGACTAATGAATCTTTTGAAATAATACAAGAAAACAAACTGGGATCGCAAAGTACACAGATTGCTCAGCAAAACAATTACTATGGGATGGATTATCAGAATACTAAATCATTATGTCAAGATTTGATCAAAAATGAATTAGAAAAATATAAATCAGACGCTGAACAACTTGCAAAAGAGCGCAATGAAAAATTTCTATCTACGCTTTTTGAAAAATTACATAAAGAGAAAATAGATGACAATTCAATGTGTGAAGAATTTAAAAATCCTGATATGCAATACACTTTTTTCGAAGCGCAGAAAGCATATATTCGACTTGGGACTCCAGAACTGGAAAACATTCTGTCAAATCTTCTAGTTGACCGTACCAAAGAAAGTAATCGTACATTACTCCAAATTGCTCTCGCTGAAGCCGTTAATGCAGTACCAATGTTACTTCCATCTCAATTAGATATCTTAGCTCTTTGTTTTCTATTGAGATATACGCTTAACAATAAAATTAACAATCTTCCAACATTTTTTAATTATCTTAAGGCTCAGATTATACCGCATGTACCAGATTCTATTGATAAGATGTCTTCTTTCCAGCATTTGGTATATACAAAAACCGCAAGCATTGACCTAGGTGAAATTTCATTAGAAAATATATTTATGGAAACATATGGGGGACTATTTTTATCTGGATATTCTGCTGACGAATTGAAAGATTTTCCTTCAAAATATCCCCAATTTTTTACACGATGCATACAAGATTCCACCAAAATACAAATTAACTCTATAAGAAAAGAAACACTAGAGAATCAGCTATCATCAGAGAATTTGCCTGAAGAAGATAAACAGTTTATTCGTGAGCATTTCGCAAATAATTTAATGTCTCCAAGTGCTGTTAAAGATTTTATATGCTCAACAGACTCATCTTTAGAAGCACTTTTTTCTCAATGGAATGATACATCTTTGAAACATTTAACTCTTACCTCTGTTGGTATTGTTTTAGGAGCAAATCGTTCTAAACAACTTTCTGGCACAACATTTGATATGAATATTTGGATCTAACTATTCAAAATATAATACCAAATAATTTGAAATCTCTTGAATTATCAGACATAAGATGATAATATCTAATTAAACAGAAAGCACCACTCCAAAGGTGGGTGCTCCGAGTTTAGGCTAAAGAAATGTCCTTACGGACACCGCCTATCCTGTGGATCAGACAGGATAGGCATTTTTATTTGCGCCTGCTCTTCCTCGAAGAGCTATTCTCTTTATCGAGAAAGGCAAGCAACTCTACAATCAAGCTACCAAAGGACATCAGCAAAGCCAATATCCCAATGAAAATCGTAATGATCTCATAAGCTGTCATCGGCACCACGTCTACACTTCGTTTCGGTCGGTGCTAAGCAGGTGCCACCGGCACCTAGCACCCCTTCCTATGTATTCCGTTTTCCCGGTATCATAAAACTCGGGAGGCTACCTCTACGCTTCGCTCCGGTCGGCGCTAAACAAGCGTCCCCCGGACGCTTAACGCCCTGTCATGGGTACTTTCCTTAGATAGCATCCTAACATATATATCATGCGCTCTACAAGAACAACTACAATTTAACTCTTTCTTTATAGCTTCATTTCCAATTCTAGGCAATTCCATTCTTCTCCCATTACAGTATACTTTTCTATTTCATCTTGAGATACATCCTCAAAACCTGTTGCTTTATAACAAAAATATGCTGATTTATTGTTCTCAAAAACACCTAATGAAACCTTGTTTGCACCAAATATTTCCTTGGCATATTTCAATCCTAATTCTAGCATCTTTTTTCCATATCCCTGTCCACGTTTTTCTGAATCAACAATCACAAATCCAAACCGCAGCTCCTCAAAGAATTCATTCGGTCGTCTCATAGTAAAAAATCCTATTATCTCATTATCATCAATAGCAGTAAATGCCATAAGATTACTTACCGCATTGAACTGTTCCACAGAAATTGGATATTCCCCCAAAATTCCTGCTGTCCATTTATAAAAAGCTTTCTCGTCCTTTATCCATGACAAAATCGTTTCTGCATCATCTTTTTTGTACGGTCTTAATCTTAACATACTTACGTTACCTCACATTTTATTTTCTTCTGTTTCATATCCACTCTAGCCATAGCACCATACTGCAAAACGCATCTTGGAGTTGCATGTCCAAAATTCACATTGTAAATAATCGGTAAATCTGGATCATTTACTACCTTCACAAGAATATCCTTATATTCTTCGTAATATTCCTCATCCTGTGGCTTTCCAACCAGAACTCCGCTGACAACATCAAATACCCCCTTCTTTTTAATCATAGCAACTTCTTTTTCAAACTGCTCTGGCACCGGTTTTTCTTCACAGGTTTCAATAAAAAGAATCTTCTCTTTCCATTCCGCTATATCAGGAAACAGTCCATATTTTTCACATACTGCTTTTTCGTTTTCATATCTCGTTGTTGTCAAAATATCATATAAACTCTCTAAACACCCACCTAACAATCTACCCTCAAAGTAGTCTTTTCCTTGTAAAAGCTCAAATCCATGCTCTTCTTTATGTGAGATTCTCTCTGTCCCAACTGCCTCTTTTGAAAAATCAGTTCTTTCCTGATACCATATTTCACTTGATGTAATCTCACGATATTCATTTCCTTCTATATAGCTTTCAAATGCCTTCTTACTATATGGCAGCATTTCATCAGAGATTTCTGCTAAGTCGCATATAAAATTAGGTCCATAATATGTAGATAGTCCCAGCTTATAAAACATCAAATGATTAATCGTAGTATCTGAAAAACCCGTGAACAATTTTGGACTCTTGTGAACTGCATCAATAAATTCCTCATCCTCTAGCAAATATGGCAAAAGTCTGTAAGTATCATCGCCGCCTATTGCACATATAATGCCAGCAATTGAATCATCCATAAAAGCATCTTTTAAATCTTTTGCCCTTGCTTTGGGATTAGCCTTCAAATATTCAATTCCTTTTAGCGAATTTGGCATAAACGATGGTTCTAAACCATATTCCCTTAATCTCTTAACACCGATTTCAATATTATGACTACAAAATGCTTCACCTAGCATTCCACTCGATAAACTCACTATTGCAACTTTATCACCTTTTCTTAATTTCTTTGCATATTTCATAACTGGTCTCCTATAAAAAATTCAAAATATCAGATAGATTATTAACTTCAATATCAGCTTTTTCACTCTCATCTGTTATATTCCACAAACTTCCAAATCCCTGTTTTACCCATATAGTTTTCATCCCCAACTGTTTTGCGGGTACAATATCATTATCAATACGGTCACCAATCATGACTGCATTCTCTGGCTTACAACAGCTTCTTTCCAATGCAATTTCAAATATGCGCCTATCAGGTTTTGAAACGCCTTCTTCTGCTGATGCGATAATCAAATCAATATATTTTCGTACTCCAAGATTTTCTAATCTCTCAGAAGTTCCTAATGATTGGTTTGCAATTACACCAATTTTATAAATTCTACTTAACTTTTTCAAACAATCTTTAGTATCTGTATACAGCCTCTCGTATTGCGATTCCCATTTAGGTAATTTCACCCCCAATTGCCTTGCTACCTCTAAATCTCCTTTTTTGTTTTCTTTATAAAACGACATGGCATATTTATAAATTTGCTCGTAAGTTAAACCTGATAAATCCGCTATCCTTTTCATCCTGTCTTCATAAACTTTGCTTTCATCAACCAATGTCGACCCAACATCAAAAAATAACCATTTTATTTCGTCTTTCTTAGGCAAAAATCCTCTTTTCCTTGCTTCTTCTAACAGTTTGGGTTGAATTTCTGGATATGTCCAATTAATCGGTAATTCATCCATAATTGCTATTTTTTCAATTTCACTGTGAAGCTCTTTTTCAAATGTATGTATTTCTGCAAAAAATAGTTTACCAAACGTCTCTACTCCATCGAAATTATCTGGTGCAGTCACAGAATATATACATATTGGACTAATATCAAAATCTATTGCACCCGTTTCTTCAAATAGTTCTCTTTTCGCCGTATCAATAATATCCTCATTGGATTCTCTATGACCTCCCGGCACCTCCCATGTATTTCTTTCCTTGTGCTTACAGATTACCCATTTGCCATTGCTCTGTGAAATGATTACTGCAAATTTCAGTAAGGAATCATCTACTGTATCATAAAATTTTACTTCCAACATATTTCTTCTCCGTCAACAACTATAATCTCATCATCTAAATCTGCTTTGAAACAAAATGCACCATTTCTTTTCGTGGTTCAATTATGTATGATATCAGTTCTAACGGATACACCTTTACACCCTTCTTTAATTCATCCAATGGAACCCAGCAGAAATCCAAATCTATCCTTTCATTATCCAATTCATCATATCCATGAAATACTCCGTCTAAAGGAATGCTATCGTCAGCAAGATGAACATTATAATAAAGGCATATCTGATGACATGGTCTTTTACCCCATGGAAAATATATTTCACCAATTGCAAATAAATTATCCACCTCTATGCTTGCGTGAAGTTCTTCTTCAAATTCACGCTTAAGAGTTTCCATACTTGTTTCCATCGCTACAACATGCCCACCAATAATAGCATAATCGTCATTTTTCGGACGCTGTAACAATATTTTTCCATCATGTATCAATATACCGCCAACTCTGTATGAAAATACAAAGTCATCATTTTTAAATAGAATATCCATCAATAACACCTTCCCTTTTATATCCGATATTAGAATTACTATATAATTTCATTCTCAATAAAAACCGCAATGCCATCCTCATCATTCGAGCCAATAACTACATCAGCTTTATCTTTCACTTCATCAATCGCATTCCCCATTGCAACGCCTGTTCCACATAATTGCAACATTCCTATATCCGCATAATCATCTCCAAATGCAATGATAGATTCTGTACCAAATCCACACACTTCAGTAATCTTTATAATCGCATTTTCTTTTGTCACATTCTTTTTCGTAAACTTATACCAATATCCATCCGAGAATCGAATACAATCACACTCAGGCAGTTTGTGGGCTAATTCGTCAGCCTTGTTTTGATCAAAAATCTCGACACACGTTTTCAATGCACATTCTGAAAAATCGGTAAAATCCGTATAGATACTGTCTCCCCAACTTTGGTCAAGTTTCTTAGGATCAATTTTATAGTTCCAGTAATGTGAGTCTGTCGTATCAATCGTTATTTCACAATCTTCTCCACAGACAGCTCTTGCCATATCAATCATGTTATTTGTTTCAGCTACTGAAAATTCTGCTTTATAGATATATTCAGTTCCATATTTTACTAATGCGCCACCACTTGATATTAAAATATCCGGCATCAACTCATTTAAATACACTAAAGAATTCTGCTCACTTCTTGATGTCGAAACACCTATCAATATACCCTTTTCTCTACACTGTTTTAAAACAGAAAGGGTTCTTTTAGATATAGTTTTATCACTCTGTAATAGTGTTCCATCTAAATCAAATAAAAGTAATTTACATGTATTCTTCCACATTTATCATTCCTCCAAGTACATGATATTCCATTACTCCGCCTACAAATAGAGCCAAACCAGAGCCATTTGATAAAACAAATGCCGGAAACCCGCATAAATACAGGCTTTCGGCA
>ERZ835980.1271-NODE-1271-length-28888-cov-4.517844_pt1 | contig 28888 bp, 19 predicted proteins | sample MGYA00519943_ERZ835980 | MGnify/ENA primary metagenome ERZ835980 (study PRJEB31850, sample SAMEA3708791) | human gut metagenome | biome: human gut; feature: human-associated habitat; material: faeces | place: China | collected 2014 ... | reverse complement strand
CCCCCATTCAGCATCTACAACGCTTTAATCGTAAAAATTAGGACAAAAAGAATTCTAATACTTTCAAGAATTTATATTAGCGACAGCTTTTGCCAATTTTAATCTACCATGTTTATCATTTTTATCAAATCTTCACTTTTCGCGCTTCCTAAATATGTCAATTTCATATTATATGTGTCTTCAAGCCAAAAGGCACAGTAAGTTCCAGAATCTCCATCGTATACTTTGACTTCTTTATCGGCAAAACGAAATGTTTTAGTGTTTCCATTTTTATAATCCAGCACAAATGAATTATCATTAATCGTTGTCTGCGACAACTCAATCACAGCGCCCGTCTCGCTATTCTCATACCGCATGAAGCTCATATCGTCATTCAGCACCCGTTCCGTTTCCGTAAACCCTTCGGGCACTTCTGTGAAAGCATAAACATGGTCGATTTCTGCCGCGCCGTCTCCCGCGAACAGAATCTCTTTGAAGTCCTCATAGGTCTTGACAATGAAATTCGCTATCGGATTCCCTGTGGCATTGACGCTCACAAGCCCCGCAAGCAGGAGTGCCAAGGTCGCCGCCAGCGCAATGAGCCCTTTGATATTCAGGCGCGATTTACGGTCGTTCTTCGGCTTCTGACCGTTGTTCGCTCCTATGCTGTCGATAAGCTCCTGCATCTTCCTGTTGAATTCGTCGCTGAACTCAACCTCGATCTCTGATTCATCGGGAACATCCGCAAACTCCTCCGCTATCACCGTGCTGAACGCCATATTGAATTCGCTTCTCGTCATAGACATTCTACCATTTCTCCTCTCTTTAACATCTCCGCAAGCATTTTTTTGCCCCTGTATATCTGCTTACAAACCGTGCTCTCGGTACGATCGACCGTACTCGCAATTTGCTCGACCGACAGATCGAGCACGATTTTATAATAAAGCACCTCACGATATTTATCGTCGAGCGAGCGAATCGCGTCGAGCAGCTCGTCATACTCGACCTTGGCGCAAACGCTCTCGACAAACACCGAATCATTGAACTCCAAATTGAAATCAATAAACTTATTTTCGCATTCTTTCTGTATCTTTTGCCGTCGGAGCGTGCTGATCGCCTTGTTTTTGGTCGCCTTGAGCATATAATTTTTCAGATCCGTCGGGTCCTCGATCTTGGTTAGGATATCCATATGCGACGACGCGATCGTAAAAAAGACATCCTGGACAACGTCTTCGGCGTCATCCATATTATGCACAACTGCATTCGCGACAAAGATCATCTGCTTCCTGTGCTGATAATAAACTTCCTCAAATCGTTTTCTTTCAACTTCCGTGCCGATCATGTTAAGATACAGCGATAACATTAATATCATTTTCTTTCATTGTAATATTTTAGCTCTTACACCATATGTTATCACAAACATTGCTAAATTTCAACATGTTAGTGCATATCTTTTGAAATAATTTGAAAATTTTTTCATCCGGAGAATTCTGAATGCGTCGTATAGGCCGATAAAGCAGCAAAAGCGGGAGAGTTAGGCCTCTCCCGCTTATAGTTTTAAATCGTTTATGTGTTAAATGTTAGACAGTCTAACAGCTTTGGGCGCTTGCTCAGCCGATGAAATTCGTTGCGACGCGCGGTTCCTTTTCAGGCAGACCGTATTTCTCACTACCGAGAGCAATGCTCTTCATCAGGAACGCCATATTTCTTGCGAGAGTTCGCATAGTCTGCTTGCCCTCCTCGTCAAGCTCCGCCTCGCCCTTGACTCTGCCGTGGATGCTGTTCCAATATTGGCTCGAGGCTATCGGCATATTGCTAATAGTGAAGTATTTATTCAGCTCGTCAAATGTCGCCGAGCAGCCGCCTCTTCTGGCGCAGACAATGCTTGCGCCGACCTTCATCGTCTTATCAAAAGGAGTGCTGTAGAAGAGCCTGTCGAGGCAGGCAATAAGCGTAGCATTCGCCGACGCATAATAAACGGGGCTTGCGACGATAAGACCGTCCGCGCTCTCGAATTCGCCCGCGAGCTCGTTGACGGTATCGTCTATCGCACATTTGCCGAGCTCTGAGCATCTGCCGCAGGCTATGCAGCCGCGAATATCCCTGCCGCCTATCTGCACGGTCTTGACCTCAATGCCCTCCGCTTTGAGAACATTCTCGACTTCACGCACGGCGACGGAAGTGTTACCGTTCGCTCTCGGGCTGCCGTTGATGATAAGGACTTTCATATAATCTCCCTTTCCGTTGATAAAAAGCGGCCGCCTTCGGTGACCGCTTTAACTATGTTTACTTTTTCAGAATGAATTCGCCGTTGGTGCCGCCGAGATATTCGCCGTTCTTCATGACGGCTTTACCGTTGATATAGACGCTGTGGATGCCGCCGGGGGCTGCGTCGGGGCGGGATTCGTCAACGCTGAGCTTTGCGGGGTCAACAATGCTGATATCGGCCTTATAGCCTTCTCTGAGGTAGCCGCGCTCTTTGATGCCGTAGCGGTCGGCGGTTGCGCCCGTCATCTTGCGGACTATCTTCTCGGGGGCGATATTCCAGCGCCTGCCGAGCAGGAAGAACTGCGGGAAGGTCTGGAAGGTCGCGATATTCTGCCTCCCCTTCTCCTCAACCCATGCATCGGTCATGAATACCGACATATCGTCCTCCATGAGCGTACGCACAATCGTGTCGTTGTAATATTTATCGAGATAGATCCTGCCTGTGCGGTCGGAGAGCTCAACGAGCTTCAGATACATATCCAGTGGCTTCACGCCCTCCTCTTCGGCGAGCTGAATGACCGTTTTGCCCTCGTATTCGGGGTGATCATCACTGATATACGCGACGGTCATATCCTCCCAGTCGATGCCGAGCACCTTGCGGTACATGAGTATGGTCAGGCTGAGCTTGAAGCGGTTCAGGGGTGAATTCGCCTGCTCCTTGGGGAGCTTTGCATACCATTCGGGGAACACAACAGTGATGACAGACGCGCCGTAATGGAATGCGTAATTATCATATGCAATGGGCTTGCCCTGAGCTTTGAGGGTGTGTAAAACATTCAGCATCTTATCGAGCTTTTTCCACGATTTCTTGCCCGTGAAGATAAGGTGGCTGTACTCCGTGCGAACACCCGTCTGCTCCATGATATCAACTATCTCGTCGAGTGCGATCTCGAGGTGGGATTTCTTGGTGATGAGCGGATATTCCGCGCTGACAGCCGAGCAGGCTCTCGCATGGACGGTAAGAATTCCGTCGTATTTAGCGATCTCCCTCGCGAAGGCATAAAGCTCCTCCTTGGTCGCGTATCTGTTCGGCTCATACATAAAGCCCATCGAGCCGCCGAATGCGCCGTCCTCCATCGCCTGATGAACGTGGTCGATCTCATTTTTAAGCTGCTCCGGGGTGAGCGGCGTCGAGTCGTAGCCGCAGATGCCCGCACGGACAGAGCCGTGACCGACGAGCGGCACGATATTTACATGGAGCCTGCCCGTGAGCTTCTCGCGGAAAGAAGCGAGGCTGCCGGTGAATTCCGACTCAAAGAGGCCGCCGCCGAGCTTGTCTCTGTAGGGCGTATTTTCATCCGTTCCGAACGGCGAAAAGCTGCAATTGCCGGTTATCTGGGTGGTGATGCCCTGCCTGATGAACGGGCTGAAGAATTTCTCGCTGTCTGCCCTGTCGCAGAAGAAATCGTTGTGCGAATGGGCGTCAATAAAACCGGGGCAAACATAAAGATCGGTTGCGTCGACCGTCTCGTCCGCCGCTTCGTCGCACTTGCCGACCTTGAGAATTTTGTTGTCCTCAATAAGGACGTCGCCGACAAACGGAGCATTGCCGCTGCCGTCGAATACAGTGCCGTTTTTGAATAAAGTTTTCATGCTTTTGCCCCTTTCTTTGATCTGTATAAATATTATACAATACCGCTTCGGACAAATCAATAAAAATCTGAACAGCCGGGACGAATTTCATTCGGTTTTGGAGTTTAGAAATTTCAAACGGGGTTTTTCGAAAAAAACTTGAAAAATACAAATTTTTTTTACAAATCTGTGAACCGATTTTGCGAAATTCTGTCTTTATTCATGAGAGGGTTTCTCATAAGGGCGAGGTGCGCCCTGAGAGAAGGCTCAAAAATGAATTCAGGAGGCAGAAAAATGAAACGGAAACTCAAAAGCGCATTATCATTGCTGCTGTGCATGATAATGGTATTCGGTGCGGTCGCCGTCGGCGGCGAGGGCATCGGGGAATTATTCAGCAGCGGTAAAGCCGAAGCGGCGGAACTGAGCATATCTCAGACCGACGTCTTCAAAAAATACCCGCAGTATCTCTATAACCCGTATGCGTCCAAGTTAGAGCTTAATTGCTTAACTGCAAGTTTGGACGCTCTGACGAGTTACTCGAAAGCCGACAGCGGGCTTGCGTCATTTTTGACCGCTGTAAAGGACGGCATGAGCATCACAATCAGAATGTTCTCATCAATGCTTAAAATCCAGGCATCACTCGAGGATCAATATCTGAAAGACTCGGCTATGCAGTTCCTTAAAACAGTGAACGGCAGTGAAACCGTGTTCTCACAGTCGGTATCAATTGTAGATAATGTATGGAAGCCCATTAAGGAAAGCTGGGGCGCCGCATCAGCCGTAATATCTTATAACGATCAGATCAAAGAAAGCGCAAAGCTCCTTGAGAAAGCCACAAAAATGGGCAGCAGCAATGCCGCAGGCGTTGCCAAAGCCATCGTTGAAAAGTCAAATGAGCAAAGCGTTGTTAAAACCATCGGCTCCTGTGTCAAAGGCGTTGATGAAGGTCTGCTTGCCGCCAAAACCGTTGCAATGATGACGGAGCTGTATGCCATTGATTGCAAGATGATCGAGACCATAATGGCAAATGTGCCCAAGAACAGCGAAATATACAAGGGCTTAAATCTCGTGCTGCAAGACAGATACAAATCTCCTCTCAACTATTTGACAAATGAGTATTTCACCCAAAAGGCAATGAAAAGTGTAGGCTCGTATATCGGCAAAGCCCTTAAAGAAGGAAACAGCCTTTACGGCCCTGTTTCGGCCGTGGTAAGCCTTGCGGCATTTGTTGCGTCAAATTATATATGGAAGGGTCAGACCGCGGAGGACTATATCAAGGCCTGCCACATGACTTCTTTCGCAAGTGAAATCGGTCACGTCGTATCCGATTATAAAAACAAATTTGTCAACAAAACATATACGGGCGCAGATATTGACGCTTTCAAGACCCTCTACTCCGCATATATCATGGCTCTCAAAGCGTCGGCCAATCTATCCTACGCCGCAGCCAAGTCAAAGCAGCAAAAAAATGCTATCTACCCGTTCTGCACCATTATGGGCAACAATCTTACCTATGATAAATATATCGACAGCTGCATTATAAATATCAAGGCGGATATTAAAGACGGCAAGCTTGACACGTCAGGCAACTTCACCTCCGTTGCAAGCGAGCAAAACACAAAAAGCATAGCCGAGCGTATTGAGAAGGTCATGCAAAAATACCCGGTGGGCAGCATTGTTGATGAGGAATCTTTCAGCTTTATCCGAAAGGTCTTTTCGCTGATATATGACTGCGAGATGCCCATAGGTCTGAACGCTTACAGGCTTGAGCGCAGGGATAATGTTGAATTGCTCGGCAGCATCACAAAGAACGATCTATCCGAATCCGGCGTCAAGGCGCTGCTCTCTAAGGCGAAGAAGGGCGATATAATAGTCGGCTGGAATCAATACAAAGCCAACGGAATGCTCGTGCTCGGTGTGGGCGAAACCGGCATCACGGTCTATGACTGCGACTCACATATCGGCGGCGAATATGTCAAAGGCAAGGTCAGCAGCAGGCTCATCTCTTACTCCGCGCTCGCCGAAGGATTTAAAAAGAGCAATGATGAGCAAATGTTTACCCCGGGGTTCTCGCTCTACAGAGCGCTGGTGTGCGGCCGCATATCCACCGGCATGGGCACCAACCTTGAATACGCTACATATGACGACAGCGTCAATTACGTTATCAGCGACGGCGTGCTCACCGGCTACAACGGCAAGAGAAGCGTGCTTGATATCCCCGAGGGCGTTACTCAGATAGCCGATAATTGCTTTAAGAACCGCACCTCCATCACCTCCGTCAACATGCCCGAATCGCTTATATCCATCGGTCAGAGCGCCTTTGAGGGCTGCTCCAATCTGCGCAGCGTCAACTTCAACGACGCACTCGAAAGCATCGGAGCCTACGCTTTCCGTTACTGCTCCCGTTTGGTTTCTGCCGTATTCGGCTCCAAATTAGAGACAATAGGCTCACAATGCTTCTATAATTGCTACTCACTTTGCTCTGTTCTGCTACCTGATATAATAGAATTGATTAATAGCTCTACATTTGCGGGCTGCACCTCGCTTGAAAGCATTGTAATACCTGACAGTGTGACAAGAATCGGAGTTTCCGCATTTAGTGGCTGTACCTCTCTTGCCTCGGTAACCTTGTCAAAGTCGCTTGAAAGCATGGGCACTGAAGCATTCGCTCTTTGCACTGCATTAACTTCAATCGAAATTCCCAAAAGCTTGGACGAAGTAACTATAGGTAGTTATTTGCGCGGTGCATTTTTCAAGTGCTCGAATCTTAACAATGTTACTTTCGAAGATGGCACCACCGAAATAGCAAGGTGGTTGTTTGCAGGATGCGACGGGTTAACCGAAATAACGATCCCCGATACCGTAACCGTTATTGAAGGCGGCGCTTTTTATAAATGCGAGAATTTGCAAAAAGTCATTATTCCCGATAGTGTTACCGAAATAAGCTATTCTGCATTTGAAGGCTGCACCTCGCTTGAAAGTATTGTAATACCTCTCAGTGTAAGTTCTGTAGAAAATCAGGCCTTCAACGGCTGCTCTGCACTCAAATCTGCGGAATTCAAAAACCCGAACACAAAAATCGGGAAAAATGTCTTCTCGAATTGCTCAAGCTTGGCGTCGGTCAAGCTGCCCGAAGATCTGACCTCAATACCCGAATACACATTCAACGGGTGCAAGCTGCTCGCAGACATCAATCTGCCCGCCACGCTTAGATCGATAGACAAATATGCTTTTTACAACTGCGACGCTCTCAAGGAGCTGACGATACCCGGTAATGTTTGGCAGATAGGCTCATATGCTTTCTACGACTGTGACTCCATCACAAAGGCAGTTATACCCGACAGCGTCACTTCGCTCGGCTCATATGCTTTCTACGGCTGCGACAAGCTCGCAGAGATCGACTTCGGCATCGGCCTGACCGCTATTCCCGACTCCGCATTCCGCCAGATCCCCGCTCTGACCAAAGTGATCCTTCCCCGCTTTGCAACCACCGTCGCCGCAAACGCCTTTGCGGAGGATACCAAGCTCAGAGAGGTGACTATCCCCTCGACGGTCACTTCAATACAGACAAACTCCTTCTCCTACCCCACCAAGCTCACGGTATACGGCATTGCGGGCTCATACGCGGAGCAGCACGCCAAAGAAAGAAAAATGACTTTCGTCGCCGTTGACGGCACAAAGGTGGATAGCATCGCTTTCAAACAGAGCGTTTATGAATTCAGCGCCTCCGGCAGCGGCTCGTATTTTATCCCCGAGATGGAAATCCTGCCGAAGGAGAGCGTCGAGCCGATAACCTTCACCTCGTCTGACGAGAGTATCGCCACCGTCAGCAACGGCAAAGTGACATTCAAGGGCTACGGCACCGCTACGATAACCGCGACCACTGCTTCCGGCAAAACCGCCGCCTGCACCGTAAAGATAAACAGAGCTGTCAGCGGTGTACGTCTCGATTACAGCAAGCTTTCGCTCAAGACGGGCGAAACCACCGCACTGACCGCAACGGTTTATCCTTCCAACGCAGCCAACAAAGCCGTGAAATGGATCTCATCCGCCCCCGACGTCGCTTCCGTCGACCAAACAGGCAAAATTACAGGGCTTAAACCCGGCATCACTACCATAACGGTCGAGACTGAGGACGGCGGATATACAGCCACCTGCAACGTAACTGTTATAGACAGCAGCATTGTATCGGTCACCGGCGTAAAACTCTCGGCAACCGTTGCGGAGCTTACGATAGGCAACAGCAAGCAGCTAACCGCCGCTATTTCCCCGACAAACGCAACCAACAAGGGTGTGACATGGAGCTCCAGCAACACAAATGTCGCGTCGGTCAGTTCAAGCGGCGTTGTGGTTGCTAAAGGCGAGGGCACGGCAACCATCACCGTCAAAACAGATGACGGCGGCTACACGGCGGCTTGCACTATTAGAGTTTCAAAGCCCTCTCCGTCAGTGGTAGCAGTCACCGGCGTAAAGCTCTCTGCGATAGGCATTGAACTGCCCGTCGGCGGCAGCAAGAGACTCAGCGCCACTATCACCCCGTCAAACGCAACAAATAAAGACGTAACATGGAGCTCAGACAACACAAGCGTTGCAGCTGTCAACGCAAGCGGCCTCATCACCGCTAAAGATGAAGGCACAGCGACCGTTACAGTCAGAACGGATGACGGCGGTTACACTGCCACCTGTAAGATAACGGTAGTGCCGGTCACAGCTCCCGAAAAAGTGGAAATCTCCGTATCCGCAGATTCTCTTAAATATAAGGAAACAACAAAAGTAAATGTCAGCGAGCTTCCGGTCGGCTACACAGTACAGTATTCATCCTCAGACGAAAGTATCGCTAAGGTCGACAGCAACGGCAATATCAAGGCCGTCGGTAAAGGTACTGCAACAATAACCGTAAAAGTCATTGACCCCAACGGCAACGTGGCTCGCGATAGCAGCGGCAGAGAGATATCCGACAGTGTGCAGATGAATTGCACAATGACATTCTGGCAGAGAATCGTCAAGTGGTTTAAGAATCTCTTTGGTATCGCTGACACATCACTCAAAGCGCTCGGATTAATAGTCGCCGATTAACAGTAAAGCGGGAGAGGCTCACCTCTCCCGCTTTTGGCTTTTCATTCCGAATTATCCTTCGGTAATTCTGTTTAAGTTAGTTTTCTGTATTTCTCGTCACTTATAATCGGCTTTTTCGCATTCAATACCCACTTTCCTAATTTGCGTGTTCTCTGCCTGCTCCAGGACTTCTTTATAAACATCGTCAATCGTTACAGGTGGGTAAATCCAGTGAGCCACATATCAACAACTATGGCGATTTTGAAATTGGACTTGATATTCTTAAACTGACGATCAAGTTCTTTTCTGTCTTCTTTTGTGATCCTTGATACAAAACCGGTCGCCGGAAAAGCGTATAAAAATAGCGAAAGCCGCAGGAAACAAGGCGCTTCTTGCGGCTTTCGCTGTATTATTCGTTGTTCAATTGACCCCGTCAGAGCACAGCCGAGGTATGCCTGATGCTGGCATCTGGGCTCCTGCACTGCTGGCTCAGGGAAGAATTAAAAAGTTTGCCAAAATTAAATGGTTCAGGCATAATTAAAAAGTGCAATTATGCGCGGAAGATTTTCATCAGAGCCTTCAATATCGCCTCAACATCTTCCTCTGTATTGGATTTTCCAAGAGAGATTCGGACTGTACCCTTAGCATAGTCGTCATCAAGTCGGATAGACTGTAAAACGTGTGAAATCTCTTTGTTTTTGCTATTACATGCAGAGCCAGTAGAAATACAAATTCCTGTCAAATCCAGCCGGTGTAAGATGGCCTCTCCATCAGCCCCTGGAAACGATAGACTCAGGAGGCCCGGAAGTCTGTTTGCTCCTCCGTTCTGGACATATTTGATGTCCGTACTTTCAAGCAAACTAACAAGCTCGGATTCCAACCTCGCTACATATCTCATATTGTCTTCAAGAGCGTCATAGTTGTTTTTTAGAGCTACTGCCATCCCAACAATACCAGCAACGTTTTCTGTCCCTGCGCGTAATCCAAATTCTTGTGCTCCACCGTCAGAATGGGGCATTACTTTAAGCCCACTTCGTATATACAGGAATCCGACACCCTTGGGGCCGTTAAATTTATGTGCAGATGCAGATAGCATATCTATGCCAAGGTTGTGAGCATCTACCGGTATATGGCCAACTGCCTGAACAGCATCAGTGTGGAAAAGAGACCCGTTTTCATGTGCTACAGCGCACAACTCCTTAATCGGCTGAACTGTTCCTATTTCATTGTTTGCAAACATCACCGAAGTAAGGTGAGTCTGACCTGTGATATATTCCTTTAGAATCTCAGCCGTGATATAACCTTCCTTTGAAGGCCACATATACGCAACGGGATACCCATTCCGTTCAAGTGCTTGGCAGGAATGTAGCACCGCATGATGTTCAAATGCGGATGTGATGGTCGCATGTTTATTCGCATTCAATAAGGCGGAACCTTTTATAGCCCAGTTATCACTCTCGGTGCCACCCGATGTAAAGAATATTTCTTCGGGCGCTGCACCGATACAAGAGGCTATCGTTTCCCGCGCATCCTGCAATGCTTTTTTGGGCTTCCGGGCAAAAGCATAGGGCTGTGAGGCGTTCCCATATTCATTTGTAAGAAAAGGCTTCATTGCCTCGTACGCAGCAATATCCATCTGTGTTGTAGCTGCGTTATCAGCGTAAATCAATCTGCTCATATTAATACCTTACAGATAGTTATACTGTATGTCCGGAATATCTTTTTTCCCCGGAACATTAAATTCTTTCGGGTCTATAATGCAAAGCTGTCTTTTAATAACGCCTCGCATCTCTTTTGCAGGTTCCAAACAATACTTAATGAACTCGTCAGCAGGTATGTCATCCTTGCATGTAGCATTTGGATATAGCAGCTTAACGAATGCCGTGCAAAGCCTCTTAATTGCCGTGAGGTCGCGCTTATCAGGTTTTGCCGGAACTGCCAAGCATTCATCTACTATTGTAGTGTAGGTTAAATCGTCGCGGAGAAGATGGAGTACCTCAGCAAAGTATTCTGTATTGAGTGCCCAACCATTTGCTACAAGTCCCTGATGCATTCTGGGAATCTTCCAGCCGGGGATAAAGCCATGGAATCGGTCAAGTGACGCAGATTCACTAAAGACGCTACTTACCTCTTCCATCATGTTTTCATTAACATTGAACCGGCTGGCGTTGATGTTGCCAAGTACAATTACCCCAGCATCGGCAACGATCTGAGCATCAAACCCTTGAACCTCGCCGAATTCCATATAATCCTTCAGTGCCGTCTGAATCTGGCTAGGCTTATCAAAGGTCATGGATTGTATTTCATCAAAACCGACAAAGTCAAAACGAGTCAGTAAGCCACCAGTTTTTTTCTGGTTATCATAAATAAGAGAAGCTCTTGAAACTGTTCCGCCAGAAATTAGCCAACCACGCTTACTGATTTTTTGATAGACATAGCTTTTCCCCGTACCTTTCGGAGCGAGCTCCATCAAGTTTAGACGCTTCTCAACAAAAGGAAGAAGTCGGCGAAGAACATACAGTTTTTGCTGTTCTGAATCGTATCCAGCGGGATTATAGTCAGCAGCGGAGATTAACACATCAATCCATTCTTCTATGGTAAATGCTCGTCTGGCCTCTTTATAAAATTCTAGGTCTACAGTGTAGGGACAAAATGGACTGTACTCGATGAGTTTAATTACACCTTTTCCTTGACGCGAGGAGTAATCTTTGCCCCAAATTAGCTCAACAATACCCCAGTTTTCACTTTCTTTGAGGAGTGTTTCCTTCCACCGGGAGACAACATCATTTGCCACCTCCCCGGATGCGCCGGAACGTGTACCGCCAAAATCAGGAAGCTCAAACAAGGTCTTCCCGGTCTTAATATCGACATTTACACGGATTCTTGCCAGAAAGCGGACGGTTTCTCCGTTCACCATCTCAAATTTAAATTGCTCAAAATCCTCGCGGCTCGGAATATACTGGTGGATATATCTCAGTACGCTGTCGTAGTCAATGATTCCATCGTCATCCGAAAACTTCATTACTAGCCAGTCACGCATATACGAAGGCAGGCTTAAATTGGAAAAGAACTCTGTCCTTTCTGGATTCTTCAGCACCACAATGTCGGAAAAAACATCGCGTACTTTATCTTCCAGCATATTGGTTCCTCCTTCCATCACAGGAATAGTGTACATCCCTGTTCCTTAAACTCTTGGATTTTTATTTCGAGGTCATTTTTTGTACACTCCAAGTATTCTGCCAAGCAATCTATGCAGTAATAATCTTCTGTGTCAGTACCAAGCAGTTTTTTGCACAAAGCAACCTCATCTTTTTTAAGTGCTTTTTCGCACTCACAGCATTCTATTTTTCTTCTCATAGGTCCATCCCACCAAACAGGTCATCGTTTTTACTGATGCCTTGAACCTTAACCTTAAGAGTTACATTGGGAAGAAGCCGCCCGTTAGCTATTACCGAGAGGGCAATGTCATCAGTAGTAACACCGTCTAAAATGACAAGCCATGACCCATCCGCATTCATCGTACAGGTGGCTTCCTTGTTATCATAAGAAACTTCCAGCGTTGATATAGGGCGGCTGAATTGCAGAGATTTTTCTACATGCCCATTTTTCTTTGTAACAAACAGGCCACCTTTTGGCTTGCATGTTACAGGAGGAAGAGGCTGCTTCCTCCTGATTACTATAACAGACACGAGCCTTTCTTCCGCTGTATTTCCTCCGTGGATTTCCCCAACAACATCATGTTCATCCGTGTTTCCGCCAGCTGCATTGCCGCTCACCGAGAAGTGCTGGTAGTTACCCATAACTAGATAGCGCTTGCCATTTGAAGTAGCTACGACCGTATTTGGCAAAGCAATGACATCTCCAGCATTATCATCGAGCTCACAAAATCTTCCAAAGCTACGAACCGTTGACTTTTTGGGAGCAGAAATTGGGACGACATTTTCCTGATGAAACGCAAGTGCCGCAAAACGGCTGCTTCCGTGGTCACCAGTCACAACTACATACTCGTGGTTCTCCAAGAGCTCTTCAACCTTCTTAGCCGCATCAGAAAACACGGAAAACTGATGGACAATGCAGGAGTAGTAACTTTTGTCATCGGGCATTCCCTTATGAGAGAAGGAATCCAGCCTATCCCACTTAATGGTCATGGGGTCGTGTTCGTCCCATTGATGATTATATTCTGTTTCTGTGGGCAGAAGTGCAGTGGCTAGTTTTACGGATTCCGGAACAATGCCCCGTACTTTAAGCTCGTATAGAAATAAGGGCGTATATTCACTTCCAAATCCGTCAATCCAAAATGACACACAGTCTTTCCCCTGCAGCTTATGCATGAGCTTATACCGAGCATCAAATCGGTCAAAAGTCATTTGGACTGGATAGTCACCCGGATATCGATTGATGATTTTGTTCTTACGATACCATGCCATATACTCATCTATGACATCATCGCAACCCATTTCATCCTTCATGTACGATGCCAAAGATGGATAATCACGTTCTAACAAGATAGTAGCTATCGCGCTCGGTTCAGCGCCACCACGAAGCATGTTACTGATTACCTTGACAGCGTATGTCTTTTCTTCGTGAGTCTGATAAGTAAGGAGCTTCAGTTTTGTCTCGTCCAACGGTAGCTTATCCATGAGCGCAAAATACGAGTCATCAAAGGAATGAAAAGACAAAGCTCGAACAGCAGCCATCCGCTCCTCAATCCAGCGGTCGCTCCTGTTTGAAATGAGCAGAATCTCATCCCGAATCTTCTCCGGAATTTCAGAAGCACATGTTGCCTTTTTGCAAGCATAACTATAGTACTCATCGGTCGGATATACCCTATACCAGAGCCAAACAAGATTCTTCTGAAAATCGTTCAGAGTTTCCCATCTTGCCGCAGCAGAAACAAAGTCAAACTCATTGACATTTAATGCATTGAGTACGACTTTATCAAACGATTGCATCTTTGCCGCATAATGAGAGGTACAATTAACAACGCGGCTCCAGAAGTCATTGCTTTGCCATTTTTCAATTAGTAGATTGCCGTCCACCAAAATATCCGCAAGATATCTGAATGGACTATCAATGGGCTTAATATTAACTGTACCATAGGCTGTTTCGACATTCCCGTACTGCATGGTCACGACTGAACAGGGCACATTTCTTCTAAGAATTATCTGCCAGTCCCGGAACCATGAGGTCAAATTATCTGCATCCGGATTAATGGCATCCTTGAATTTGGGGGAATATACAGATACGGTATAGTTTTCAACCGATGGCTCAGAATCGAGCGTCCAGACATAATCTTCTTGACGCTCATCAATCGCTCCGATAATCCGGTCAAAGATATCTCTACAGTTGAAAACGGGAATGATGACTCTGGTCTTGGACGCTTCCGGTTGCTGTGTTTCCCAAAACGCTCTGAACTGGCGACGGTCAGGATTTAATTCACGTTTCGTGCACAAACGTAGGTATTCACCGACAGAGAGTAACAAAACCTGCTGTCCCTCGCATTCCTTCAACTTGTTCTTAATCTGGTCAAATTGAGGGACAGTATCTGGCGCACGGCAAAAATCGGCCACATTTATCGTGACATCGCAGATACCCTTCAGCTGATGCTCAAGCGCAGAATAATCGTCAAGGTTCTCGACGAAAATAATCCGTGCAGGGTACCGGGAACCGAAGCCACGTTCCTGGCTGAGCTTTTCCTTGATTTCAGCAATTGTCACGATTTAGCCTCCTCACTTAATAAACAACGTATAAAGGTCGGGATTCTCGTCGAGGAGCTGTACGACCTTGTCACGCAGCTGTGCCTCCGGCATTGACTTCACTTTCTTCTTTGCTTCTCCACAGAATTTATCACGCAGGAAAGCATCAACCGTCTTTCGGATTTCTCCCACTTTGTTGGCCCAGGAATAAACATCAGAGGTCAATTTCGTGTTAGTTTTCAGTCGAGAAACCAAAACCGGCCCAGATGATTCAAAAGCGCTACGATAGCTTTCGCCAATCTGGGAGATAAAGCAACTGGCGATAAATGCTTTGTCCTTCAGAGCGCTGACGGTGTGTGTCTCAAAAAACTGCGTAGCATTATGGAGAGCAGTGTTGTCTGCAATTTTTCCGTCCTGCACAGTCTTTAGCACTATAATGTGAGGAAGGACTTCATCGCTGACAACCCACTGGATGGGTACGGCATAGTTTGCGCACCAAAGGGTGATGGAGTCAAAGCCACTCTGCTCTTTCCAACGTTCCTGAATGAGGACTTTGTTTCTGTTATAGGCAACCTTGTTCAGCTGCGCGTCGATTCGGGCATCAAAATCTGCAGCCGGAGAATTGTAGTTTACAGTTTTCAGAGATTCGTAGATAGCGTCTAGCTCTTCGTCTGTGCAGTTGTGACCGTGGGATTCCATATACCGCTGCAGAAGCGGCTTCGAAGACGAAACAAAGCCCCACGCTTTCTGACCATCTGTTTTCAAGATATCCGCATAGCATTCTCTATCTGCCAGTTCAATTTTCGACCACTGCGTAGTAGAAATAACCCTCATCGCCTGCAACGCAGGTGTCCAACTGAAGTCGAGTTTCTCAATGATGGTTCCTGGAACTTTCATGTGGTCAAACATGTTTGCAATATCGTCGCTGAGAAGCTTGATGCTCTTTCGCTTAACGGTCAGTGCATCGTTCAAGATTGCAACAACCCTGTACTCAATGCAAAGCTCGGAAAGTTTTTCCTCTACCTGGGCCTCCGTCCAAGTAGAGACCTGCCCCTGCATCATTTGATGAATAGCATCAAACAAGTCATGACTTGTAAGGCCAATGGCCTTTTGCAGTTCCTGAAGTTCGTTGCATTTCTGAGAAATGAACGAGCTGAACGCGTCATAAACTGTATTCTGGTCAAAGTAAAGGCTTGCAAGTGCTTTCCGAACAGGCCCGTGGCCGGTGAACTTTACGGTGATGTTTCCCATTACCTGCTCTTGGTCACCGTTCTCCGACAGGAAATCGCAGAACAGGTCTATTATCTCATCTGCCGTTTGCTTTGCAGCTGCGCCACCAAATTTCTCTTCTGGAGCGTATTTCAGAACCCAGAATGGAGCGCCAGCCTTCTCTGTACACTGCTTGGACATGTACTTCCGAGCTTCGGTTTCATTGACCGCTTCGCTGTCCTGAAGCTGAAAGACCTTCTGCACATAGGGCTTGAATTTCTGCCATACTTCAGAGCCGGGGGAAAGATAATTGTTGATAACTTCCTCTTTGCAGAGGCTGGTAATCATCGTGGCTAGTGTTTGGTCAGTCAGCGGCCACGGATTATTATCTCCTTTGTTCCAGCTAAACTCACTGTTGACATAGTAACGCAGCAAGAAACCAATGATGTATCCGCAGACCATGCAATTATAGTATCCATAAGGCGCGTCCTGGAGTTCCTGCCAAAGAGCATCCAATTTAATCTGCGTCCCTTGAGAGAAACGTTGTAAGATAAAGCTCGCAATCTTGGCAACTGCATCTGCGCCATCGTTTCCTTTGCTTTGCGCGAGTGCTTCAAGGCCCTCAACATCCCACACACCAGCCTGCTTCAGACCATTTACAATATTGCCGACCTGAGTATTAGGAGATGTTTTTTGCACACCAGCCAAGGCAGTGCTCTGCTGAATCTTCTTAAAGGCAGTATTCGTCGAAACGATAAGTTCAGGAGCTGCAGTGAAAATGGAACCGAAGATTATATCCTTCTCCAGTTTTGTGGCAAAGTAAGAGGTGCCGTATTCAGACGGATAAACCTTATCTCCGCAAACGACCATAAGCTGGTCATCCATTGCAGGCGCAGACCACTCCTCAATAATACTGCTTGCCTCATCCGAATACCGTTCTGAATCGCCGCTTTTACCTTCCTCACCAGCAAGCTCAGAATGTGTCATAGCATTATACCATCTATCCAGATGGTCTTCGGTCAGCGGAGACTTCAGAAGGTAAATAGCCATGCGCCTTGTTTCGTCCTGAGCGGCGAGAGTCTTTACTTTTTCTTGCATTGCCGCAAACTGACTGGATTCGGAAATCGCTATGACAAGAATTCCAAACTTATACGGGCACTTTTTCAGTTCCGTTTGAACCTCTCCAAAACGAGCATTTATTGACGTCGTTCCGGAATCGCAGGCCGCGATAAACATTCTGCCATAAGATGCGCTTGTCTTGTCCCAGATTTTTGCTTCCATGGACTTTGCAAAATACCCGTTTTTCTTAAATAATTCGTAGCGGGTATACTTCTTGACGAGCATTTCTTTGCGAACATCGAATACGTCTGCGTTTCCAGTGTAGGGAATCTGTAGGCGCATATCTCCGTTCGTCATGGCATCAAGGCGGAGCACACCTATCTGCTCAAGGTCGGAGAGGTACATCTCCACATCTTCCTTGGTCAGCTGACCAGCAAAGCATTTATACAAGGTACTTCTGGTAGCAGAAACCTTACGCTGTGTAGCCTGACTATATAGATTGCTGACTGTTCCAGAGGACATGACCGCAATCAGCAGCATTGCCGCTTTAAACACATGCATGTGATAATCGTCTGCGATGTATTCGCGCTTCGCCATGAAATGCTGATATGCGCTCTTGGCCTCTGCTGAAAAACTACGGACGTCGCTCTCTCTGGTAAAGAAATAGTCCCACAGAAAATCCGGAGTCAGCCACCGCCAGTCATCTGGGCCGTAATTATTGATGTAATAGATAAACCCAACATTCTCTTCGGACTCTTTCGTGTCCTTCATAAAGCGGAAAAGTGTGCGCTGCGAAGCTCCGAAGTTCTGGGCAACAATTGCAAGGAGCGAAAGCGTCATCGGGTGCAGCGGACAAAGCTGACGGAGGCGCTCCTTCTTGCTGCTCATGTCAAGGTTATCGAAATCGGCGATGTTTTTGCTGATGGATTTCATTAGCTTATCTTTTTCCGCATTCCACTGCTCCTCCATTCCCGCACGGGTAAGGATGGAGCTGCCAATCAGTTCATAAGCTGCGCTTTCGCTCACATGGAAATCAAGCGAATGATAGCGGTGGACAATCTGCTCGTAGACTTCCTCTCCAATCTGGCTAACCCAGCTCGGCGCTCTGTGAACAATCAGGAACATGAAGAAGGGCTGCTCTTTGCAGAACTCCGAGAGAGGCTGCAGAACATCATCGGTCGGATTGTTACGGAGATATGAGGTAAATTCATCCCAGATAAAGACGATGCCGGTATCCTGCAGATGGTTTCCTTCGATGACATCGGCGACCCAATCTTTAAACATCTGAAGGGAGGTAAAGAAGCCCCAGCCCTTATCTCGATAGATACGGGCGATAACATTTGCTGCTTTTAGGTTTCCCGCATTCACTTCCTCACGGAAGTCATCGACAGAGCCATATTCTTCATACAGAGCATATGTCTGGTTCGTGAAAAGCTCGTCCCAATTGATGGAGGAATCGTTGACAGCGTCTTGTGCAGCAGCAACCAGAGACTTTTTACCGTAGTAAGCGGATGCGCCAAATTTCTCCTTAAGTTTTTCGCGGATGGCATCCTCCATTGTCATCATGAGCTGGATGCCGCTCTTAATGTCGGTAGCCTGACTCTTCCAGATAACAAGGAACTCTCCCTTTTCCCGAATGGAAAGGAACCTCTCTCTATACAGAATCAGCATCTGGTTTGAGAGGAATTTTCGAATAGAATCGACTTTATCCTCAAACAGGTGCTTGAGAACGATTGCAGCATAGCTCTTGCCGGTGCCGTATGCACCATGAATCCAAAAAGAGCGACGCTTGTCCTCGTCTTCATATTTCATGGAGTCACAGATTTTCTCAATGGCTCCCTTCATATCTTCATGGACAATGTACTCTTGCCACATATCAGGATGACGGGATTCAGAATCAATATCCACCACCGATTCGTAGTGTGGGCTCAGCTCAATGAAGGTATTATACTTAGCCATGATTCCTCCTCCTTACTTTGCGATTAAATCCAGAATATCAAGAGACTTGTATTCAGGGAAAAGCTGGACATTGTCCAAATCCGCGACAAAGGTCGTGCGGATGTACTTGTCGAACTGAAGGGAAATATCTTGCAGGATGTCCTTGAAGCGGTCAGGATTGATGCCGAAGATGGACACGGGGTCGACGCCTTTTGCCTCGGCATTTCCTCTCGCTGCTGCCATCTGGCCAAGCGTAAAGGTATATCTGCCCGTTGCTTCTGCCCACATATACAACGCATAGAGAATAGCGACCGCATCCGGAGTATTCCATCCCTGTTTTGAAAACTTGTAGCTGTTTCCACTTGGAATCGGGATGCCCTGCTTCAAAACAGTACCGATGGGACTATGCCGGAAGGTTTCAAGTAGAGCGGTTACCGCGTTGTCACGGGTGGACTTTGAATAATCATCTCCAAGAAGGAAAATCAAATCGTTCTTCTCATAAATTTCTCCCGCAGGAGCATTCAGCATGTACCATTTTGAAATGATTGAATTATAAGCAAGGTTTGTCCAGATGACAGCCCACGTCAAAGGGTTCCCGGCTCCAAGAGGTTGGACTTTGTTAAAGAGCGGTGTCGGAACGCCGGATTTATCTCCTTTTCCTGTAGCCGTCAGCAAGCCGCCTTCTCTGAGCCAAACTTTCAGAGCATCATACTGACGAGTTCCAAGTTTATCCATGGTAAAGATCTTTTCTTTGTGCTCGAAAAACTGCTCCAGCCACGGTCTCCTAAATCCAAATGTCTGATAGCGATTCATGCCCTTCAAATTCATGCCATTTGCTCCTCCCGTTATTGAAAGCGATTTTGCAGCAAGACAACCTTTTCCGTTCGTGAATTCAATGCAGTTGCAGCAGTGAATACATTTTTCTTCCCTAATATAAATTCTGTTGCCGTCAGTAATTGTAAATGCATTTACCGGGCACTCCACCTCGCATGCCTTACAGCCAAAGCAATAAGCTGTTTTGTTCGCAACTCCTCGCAAGTGGCTAAGCATGAATCTATCCATCTTAGAATATGGCCAATAGGTAACAGATTCTTTTTCTATTACGAATTGAACTTGCTGTTTGTTTATTAATTGAGTATAAACATTCCCTTCGTGATACACTATTGGGCCGAGAATGGCACACACATCGAGCCAGTTTTGAGTCTCTCGTGTAAAACCAAATGCTATCTTGTCATCGTCGATTTTTTCAACCACTCGGTTTCCACCGTTTTGCAAACCTCGACCACCCATTCGTGTACGCCATCCATTTTGCTCAATATACTTTACCCTTTGAGATGGCTGAATTCCGACATCTTCTGTATATTTTTCAACTTGATGGAGTAAAGTTGAAATCTCATCAGGGTACACATGATTACTTATACTATCTCTCCATCCGGATGAAAGTGGGCAAATTGTGCATCCAACACGATTAAACCCTATACGGTAAGCGTCGTTAAGCAAGATGCTATAATGCAGTAAGTACAGGAATAGTTCCGCTGAATTCCATTTCAGTATTGGGCTGCAATTAATCTGATTTATGTTCTTGCCACCAATGCTGATCTCATCTCTATCTGCCCGTGCAGCGCTTTCCTCGGCACGCACTCCATCAAACACAACTGCCTTAACATTATAATTCCCGGTGATTTCTCGTAGCAGTAGTATTGTTGGCACGGACTTGTGGACCGCACAGCACCATCTCATTCTTCGACCGGGAGGGCCAAATTCCTCCCAGCTATCTGCCGGGTTAAGGTGGCTCTTTGCCTCATAGAACTTAAGCGATGACCAGTGCTTCTTTGCCTTTTCTACGGACTGAATAGTGGTGGATAGCTCCATTCCTGTATTGCTAAACACCACTGAGAATTCATCCGGGGGTAATGTACGACTGGCAAGGTCGAGGAGCACCAAGGAATCCTTTCCGCCGCTAAACGCAACAGCGAATGCCATTCCTTGCTTTTCGTACTTATCATGAGTCTTTCTAATGAAATCCATGGATGTCTTTTCAAGACCGAGCATCAAACGTTCATTTTCTTTCCAGAGTGCATCGACATCAATCGGTTCCAGATTCAGACCTTCAGTATAGATTTTTATGGTTGGTTTTGTATAGAATCCACCGCCCGTGGCTTCCGCGACACAAGTGCCGTTCAGGATGTAGCGGCGAATCCCCTCGGCCCAAAGTAACGGGGCATCTGTGTCCGGATATGTCCAATGTTCGTTAAAGCCGAAATAATCCAGTTCCTCTTTGAACACAGGACGAATCTCTTTTTCAATTTTGCTGTTAACTGACAGACGGTAAATACCGTTTTGACCCGTCCACTCATATCCGTACATAGATTGGCCTCTATTCTAATATGGCGCGTTTACTTATTCCCGCGCACATATACTGTTTTGTTTTCGTTTGACCACGCAAACCGATAGTCGTTCAACGCCTTCGGCAGCGCATAAATCATTTCGCCGTTTTCCAGCATTCCTGCATCCCGCAGTTCAAGCCGCAAATCTTCACCAGGCATACGCATCGGCAAGTCATGATGTTCCTCCATGAAGAGCGTAACCACATCCGGGAAGGTCTGGAGCGGTGAGTCAACCGGGACGAATGCGGCAGCAAGTGTATCGAGCGTCTGGCTCAAATCCGGAGAGATAGATTTAAAGCCAATGGCAGGATACTTATCCAGCACTTCTTGCAATAAAAGGAGCGTCCAATCCAAGCCGTGCGGCAGCGACGGCAGTGTTGTCAGCCATGTAGCATTAATGTCTCTCGGTATGACATATGCCACATTTGCCTTGCGGAAAAGGTCATCCAGCCGGTCGTGCATCCGAAGGCACCAAGCATCATCGATTCCCAGTGACTCGCTTAGAAGATAGCGGCCTGAATCATAAATGAGGAAGGTATTGGATGAACCAAGTTGCAGGAGCTGGCCAATACCGCCGTAGGTGAGCATGGTCTTCTGCAAATAGTCCTTAGCATCGGAGGCATACAAAAGGCCGCCATTGCTTCTGGCAAGGTGAATCATCAGGCCCCGCAGAGTCATAGGGTAGTCTGGTTCCTTCTCGAAAATATGTGGCGCAGAGAATTTGTACGGTGCCCCTGCCACAGCCTTTTTCTCAAAAAGGAATCGGGCAATGGCATACACCGCATCAATGTTTTCACAGTCGTTGTCATTCAAAAACATCGACAGCTCTTGGGAGGCAGCCCCAAAGAGAAGCTGGTTATTGCTATAACCTCCAAATTGAGCAAAATGTGTCCTCAGAATCCGCCCCAACGCTTCTTCAGCCTCGTCCAGGTCAACAAAGCTATCAACATGAACATATCGGTTACCAGGCATGGCAATAATGTTCACGCTACCGTCCAAGGCAGAAGCAGCGGACGAAACCGCTGCATCAGGCTGAACAGCATTTATCAGTTCTTTTACTGTTGCACCCTGTAGGCCAACAGACCGGAGGTATGCTTCAGATTTTTCTATTGAAACGCCATATCCTTTTGCGGTCAGAGTTTCATCCTTCTTTTTGGCAGGCATAGTTTTGGTCTTTCGACCCGATGCAGATGACTTAGCCTCACCATAGAGAACAATCTGCTCCTCGGTATATCCGCACCTTACACACAGTGCCCGTATCATTTCCACGAGGCGTGGAATGTTATAGTTAATACATACCCAATACCCATTTGATAGCTGGGCGCAATGAAGGCCATCAAGCCGCTCCTCCAACAGGTAGGGGCGGTCTTTTTTTGCTGCAATTAGCGACTCTTTATAAAGCCCATCCATTCCTGCATTATGCCTAGCAAGCTCCTGCTCGGTAATTCCGACGAGAATCCGAGCCCAATTCTTCCCCTCGATAGGTACTCCAGCTATTGCGCAATAAACAGGAGCGGTACGCTCAAAACTCTGAGCATTTGTAAAGTCATATTTAATCCAGCTAGGCTGGATTTCAACTGTTTTTTGTGATGCTTCTGTTTCAACAGGAGCATTTTCTTTTTCACGAATGTAGACAATATAAGCCGCAAGGAGCTGCACAGCCGTATTGCGAAGACGCTTATTGGCAAATGTCTTTTTTGTGCGCCGCAAAGCAAATTCCACTTCGTCTGTGGAAGTGACGCTCGTTAGCGTCTGAGTCAATGCCCGTGATTTGATAAGGAGGACGTTTATCTGTGCATATGATTTCTGGATATCTTTTAATACAGAGGACGTGACAGCAGTTGGAAGCCACTGGAAAAACTCTTGTTCAGCAGGAACGCCAATTTCTACCATGCTCATTTTCCTCCGTTCTTCCTTTGCTGTTGCCTTGCCATGAGCAGCACGCTGCTCACCAGAATTCTGACCATCTTGAGATGCAACGCTCTTCTCCGTGCTTAGGATTTCTTCATAACGAGCTCTGCTGTTTTTATAAAGCGAGACCACCTCAGCAAACATAGGTGTTCCCGGAGCAGATTTTGATTCCTGCCCCTCGTATAGACCTCCTAGACTACGGAGCCGGTTTACCAATCCACCTGCACTGCGATAACTGTCACTGATTACATATCCGTTTCTCTTTGCGAGGTTACGCAGGCGCACAGATGCTTTTTCAGCAGCCTTCGTAATAGACGTCCCATTCTTTACCATGTCGAGATACACATCCAACAATACGATTGCTTCCTGTAGGTCAAATGGGCGTTTATTCAAAGGCTCTCTGGAATCCTTACGTGCTTGCATTTCTTCTTTCTCCCCCACAGACTGCCATAAGACATGCGACAATGCTTATTTTTCAGTATTACCTTTTTCCGATGGCTGTCCGGAGAAAAAACCGTAGACTGGTCTCTCGGCATTTTCCGGTATCATATAGGTCGTTCCGTGCGTTAGCTCTCCGGGTATCCAGTTCATTTTACAGTGGTTTTGCACTTGCCTTTGTGTGATGCCCCATTTTTCAGCAGCTTCTTTTGTAGTCATATAGCCGTTCATAGAATCAACCTCCTGTAGCATCAAAGCGCACAACAAACTATAATATTTTACCATGCTTTCGGTGAAATGTCAATGCGTGAAGACGAAATCCAGAGTTCGTTTTGGCGAAATTGCAGGCTCAATATCTCACTCAAATTCTTCCTGAAGGAACGCATCAATCGAGGAGAAGATTTCCTTCTGCCGCCCCCGACCTCTCTGTCTTGTAGTCCTGATCGACGGTTTTCTAAAAACCATTTTCATGTTTTTGAAAAACATCGTGTTTTCCTCTTAGCAAAACACATCTTGAGTGTATAATGAAAATGTTTTTTCAGTTCTTCCTGTTTTACTTTGACGTCTCGCTTTTTCTCGCTTTAATGGCGTTATAGATAGCAAAGTCATACGAATATCCCTGCGTAGCAAATGACTTGCCGAAGAAAGCGGTAATATCTTTAATCATTGTGAATTTTTTGTCGGATTCAAGCATCCGTCTAATTTCATCCGAACTCAAAGAAAGCTTATTCACGGTCGCATTGCCGGGAATTGATAAATTAATATGCCTGTCATCAACGCTTGTAATTGCGAATTCATTACCCGTAACGGTTTTAAACACGTCTGTGCCGAATTCAATACTTGAGAAAAAATCCTCCATAGCTTCTTGCGCCGAAGCCTCTTTTTCAATATTTTCTTTGCTATTTTGCAGATATTTCTGCCACGCTGAATATCAGCCGTGCTTCGCGTACCAACTGACCAGCAATGGTTACTTTAAGGTGCTGCGTATCGGCAAGACGATCCGCATGTACAAGAAGTCCTTCGACGAGTGGCTTGAAGGAGCCAAAATCCGACTCTTTACAAAGCATCGTGTTTCGTTCACAGTGTTTTGCTTTGTGAAGACTTATGTGCTGATTTGCAAATCGTTATTTTTTTACGATAAGCCGAAAATCTTTCGTAAAACAGTTGCATTCTCTCTATGCCTTGTGATATAATGATAACGCAGGATGAAATATGTTAAGGAGGACAGGATCATGCTTACCAAAATTACGCTTGATAATTTCAGGTCATTCAAAAATAAAACTACGGTCGATCTGACCAAAACCAACTATACCATTCTTCCGCAGAATGTTGCGGACAACGGTGTTCTGAAAGGCTGTATTTTTGTCGGCGCGAACGCTTCTGGCAAATCAACAATCATCCTCGGAGTGAAGCTACTCCTTGATTTTCTCTTTTCCGAAAGGAATCTCAATTCGGGTATCTTTCTCTGTATGTTCGGAGACAGCCCCCGTTATTCTCTCTCGTATGAGTTTCTGATCGAAAATAAAACGGTGAAGTATTCCTTTGAGGTGGACGCAAGCAAAAATATGATTTCTGAAAAGCTCTGGCTTGATGACACGCTCATGCTTGAAAGAATGGGTCTTTCCGCAAGGTCATACATTGCAGAACCGAACGGTGTGAATTACGATGAAACGGATGTCGGCAAGGATACGCTATTCCTGCGAACACTGTACTTCAATACTAAGTTTGCGTCCAACTCTGTCCTGAGTTCGTGGATGGATTATTTGAAACGATCTATCTATATCAATTTATTTGATAAGAAAATTATTTCTTATGACACGACAGAACTATCGGTTGCCCGCTATCTGGAAAAAAGCGGCTGTAAATCTATTAACCGTTTCTTTGATGAGTACAACTTTGAGCAGAACATTGAATACGATCACAGCAGCAAGGGCGGCAAAGTACGGTTTGTTGTCGGAGAGGACGACAGCAAGAAATATATTTTTTTCAAGCGCAAAGGCATCGAAGTCCCGATCCCCTTTGCGGAAGAATCTCTCGGAAATCAGAATCTTCTCCATATTCTTCCTGCGTTCCTGACCGCTATCCAGAACGGAGGAATGCTTTTGATCGACGAGTTTTCAAGTGGATTCCACAATGAACTTGAAAACCTTTTGGTTAGGTACTTCATGGAAAAATCTGACCACGCACAAATGTTGTTTGTTTCTCATTCAACAAACCTGCTCAGTAATTCTATCCTCCGTCCTGATCAGGAGTATTCAGTGGAATTCCAAAACAAAAGCGGGAGTTCTGTCAGGCGGTTTTCATCAGAACAACCACGTTCTGCACAGAATATCGAGAAAATGTACGTCAGCGGCGTTTTCGGCGGGCTTCCCGAATACAAAGAGGTGAATGATGAAGCTGAATAAAAATAGGCATATCGGAAGAGTTCTCTTTATTGTGGAAGGTAGCAGGACAGAGTTTTCAATTTTGAGGCAGATTTTCTGCAATCTTCTTGGATATAGCTATATCGAAAAGCGTAGAAACAGACCGACATATTTTGCAAATACTAACGACCGCTTTTCAAAAGTTGGCGTCATCAACACGCATGAAAGTAATATCCGTGATATTAGCGAAAATGAAGCATACCTTGATGAAGTATTTGACGTGCTGCGTGAACAGTATCAATTTCCGGTCGATCAATCAGCAATATACTATCTGTTCGACCGCGATCCGAAATCCAACAAAGATTCCGCATTGATTGAAAAGTACATTCTCTCACTTGCGAATCCCTATGACAACGACGATTATAAAGCGGGACAGTTGCTTTTGAGTTATCCAAGTATCGAAAGCTATATTATTTCCAATTTCAGAGATACAGCAAACACTCCGCGTTTTTCTCTCGGAAAGGACGCAAAAGCGCACATCGGAAGAAACACGGATATTCAGGTAAATAGGATTTCGGAAGAAACGCTGATAAATGCGGCAGACGAATTTCTCAAATACCTTTCGGGTGAACAGATAGTTTTCGATATAGACGACTTTTCTAAAGCCGGGCACACGATATTTACGAAACAGGAAACCGAATACCTGTCCGGCAGAGGCTTCCGGCTTTTTTCCATGCTCACGCTTGCATTTTTGCAAATGGGCATCATTGAAACGGAAGAAGCCGAAATCTGACTCTTTACAAATTACCGTGTTTCATTGAACTACATCCCATTTGTTAGACAAGTATGATATAATACTTGTACTAAGAAATGGGGTGCTTTTTTGCCAAAGAGAGTACCGAACAAACGATACACGCCGGAATTCAAAAAGCTGGTTGTTAAAACCATGCAAAAAAAGCTGAGCTATCGAGAAACGGCGAGACAATTCGAAATCAATGATGACAAAGCCCTTTCAGCAGCTTGAACAATTTCTATTTAATAAAATATTTGCCTAACTTTTTGAGGCCACTTCAGTCAAACATAAGCACGGGGATTTTGTTGAATTCTATAGTGGGTGTTATGGGAAATGATACAAATCAAAATCGGGAGTTATTCTTTCTGTATTGCACAACATCTTTTCGTGTGTTTTTTTCGCCCTCAGTAAGCGTTCTTTTCAGAAACAGCAACCTCAACATGAGCGTCCCCAAAAAGCCCCCAGTCAACGGCCAAGACATCGTCCATCGGGATTTTGGTGCCGTTCTGCATGGTGATCAGGCGCTCAAAGTCATCGACCTTTTTAACCGTGCCGGTTACAGTCACATATTCGCCGCCGGACTTGCGTTCATCGGGCTTAAAGTAGGTGATTTCCACCTCCGGCTCTTCATCGAGCGCATCAACGAGGAGCTGATACCTCATATTCAAATCATTCAGTGCTTCCTCGTCAAGTTCGACCCTTTCGCCTGTCAGGCGCCCGGTTTCCTTGATGGCAGAGTCATATCCGGTGAGTGCTGCGAAGGGCGCGAACTGCGCTGCTCGATCTGACATCGGCATCTGCGGTCGCGTCTTGGAGACGTGGTGAGGGAGATTGATAATCTCGTCGTACCGATTATTCATGCGCATTCTGTATCTCACCTCTTAGATAAACTGGAAGTTTTGCATGCGTTATTCTTCTAATATTTTTGTAGGGTTCGCATCCGTTACAAATATCATACTATCATAAAGCTCCGCAGGAGGTTGAAACATTTGATAACTTGGAGGAAGAAGTCGCATAATGATTGAGTAGCTTTCTCCAAGTGTTCCCATATAGGTGTATTCAGAAGCCTGCCTACCCAGTTCAGAATTTTCCGGGACTTTAGTAAAATCCAACCAACAAATATCAAATCCCGCCAGTTTTGCCGCCTTTGCTAAAGGGTCATGGGAATAAAACACCTGAATTGTACGCTTTTCAGGCGAACGGGTCGGCATATTGCAATGGGTTTTATAAAAATCGGTACCAATGACATAGTAACCGTTTGCTGCGTCCTTGGAAAGAAGTTTACCCATCGAGTCAAAACTGCCCCATTTTGCGACATGGCTGTTGTGACCTGTCACAAAGATTTTTTCATGCCCATTTCGCTGCTCCTGCTGTAAAATCCACTGTACATTTTCTGCCATAAATTGATCTCTTAATGTAGCACCATCATCATTTGTCAGAGTTTGAAGCTCGGAATGCTGCATTAAAATATCTACAAAGTGAATTGCATTTTCCGAACCGTTCTTGCTTTCCAATTCTTTCTTCACTTGTGTAAGGGTTTCAATTCGAGTAGATAAATCGCATTCACTGCTCCAGTTTTCACCTTCCACAAGTTTCTGCAAGTTTGTTGTGTCCACTTCCAGTTCTTTGCAGGATTCTTTCAAAAACCTCATGCTGTAAGAAATCCTCTGCATATCAAAACCGTAAAAGCGAAGGTCTTCGCCTTCCAATGCACTTTCATTGTACTGGCGCATATAGGAGATAAGTTCTGCCATCTCTTCCGTTCTATAAATGGAAAATCCAATCGCTGCGGCTGCTTCCTGTGCTGTCCCCTCACCGCCGTGTATATATCGGTTTACCTGCTCGCAGCCGCCGTAGTCACCTTCAAGGGCAAACGCCCTAACACCATTATTTTTTACCATCTGCTTGAACACTTCCAGCTTCAACTGCTGAAATTCTGCATTTCCGTGAGTAGCTTCTCCCAATGCAATTATTTTTGCACTTTCAGGCACAGTTATATTTTCCACGGGTTCAGCATAAGCTAAAAACTCTTCTGGATTCACATTTTCTCCTGTGCCAAAACCTCCAAAACGCATAAATACAAGTGCCGCTAAAGCCATAACACCTAATAATCCAAAAACGATATATCTTATCTTAAATCTTCTTGTCTTTTCTTCATATCTGATAGTCCTTTCCTTTATAGTGAATCAGTTGTCTTACATCCGTTTTACACGCTTATTG
>ERZ835980.1268-NODE-1268-length-28920-cov-3.125481_pt1 | contig 28920 bp, 23 predicted proteins | sample MGYA00519943_ERZ835980 | MGnify/ENA primary metagenome ERZ835980 (study PRJEB31850, sample SAMEA3708791) | human gut metagenome | biome: human gut; feature: human-associated habitat; material: faeces | place: China | collected 2014 ... | reverse complement strand
CGACGACCTGGCCGTCCTCAACGGGGATGACCCCCTGCTGCGGACGCTGGAGGGGAAGATCGCCCCCGGCATCCTCTGGTGCGGCGCGGACCACGAGCCGCCCTACGAGGCAAAAGAGATCCGGCAGATGGGTGCCAAGGGGCTGCAGTGCAAGATCAAGACCCCCAAGACCGAGTTTGCTGTGACCATCCCCGCCCTGGGCAACCACATGATCTATCCCGTTCTCATGGCCTGCGCCATCGGCGAAAAATTTGGCATGACCGGCGAGGAGATGAAGAAGGGCGTGGAGGCCTTCATCCCCACCAAGATGCGGATGAACGTGATCCGTCAGGGCGACGTGACCATTCTGGATGACGCCTACAACGCCAACCCCCAGTCCATGCGGGCGGCGCTGGAAGTGCTGTCCCAGACCGACGCGACGTTCCGCGTGGCCGTCCTGGCCCGCCGGGCCCGGGTGCTGAACCAGAACAGCCTGGAATACACCGCGGGCAACATCGACGCGCTGCTGGCCGTGGGCGAGCTGGCCTGGAACATCTATGACGCGGCCCATCAGGCCGGCATGGAAGGGGCCATTTACGCCAAGGACCGGGCGGCGGCAAAGCCCTTGCTGGCCAACTTCATCCGGCCTGGTGCGGTGATCCTGGTCAAGGCCTCTCGCGGCATGGCCTTTGAGGAGCTGACCCGCGAGCTGCAGCGCTTGGCCCCCAAGAATTAAACCATAAAAAAGCGGGGGACAGCCCGGCTGGGCTGTCTCCCGTTTCTGGGTTCTTGTTTGCAGGTTTGACTGCAATTTTTAGGAACCGAAGTCCACGATCATCTTCCGGGGGGCGTTCTTCACCGTGTCCTCCAGCGTCTCCTCATAGGGAGCGCAGGAGATGTTGCGGTCGGTGATCATGCCGGTGATGAGAAAGGCGGGGACCACGTCGTAGGCGGGGGTCCAGCCCTCGGCGTCGCCGCAGGGCAGACCGGCGGTGACGGAATGAGGATCCCCCTCGGCCTGGCCAAAGGCGCTGCCATCGGCGGCGCTCAGGTCGATGTCGTCGGCGCTGAGCACGGCGTAGAAGGGGATGGAGTGGAAGTAGCAGGCGATGGCCAGCTCATAGGCACCCACGGGGGCCTTCAGGTCGCCGTTTTTGGCGGCCAGGTGGTACCAGCGATTGGCCTCGCCCAGGTTGCGGGGCACGCCGGTGCCCTGGTCGTACATAAGGCCCAGGGAGTACTGGGCGGCGGGTTCGTTCTGTTCGGCGGCCTTACGGTACCAGTCCACGGCCCTGGTGTAGTCCTGGGCCACGCCCCGGCCCTGTTCATACATAAAACCCAGGTTGTACTGGGCCTCAGCGTAGCCCTGGTCGGCGGCACGCTGGTACCACTGCACAGCGCGGGCGGGGTCTTGCGCCACGCCCCGGCCTTCGGCGTACATGTAGGCCAGGTTGTTCTGGGCCTTGGGGTCGTCCTGCTGGGCGGCCTGTTCAAACCAGTGGGCGGCCTTGGTGTCGCTCTGGTTTTCTCCCTTGCTGTTGAGGTAGAGCCAGCCCAGGGAGTACTGGGCTGTGGCCAGGCCCTGGTTGGAGGCACGGGTGAGCCAGTCCATGGCTGCTGCTTCGTCCTTGGGTACGCCCCGGCCATGGGCGTAGAGGTAGCCCAGGTTATACTGGGCCGTGGCGTGCCCCTGTTCCGCAGCCTTGCGGAACCAGCGGGCAGCCTCGCGGTAGTTGCGAGGCACGCCTTCGCCGGAGGCCAGGGCCGTAGCCCAGGAATTCATGGCGCTGAGGTCACCGCCTTCAGCCGCCAGACGGAAAAACTCCGCCGCGCGGGTGGCGTTTTTTTTGACGCCCTTGCCGTCCAGGATCAGGCGGCCCATAACATAAAGGGCTTCGGGCTGGCGTTTGTCCGCCAGAGGTTTGAGCAGGCGCACGGCCTGATCATAGTCGTTTTTGTCCAGGGCGGCCTGCACTTCCTGAAGGGTTTTGCCCGCGTCGTCCCCGGCTGCGGGGACGGGGGAGGGGAGGCAGAGCAGGCAGAGCGCCAGGGTAAAAACGCTGGAAAAGAAAAGAAATCGCATGATTATAAACTCTTGAGGGTTTGAATCCAATAAGGAGTGACGCTGCCGGCCACGGTGCGGGCTTGTTCGCGGCAGTAGGTTTGGCGGGCCGCCTGCACGGGTTCGCTCCGCCACCAGGCCAGGGGGTCGTCCCAGACTTTGGCGGCCTGTATGGCGGCGGCTTCGGGGGAAGGCTGCCAAATGCCGGCCTGGGCCAGCTGGTCCAGCAGAACGTCGCTTTCAGGGGTGAGGGGCCAGGCCTCCCGTCGCCAGAAGGCGATGACGGGCATATCGGCGGCCAGGGCTTCCAGCAGGGTAGTGCCGTTGTGGTCCAGGATCAGCAGGCGGCAGGCAAAGAGGTGTTTGTCCAGGGGGCCGGAAGCCAGGCGTACGGCCGGAAAACGCTCCAGCACCCAGTCGGCGTCACGCAGGCTGCCGGGCACGGGGAAATAGGGACGGTAAAGGCTTTTCCCTTGCAGGTCGCGGCTCAGCCCGGCGAAAAAGCGGGCCTTGTCCTTGCGGTAGTCCAGCATCTGCAGGGGCGAGGGGTGGGCGTCCAGACGGTAGCCGAAGGCGGGCATTTCCGTTCCCACCAGCAGGAGGTTATGGCCTGCGGCGCCCTGCCAGCGCCCTGCCAGCCGGGCCAGCTGGGGGTGGGGCAGGGGCAGAAAGTTGCCCCGGCAGCCCGTGTGGCGGCTCCAACCCCAGGTGGCAAAGGCGTGCTGGGCGTATTCCACCATTTCCACTTCCGTGAGGCAGCGCACCTGGCCGTAATCGCTGCCGTGCTGCACATACATGAGCCGGTGGCCGCGTCCACGCCAGAGGGCCAGGGTCTGACGGTAGGCGGCGTCTTCGTAGGCCAGCACATTGGCCACACGCAGACGCGGGCCCCAGAGTGCGGGGCGCAGCCGGCGCGGGTGGCGCAGCCCGGCCAACAGACGCGGCAGGGCGGGCAGAAACAGGGGCAGGGGATCAACGTCGTAAGGAGCCGGCAGATCGGCTTTTTTGCCCGTAGCCTCTGCGCCGTAAGCGGCCAGGGGGGTGGATTGGTCCGGCCCGGGGCTGCGGTGCAGCAAGGCCAGAGAAAACCGCAGACTTTGCCCCAGGCTTGCGCCTTTGATGCGGGGAAAGGGCAGGCGCAGCAGGGCGTTGCGGGCCAGTTCACGCAGGCGGGCGCTGCCCGCGGGCCGGGCAAGGCTGCCGTAGCTTTTGGTCTGGGGCGGCAGCCAGGCTTTGCTCCAGGCGGCGGGAAAGACCGGTTCCAGCAGGCGGGAGAAGAGCCAGTGGTTGAAGGTGTGCCCCAATGATCCGTGCAGTACAAAGTCCGGCCCTGTCGCGAAGAAAAATGTACAGGTCTCGGGCAGCAGGGGCACATGCAGAGGGGTTTCCCCCCAGGTCCGGATCAAAGCCTTGACTCGCCACCAGCGTTCCACGATCTGTTTGGCCGCGTTCATGGCCCAGGGAGCCAGCAGGGTTTCCCAATAGGCCGGGGGCAGGCTGTGGCTGTGCGGGCAGAGCCGGGCGGCCAGGGCGGGCAGGGTGTCGGCGCAGAGGGCTTTGACCTCAGCGCAGGCCTGTTCCTGCAGGGCCATGTCCGTGAGCGGTTCCGGCGCAAAGGTAAAGCGCTGCTCCCAGTCCGGGAAGAATTCTTCCTGCTCGGCGAAACACCAGGGGCCCGCCGCCCAGTGGGTGGCGGGGTCCGCGCCCCGGGGCATGCGGCCGAGCACAAGGGTAGGACGGCCGTTGTCCATGGCTCAGGCCCTGTCCAGGTCCGCCCAGGTGAGCACCGTGTCTTCGGGCAGATCGCGTCGGGCGCGCAGGCCCAGCACGCTGTCGTAGTCGCGGGGCGAGATGCCGTGGGCCGGGCGTTTCCAGGTGAGGTCGGCGGGAGTAAGGGGCTGGCCTGCAGGCACAGCGCGGGCCGTGACCAGGGAGCGGCGGGCGTGCAGGCGGGCGGGTTCCTCTTCGGGCAGGGCGCGCACTTCCATGTTGCCCACGCTGGCCAGGGTGGCGGCCAGGCGCGTGCGAAAGCGGCGTAGGTCGTCCTTGTCCATGGCGTGATAGTGGTCGTTGCCGGGCAGGGTTTTGTCGTGGGTAAAGTGTTTTTCCAGCACGCGCGCGCCCAAAAGGACGGCGGTTTCCAGAATATGCATGTCCTTGGGCAGGGTGTGGTCGGAGTAGCCGATGACATGCCCGGGGAAGTGGCGTTTGAGCGCGGGGATCATGCCCAGAGCGGCGTTTTCGTCCGCAGTGGGATAGTTGAGCACGCAGTGCAGCAGGGCCAGTTTGTTGCCCTTGGCCTCAATCCACTCCACGGCTTCGGCAATTTCGTGCAGGTGCGCCGCGCCCGTAGAAAGAATGATGGGCTTGCCGAAATCACAAAGGATGCGGATAAAGGGCTTGTTGGTGATATCTGAGGAGGATATTTTAAAAACCTCCATGAGATCATTGAGGAAATGGGCGGACTCCACGTCGAAAGGCGTGGACATGAAGGCAATGCCCGCCGCGTCGCAGTGTTTTTTTAGCGCTTCAAACTCATTTTTCCAGAAGGAATCATGCTTTTTGAACAGCTCGTACTGGCTGCGCGTGGGTTCCTTGCTGGTGTCCCAGTAGGCCGGGGAGTCCTTGGAGGCCAGGCTGGCCGCCTTGTAGGTCTGAAATTTTATGGCGTCGGCTCCGCCTGCGGCGGCCTCGTCAATGAGCCGGCGGGCAATTTCCATGCTGCCCTCGTGGTTCACGCCGGCTTCGGCGATGACGTAGGGCGCGGGAATGCGCGTTTCCGGCTGGGGAACAGCAAATATATCCATAATATCCATGGGGTTTCCTCACAGAAGAGCTTTGGCCTAGGAGTATACTCCCGCCTGGGGCAAAAGAAAAGCGCGTTGTCTTGTGTGAATGCTTAACATACTTGAATAACATATATTATTGCTGCCGTCGACGGCAGCCGCCCTGCCCCTGCCAGATCTGCGGGGACAAGGTCTTGTCAAAGCGTATAAGCCGGGCGTATATTGCAGCGCTTTGCGCCATCGCATTGTATTTCATCGGCAAGGAGCTTTTTCATGACTGCCGTGCTGCGCATCGTTCTGGCCACCCAAAATGCGGGCAAGGTCCGTGAACTGGCGGAACCCCTGGCCCACGCCGGGGTGGAAGTGCTGGGACTGGACGCTTTTCCCGAAATCGGCGACATCGCTGAAACGGGCCTGACCTTTGAAGAAAACGCCTACATCAAAGCCGCCACCGTGGCCCGGCACAGTGGGCTGCTGAGCGTGGCCGATGATTCCGGCCTGGAAGTGGACGCCCTGGGCGGCGCGCCGGGCGTGTACTCGGCCCGCTACGCCGACGACCTGCCCTCCCTGCCCGGTGAAAGTCGGGATGCCCGCAATATGCGCAAACTTCTTCAGGAGTTGGCGGGTGTGCCCGAAGCCCGGCGCACCGGCCGTTATGTCTGCTGCATGACCGCCGTAACACCCGCTGGGCAAAGCCTGGCAACGCGCGGCGTCTGGGAAGGGCGCCTGCTTGCGGAGCAGCGCGGCCACAACGGCTTCGGCTACGATCCGCTTTTTTTTGACCCCACCCTGGGCCTGACCGCTGCCCAAATGACCCCGGAACAGAAAAACGCCCGCAGCCATCGCGGCAAGGCCCTGCGCGCCCTGTTGGACCGCTGGGCCGCCTTTGTCCGGAGTTGACCCCGCCGACGGATACAAGGAATTCAGGCGCATCGCCCCCCCACTTCTGCGCTGTTCGCCGGGAGTATTGCAGTAAGACAATGCTTCTGCCGTGACGCGCTCAGGAAGGATGCCATGGGTTTCATTTATGGTTTGCTGTCCTCGGCCGCCTTCGGCCTCATCCCCCTGTTCGCCCTGCCGCTTATCCATGGGGGGATGCCTGCGCCCTTGGTGCTGTTCTACCGCTTTTCCATTGCCGCCCTGGTTCTGGGCGGCATCCTCATTCTGCGGGGAGAGCGTTTCCACACCAGCGCGCGTTCTCTCTGCCTGCTTGCGGGCATGAGCGTCATGTACGCCATGGCCGCTCTGCTCATGTTCTGGGGTTTTGCCTATATGCCCAGCGGCGTGGCCGCCACCCTCCAGTTTCTTTATCCGGTCATGGTTATGCTGCTCATGATCGTCTTTTTCCACGAACGGTTCTCCTGGATCACCGCCGGCGCCGTGGCCCTGGCCCTGCTGGGCGTTCACCTTCTGGGCGGCGGCGCGGGCGGCCGCGTGCAGCCCGTGGGCGTGGCCCTGCTGCTTGTTTCCGCCCTCTGCAACGCCATCTACATTACCGCTATCTTCGCCGCCCGCATTCCCCACATGAGCGGTTTGGTCATGACCTTTTACGTCCTGGCCCTGGGCGGCCTGCTCTCCCTGGCCAACTGCCTGGCCACCGGCGTCTTCCGCCCCTTGCGTTCCTGGCGAGAACTGGGCCTCGCCCTGCTGCTGGCCGTCATCACCGCCGTTATCTCCAATCTCACGCTTATCCTCGCCGTGCAACGCATCGGCTCCACTCTCGCCTCTGTCCTCGGCGTCATGGAACCCCTCACCGCTGTCCTGGTGGGCGTCTGCGTCTTTCACGAGCCCTTCACGCCGCCCATTGCCGGCGGTGTGGCTTTCATCGTCGCTTCCGTCATTCTTGTCCTTCTGGGGGACAAACTCCGCGCTTTGGGCGCACGCCTGCATCGTCGCCCGCAATAAGGCGCGTGCTCGTCCCCTGCGCCCTGCGCCCCCCTGTTGCGACATTTTTTCAGGTGTGGCACGCCTCCTGCATAAGCCTTGACGCCGGTCTTTCGGCAAGGAGGCTGCGCCATGAAATTGACTCTGCCCCGGTGGGTCGCGGTGCTGTCGGCTGTTCTGATGTTGAGCCATGCTTGGCCGGCGCAGGCGGTGCGCATCAAGGATATTGCCACGTTTTCGGGCGTGCGTGACAACCAGCTCATCGGCTACGGCCTGGTGGTGGGTCTGGCGGGCACGGGCGATAAGAAGGATTCAGTGTTTACGCTCAGTTCCATGAAAAACATGATGGACCGCATGGGCGTGGGCGTGGATTCGTCCTCATTGAAGATCAAGAACGTGGCTTCGGTCATGGTTACGGCGCGTATGCCTGTGTCGGCCAAGCCCGGCACGCGGCTGGACGTGACGGTTTCTTCGGTGGGCGACGCCACTTCGCTTATGGGCGGGGTGCTGCTGCAGACGGCCCTTAAAGGCGTGGACGGCAAGATCTATACCCTGGCCCAGGGCGCGCTGACGGTGGGGGGCTTTTCCGCCTCCGGCAAGGCGGCCAGCACCAGCAAAAACGTGGCCACGGTGGGCATCATCCCTGGCGGCGGCATTGTGGAGCGGTCCATACCTTTTGAATTCAACCAGCAGAACAAGCTGACCCTCAACCTGCGCATAGGGGATTTTTCCACGGCTCAGCAGATTGCGGAGCGCCTCAACGGAGCCATGGGCGGTCCTTACGCCCGCGCCGTGGACGCCACCAGCGTGGTCATGGACGTGCCCCCTCAGTACCGCAACAATCTTGTGCCCTTGATGGCCTCGGTGGAAAACTTGGATGTGAACCCGGATACGGCCGCCAAAGTGGTAGTGGACGAAAAAACCGGCACCGTGGTTCTGGGGCGCGACGTGCGCGTGTCCCGCGCGGCCGTGGCCCACGGCAACCTGCAGATCACCGTGCAGGAGAGCGAGCAGGTCTCGCAGCCGGGGCCCTTCTCTCAAGGGCAGACTGTGGTGACCCCGCAGACCGAAGCCAATATCCGTGAGGAACAGCGCCACCTGGTCATGGTGGAAGGGGCCACCCTGCAGGAACTGGTGGACGGCCTCAATGCCATTGGAGCCACGCCCCGCGACCTCATTTCCATTCTACGGGCCATGCAGGCTTCCGGATCGCTGCACGCGGACCTGGAGGTGATCTAAATGAGCGCGTCCTTGGGTGTACCCCCTTTGGCGCCCCAGGCGGGCGCATCCGAACTGGCCCGGCAGGAGGTGCAGACGCGCCTGGCCGGCGTTGGCGGCAAAAATCTGACGGAAGCGCAGAAAGACAAAAAACTGCGCGAGGCCTGCCAGGGTTTTGAATCCATTTTTATTCAGAAAATGTGGCAGGAGATGCGCAATACCCTGCCCAAAAGCAATTTGCTGCAGGGACGGGAAGAACAGTTCTGGCAGGGCATGTACGATCAGGAGCTGGCTAAAAAAATGGCCGGGGCCGGGGGCGTGGGCCTGGCGGACATGATGTACGCTCAGCTTTCCCAGCGCCTGGGCAGCGCCAGCCAAAGCGCGGCGGCTTCCGCTGCGCCCGCGCGGGGGTTCAGCCCCGAAGCCGCGCCCCTGTTGGCGGCAAATCCGCAACAACCGGCAGCGCAGGAAACGGCCGGGCAGGGGGCGACCCGTGCCCAAGCCAGGGACTGGACCGAAACGCCGGTTTCGGCGGCCGCCATTTATGACGGCGCGGCCCCCGTGCGCGATGCCGGGGCCGTAGGCGGGGCCATGCCGCAGACTGCGGCGGGGGCAGGCAGCGCCACGGACGCGGTTGCCGCGGCCTCCAATCCGCCGGAGGTGGACCAGGCCCTGGCCGTGCTGCGGGCCCAGCAGGCTTTGCAGCAGAGCGGCGAGGCGCAGAAAAACATCCGCGTGACGCACGCGGGCAGGGGCGACGCCGGCCTGCAGCGGGCCCGCGCCGCCCGGTTCCAGGCGGGCAGCAAGCTGGGGCCGGGAGCCGTCCTGCCGTCTTTACACCCTGAGGGAGCCGCATTTGCGGGACGCACCCAGGCCCAGGCGCAGCAGCATGGGGCGGCAGGGGGCGTGCCGCCCCTCACGGCGCAAGACCTTGCCGGGGCGGGCTCCTTCATGGCGCCGACAGCGGGGCAGGCCGCCAACCCCAATGTGGGCCAGGCTTTTGACCGGGCCACCCTCGCGGACAGCTCGGCGGGCGCAGCCCCCGGCGCGCTGGAGCGGCAAAGCGCCCTGCAGCCCGTGAAGGTGCGTTATACCACCAATATCTCCGACGAAGGCAAAAGGCATAAGGACGAACTTGTCCGCAACCTGCAGACCACCGGGTCCGACCCGGCCGGGCAGGCGGGCCGGGCCGCAACAGCCGCCACGCCGACGGCCCCCAAGACAGCAATGCAACAGAACGCTCCACAGCCCATGAAGGTGCGCTACACCACCAATATTCCGGCCAAGGGCAAGCGGCACAAGGACGAACTCATCCGCACCCTGCAGACGGACGCCGCAGGCCCCAACAGCCGGGCCGGGGCGGGGCTCGCCGCTTACCACGCCCAGCAGGCGCAACAGGCTCCGGCCGCGTCGCCGGGGCAGGCTGCCCAGCCGGGCGGGCAGGCCGCCGGTCCGCTGCCCATGCAGGCCGCTGTGGCCGCAGACCCCCAGCCGGGCGCGGAGCGCGGCACGTCCGCTCCTGGCATTCCGCCCCTCACGGCGGCGGACCTGGGAGGGTAGAGCTGTATGCCTGCGTCCGTTCCGGCGGTCTGCGTGCTGGTGAAGCCGTGCCAGGGCAGGCGGACCTGATCCGTCCCCCAAATCCGGCACGGATCTTGCTTTAACTTTGTGCAGAACGCTTGGGGCGGCAGTTTCTGCCCGCGTCGGCGGACCCGGCTTTGGCCGTGAGGCCCACGGGCGTTCACCACCGTCCCCTTGTCGAGGCAGCCATGTACGCATCCCTCCACGCATCCCTCCACCGACAGGCCAAGGCCCTGGAACTGCTCTGCCAGCTGCTGGAAGAGGAGTACGGCATTTTGCTTTCACGCCGCGCGGACGATGTGGCCGGGCTGGAATTTTCCATTCAGGAGCTCATCCGGCAGCTGGCTGTGGAAAAAGTCACTGTAATCACGGCCATGAATGGTGTGCGGGTTACAGACTACGCCGCAGAGCTTTGCGCTGCGCCGGGCCGGGAGGCGGAAGGCGCGGCCCTGCACGACCTGGTCCGCGCCGTGGACAAGGCCGAGCAGCGCGCTTCGCGGCAGGCTTCGCGCAACAGCCAGCTGGCCCTGGCCCTGCTGGACCAGAGCAGCCGCAGCCTGCAGGCCCTGACCCGTCAGGCTCTGCCCGTACCGGCGGATACCTACGGCCGTAAAGGCGGCATGCGGGCCCGGGCCCATCCGCAGGCGGCGTTCATTTCCGGGAGGCTCTAGACCATGCTCAACGGTCTGCTCAACATCGGGCATACGGCCCTCACGGCTGCGCAGGCCTGGATTTCGGTCACGGGCAGCAACATCGCCAATGCCGATACCGAGGGCTATACCCGTCGCTATGTGGACCAGCGCGATGGCGGCACCATCACCACCAAACCCGGCGGCGAAAGCCTGGGCGTCAATGCCCAGCAAGTGCTGCGCTATTTTGACGCTTTTCTGGAAAGCTCCTATGTGCGGCAGTCCACCAATTCCGCCCGCTGGAGTGAACAGGAAACCATCATGTCTTCGGTGGAAAACCTGTTCAACGAATCCAACCGCACGGGCATCAGCTCTACACTGACAGAGTTTTTCACGGCCTGGAGCGATCTGGCCCAGCGCCCGGACGACACGGCCACGCGCGAGAGTCTGCTTTCCTACGCCGACAGCCTCGGCGACATGCTGGGCAGCACTGTGGACAGCCTTAAGGCCATTCAGAGCGAGATGGACGTTTCCATCAACCAGGGCGTGGACCGGGTCAATGCCCTGGCCCAGAGCATTGCCGACCTCAATAAACAGATCAACGCGCGCACGCGCGAGGGTGTGAGCAACCCCAACGATCTGCTGGACCAGCGCGATCAGATGGTGCGGGAGCTGGCCGGCCTGGTGGACGTGCAGACCACGGACAACGGCGGCGGCGATTACACGGTCCGGCTTTCCACGGGCCAGCCCCTGGTGCAGGGGCTGGACACCTTTGATCTGCAGGTGCTCGGCCCCCGCGCGGAAGAACGGCTCACGGCCAATTCCTCCTATGCGGGCAGCGTACAGTTTGATGGCACGGACAGCCACGAATACACCCTGGAAATCGTCAACGGCGGGGCCGTGGGCGACACGCCGCCGCCCTCCTTCCGCGTTTCGCTGGACGGCGGCAAAACCTGGCTGCGCGACGAAGACGGCAACGAGCTGCGCTACACCATCACGGACAACGACGGCGACGGCCAGGTGGACCCCGTGCTGGTCAAGGAACTCAACATTTCTTTTTCCGAAACCTCGGGCTTTAGTGCGGGCGACAAGTTCGACATCGTGCCCAAAACCGGCCTGTACTGGATAGAACCCACGCGCGGGCCCCAGAATATCACCCCGCAGACGTACCTGGACGGCACGGAAAACGGCAACCGCGCCACCGGCGGCACCCTGACCGCCTATTTCAGCGTTCGTGACGACAACTGCGGCCGCTACCTGGACGAGCTGGACGCCGTGGCCTCTTCCCTGATCTGGGAGGTCAACCGTATCCACAGTCAGGGCACGGGCAACAGCCTGCTGGACTATGCCCAGGGGCAGCAGCAGGTGCAGAGCGCCACCCAGGCCCTGGGTTCCGCCCAGGCCATTCTGCCCGATGCGGACCGCCTGCAGTCCGGCAACGTCAACATCCATTTTTATGACAAGACTACCGGCGACTACCTGACCTCCGGCATGCTGGATTTTGACGCCGCCGCCGACGGCGTGCAGAACTTCGATCCTTCTGTACACACGCTTGAGGACGTGGCGAATGCCATCAATACCAGTTTTCCTGACCCCAACAATGCCGGGCAGAATCTGCTCAAGGCCAGTATTCAGGACGGCAGGCTGTTGCTTGAGACCAATGACGCCAGCAACGTACAGTTTGCTATGGGCACGGATTCCTCCGGCCTGATGGCCGCGTTGGGCATCAATGTGTTTTTTACGGGGTCCAGCGCCTCCGACCTGGCCGTTAACAGCCAGTTGCACAGCAATGTCAACTACATCGCCGCCGGGCAGGTCAACGGCGATTATCAGGCCAATGCCGGCGACAATGTCACCGCCACCGCCATTGCCAAGCTGACGGACAGCACCGTGACCATTTCCACGGTTTGGAAAACCGTAAGCAACCAGACCATTTCCCAGTACTACGCCAACCTGGTTACCACCGTAGGCTCGGATACGCGCCTTACCCAGACCAATGCGGAATACCACACGGCCCTGACCAGCGACCTGGAAGATCAGGTGAGTTCCGTTACGGGCGTGAATCTGGACGAAGAAATGGCCAATCTCATCAAATATCAGCATTCCTACACGGCGGCGGCCAAGCTCATCACCACCGCCGACCAGATGCTGCAAACCCTGCTGGGCCTCAAGGAATAAGGGGGGCGTATGGCCATCCGCGTGACGCAGCAGTCCATGTACAATACCGTGGTCAGCCAGATGCAGAGCAACCTGGCCGCCTATATGGAGAGCAACGAGCAGGGCTCCACTCAGAAGAAGATCAACCGGCCTTCAGACGACCCGGCGGGCACGTACCGCGTGCTCATGGCCCGCGACGACATCAGCGCCACCAAGCAGTACCAGAGCAACGTGGATACGGCTACCGGCTGGCTGGAGCTGGCCGACAACGTGCTGGGCACCCAGCTGAGCACGGCCATTACCAGCCTGAAAAGCCTGGCCGAACAAGCCTCCACGGGCACGTATTCGGCGGAGAACCGACAGCAGATCGCCGATCAGGCCAGAGAAATTTTCGGCCAGATCCTCAACCTTTCCAATACCCAGTACGAGGATAAGAGCATTTTTGCCGGGCAGCGCTATACGGGCAGCGCCTTTGAAGAAAGCCTGGCCCTGACCAGCTGGGACGAAAACTGGGACAAGGCCATTGACGCGGGCGCATACACCATCCAGGGCGCGTCGGACACATCCATGATGGTGCAGTTTACCAGTGACGGCACCCTGGGCACGAACGAGCTGAACTACCGGTGGTCCAAGGACGGCGGCACTACCTGGAGCGACGGCACGGTGGCCGCCGGCAGCCGGGAAATTGTGGCCGACGGCGTAACCATTACCGTGGCCGACGGCCAGAACCTGGCTGTAAGCGCGGCAGACACCACCCTGGGCGCGGGGGCGGACAACGGCACCCTGCTCTATATCCGGCCCACGGCCGTGTACCAGGGCGACGACAACGACCCCCCGCCGGACATGACCATTATGGGCGGCCCCACAGGCCTTAAGGCCACGGCCACCGGCAGTTTTGGCAGTAACGTGCTGGTGCGGGTGGACAGCGACGTGGACCTCAATGCGGCGGGTACGGAGTTCGGCTATTCCTACAGCACGGACAGCGGGGCCACCTGGGTGCCGGCTACGGCCGTGAGTACGGGCACGGGCACGGTGCGCCTGCCAGTGCCGGGCGGCTACACGGACTTGGACGCAGGCAGCGCCGCCTCCAGTACTGTCACGGCAGGCACGCAGGTGCTCATCCATCCCGCGCGCGCCGACCTGGACCTGGAAATTCTGCAGGATACCTATATCTCCATCAACAGCGTGGGCAAGGATATCTTCGGCGGCTACTACAACGGCCAGGCCACCATGACGGGAGACACCAATCTGTTTGAGGTGGCGGGCAACTTTGTAGCCTATTGCGAGAACAACAATCAGGAAGGCTGCCAGCAGGTGCTGGCCCAGCTGGAAAGCGTGCAGCAGAGCGTGCTTACCCAGGTGGCCCGCATCGGCGGGTTGGAAAACCGGGTCAGCACGGCCAGCGACGTGCTCAGCTTTCAAAAGCTGGACCAGGAAGAGCGCTTGAGTTATATTGAAGATATCGACCTTACGGAATTGCTGAGCAAGCTGACCCGGCAGCAACTGACGTACCAGACCGTGCTGCAGTCCTCATCCTTGATCATGCAGATGAGTCTGGCCAATTACCTCTAGGACCTAGGACCGCACGCATGCTGATTTTGACGCGACGCCCCGGAGAAAGCCTCTACCTGGGCGAAAATATCCGCATCACCGTGCTGGGGATGCAGGGCAAGCAGGTCCGCCTTGGCCTGGAAGTGCCGGAAGAAACCACAGTGTACCGCGAAGAAGTCTACCGGCGGGTTGTGGAAGAAAACCGTCGCGCCCTTGCAACCAGTAACAACGACCTTATGGTGGCTGCTGAACTATGGCACGGAACAAAGAAGTAATCATCGATACGCGCCTTGGGCAGCGGAGCATCGATATGGACAAGGTGGTGCGTTTCCCGCGCGGCCTGGCCGGCTTTGAAACCGAGCGGGACTTTATCCTGCTGCAGATCCGCCCGGAAGCGCCGTTGCTCATCCTCCAAAGCGTGCACACGCCTCAGGTGGGCCTGCTGGTGGCCGATCCTTACAGTTTCCTGGACAAATCCTACGCGCCGGTTCTGGGCCCGGCGGAACGGCAGCTGCTGCAACTGGAAGACCCGGCCGAAGCCGTGCTGCTGGTCACCGTGTCCATCCCTGTGGGTGTGCCGGAGCAGGCCGCCCTCAACCTTACGGGCCCCATCTTCATCAACCACAAGGTGCGGCTGGGCGTGCAGGCGCCCCAGAGCGTGGAAGGCCCGCAGCAGATCAATATGCACACCCTTAAGCCCGTGGCTCCCGCAGACCCCGCAGACCCCGTAGCCCCCGCGGAGCCCGCAGCCCCGCCCGAAGCGCCCGCGGAGTAAGCCCGGCGTCGCTGGGTTGCCCGCTTTAGCCCCCCCAAGGCCCGGCTTTCTGGCCCCCCGAAACCGTCCGCGGTTTCCGGGGGGCTTTGCGTCGGCGGGCCCCGGCGGAAGGCGCGTCGGCCAGACTTGCGCTCCACCCCAGAGCAGAGGCAATCGCCGCGGACGCGGGCGGTGCGCCACTGTCCCGGCTGAAAGCCGGGGCCCGCACTGCTTGACATTATTGTTCAGAAAGATATCTATATTGTAGTTGGCATGTTATTGTCACGGTTGTTCATGCCATTCACTCTACTTTAGAGGAGTATCGCCATGAGTGCAGAGCGTACAAATAAGTTTGATTGGAGTTGCCTGCTTATCGGAGTGCTGTTTTTGTTTGTGGCGCTTATCGCTTTCAGGAATCCTGCGGCCAATCTGGCGGCTATTACCATAGTTTTTGCTATGGCAGCCCTGTTCAAGGGAATTCTGCTGATCCGTCAGCGCGGCGGCAGCACCCTCCGGCTGGTCGTCGGCATTCTGGATGTAGCCATTGGTGTGATATTTTTGTTCAATCTTGGTTTCTCCATGGCTATTATGCCGTATATTTTTGCCTTTTGGTTCATCATGACTTCCATTGACGCCCTGGTCTATTCCTGGCCGCTGAAACTGTGGAACAAGGGACTGTATATTTTTACGCTGATACTGAACGTTCTTTGCGTTATTCTGGGCTTTTTCATGGTAGTTAACCCCCTTTCCTCCATCCTGACCATGAGTTTTCTAGCCGGCTTCTACTTCATGAGCGCGGGCATCGTGAGCATCCTGCTGGCCTTTGGTCGGCCGCGGACATAGGCCAATTTCATTTTGCAGGTGCTTTGGCGACTGCGTGCGCAGGCGCGCCGCCCGGTCCAGTCCCTGTGCGTGGGGCGCGGGCCGGGCGGTATTTGCATTTTCGTGGGGGCGCTCATGTCCTAAAACGGCAGGCGCAGCAGGCGGACGGTATAGGGCTGGATGTGCAGCAGGCGCTGAACGCTTACGTCCTCGGCGCGGGTGACGAAATCCTGAGAGTGGATGTTGAGGATGGCTTCGGCCTCATGGCTGCAGTCAAAGAGGTGCAGGGTGTCGCCTTCCAGGCTGTCTGCCGTGGTCCAGTGGCGGTTGACCGCCGGGCCGTCGGCCGTGAGGTGGCGCGTAAAGCGGAAGATGACTGCCCGGTGGTCGGCGGGGTTGAGCCAGTCGCGGCAGCATTCCCAGAGCTGTGCCGGCGCGGGATCGTCCGTAACGGCAAAGGGCTGGCGGATTTCCAGCGGGAAGCTGCGGCGCTGCACGCGCAGCATGCCGTCCACCAGGGCGCAGTAGTCTGTCTCCTGCTCCAGTACGGCGCGAAAGGCCTGGGGAGTTGCGGCCAAGCCCATGAGGGTTTCATTGAGAATATCGCGCGCTTTGAGCACGCGCAGGCCGTGGGTCAGGCGCAGGGCGTTGAGCACGGCGTAGATGGCGCAAAACGTGTCCAGCTTGCCCTGGTAGAACGGTTTGAGCATGGCGGCCTCCGCAGGCTGTTATGCCTGTTGGGGGGGGGCCGGTCAAGATGGTGTTGGCCCGGCGCGGGCGTCTTTTGCCCCGGCGCGGGCGTCTTTTGCCCCGGCGCGGGCGTCTTTTGCCCTCCGGCTGCGTCAGTGGGCCGTTTTGGTCCGGGGCTGTACCAGAGGAGTACTATCCCCATCCCCAAACGGCCCGCTTCCTTGCCGGAGAACAAAATCCATCCCGCGCCGTCCAGGATGCCGCCCGCATGGTGAGAGCGGTATAAACCCGCCGCATGAGATGCCGCCCGCATGGGTGGGGAAGGACGCTGCGCCGGACTTCGTTGCTGCAGTTTGGCAATCTGCGCCCCCCGCATGGTGAGAGCGGATATAAACCCGCCGCATGAGATGCCGCCCGCATGGGTGGGATGCTAAGGCTGCTGGAACGCTGTATAAAGCCGTTTCAAAACATTTTTCAGCCAGGGTATGCCTGCTGCGTTGTCTGAGGAAGTGACGTTTTTTGAAGGATGGGGGTGTTGAGGGAAGGGAACTTTTGTGAACAAAAGTTCCCTTCCCCCAACGAACGCCAATCCAGCCTGTTCTGCGCTTATTCCGCCACTTCGTCTTCGGTTTCGTGGCGGCCTGCCATGAGGTTGCGGTGACCATTGATGATCTGGTCCAGCACGTGGGGTTCGGCCAGAGAGGTGGCGTCGCCGATATCTTCGTACTGGCCCCCGGCGATTTTGCGCAGCATTCTGCGGATGATTTTGCCGGAGGTGGTTTTGGGCATGGCTTCCACGAACTGGATATGTTCGGGGCTGGCCAGGGGGCCGATGTCACGGCGCACGGCGTCGCGCAGTTTGACGCGCAGGGCGGCGCTCCAGGGCACTTCATCGCGGGTGACCACGTAGGCGTAGATGCCTTCGCCCTTGAGGGGGTGGGGCATGGGCACCACGGCGGCTTCGCCCACTTCGGAGCAGGCGGCCAGTACGGCTTCGATTTCGGCGGTGGAGAGGCGGTGGCCGGAGACGTTGATGGAATCGTCGATGCGGCCGAGGATCCAGAAGTAGCCGTCCTGGTCCACTTCTGCGGCGTCGCCGGAGGCGTAGCAGCCGAAGCGGGAGAAGTAGGACTGGTATTTTTCCTCGTCATTGAACACGCCCTGCATCATACCGGGCCAGGGGCGGCGGATGACCAGGTGGCCGGCGCGGCAGCCTGCTTCGGGTTCTTCGCCGTCGCGGGCGGCGGAGCCCATAACGGTGGCGTCGATGCCGGGCAGGGGTTTGCTGGCTGAGCCTGGCTTGAGTTTGGTGGCGTAGGGCATGGGGGCGATCATGGCGCCTCCGGTTTCGGTCTGCCACCAGGTATCCACAATGGGCAGTTCGCCGCTGCCGATATGTTTGTGGTACCACTGCCAGACTTCGGGGCTGATGGGTTCGCCCACGCTGCCCAGGATGCGCAGGCTGCCCAGGTCGTAGCGTTCGGTCCAGGCTTCGTTCATGCGCATGAGGGAGCGGATGACCGTGGGTGCGGTGTAGAGGATATTGACGCGGAAGTTTTCCACAATGCGCCAGTAACGGTCGGGGTAGGGCCAGGTGGGGATGCCCTCAAACATGAGGGTGGTGGCCCCCAGGGAGAGAGGGCCGTAGACCCCGTAGGTATGGCCGGTGATCCAGCCCGCGTCGGCTGTGCACCAGTAGACGTCGTCGTCGCGCATGTCAAAGCACCACTGGGTGGTGTGGGCGGCGTAGGTCAGGTAGCCGCCCGTGGCGTGCATGACGCCCGTGGGTTTGCCCGTGCTGCCGCTGGTGTGGAGCAGAAAGAGGGTATCTTCGGCGTCCATGGGTTCGCAGGGGAAGTCGGGGTTGAGGGTGAAGTCGTCAATGAGGTCGTGCCACCAGATGTCGCGGTTGCGCTGCATGGTCACGCCGTCCAGCCCGGCGTGGCGCACCACCACCACATGGGCTACGGAGGGGCATTTTTCCAGGATGGGGTCGAGGTTGGCCTTGAGGGGTTTGCATTTGCCCCCGCGCACGGCGGCGTCGGCGGTAATGACCACGCGGGCCTTGCAGCCTTCTATGCGGCTGCGCACGCCGCCTTCGGCGTAGCCGGAGAAGATGGCCGTGTGGATGGCCCCGATGCGGGCGCAGGCCAGCATGGCGATGAAGAGCTCTGGAATCATGGGCATGTACAGGGCCACATGGTCGCCCTTGCGAATGCGCAGGGAGCTTAAGGCGTGGGCCACCCGGCATACCTCGGTGTAGAGCATCTGATAGGTGTAGCAGCGCACGTCAGTTTCTTTTTCGCCCTGCCAGATGATGGCGGCTTTGTTGCGACGGCCGGAGATCAGGTGCCTGTCTATGCAATTGAACGAGGCATTGAGTTTTCCGCCAACAAACCATTTGTATTTATGGTGTACCTCATCGGCTTCTAGTACCTTGTCCCAGCGTTTGAACCAGTGGATCAGTTGCGAAGCTCGCGCACCCCAGAAGTCATTGGGGTCTTCCAGGGCGCGACGGCAGAGAGCGTCGTATTCTGCCGGGCCGCAAACCCAGGCAGAAGTCTTGCCGTGCTCTGGTGGAAGGTAGCTGCGATTTTCATTCAACAGTGTAGTGATCCGCTCCTGGGACATAATCCTGTCCTCCCTCCTGTGATAAGAGTTGTGCAACAAGGATGGCAAAGCGCCATGATAGCTCACTACGAAGATTTGAGAGAGTCGTCAAGAGGCAGTAATTGTTTGGTCTTTCAGTCATAGTTGTGAAAAATTATACAATCGTGCCGGATTTTGCGGTTTTGCACGGTGGAATCGGCATTGTAATGCCATTACAATTGAAGAATTTTTTCACAATATAAAGAAAAAAAGATGAAATTTTTTTGGGGAGGGGAGTAAGGGAGCAGGCAGCCCTTGAAAAAGGAGAGCGGATGTGGAAGGCCTGGCCGCATGCCGGGGATTGAGAACGACGGGATGTGCGCAGCGCAACGCAAAAGGCGGGGCGGTCCAGGCCGCTCGCCAGGCCGCTTTGTGGGGATTACAGAAAATCCGGGTCGGCGGCGGCTTTGCCGTCAGCCAGCATGATGCGCACGTAGTGCAGGCTGTGTTCGTCTACGGGAATGATGGGGAAGGGCTGGCCGCAGCCGGGGCAGCGCACCATGCGCGGTTCCGTCGGGCTGGCCTGGGGGACGTGTTTGCCGCAGCCGGGGCATTGGTAGAAAAAAAGGATTTCCATGCCGTCCGGGGCTACGGGTTCTATGGGGCGTCGGGATTCAGCCACGGGTATGCTCTCCTGTCAGGTCGCGGCCTGTCATGGCGGGGGATGTGGGCAGACCCCAAAGGGCCAGCAGGGTAGGGGCCACGTCGGCCAGGCGTCCGTCGGCAAGCGGGTGGCGCAGGCCGTCGGGCTGCAGCAGGATGCAGGGCACGGGGTTGGTGGTGTGGGCCGTCTGCGGTTGGCCGTCCGGGGTGAGCATATTTTCGCAGTTGCCGTGGTCCGCAATGATCAGCATGCGGCCCTGGCGGTTTCTGACGGCCGCGGCCATGCGGCCCACGCACTGGTCTACGGTTTCGCAGGCCGCAATGGCCGCGGGCAGAACGCCGGTGTGCCCCACCATGTCGCCGTTGGCCAGGTTGCAGACCACCAGGTCGTAGACGCCGCTGTTCCAGGCTTCCACAAATTTGTCCGTTACCTGCGCTGCGCTCATGGCCGGTTTGAGGTCATAGGTGGCTACATCGCGAGGAGAAGGCACCAGGATGCGGTCTTCGCCGGGGAAGGGCTCTTCCACCCCGCCGTTGAAAAAGTAGGTAACGTGGGCGTATTTTTCCGTTTCTGCCAGGCGCAGCTGGCGCAGGCCGTGGGCTGCGGCCAGTTCTCCCAGGCCACCGACCACCGCCTCCTTGGGAAAGGCCACAGGGATGGCAAAGCTGGCCTCGTAGGCAGTCATGGAGGCCACGACGGCCAGCTGCGGCAGACGGCCGCGGTCAAAGCCCGCAAAATCCGGCTGAATAATGGCCTGCGTCAGCTGTCGGATGCGGTCCGCGCGGAAGTTGAAGAAAAAGAGCGCGTCGCCATCGGCCATGCCCGGAATTTCGTCCCCCGCAAAGGCCACGGGCTTGATGAATTCATCCGTGATGCCGGCCTCATAGGAGGCCTCCACTGCGGCCACCGGGTCCAGATCCGTCCGGGGTTGGCCGTGGACAAGGGCCTGCCAGGCCAGGGCCAGGCGTTCCCAGTGCTTGTCTCTGTCCATGGCGTAGTAGCGGCCGGCCATGCTGGCCACGCGGGCGCCGGGTTGATCTCTGATGGCCGTGAGCAAGTCGCGCATATAGCCCGCGCCGCTGTGTGGGGCGCGGTCGCGACCGTCCATGAAGCAGTGGATGCGCACGGGCACCTTACGAGCGTGGGCCAGGGCGCAGAGCGCCTCCAGGTGGCGGATGTGGCTGTGCACGCCCCCGTCGGAGAGCAGCCCGGCCAGATGCAGACGGCCGCCGGTGCGGGCCGCCGTATCCAGCAGGGCGGTGAGTACGGGGTTGGCGGCAAAGCTGCCGTTCTCCAAAGCCAGATCAATGCGGGTCATGTCCTGATAAATAACGCGTCCCGCGCCGATATTAAGGTGCCCCACCTCGGAATTGCCCATGTAACCCGCAGGCAGGCCCACGTCCCGGCCCGAAGCCGCAAGGCGCGAATGGGGGCAGGCGGCGTTGAGCGCGTCCAGGTTGGGGGTCTGCGCCAACCAGGGGGCGTTGCCCGGACCGGGCTCGGCCAAGCCCCAGCCGTCCAGAATAAGCAACAGGGTGGGGGTAAGCGCGGCAGAGCCTGCCGGGCGGCTTTGGGTCATTGCGGGGCCTCCCCGGCGCTCTGTGCGCCCCAGAGGGCCTCAAGGCCATAGAGGGCGCGCACCGGTTCCTGAAAAATGTTCACCACCAGATCGTTCATATCCACCAGAATCCACTGGCCCGCAGTATAGCCTTCCGTGCGCAGAAATTCATAGTTGCGCAGGCGGCAGAGCTCACCCAGGCCGTCAGCCAGGCTGCGGGCGTGACGGGCGGAACCGGCGCTGGCAATGACCAACGCCGTGGTAAAGGCGTTCTGCCCGTTGAGATCCAGGCTGACCACGTTGGCGGCTTTGTGTTCCTCCAGCCAGCGGGCCACGTCCGCCATGCGGGCGGCCACGGAGAGCGCCGAGTGGCGTCTGGAGGAATGTGCAGCTGCGGGTGCGGGCGGGGTAGTATTTTCCATAGCGCAAAATGTACCGTAAAGCCGGGCAAAGGGCAATGCCGGGCTGTGCCCTGTATTGACCCCATCGGCACATTGCGGCATACCGGAACGACACGCCGTCAGGCGGTAAAACCCGCGTCGCTCGCCGGGCCGGTGCGCCCGCGTCGTAATTTTTTTTGCGTCACTGTCAGCAATCCAAGGAGAGGGCCGTGCTTTTTGATATGCAACAGGAAACCCTGCCGCGCGAGGATCTGGAGGCGCTGCAACTGCGCCGTTTGCGCAATCTCTGCGCCCGCGTGTACGCTACGGTGCCGTTCTACGCCAAGCGCTTTGCGGAAGTGGGCGTCACTCCGGACGACATCAAGACCCTGGACGATGTGCGGCGTTTGCCCTTTACAGAAAAGCAAGACCTGCGCAACCACTACCCCTTTGGCCTGTTTGCCGTGCCCAAGGATCATATTGTGCGGCTGCATGCCTCCAGCGGCACCACGGGCAAGGCCGTAGTGGTGGGCTACACCGCCCGCGACCTGGAAAACTGGGCCGGGCTCATGGCCCGCAGTATGGCCGCGGCGGGCGTCAACAGCACGGACGTGGTGCACGTGGCCTACGGCTACGGCCTGTTCACGGGCGGTCTGGGCGCGCATTACGGGGCCGAACGCCTGGGGGCCACGGTGGTGCCCGCATCGGGCGGGGCCACCAGGCGGCAGGCCTCCTTGCTGCGCGACTTTGGCAGCACGGTGCTCTGCGCCACGCCTTCCTATGGGCTGCACCTGTGGGAAGCGGCGCGGGAAGCGGGCGTGGATTTTCGCGAGCTGCCCCTGCGCATCGGCATCTTCGGGGCTGAACCCTGGTCCGAAGCCATGCGCCGGGATATCGAAGCCAAGATGGATATCGACGCCATGAACATCTACGGCCTTTCTGAAATCATGGGGCCGGGCGTAGCCATGGAGTGTCGGGAGGCCAAGTGCGGCATGCATCTGTGGGAAGACCACATCCTGCCCGAAATCATTGACCCTGTCACGGGCGAGAGCCTGCCCCCCGGCGAGGTGGGCGAGCTGGTGCTGACCACCCTCACCAAGGAGGGCATCCCCCTGGTGCGTTATCGCACCCGCGACCTCACCAGTCTGGACTACACGCCCTGCGTCTGCGGGCGCACCCACGTGCGCATTTCCCGCCTGCAGGGCCGCAGCGACGACATGCTCATCATCCGCGGGGTCAACGTCTTCCCGCAGCAGATCGAAGGCCTGCTCATGGAAAGCGAGGGGCTTACCCCCAACTACCAGATTATTGTGGACCGGATGGACAACCTGGACACCCTGGAAGTGTGCGTGGAGGTGAGCGACAAGCTCTTTGCCGACCAGATCCGCAAACTGCAGTCTCTGGAAAAACGCCTGCAGAAGAACATCAAAGAGTTCCTGGGCGTCACGGCCAAGGTGCGGCTGATGGAGCCGCGCTCCATCCAGCGTTCCGAGGGCAAGGCCCAGCGCATTGTGGACAGGCGGCCCAAGGACTGAGCGGGGCGCGTCGTAAGCTGCGGAAAAAATATCACAGCGGACTTGACACTTGGAGGCAAGCCGGATAAAAGGATTCCTCGCTGAGCGGGAGTAACTCAGTGGTAGAGTGCAACCTTGCCAAGGTTGAAGTCGCGGGTTCAAATCCCGTCTCCCGCTCCACTTTTGCGGGAATAACTCAACGGTAGAGTGTCAGCTTCCCAAGCTGAAGGTTGCGGGTTCAAATCCCGTTTCCCGCTCCAGGAAAATCAAGCCCTTATGGTGAAAAACCGTAAGGGCATTTTTGTTAGCAACTTCTTTTTAGTAAACTCTTTTGACCTTACGGCCTTGCGGATGGCGTGCGGCAGCTTAGAAAAATGGACAGCAGAGCGAGTTGCCTCTTAAGTATTTTGCGTGAGCCATTTTAAAGTAAATTTTGCTCAGGGAATAATGATATCGTACTCAGTTGTTGTATGGCTTCCGGGGTGGAGCATTCCTGTATTTGTTTAAGGCGATGTTTAGCTATCTTCACATATTTTTCATTTATTTCTATGCCTATGAAATGTCTCCCTAGCTTTTGAGCTGCTACACAGGTAGTTCCGGAGCCAGCGAAGGGGTCCAATATTAAAGCCCCTCGCTTAGTAACCAGAGATACTAAACATTCCATTAGATTAAGGGGTTTTTGTGCTTCGTGAAGCCCATGGTCGTCTTTGTCACTGGAAATACGAAATATATTTGAGCAAAGATGCGCCTCTTTGCAATATCCAGAACCATTGTATTTTTCTAGAGCATTTTGATTCCATCCGCCGACATTATTGATAAGGATATTATCTGCGAGCGTTCCACCTGTTTTATATGGCTTTTGTAACCAAAGAATAGGTTCAAACAATGGTCTAAGATTTGCAACCCTCCAGCCTGACCATTTTTGGGCATTTTTGTAATCGCCACGGCGTTTATACGTTTCTGAAATTCTTTGAGCTCTGTATGGTGCTGTTGGTTTTTCCCACGCGATCATATCTTTGAAGGTAAAACCACAATCTTCCAATGCAACAATGCAGCGGTGTGAGTATCTTCTGCCGGCAAAGATGAGGCATGAGCCTCCTGGTTTAAGAACTCGTAACCACTCTTTTCCCCATGACGCGCACCATTCTTGATATTCATATGGAATTTTTTTGTCTGCACTACTCCAACCGTTGAGAGGTTTGCCACGTCGTTTAAAAATTTCACCTGCTTTGGTTTGTGCTATAGATGCTCCGCCTAGAGCTGTGTTCTTATTATCGTGTAAAATATCCCATTCATTATAACATATACCATATGGGATATCTGAGATAATAGCGTGGACACTACACTCGGGGATTGCTTTTATTTTTTTTATCGAATCATCGTGTATAATCTGGTCAATCATATGGAAAACCTTGCGATGTGATCATCTATTTGTTTGATTTTTTCATTAATTTTTTTCGTCGCTATGAGTTCTCGTATTGCTTTGCCTTTACTATAAGCTGAAATAATTTTTTTTTCATTTTCCCAAAAAGCTTTTTCCGTTTGTGCTCGTTCGCGTATCGTTGATTTCTGCATGTTAAGCAGTAGTTCAAAGTCGTTGATGTTGTAATTGAATATAGATGTGAGCGTATTCGAAAAATCTTTAAGGAAGCACTTCTTTTGATTTGCTGCTATAATTTTTTTTGCGTAATCTCCTGAGAATCCCCATATGGCCGACATGTTAACTCTTTCAGTCTCTTTTATATTTTTTTTTATCATAAAAAGGATATGCTCCCAGCTTAAAAGGCAAACATTGTTATCGATAGCTTGAGAATATATCTGGCTCCCTGTCTTTGGATATTGAAAGTATGGCCCGCACAGCACCGCGTATTCAGAGTCTTTGCGCCAGCATGAAAGAGCGGAAACTTTGAAATCTTTTTGATTTTTTGCAGTTCTACTGAGCCTGAACGCCTTTGCATCTGCAACTAAAGTATATCCAAAATATTGTGATTTCGCAATTACGTCAGCGGTATCTGCACGTTCTTTAATTACGCTGGCTTTTAAGCCAAGTTCGCGAAACGCACGCGCTAATACTGCATCTGAAGCCTTGGAAAAAAGTTTTTCTTCGGTTGAATCGTGTGGTATTGACTCTGGAATTGTACCGATTTGTTTTATAAGCTCTATAAACTTCTTTTCTTTATTAATAAATTCGGTTAAATTGTTTGATGCTATATCAAAATTTTGAGAAGATTCTTTTGTTATTTTTTTTAGTAGTGTTTCAAACATCGTCTCTTACCTTTTTTATTGAGATATATAAATATACACAACGCTGATGAAAAAATTTTCATCAGCGTTGTGTAAAAAAATACTATTTTATAGGTATGTCTGAGAGGGGTTCCATGCGTTGTTTACCGAAACCCTAATGATGTTCTTGGGGGCACTTTCGCCTATATTTCCTGCTGTATGTAAATACTATGCGTTATTTTATGCTCCCACTTGAAATTACTCTAAAACCGGTTGGCGCCGGTGATGACCACCATATCCGCGGGCACATTTTCATGGAAGCCGAGGGTTTTGGTTTTGACCTTGGCGATTTTGTCCACCACGTCGAGGCCTTCGGTCACCTTGCCGAACACGCAGTAGCCCCAGCCGTCCGTGCTGGGGGCTGTGTGGTCCAGAAATTCATTGTCCACCAGGTTGATGAAGAACTGGGCGGTGGCGCTGTGCGGGTCGCGGGTGCGGGCCATGGCCAGGGTGCCGCGCGCGTTTTTGAGGCCGTTATCGGCCTCGTTGGGCACGGGTTCGCGAGTGGGTTTTTCGTCCATGCGGGCAGAGAGCCCGCCGCCCTGAATCATGAAGCCGGGGATGACCCGGTGGAAGATGGTGTTGGTATAAAAGCCGTCGTCAACGTACTGCAAAAAGTTGGCGACGGTTTTGGGGGCCTGTTCGGGGAAGAGTTCCACCAAAATATCGCCGGAGGAGGTCTCCAGCAGAACCGTGGGGTTGTCGGCCATGTTCGCTCCTTGCAAGCTGGGGTGTGCGGCGCAAGGGCCGCCGGTGCCCGCACTATAGGGCAGGGAAGGGCGGATGACAATGCCCGTCCGAATGACTATAATCCGCGCATGGACTCTTCTTCATCAGCGCCAGCAGGCGCGTCCGCCCGCATGTCGCAGCCCTTTGCGCCGCCGCAGCAGAACATCCCCCGCATCCAGCGCGCCTTGCTGGACTGGTTTGCCGTCAATCAGCGCCGTCTGCCCTGGCGCGTCCACTACACGCCCTATGAGGTCTGGGTTTCGGAGGTTATGCTCCAGCAGACGCAGATGGAGCGCGGCGTGGACTACTTCAACCGCTGGATGGCCCGCTTCCCCGACATTGCCGCCCTGGCGGCGGCGGATGAGGAAGCGGTGCTGCGCCAGTGGGAGGGCCTGGGCTATTATTCGCGCGCGCGGCATTTGCTGGCCGCGGCCCGCAAGATCATGGCCGAGCATGGGGGCGCGTTTCCTTCCGATCTGGAGGCCATCCGCGCCCTGCCGGGCGTGGGGCCGTATACGGCCGGGGCCATTGCCAGCATCGCCTTTGGGGAGAAACTGCCCTGCGTGGACGCCAATGTGGAGCGGGTCATTGCCCGCGTGTTTGATGTGGACAGCCCGGTGAAGCAGGATCCCGCCGCCGGCGTGGTGCGGCGCTGGGCCCTGCGCCTGGTGCCCGAAGGTCTGGCGCGGGAGCATAACCAGGCCATGATGGAGCTGGGCGCGCTGGTCTGCCGCAAAAAGCCGCGTTGCGAGGTCTGTCCGCTGGCCGTGTTCTGCAGTAGCCGCCATCTGGGCATTGTGGAGCAGCGGCCCGTGCCGGGCAAAAAGGCCGTTATCAAGCCCGTGCAGGCCGTCACCGGCGTGCTGCGGCGCGCAGGGCGCGTTTTTGTGCAGAAGCGTCCGCCTTCCGGCGTGTGGGGCAACCTGTGGGAGTTCCCCGGCGGCAGGGTGGAACCGGATGAAAGCCCGGAGCAGGCCGTGGTGCGCGAATTTATGGAAGAAACCGCTTTTACCGTGCGCGTGGCCGCAACGTATGGCATTATCCGCCACGGCTACACTACCTATCGTCTGACTCTGCACTGTTTTGGCCTGGAACTGGCGGATGCGGCGCAGTCCGCTTTGCCGCAACTCACTGCCGCCACGGAAAGCCGCTGGGCGCGCCCGGAGGAGCTGGACGGCCTGGCCATGCCCGCCGCGCACCGCAAGCTGGCGGACCGTCTGTTTGCCGTGGCCCCGTCGGCCGCGCATACCCCCTGACCGTCGGCCTGCGCGCCGCGGCCCCGGAGTCGCCCCATGTGGGATCTTGCCTGGATTGCGGACCCTTCCGCCTGGATAGGACTGGGCACGCTGGTACTGCTGGAAGTGGTGCTGGGCGTGGACAACCTGGTTTTCATTTCCATTCTTGTCACGCGCCTGCCTGAAGCCCAGCGGCGGCAGGCCTTTCTGACGGGCATCAGCCTGGCCCTGCTCATGCGCCTGGGCCTGCTGGCCTTCATGGCCCGGCTGGTCACTCTGACCAATCCGCTGTTTACTCTGGGCGGGCACGGGTTTTCGGCCCGCGACCTGATTCTCATGGCCGGCGGCGTGTTTTTGCTGCTCAAGGGCACTACGGAACTGCACGACCGCGTGGAAGGCCGTGCGGGCAGTTTCTCCGGTCCGGAACGGCATGCGGGCTACTGGCAGGTTATTGTGCAGATCGTGGTGCTGGACGCGGTTTTTTCGCTGGATTCCATCATCACGTCCGTGGGCATGGTGGAGCATGTGCCCATCATGATGCTGGCCGTGGTGTCGGCCATGGCCATCATGGTGCTGGCGGCCGCGCCCCTGCTGCATTTTGTGGAGCGCCACCCTTCGGTCATTGTGCTCTGCCTGGGCTTTTTGCTTATGATTGGCCTGAGCCTGCTGGCCGATGGTCTGGGCTATCACATCCCCAAAGGGTACATGTACGCGGCCATCGGTTTTTCCATCCTGGTGGAGGCCTGCAACCAGTGGGCTCTGCGTAACCGGCGGCGGCGTTTCAGCATGCGGGACATGCGGGAATCCACGGCCAGGGTTATCCTCAATTTCCTGGGCGGCGGCGTGCCTTCGGGCGATATGCAGCTGGACGCGGCCGCTCTGGCCGGCGAGGCCGGCGGCCAGCTTTTTGCCCCGCAGGAGCGCGACATGGTGGCCAGGGTCATCCGTCTGGGCGGGCGCACGGCGCGCTTCATCATGACCCCGCGCCAGCGGGTGCGCTGGCTGGACAGCAATGCCGACCTGCCCACCGTGAGCCGCTACGCGGCTGCCGCCAACCTGCCCTGGCTGCCCGTGCTGCAGCGGGATACGGATGAAGTGCTGGGCGTGCTGCGGCCTGGCGACCTGCTGGCCGCCCCGCCCCCGGCCAAGGGCGCGCCCTGGAGTTTGCTCCCCTTTGTCCGGCCCGCGCCCACCATTTTTGAGCACACCCCTCTGCCTACTATTCTGGATAACTTTCGCACCCATCCGGTGCCTCTGGCCTTTGTGCGCGACGAATACGGCGATGTGGTGGGTGTGGTGACCCCGGCGGAGCTGATCAGTGTGCTGGCCGGACAAATGGGCGACATGCCCGCCGGGCCTGAGGCTTGCCGTCGGCCCGACGGCAGTTGGGTCATGCCGGGCCGCCTGAGTGTGGATCTGTTCGCTTCTTGGTTGGGCGTGCCGTTGCCCAAGCGCCTTTCCAGCGCCACCTTGGCCGGTCTGATTATGGAGCGCCTGGGCCGCATTCCGGTCAAGGGCGACCATTTGCTCTACCATGGCTGGGAACTGGAGGTGCTGCGCATGGACACCGACACCACCATGTCGCGTTTCGCCTATGAGGAAAAGTTCAAGGCGTTTGCCGAAGGGCAGTACGATATCATGATCGGCACCCAGATGGTGGCCAAGGGACTGGATTTTGAGGATGTGACCCTTGTGGGCGTGCTGGGCATCGACTCGCTGCTGTTTGCGCAGGGCTTCCGCGCGTATGAGAACGTGTTCAGCCTCATCACGCAGGTGGTGGGCCGCAGCGGCCGGGCCAGAGACCCGGGCTTTGCCATCATCCAGACCACCGACCCCGACAACCCCGTCCTCAACC
>ERZ835980.1266-NODE-1266-length-28949-cov-4.841836_pt1 | contig 28949 bp, 29 predicted proteins | sample MGYA00519943_ERZ835980 | MGnify/ENA primary metagenome ERZ835980 (study PRJEB31850, sample SAMEA3708791) | human gut metagenome | biome: human gut; feature: human-associated habitat; material: faeces | place: China | collected 2014 ... | reverse complement strand
CAGCTTGTGTAACTTTTTGTCCTAAATAATTTTCTGCATCTGTTTTTAATTTTTGTAATATCATTGCAGATATTTCTTGAGGTGAGAATTCTTCTCCCTCTATTTTTACTTTTTCTGCTGTTCCCATTTTTCTTTTTATTGAAATAACTGTGTTATCTGGGTTTGTAACAGCTTGACGTTTTGCTATTTGTCCTACTAATCTTTCTCCATTTTTTGAGAATGCAACTACAGATGGTGTTGTTCTGTTTCCTTCTGCGTTAGGAATAACAACTGGCTCTCCTCCTTCCATAACTGCAACACATGAATTTGTTGTTCCTAAGTCAATTCCTATAATTTTTCCCATAATAAAATTCCTCCTTAAATTTATATACAATTTATTTTTTTCTTTCTTTGGTTTTGAGGTTCTAAAAATAAATTTCTTTATTATTATTCCCTCTATTTATAATTTTAAAATTATTAACTTATTAATTTGCTACTATGACCATAGAATGCCTTATTACTTTATTGCCTATCATATAGCCTTTTCTGTATTCTTGAGCAACTATCTTTTCTCCAAGATTTTCATCTTGAATCATACTAACTGCTTCGTGAAGCTCTGGATCAAAAGGTTGACCAACCGCTTCTATTTCTTTTACTCCATTTGCTGAAAGCACATCTTTAAATTGTTTTAATACAAGTTCTATTCCTTTTTTGTATTCTTCGTCTTTGCTTTCCGCTTCTGCTGCTTTTTCCAAATTGTCTATTACTGGAAGTAATGCAGATATTATATCTCCCATTATAGAAGCATATAAACCTTCTCTTTCCTTTGCACTTCTTTTCTTTAAATTGTCAAACTCTGCAATTAGCCTTGTGTGTCTGTCTTTGATGTCTTCAAGTTCTTCTTTTACCTTTGCCAATTCTTCGTTTGGTTCTTTTTTAGTGTCTTTTTCGTTTTCCTCTATATCTACTTTTTCTTCTTTATCCATCCTTGTTCTCCTTTCCTTCTCCTAACATTTTATCTTCATTTAATTTCTGACTAATATATTTCATAGCAGAAATTACTTTCGAATAATCCATTCTTGTTGGTCCTATTATTGCAATAGTTCCTAAATCCTTGCCATCTTTTTTATGTTTAAATGTTACAATACTAAAATCTTTTAATGCTTCATCTGCATTTTCGTCACCTATATAAACATTTATCTCATCTTGATCATTTCCACTATTTAGTACATTCATTAATTGCTTTGTTTTGTCTGAGTCTAATATGTTTACAAAGTTCTTTGCAAGATCTAAACTTTTAAATTCTGGTAGTTCAAATGATTTGTCTGCACCTTCCATATATACTGGTATATCATCATTGATTGCCTTTTTTATTTGTTCTAGTATTGGTTTTACAACATTTAATAGGCTCTTCATTTCTGTATGCATATATTCTTCCATTGGTTTATCTATTTCTGTTATTGGCTTGCCTTTTAATTTGTTGTTGAACAAATATGTTATTGTTTCAACTTGTTCTTGTGTTATATCTTCATCAAACTTTATTATTGTTTCTTTTATAAGTCCACTACCTGTTAATATAACTGCCATCAATAATCTTGAACCTAATAGAACAAATTTTATTTCTTCTATATCTTGTGCCTTTGGGCCAATTCCAACTGAAGTATAATGAGTTATTTCCGATAATGTTGATGTTGTAATTTTTGTTAAATCTTCTATTTGATTTACTTTACTTTCTAGTTGGTTTTGAATATATTTTATTTCTTGTCTGCTTATGCTATTGTAATTTATAAGTTCATCAACATAGTATCTGTATCCTTTTGCTGATGGAACTCTGCCTGCAGATGTGTGAGGTTTTTCTAGTAGTCCAATCTTTTCTAGCTCTGCCATATCGTTTCTAATTGTAGCACTACTAAAGTCTATTTTTTGTTTATCTACAAGGGCTTTAGAACTTACTGGTTCTGCTGTTTCTATGTATTCTTCCACAATAGCTTGCAATACTTTTTTCTTTCTATTGTCTAACATATTTTCACCTCTTTTTAGCACTTTATACATCAGAGTGCTAAACTGTGTATATAATACATCCATATTTAGCAAATGTCAATAGAGATTGCTAATTTAATTGTGAATTTTTTGTGAACTACTAAAAACCTAATATTTTTATTAAATTTTCCCTTAATCTATTGACATTGCAAGGATTGGTAGCATATAATACAAATCAGTAAAGGCATTTTAGGAGGAACTTACTTTTATGAATTACAGCTTAGACTATAATAATATGTCTGATGAAGAATTAATCAATTCAATACGTGCTGATGATAAAAAAGCTTTAGAGTTTTTGATTTGCAAATATAAGGATTTAGTTAATTCGAAAGTTAATAAATATTTTATAATTGGTGCCGAGAAAGAAGATATTATACAAGAGGGCTTAATCGGCTTATATAAAGCAATTAAGGACTATAAAGAGGACAAGCAAAATTCTTTCAAATCTTTTGCTAATCTATGCATTGAACGTCAATTAATCACTGCTATTAAATCATCTAATAGGCAAAAACACATGCCACTTAATTCTTATTTGTCATTGAATATGCCTGCATACGAGGATTCCGATGGCAACGCCGATACCGAGTTTATGGAAATATTGGATGCTAACATTATTGAGGATCCTCTAGATACTATAACTAAAAAAGAATATATGTCAAATGTTGAGAATGTGATTGATTCTTCTTTGAGCGATTTTGAAAAGAAAGTTCTTAATAGATATATTCAAGGCGAATCTTATGTAAAGATTGCTGAAAAGCTAGATGCGCCTGTTAAATCTGTTGATAATGCTATTCAACGTATTAGAAAAAAGACTGTTAAAAATTTAAATAATATAAATTAAAAATAATTGTCAGCTTGTTTTAGATAGGCTGGCAATTATTTTATGAAAAAGCGCTTGATATTGTTTGGTAATTATGCTAAAATAGTTTATGTACTCGCTACCATAGCTCAGTAGGTAGAGCGCAGCCTTGGTAAGGCTGAGGTCACCAGTTCAATTCTGGTTGGTAGCTCCATTTTTATATGCGGGTATAATTTAGTGGTAGAATGCCATGCTTCCGACCTGGTCGCGCGAGTTCGATTCTCGCTACCCGCTCCATTTGAAATCAACTTATGGACTTAACTGTTCGTGAGTCGTTTTATAATAAAAACATCAAAAGAAATATGGCGTTCTTGGAATACGTATTAAAAAACTGTAAAATTTCAATATGTGTGTATAATAAATATAGGAGATGAATAGCCTCAGCGAATGCGGTTACCACTATATAAAAAAACAACAACATATTCTCATAGAGGAATGTGTTGTTATTTTTATTTCTTATCTATTAATATCTATGTAACTTAATTGGTATTTGTATCAATCGTCAATAAAGAACAGTTGTAAATAAATTTCTTTTTATAGATGCAGTGCTTTTTTAGGGCACTCATCTATGCATTTCATACATAATATGCATTCTGTTCCATTTTCTCTGTTTCTTGCATTATCAGTCATGTCCACGTTCATTGGGCAGTTTTTTTTGCACTTGTTACAAGACACACATTTTTCTTTGTCGCACTTCACTCTCAATATTGAGAAATAGCTTAATGGTTTTAGAAAAACTGTTATCGGACATATATATTTACAAAACGCCCTATTGTCTTTAAATGCAAATGCCAAAATTATTCCTATTAAATAGTATAAAATATTTCCTATTATAAATGACCACAACATTATTGTGCTTTTATTTTCCACGTTTAGTAGAAATAGCGCACTTACAAATATTAACGATATTGCAAAGGTTATGTATCTTATGAATCCTAGTTTTTTTCTTTTTTCTTTTGGCACTTTGTACGGCAGTAAATCTAACACCATTCCTGTCCAACAGGCATATCCACACCATCCTCTTCCAAAGAATATTGGTCCACATATTTTTGCTACCAGATAGTGAATTACTGCCGCTTCGAATACACCTAAAAACAAGTAATACCAAAATCCCTCTATTTGCATATTTTCATTACAGATAATTCCTAAATACACTAGCATATATAGTCCTACTGCAAATTGTACTATGTTTCTAGCATATTTTATCTTGTGAGAATATAAGTATATTCCTGTTGCCAAGCAGGTTCCTATGTAGGAGAAATTAAACAAGTAAAATTTGTTTTTTGTCGTACATGTTAATGTTACTGCAACTGTTTCGAATATTAGCCATAAGATTATTACTGGCCAATTACTTTTTATCCATTTCTTCATTTTATCATTCCTTATTTTATTATTTTTAGAGTTTCTACCAAAGCCATTATTTTGTCTACAAAGCATACCAAAAAAGCCTCTTTACTTCTTGGAACTTTTGTTATTGTTAATGGCCACATATGTGTTTCGATTATTTTAGTTGTTTCTTCATTTGCGTCACACATTTCTCTTGCGTTTTTACTTGCTGTTAGCGGATGTCTGTATCCATGCCATCTATGTAATTTGTCTTTTTCGTGCCAATCATATAAAAATAAATCATGTAAGAATGCTCCTACTATTAAGTTTTTGTAGTTAAATTTTATGTTGAATCTCTTTTCTAATTTTTTGGCCCAAAGTAGACTATAATATGCCACATTTCTAGAATGTTTATATACCGTAGTTTTTCCATGTTGATAATATAGTGATTCTAGTTTGCACACTTGTTTATAATTTTTTATATTCTTCAAGTTGGTGCACAATTCTCTTTCTATTATATTTATCATTTAACTCATTCCTTTTTGTTCTAATATTATTGTAACACTTATATAAGATTCTTTCAATATGAAAATATTGTAATTTAGTAACTTGTGTGCATATTGTATATTTCTGCTTTTATCTCTGAAATGCCTTTTTCAATGTATTGATTCAATCGTGTATTTTGAATTTTTAGTTTTTTATATACTGTGAGTATATTTGCGTATACTTCTTCTTTTGTTTTAACTTCTTTTTTGGGTAACATTTTTTCCAGAGTTGTCATTAACGTTACACTAAAAATATTTATAATTAGATTTTTATAATCTTTTGAATAGCTTTGTAAAATTTCTTCGACATTTGGAATTGCTTTGCAAAATTCATTTTGGTAATACAAAGACTCTAGATATTTCTCAATAAATTCTATTCCTTCAAGTTTTCCTATTAAGTTATTATACAATGGATAGTCTGCTGTTATTTTCATATCTCTCGCATTGTAATCAGGATCATATATTCTAAAAAATTCTTTTATTCCTTTGATTATTGTATCATTATATCTTCTATAATTAAATTTCTCATATCATCACCTATTTGTTATAATAGCACAAAAGCAGAGATTTATCAATTATCTCTGCTTTGCTAATCTTATGACCCTGTTGATTTGTATTTTTTTAGTCCTATTCTCCAGACTACATAACAAGGAATTGTAAAGAGCATTGAAGCTATTGGCGCTAGCATGTAAAATTTGTTGTCCGTTCGTCCTATTACATACAATAGTGGATAATAATTTACTAGTGCTAATGGTATTATAAATGTGAAGAATTTTTTAACCCATTCTTTGTATATGTCTAGTGGATATTGAGCTAAGTCTCTTCCTCCATCTGTAAATATGTTCATTATTTCCAAGCTTTGCGTTGTAAAGAATGTAATTCCCGCTTTTAAAATGAACAAGGCCGAATATAATATAAATGTACCAATTATCATTAGTATTAGTGTTATCAAGATGTCTGCCCTTATCAGCTCTGGCTTGCTAACTAGCAAATATACGAATAATATTATTGCCATGGTTGACCTTCCCACTCTTTCAAATGATATGTTTGCTCCAAGTACTTGTAATATAATATTTCTTGGTCGTACCAATATTCTATCAAACTCTCCATTTCCGGAGTATTGTGTCGAATCTATCAAATGCTCTAAAAAAGCATTCTGACAACGAGTACCCCAAAAATGATACGATAAAGCATATCATTACATCATTAATCGTGTATCCTGCTATATCTCCAAACTTGTTAAACAAGAATATTATTGATACAAACGAAAATACTGTTGTTCCCGTTTTTGCCAACAATGATATTATAAATGTTTTTTTGTACGCAAGTGCTATTTTTAATTGCATCGCTAAATATTTAAAATATAATCTCATCTCTCTACCCTCCTTGTACTACTACTTTTGCTATTTGTTTGTTTATAATTCTTTTACCAATGTATGTAAGTAATATAATCCAACATACTTGTAATATCAGTATTTTTATTGTTTCTCCTGCCGAGCTGATATAGCCATTGTATATGTTGAATGTTACATTTTGCATGTAGTAGAATGGTGTGAATTTTAAGATGTTTATTATAAATTCTGGCATAAATGGTATTGGAATAAGTCCTCCTGACGCAAAGTCCATCACTAGTCCGAACATGGTTTTTATTCCATTTGATGTTACCGTTTTTAGTATTACTCCATACATTATCATTATAAAAGATATCATTACTAGTACGGATAAAATCATTGCTATTATGCTTAAAACTAAGGATAATGCGCTCTTTGGTGCCATTATTTGATATTGTCCTAAAAACGGCATCATAGAGACTATTAATATTGGTAGAGCTCTTAGAGATACCATTGCTGTTTTCTTTGCTAAGCTCTTAGCATGCCATATTGAATATAAGCTAATTGGTTTTACTAGCTCTGTTGCAATATCTCCAAGTCTGCATTGTTCCTCGATTTCCTTGTCTATATTCCATATGTTAAAGAACGCAAAGAATGCTTGTTGCAACCATATATATGTTGTCATTTGTCTTACCGAAAAGTCGCTGGCGCTTCCGTCTTTTAGAAACGCAGTATATAGCATTATGTACATTCCTGCCCATACAAACTGTGTGCACGAGCCCGCTATCGCTGCTACTTTGTATTGGATCTCATTTAAAAATTTTATTTTGCAGTATGATAAATAGATTCTTATCATTCGTGTTAGCTTTTTTATTCTTTCCATTACTCAAATATCTCCTTTCCTAAATTTGATATTCTCTGTAAAGATTTGCAACAACGTCGTCTATTGGAGTATTGCTTACATCCAAGTCTTGCACTTCAACTATTTTTGATAATAATACGATTGCATCTGTCAGTTTCATTTGGTGTTCATCAACTTCGATTTTGGCTTCGTTTTGGTTCTTTTCTAATAACCTCATTTCAAGAGGTAGTTCTGTTATTTTTCCTTTGTATTTGATGTTTAACTCTTTTTGGCTATATCTTTTCATTAAGCTATTTAGACTTCCATCTAGTAGTAATTGTCCTTTTCCTATTAATATTATTCTTTTTGTTAGTGCTTCTAAGTCTCCTGTGTCATGTGTTGTAAGAATTATTGTTGTGTTTTTCTCTTTGTTTATCTTTTTTATAAATTCTCTGACTGCAATTTTCGATGTGCTATCAAGTCCTATTGTTGGCTCATCTAAAAATACTATTTTGGGGTCGTGTAAGAATGCTGCTGCAATTTCGCATCTCATTCTTTGTCCCAAACTTAACTGCCTTGTTGGTCTTTTCATTATTTCTTTGATGTTCAACATTTCTGTTAGCATGTCTCTTTGCTGTATGTATTTTTCATCTGGTATATTATAAATTTCTCTTAGTAATTCAAACGAGTCTTCTACCGGTACGTCCCACCATAGTGCCGACCTATTTCCAAATACTACTCCTATATCTTTTACATAGTCTTGCCTCTGCTTGTATGGAATTAAGCCATTTATTTTACATTCGCCCGAATCTGGCGTTAATATTCCACACATTATTTTTATTGTGGTTGATTTTCCTGCTCCGTTTGGTCCTATGTAGCCGACCATTTCTCCTTCGTTTATTTTAAAAGATATATCGTTTAGCGCTTTTACTTCTTTATATTCTCTTTTAAAATAACTCTTAAATGCATTTCCTAATCCTGCGTTTCTTTGTGCTACTTTGTACGTTTTAGTGATGTGTTCTAATTCAATCATAAAATTGCCCCTTTCTTTCTACTTTTAATTGTTAGAAATCAATTTTTTAATTAAATTACTAGTACTTTTTTAGCTTTGCCCTCCTTTTACAAAATTTCGCAACGGAAAAAATACCAAATATAAAGATATATACCCCTTATCTTTACATTTGGCATTATATGATTTTTTTATTTTCCCTTCGTTGTAGTCTTTTACTTGTTTTTATAGCATTTCTTGACTTGCTTAAATCATATAATCCTATAAAATAGAGTTTGACTTCTGTGTTCGGAATGGGAACAGGTTCTCTCTATAATCGATGTCGTTTATTTTACTACGATTTTATAACTTTGTCAAGAAAATTTTAATAATTTAGATGATTTTACGCATTTATACTGTACCACGCTCTTCTATCAACCTTAATGGTTCCGATAAATCAGATTCTTGCCAAATTGGCATTACTTTTGTATAGTATTCATTTTCAGCAATTTTTACTTTTAATATTTTGTATCCTAATCCTATATATTCTTCATAACCTGATATTACCGAGTCTGATATATACGCATGTACAACTCGAATAAATATTGGCTCTTCATTGTTGTCTACTTTATTTTTGTCTACTATGCAGAATATTACTCCTAGAATTATTATGGCTAATAATACGATTAAAATTATTGCTATGATCTTTTTACTCATTTCTCATTTCCTCTCTTTTTTTACTAATCATATCATATTCATATAGATTTTTCCATATATTTTAAAGATAATAATTTCATTCTATTAAGTCTTAATGTTTTTATTTAACTATACTTTTTGATTGGCTTTGATGTGTTTTTGTTGTATCATTGTATAGGTTAAAGGAGATGGAAATATATGGTAAAAAAGCAGGAAACTTAGATTCTTTAGAAGTAGAAAGCTTTAATATAGAATCTATAGCTCCAACACAAACTAAAATATCTATCTTTTTAAAAAATATTTCTTCTGAAGATGTTTCTAATCTTAACCTTGCTATTTATCTTGTCGACAAAAACGAGAATCATCTTGCTAAATTTAAGGCATATATTAGTACAATAGTTCCAAACGAAACTAATAAAATAACTATAAATACAGAAAAAAATTTATCTTTGGTAACTGATTTGTTGGTATGCAAATATGAATAAGTATTGTTTGGTTATTATTTTTAAATAAAAAAATTATCTTGCTCATTTTACTGAGCAAGATTTTTATTTAGTTTAATGGAATATAATATCTTAATTTTAATGTTCCTGATAGATCTATATTTGGATTTTTCTCTATACATTCATTAATATCCCATCTAATTATTTGATTGCTTTCATCATATGACATTCCATAATTTGCCAATTCTTCTTTAGATGCGCAATTAATCACTTCTGTATCATTGTTATAAACTACTAATGGCATTTCTAGTATATCTGATGCTTTAATTGCAATTTCTCCACATTTTATATCTGAAACTATATCAGATACACCTGTTATATAATTCTTTTTGTCATTCATATTTTCTAATATAGAAGTAAATTCTTGTATAAGCGTTTCTGTATTCTCTGCTGTATATACTTTCTTTACTAGCTTTCCTGATTTATCTTTTTCATAAACAGTTGTCATATTTGCTAATGTTTTGTAGGCATTCTTTTTTGGATTAGCTGCATCTTTTCCAAATCCTATACAGTATATTTCATCTGCTAGACCTGCTTTATCCTTGTCACCTTTTAAATCGTTTAAGCTATCTGCATATTTTCCATTAATGTCTCCATCGCAAAGTACTATTACAATATTTCTATTTGCTTTTGTTGCTTCATTATTCTTGTATCCTTCTATTATTGTTTTTGCTTGTTTTAGAGCAGGATTAATATATGTTCCAAATCCCTCTCTTCTGCATCCTATTGTTATGCCATCAACTTTAGTTACTAAATCAGAATAATTACTTGATGTTGCACCTCCTACAACATTAGCACCTGTCTTTATTTCGATTTCTTTAATCTCATAATAGTTTCCATCTGTTGCTTTTCCTACATATATTTTTTCACCGTTTTCTCTAACATAGTAACCCCAATAATCCCTTTCTAATTCATTTCTAGCATATGGACCTTTTCCTATAACATAAGCTGTATCTTCTTTATCAGATTCATTATTGTTAAATGTAATTACCGACATATTTGTATTCTTCAAGTTTTTATCTGCATAAATTTTATTGATAAATTCTTTTGTTGCAGTTTTAGCAGAATTTAATCTTGTTTTTTGTTCATCAGATGGTGCTACATAATATGAGTCATCGTTCAAATATGATGTATTTGCTATTGGTTCGTTCATACTTGATGAATTATCCATAATGAATATGATATTTACATCGTCTGCTTCTCTACCTTTAGTTATTTCTCTTACTTCTACAGTTTTTCCGTTTACTGTTGTTATAGCATCATTGCTATCTGTATTACCATTTAGAGTTGCTTTATTAGTAATTACTTCTCCTATTGAACTTTCTTTTATTTTTGCATCAAATTCAAATTTAATATTTTGACCTTTTCCAAGTTTTTCAACATTCCATTCAATACTTGTTTTTGCATCATTTAGTTTTCCATCTTGTGTAATGCTCTCTTGTATTACATTTAATTCTGATGGTAAATTATCTGTTACTTTTATATTTTTTGCATCTACTAGACCTCTGTCTTCAGTAACTTTAATTGTATAATGTAATATATCTCCTGCATTTGCTGTTGATTTGTTTACTTCTTTATTTATTGTAACATTTGGTGTTCCATAATATACGTTAATATAGTTAGTTCCAAGACCTATTATTAAAGGCATGGTTCCATTTGATGTTGTTCTATCATATTCTTCATATGTTACACCATTATATGTTGCTTTATGATCAACATCAGATACTTCTGCAAGATATTTTTGACCAGGAACTGTAACTAATTCTTCTTCCGCTTCTATTCCATTATAATAGTAATGTACTGTATATGTTAGGTCTGTTCTCTTTACATAATATACTTTGATTACATCTCCATTGCTTACTGTCTCTGGTATTGTTGTTGGATCTGTTTTCTCAAATTTATATCCATAATATTTATTTACAGTATTTATAGTATCTTTATTTACTGTCAATGTATCTGGTTGTAATACTTGAACTTCTGTCTTTACTGTTTGTGTATCTCCTGATACTATTTCACCATCTTTGTAATATTCTACTGTATAGCTTAATTCTTTCTTTGCTTCTTCATCTATTACATAATATACTTTGATTACATCTCCATTGCTTACTGTCTCTGGTATTGTTGTTGGATCTGTTTTCTCAAATTTATATCCATAATATTTATTTACAGTATTTATAGTATCTTTATTTACTGTCAATGTATCTGGTTGTAATACTTGAACTTCTGTCTTTACTGTTTGTGTATCTCCTGATACTATTTCACCATCTTTGTAATATTCTACTGTATAGCTTAATTCTTTCTTTGCGTCTTCATCTATTGTATATACTACAGTTTCTTCTACATCACTGAATGGCATTTCTCCTTGTACTACTGTTTTATCTGCTTTATATCCTTCTATTTTTGGACTTTCAACATTATAGCTTGCTTTTGGTATTAGAGTTTCTGTATATGTTTCTGCTGCTTGTTTTCCATCTTCATATATATATTTAATAGTTAAATTATACTCATTTTTTGCTTCTACAGTATTTTCTGTTTCTTTTTCTTCATTTCTGTATATTGCAGTTGCGATATTGGTTATGATTCCATCATTATCTAATGATTTTATTATATCTTCTTCGCTTACTACGTGTTCAGCTAGGATTTTTTCGTTTCTTCCTACTTCTAATGTTTTTATAGTTGTAGAAACTCCAACCATATCATCTCTAACTTCTATATCTTTTAATGTTACTTTTCCTGTATTTGTTACAGTAATTGTATATTTAATTGTGTCTCCTACTTCGGCCTTGTCTGATTTGTTTTCGCTATATTTAACAATTTCTGAACTCTTTTCTATTGAGAAACTTGGTACACATATTTCTAGCCCATTGTTAGCTGTTATTGCTTGTAGGCTTATTGGTGCCCAAGTTATATCCTCTGTTTTCCAAGGATTTTCTACTACTGTTGTTTGTGTATATTCTGTATCTGGAACTGTAGTTCCTGCATTTCCTGTAGTAGTTCCAGTTGTTGTACCTTGGTTAGTTGTTGTTCCTGGATTTGTTGTTGTGTCTCCATTTTGAGCAGGTGTTGTTGGATTTTGATTATCATCTATTATTGGTATCTGCTCTGGATTGTCTGTGTTTGGTGTATTTGGATTTTCTACACCACCATTATTATTTGAGTCATTTCCATTGTTAGCAGGTTCTGTTACTTCTGTGTTTTCCATAGCAGCTGCTGCATTATTATTACCTTTAATATAAGCAACTGTACCTGTAATTGCTGCTATCAATAGAACTACTGCTATTGCTATAATTATAATGGTTTTCTTACTCTTATAATTAATTCTTGCTTTCAATTTTTTTACCCCCATTTTTTAAATTATATAATTTGTCTTGCTTTAGTTATCAATCTATTTTTGTGTCCATTTGTACATGTGATTAGTGTTATCTCTCTTGTTGTTGGATCTACACTGTTTGCACATGTTACATCACTTGGATCTATTGAATATATTTTAAATATTTTATATTCAATTGTTTCGTTTTTTAAATTGGTTAACTTAATTGTATCTCCAATTTTCAAATGGCTAGTTTTTCCAAACATTGTTCCATCTCTATTATTGTGTCCTGCCACGCAATAGTTTCCTATTTCATTTGCTTGTGGTCCACTAAATTTTGTAACAGAGATTTTCATTGTTTCTTCATTGGTTTCGTTTATTATTGGATACTTAATATTTATTTCTGGAATTTCTATTATTCCCTCTATTTTATATCCCTTATATTCTACATCTAGTATTTCATTTTCGTTGTTTAAAGACTGATTGCTTAGCTCTTCTTCAATAGTTGTTAATGTTTTTGATATTTCTTTTTCGTTTAGATAGTTTTTACCATATCTAATGATTATCATTGCTATAACTACTATTAAAGCAATAACTAAAATTGTTATTATCAGATTACAAATTTTCTTTTTCATAATTATTTGTTCTCGTCTTTTTTGTTTGTTCTTTTAATTATTGCTACTATGACTAAAGCTAAAACTATAATTCCTAATGTGATAAATAGTATTGTTCCACTATCAAATGTAACTGGTAACTTAACTATTTCTTCAACAGTTGTTTTATCTACACCTTCTTCTGGTGTATAGTCACATACTAAGAATTTTGCATCTACTACATTTGTGTTTGGATCTGTTTCTTCTTTAAGATAAACTATATATTTGTCGTCTTTTCTTGCTTCTTCTGGTTGAAGAATTTCGTTGTTTTCTACTAATGTCCATTCTCTTACACCTGGCATTAATTGTTGATATAAATTATAGAATTTTTGGCTTAGACTTAAGCTCTCGTATGTTCCTGTTACTTCTGTTTTTAATTGTTCTGCTAAGTTGAATAATTCTGTTGCTTCTGCGTTTGCTTCATCAACTTTAACTAATTGATAGTAATATTTTGCATCTTGTTTTGGTTCATTAATTACAACTTTTCCAACTGTTATTGTTGTTTTTACACCATCAGTCATTTCTTCTTTTTGGCTTTTTTGTGTTGTATCAACTTTGATTCTTTTTGTTGTGTTGTTTACAACTTCGATCATTTCATCGCTTAAAGCTTTATTTAAATCTACTTTGTCTGCTGTTACAAGCATTTCATCGTTTAGATTTCTAATCCATAAATATGTAGATTTTGTTACATCATTAAAGTATGTATCTTTTAACGCTTGATTTACATATGCTATGTTTAAAGCTCCTTCTGATGTTGAGTCTTTTGCTGAACTCTTGAAAACTAAGTTTTCTACATTTTCAGCTGAATCATTTGAAAAAGCAAATTCAAATTCGTTATTGCAAATGTCTTTGTAATAAATTAAATAACCCTCTGCTTTTTCCAAAATCACATTATCTTTAGTGTCTGCCATTACAGGCAATTGAAAAATTGCTGCTAGCATTAATACTATAATTGTTAATGCTAAAAGTTTGGTTTGTTTTAGTTTTTTCATGGTTTCCCCTTTCTAAATTTTTTTACTAGATGTCTGTTTTTCTTAATATTACATATTATTCCAATTTTTAAAAAATACTCCTAATTTTGAAAAATATGTTTCAGACAAAATACGGTTCTATGATATCACAAATTTCCTTAATTTTCAAGTTAAATTTACATAATCTTCTATTTTTATATAGATTTTTTTCGACAATTATCGGTTTTTGGTTGACTTTTTGTCTTACTATGTTATAATTTAGGTATAAAACAAAGGAAGGATTCCAGTTATGGTTGATTTATCAGGTAAAATCGAAACTGATTTAGAATCTAAAACACCAAATATTTTAGAAGAAAATGTTAATAATGACACACAAGAAAATAATTCTAATCAGGATAATTTAATAGATAATAAAAATGATTTGCAGATTGTAGAGAATGTTTCTTTAGGAAATACTGAAAATGTAGAAGAATCTCCTATTGAAACAGAAGATCAAAATCCAGAAGTTGCAAATTGTTTAGCTTTGACTGTGAAAAAAGATTATAATTTGTCAATTGTAAAAAATGTTGTTGTTAAGGCTTTTAGAAATGCGTGGAAAATTGCACTTTCTATATTCACTCTTAACTTTTTGAAATTCTTTTTATAAAAATATTCACCCAAGAAGGATACCCCTCTTGGGTGTGTTTTAATTAGTTTTGTTTTTAGTTGTTTTTCTTTGTATAAATTCTATCAGTTTATTCCATAAACTATATAACTTATTTTTATATACTACTGCTAAGGTATTTCTAGATTGATTCCTATTTACCTCTATATATTTTTTTAGGTATTTCTCGTTCATTTCACTCTTAAAATTTATGAACTTATCTTCTTCGTTTGGTGTATCTAATAATCTTCCAACCATTTCTTCGTAATCTTCTAATTTTTTTACTTGTTCATCTACTTCTTGTGGAGTAGTTAGTCTTTTGTACATTTTTGTGAAGTATGTTGTATAGATTACTTCTTGTGTTTGCATATATATGTCTATTATTTTATTTTCATCTCTATCAGCTTTGTTGTTTTCCTCTAAGATTACGTCAAAATTCTTTACTATTTTTTCTGTGTTTTCTTCAAACGTGTTATATAGCTCATTTTCAAACTTGTCCGTGCTACTTATACAACTCTCTACTGCTTCTTTGTTTCCCATTAAAAATAAAATTTGTGCTATTAAACTTGTCATATATTTATAATAATTTTCACTGTTTGTACAAATTGTTATTTTTTCATTATTGGTTCTATGTAGAGTTCCTCCTAATGCTTTTGCTGTTATGTATTGAACTATTGCTTCGTTTATTCCTAATGCAAATATTTTAAATTCTTGGAATTGACATATTCCAGCTCTATTTTCTTTTTTGCTTATTTTCCCAAAGTTCTGCAAGTAGTGTATATTTTCGTGTATTAGATAAGCATCTATATTTGATAAATCTTTTTTCTCATCTATGTATATTGTGTTATTCTTATAATAATAAAACACTCCTCTAAACTTTTGGTCCACATTCGCATAATACATATCACAGTTGAACATTCTCATATATAACTCGTTGTAGCAATCTGATAGCTCTTTTATATTTGTTGCTAATTTATCTGCTATACTTTTTGCTATATAATTCTTCTCTTCTATCTTTACTTTGTCTAGCGGAATTATTCCAATTTTTTCTAAGTCTTTCGATATATTCATTTAATTTTCTCCAAAATACTATAATACATTTTTATTATACATTATTTGGTATGCTTTTTTGTTACATTTATATTAAGTTTTTATTTCATTTCTGTAACAAAAAATTAAAGCTTTGGATTTTACTCCAAAGCTCTATTTTTTATTTTGCGTAATCTACTACCCTTGTTTCTCTAATGATGTTTACTTTTATTTGTCCAGGGTATTCCATTTCTTCTTCAACTTTCTTTGCTACATCTCTTGCAAGTATTGTCATATCTGCATCTGTAATTTGTTCTGGTTTTACTATAATTCTAACCTCACGACCAGCTTGTATAGCAAAAGATTTTTCAACTCCCTTAAATGAGCTTGCAACCTCTTCTAGTTTTTCAAGTCGTTTGATATAGTTTTCAAGTGTTTCTCTTCTAGCTCCTGGTCTTGAAGCTGATATAGCATCTGCTGCTGCAACTAATACAGCTTCTACGGTTTGTGGTTCTATATCTCCATGGTGTGCTTCTACCGCATTTATTACTAATGGGTTTTCTTTATATTTCTTTAATATATCTACACCAATTTGTACGTGAGTTCCTTCTATATCGTGGTCTAACGCTTTTCCTATATCATGTAAAAGTCCAGCTCTTCTTGCAAGTTTTGGATCTAGTCCTAATTCATCTGCCATTATTCTTGCCAAGTTAGAAACTTCTATTGAATGATTTAACACATTTTGACCATAGCTTGTCCTATATTTTAGTTTTCCAAGCAAGTTGATTAGGTCTGGATGAAGTCCTATTACGCCTGTTTCCATACAAGCTCTTTCTCCTTCATCTTTGATTGTTTGTGCAACTTCTTCTTTAGCCTTTTCTACCATTTCTTCGATTTTGGCTGGGTGAATTCTTCCATCTTCCATTAATTTTTCTAATGCAATTCTTGCTACTTCTCTTCTTAACGCATCAAATCCTGAAATAACCACAGCCTCTGGTGTGTCGTCTATTATTAAGTCGACTCCTGTCAATGTTTCTAAAGTACGAATATTTCTACCCTCTCTACCAATTATTCTTCCTTTCATTTCTTCATTTGGAAGTGGTACTATTGATACTGTAGTTTCTGCAGTATGGTCTGCCGCGCATTTTTGAATTGCATATCCTATTACCTCTCTAGCTTTTTTAACTGATTCTTCTTTTACTTTTGCTTCCGCTGCTTTTATTAAATTAGCTTTTTCAAAAGTTAATTGTTTGTCCATTTCTGTTAGTAATTGTTGTTTAGCTGTTTCTTTAGATAATCCTGAAATTTTTTGAAGTTCTTGTATTTGTTTGTCTAGAGCTTCCTCTATTTCTTTCTTTTTGTTCTCAACTTCTTGTTTTCTGTTTTCTACTTCTTTTTCTTTTCTCTCCATTTGTTCTAGTTTGTTTTCAAGATTTTCTTCTTTTTGTAATAGTCTTCTTTCTTGTTGTTGAACCTCGCCTCTTCTTTCTCTAACCTCTTTGTCTAGTTCTTTTCTAGCATTAATAATTTCTTCTTTTGCCTTAAATATTTCTTCTTTTCTTTTATTCTCGGCTTCTTTTTGTGCTAGTTCTATTATCCTTTTAGCTTCGTTTTCTGCACTGCCAACTTTTGATTCTGCGATCTTTTTTCTTATTGCAATACCAACAAAGGTAAAAATAACTGCTGAGACTAGAAAAACGGCGATATTAATTATGATACTTAATTCCATAATTACACCTCTTTCTATTAAATTTTCAATGTGCATAAAAATATATATCTATTATTTTTAATTTTAGCATATATTTTATCTTTATATATTTTATCTTTATTCTTGCAAACTGTCAAGTACTTTTTACTTTAAGCTAACATATTCTTTGTAATTTATGTCTTTTTTCTTGTATTCTTGTGGTTCTAGCCCTACTCTGTCTTTCATGTATAGCAAGATTAATAACATTACAGCAAGGAACGCTACTCCAAATATTATCATTGAGTATTTTATGCTATTGTTATACGAAACTATTGCTGAGCCTAGTGCACATATTATTGTTGTTCCAAGTCCAGCAACCAAGCTATATGCTGAATATACTTTGTTTGCAACTTCCGCATTTGTAAAGTTTGTTACGTATTTTTTCATTAGCACATAGAAGAATCCTGTATCCAAATATCTCACAATATATGAAACAAGTATTACTCCCACAACTATTATATAAGGAAGTGCTGTTACTGATATTAGTCCAGCTATTAAACAAGCTGCTGTGTAAGATATTCCTATTACAGTTAATACTCTCTTTTTGAACTTTTCATGGAATCTGTTTTGTAGTTTAGATGATATTCCCGCAACTACCTGCATGATTGCATAAATAATTCCTGTCGTTGATGCTGATATGGAAATTTCTTCTAATAGTCCCATTTCGTAAGTGTTCATTACTGCTATTATTCCATACATTACACCTGCATATAGCATAAGTGATTTAAGTCTTCTTGATGTAAAGATAAATGAAAATGCTAATTTTAAGTCTTTAAAATATATTTTGTATCTTTTGTGTATGCTTATATTAGTATCTTCTTGTTTTTCTACGCTTTCTATTTCTTGGAATTTTGTTGCAATAAAGGCCGAAAGCAATAGTATAACTACGCAAATTGCCAATGGAATGTATGGATTTATGTTAAATAAAAATCCTGATGCTACCGCTGAAATTGCTGAAACGTAAAAGTAATTTCCTAGTCCTTTGCCATCTACTTTCGAATAGGTCTTGCTCTTGTTTTCTGATTCTGGTATGGATTTATGTAGCATTCCAGATTCCGCTACATCTCTTATGGCAAAGCCTATCCCTGAAAATAGGTTTGTTATTATCAGCCACCAAAGATTCGATGTGAACATAAAAATGATTATCGAAAAGGCATTTATTAAATCTGCTAGTATCAAACTTTTTCTAGTTCCTATTTTGTCTATTATAAATATTCCTGGTATTTGGGCGATTGCTTTAAATATTCCATAAAAAGCAGTTGCCAAAACTATGTCGCTTGCACTAATTTCTTTTACCTGTACTAGAAATAAAAACTTTATTCCATAAAAAAATAGAAGATCATATGTTAACGCCTTATGTATGATAGTTAATTGCATGTTTCGTTTTCTTTTTTCAGATAGTTCTTTTTCTTGTGGATCCATTTTTTCTCCTTTTTATATCTTATTTTGTAATACATCTCAGATTTTTGTCTACTATATTCAATATATAACATACTCATAATAAAAAATCAATATTTACAAAATTTATTTTGTTTTTCTATTGAATTTATTTTGTTTTTGATATATTATATAATAAGATTTTATATGAGCGAAAACAAAGGAGGAAAATATGCCAAGAAAAACAACAAACAAGACAGATATTGTAGAAGAAAAAGTTGTAAAAAAGGTAGCAAAAAGGGAAACAAAAAAAACAGTAACAAAGAAAGAGCCAGCTAAAAAGGTGGCTTCTAAGTCAACTGAAGCAAAAGCTACTAAAAAGGCTACCAAGGCATCAGAACCTAAAACAACTAAAAAATCAACATCTAGCAAAGCAAAGACTACTGCAAAAAAAGCTACTAAGACTGTTAAAAAGACTACTAAGTCTACTACAAAGAAATCTACTTCTAAATCAACCACAAAAAAATCCACATCAAGAGCAAAAAAGATAACTGCAAATTCTAACCTAACAAGAAAAATTGAGATTTTGGAATATTACGATTTGCCTTATAGATATAATCAAACTATTGTAAAGGTACTAGCTCAGACTCCTACCACTTTGTTTGTTTATTGGGATATATCAGATGCTGATAGAGCTCATTATGTAGAAACTTATGGTGAGAACTTTTTTAATGATACAAAGCCTGTTTTGGTAATTCATAATATTACTATGAATTATTCTTATGAAATCGATATTGATGATTTTGCTAATAGTTGGTATTTGCATGTTAACGATTCTAACTGCGAATATTCGGTTGAATTAGGACGTAGGCCTAAATATAATAATGAAGAATTTAATATGCCAAATAGTTATTTGTACGTAACTTCTTCTAATGTTATGGATTCTCCAAATGATCATATTTTGTTTGATAAAAATTTAAAGACAGTTTACTTTAGAGATGTTAAGACAAATATCGTAACTGCAAAACATATTACTTCTATATCATTTCTTCGTAATATGGGAAAAATATATAGTTTATATGATTTGCAAGGTCATTTCAATGAAGATGTATTTATTAACAGTAATGCTTGGAAATTTGATTTAAGAAATCCTTCTTCTTCATCGACTTTTAAATAGAGATTATAAGTGTCAATTTACGACACTTATTCTTTATCAATTTTTTTGCAAGGAGATTATTTTATTATGAAACAATACCCAAAGGGCTATGTATGTTTTGTGTTGCATGCGCATTTGCCTTTTATATATCATCCTGAGAGTGAAGATTATTTGGAGGAGCAATGGCTTTTTGAAGCAATTTCAGAAACCTATATTCCCCTACTTTCAAATTTTAAGAAATTAGAAAACGAGCATGTGGATTTTAGAATTACTATGTCTATGACTCCACCTTTATTAAATATGCTTGATAACGAATTATTGCAAGAAAGGTACATTAAGTATTTGTTAAGTCATATTGAGCTTGCTCAAAAGGAGATTGTCAGAAACGCTGATAATCCAGCTCTTAAAAATTTAGCTCAATATTATGTTGATAGATATTCTAATGATTTGCATATGTTTAGAGATGTTTATGAATGCAATCTTATTAATGCTTTTAAGTATTTTCAAGATATTGGTGTTTTGGAAATTATTACTTGTGGTGCCACACACGGATATTTCCCTATTCTATATGTTAATGAAAAAACTGTTAAAGCTCAAATTGCAATTGGTGTAAATTGTTATGAAAAGTATTTTGGAAAAAAACCTAGAGGAATTTGGCTTCCTGAGTGTGGCTATGTTCCTGAAGCAGATAAGTATTTAAAAGAGTTTGGAATCAAATATATTATTACCGAAACACATGGAATTTTATATGCTAATCCTATTCCTGTTTATGGAACTTTAGCTCCAATTGTTTCCCCTGAAGGAATTGTTGCTTTTGGTCGTGATGTTGAATCTTCTCGACAAGTTTGGAGCTCTATTAATGGTTATCCAGGGGATTTTAATTATAGAGAATGGTATAGAGATATTGGTTATGATGCTCCATATGATTATATTAAGCCTTATATTGCTTGTAATGGTGTAAGAGTTCCTACCGGTATTAAGTATTATCGTATTACTGGTAAGAATTGTGAGAAGGATTATTATAATGTACAATGGGCTCAAGATTCTGTTGAGAAGCAAGCTGGTCATTTCTTTGATTCTAGGCAAAAACAAATTACTGAAGTAGCTAATTTCACACAAAATCCACCTATTATTTTATGTCCATATGATGCTGAATTGTATGGTCATTGGTGGTATGAAGGTCCAGACTGGCTTTATACTTTATTTAAGAAAATTTATTACGATAAATGTGATTTTGATTTAATCACTCCTAGCGAATATATTGATAAGTATCCTCAAATGCAGATTGCTACTCCTTGTAGATCTAGTTGGGGTGCAAATGGGTATAGTGAAGTTTGGCTTAACAAAACTAACGATTATGCTCACAGACATTTACACTCTGCTGGAGATAAGATGGTAGAACTTGCTAATTTGTATCCGAACGAGCCTGTTGATTCGTTACGAGGAAAAGCTTTGAATCAATGTGCTAGAGAACTTTTACTTATGCAAAGCAGTGATTGGCTATTTATTATTACTAATGGCACAATGGTTGACTATGCTAAGAAAAGAATTAAAGAACATGTTGGAAGATTTACTAAATTGTATTTGCAGATTAAAAATGATAAGATTGATGAGAAATTTTTGGATTCAATTAGTCAAATTGATTGCATCTTCCCTGAAATCGATTATAATATTTATAGATAAATCAAGCTGTTGGTGTTTTACCAACAGTTTTTTTGTGTCATTTTAAATTCTTTAGAATATTATGGTATATCAAATGTATTTTGGCTAATACTAATGTTATATTAAATTTGGAGGAAATGTTCTGTAATGGTATCATTATGTATTAAGACAACTAAAAACGATGTTGCTGATTTTTTAATGCAGAGTCTTGATAGTGTTGATTTGGATGATGTTCTTTTTGTTCAAAAGGAGTTTTCTAAATATATTAATGTTATTGTGCATTATTTAGGAAATAATATTCCTGTTTTTTATAGTGTAATCGCAGAACTTTTGACTGATTGTATTATTGCAAATTATGAAAGCTCTATTGTTTATAATTTGCTTGTTTTTAATTATTTTTATTTTTCCAATGATGATATTAATACAATTAAACATATTTGCTGTGACACTTTAAAAGACAATACTCCTTTGAACAACAGTTGCACTATGAACGAACTTCTTGATAGAAAGGTATTGTTATCAAATGATGTTTTGAAATATGTTTCCTATAATAAGTCTTTGGTTCTTGATGGTTTTGTTAATTTTAGAATTAGAGATTATATAGATTGTTTAGATAATATCGTGGATTTTTCGGTTAGTCAGTTTATCATAAATAGAGAATATGCAGAGTTTATTGATTTGCTAAGAATGTATATTGATTCAAGAGAGCCTGAAGCTGAAATTGTACATTTGATTTACTTAAGTGGTGAGTCTATTTTGTTAGATAAAAATAAAAATGTTATTTCTCTATCAAAAGAAAGCATGGATTCTAGATATTTATCTGATATTAGTTTTTCTTCTAATGACTATGCTTTGAATTCTTTGCTAGCACTGCTTCCCAGAAGGATTATTATTCATCTTATTGGTCCTTCTGACGATTTTATAGATACTATTAAGTTGATTTTTGAAAATAGAGTTTCTGTTTGTGAAGATTGTAATATATGTCAGACTTATAAGATTATGCAAGCAAAGAACAGTTCAAAATAACAAAATTTAATATAGCAAAGAGAAATGTTATAATTAAAATAATTTACAATAACAAATCCGAATGAAAAAGGAATTCTATATTTATTTTGAGTATAAAACTTGTGTGGAGACCGACAAGGTAGCAAATGTAAGAAAATCAGCACTGCCTTGCTGGTTTTCTTTATACATTTGGTTCGCAGTTGGGATTTGTACGCTAAAATAAATATACATTCCTTTTATAAAATCGTTTTTATGTTGTAGTTTGTTATTTTGAATTTTTTATATTTTTGCATTAAATGTATAGACATTTTCATATCCTTCTTGTAGCAATATTTCTTTTGCCATTCTACTTCTTTTTCCTGTTTTACAATATAACAAAATCACTTCATCCGGATCTATAATTTCATTTTTGATATTGTCCATCTCGTATAAAGGTATATTTATGGCTCCTTTGACGTGTTTTGATTTATATTCTTCTGGATGTCTTACGTCTATTATTATTGCATCATGTCTTTTGTAAATAGATATTGCTTCTTCATATGAAAGGTCACTTCTGTCTATTCTAAAAAATCTACACAGCTTTTTAAACATATAAATTCCCCCTTTTGTAACAAAAAAATGTTACTAATAATATATTCTATTATTAGTAACTAATTTTTGTTATTTTTGTTGTTCTTTATTTTTTTCTATTTTGTTTAAATAAACTATGTTTAGCATTATTGATGCAATGTATATTAATATTTCAATTACTACTGTTAACCTATTTACTGGTATTCTTGTTACTGCATAGAAGCCTGCAAGTATTGCTTGTGGTGCAACCATGGTCATTAATGTGTTGTATAGCACTTGCCAAATTTCTAGTTTTCTAAATGCTATCATTACATATACTATTGTAATAACACTTACTATTGCAACTGGTACAATGTATGGTTTTACTATGTCTCTTAGCCTTACGTTTGATTGTCTTGTAACTAGTACGTTTGAAAGTTCATTGCTTATCTCGTACTTTTCGTTTATTTTGTCGTTTAATGTTTTTATTTGTTCTTCCGAAGCTTCTTTTACTGTTATTTGAACCATATCTTTGTATAGTTCTACATATTGGATTTGTGTATTTTGTTTTTCAAATACTTCGTTTGTTATCGATTTTATGTCTTTTAGATCAAATTCTTTTCCTATTTTAATGCTTATTTGTGTTGTCTCTGAATATTTTGTACCTACGTTAAATCCTATTGTTGCTACTATTATCACACCAGCAATTATTAGGCACATTAATACTATTTGAATTATTTTTTTCATTTTAGTTTCCTTTCCAATTTCATATATTTATTTCTTTTTGGTTATATAAAATTTTGTAGCTAATATTATTGCATTATATACTATCATTAGTAATATTGCCCAGAATAGTACCATACCAATGCTTGCTATTTGCTCCCATTTTATTAATGCAAATATTACTGACATTATTAGTATTGGTGCTATTGTTTTTGCTGAGTTGCTCATTACATTGTTTACATTTTTGTTGACTGTTGCTTCGTCTGTGTCTTTGTTGTATTGTTTTATTACTAGCATTGTAATTACGTATTCAATTATTGTTGCTATTGCAATTCCTGCAATTCCTGTTATTGTAAGTGTAACTTTTCCATATCTTATTGCTAATAGTAATAGTGCTAAGAAACCTACATTTGCTAATGCTCCTAATATTCCATTTGCTTTGTATTTGATTATCATATATATTAACATTATAGCAAATATTGAAGCTAATACTATTGTTGCTATTTTTAATGTATTTTCTGTTATATCTGAATATTCAAATCTGTTAATATCTACACTATATTTTATCGGTAAAGGTTCTGTGTTTAGGAATACGCTTATGTTTGATGCTTGTTTTAGATAGTTTTGAATATCTGCTGCGTTTGTTGTTGTTCCCAATGGTATTTGCATTATTCCATCTGTCATTTCTTCTCCAAAGTATGTTGTCATTATTGTTTGGTCATCTATTGACATTTTTACTTTTTTGGTTGTGTCATTGCCTTCACTATCTGTTGATTTTATATATGTTTTTGATACTTCTTGTAATTTTGAACTACCTTCTTTGTTGAATTCTATTACTAGATATACTGTTGTTCCAGCTGAGCTTGTACCATATTGTATACTTGCTTTTTTTAGGCTATTGTTGTCTAATAATACTTCACTTGTTTCGTCATCTGTCATTGTAAATTTTCCTTGCATTCCGGTATATTCCACAAAGTAATCTGTTGTTGCATCTTCTGGTATTTCTATGTCTATTGCTCCAGTTGCATCGTCTAACCTTACTAGATAATCACTTATTTCCAAGAATTTAAGTCTTTCTTCTATTATTTCTTTTGATTTTATATAATTATCATAAGTAAGCAAGTCCTCTGCATTTGTGTCATCTACTTTTGCAACTATGTGTCTTGCTCCATATAAATCCATACCTAATTCATAGTCTGGAATTATATTTTTCATAGCATTTTGTTCTAGTTTAAAAATTCCTACAAATGATCCAAGCGATACTAACATTATAATTATTATTGTTAAGATTCTTCCTAATATTTTTAGTGATATTTTGCTGTTTTGTTTCTTTTTCTTTGTTTTCAATTTATTTTCCTCCATTTTTTACATTAATTTTATATCGTTAATAAGTAGTTCAAACCATATATTTAAAAATTTTGCTGCATATTTACTCATCATTGTTCTATCTAAGAATATTTCAAAATAATCTAGTACAGAGCATATCTTTCTGTCTACTGTCAAACTTAATGTTACTTTTCTTTCTTCTGTGTTCATTATAAAGTCTGCATTTGTAACCGCATAGTTTACTTTATCATGTTTATCGAATGTAGACATGTTTTGGTTTCGCACTCTGTCTCTATGAACATCTGACTTGTCTGCTAATATCAATGCGGCCGATATGTCACTAACAGCTGTTCCTGTTGCTTCGTCATGGTTTCCTATTGCCATCATTATCTCCGCTCTGTCTTCCATGTCCATTCCCATTTCTTTTAAAATTTGATATGCTAGTATTGCTCCAGAGTGTGCATGATCTGTTCTATTTACAGCATTTCCTATATCATGCATATAGCCTGCTATTCTTGCTAATTCTATTCTGTGTTCATCATAACCTAAGTTTTTTAATACTTCTGCTGCTCTATTTGACACAATGTTTATGTGTCTCATTGAATGTTCTGTATATCCTAATACATCCAATTGTTTTTGAGAAGTTAATATTAAATTGTTTATTTCACTATTATTTTTCACGTCTTCAAATGTTACCATATTTCCCTCCGTACCGCTTAATTTTACTCTATTTGCAATAAAATATCAACTGTTTTGTAGGATTTTTAGAAAATTTTATCTATTTTTTATATTGACTCCTATTATGCCACCTAACATTCCAGCTATTATTGCAGATGCTATTAATATTATGCTATTTATAGTTATTTCAAAATTTCCTTTTGCTATACTTGATATTATATAAATTGTTAATATATATATTAATCCAACTAATGTTCCATTGATTATTCCCTTTTTTTCTATTTTGGATACACTTATTATACTTCCTGCCAGTATGCTTATTGCTGTTACTGCTGTTATAACTGGTATCATTGTTTTTTCCGGTATGTTAGTATACGCTAATATTAGAGAAAATATCAATAAGCATATAATTGTTAATATAATCGACAATATGCTTCCTTTTATTATTCTTACAAAATTGCTATCTTCTTTTGTCTTTCTCTCACTTACCATGTTTTTGGTTATATCTTTTACATTCATATAAAAACCTCCAATTATAATTAATATAATACATATATATTATAATTGAAGGTTTTTTATGTTTGTTTTATTATTTATTTTTTGGTTCATTTTTGTCTTTGTTTATTTCTTCTTTATCGTCTTCCCATTTTCTTGTATCTAAACCTGCAATCGCCCACTTTTCTATTGATACTTTTTGCATTGTTGGGTTTACTTTTAGTATAACTCTGTCCTCTAATACTTCGTCTACAATTCCAGTTAGTCCTGCATATGTGATTATTTTATCGTCTTTTTTTATTTCTGATTGCATTTTTTTAGTTTCTTTTTCTTGGCTTTTTCTTTGAGTCTCTGCTATATAGAAAATTACTAATATAATTATTATTGTTACTATAAATTTAACGTATTCCATATTCTCCCTCTTTTTATTAATTTGCTGAGTTTTGACTATTACTTGTCTGGTTATTATTTTCACTGTTTTCTGTATTTGTCTGTTGATTTGTTGTCGTATTTTCATTGTTTGCATTTGAATTACTTGGATTATTGTTATTTTCTTCGTTTATGGGTTGTACTCCAACAGCTGTTTTTATATAGTTTATAACATGCATTCTATTTCCTTGGTATGTTAGATAATATTCTTTGTTTCCACCTGCTATTATAGAATATACATTATCAACTGCCACCTCAATTAACATTTTTCCTGTTTTTTTATAATAATCCGGACCAAATATTCCGTATAATTTATCTTTGCATACTACTATTGCTTCATATTCTGGAATTAATAGAACACTATTTATTGATGTATCTTTGCTATTTATTATATTGCATCCCAAAGAATCATATTCTACTGGCATTACAGAGTTTCCATTTACATCTAATAATCCCCATTTTTGGTCTTTTTTGACTGGTATATATTTATTGTATAACAGATAGTCGTTTTCGATGTCATCTTCAGCAAAACTTCGAGCATCCTCTAGTCCTATACTGTCATATTCTAAATATACTACAATCTGCCCTTTTTTGTTTACTATTCCATACTTGTTATCTTTTGATACTATATAAAGTCCTGTTTCTTCATTTATTAAATTTATGCTATTATATAAAGGTTCTATTCTTGTTTGTGCATTTGAATCTATTATTCCAACTTTTCCATCATCTGTTACTACCAAGAATTCTTGTGAACTTTCTATAAAGGTTATTTTTCTATACTTTTTACCTATTATTGTTTCTCCTGTGACTTTATTAACTCCAAGTTTTCCTGTTTCATTTTGTACTAGTATCATGTCATATAGTACGGCTTTTTTGTTTTCGTAGCTTAAATCATCGATTTTAACTGCATCTGCTGTTTTGCTTGTATACCTTTCTAATAAATATTGTAGTGTATATATTTTTATAGTATTGTTCGAGCTATTATATGAAGCAACAAAGTTAAATCCTTTTTCTGCTCCTTCCAGTGTTGTGTATAGTTCTCCATCTATTTGTTTTACTGGTTTTTTTAATGTGAAGTACTCATAGTCACTTTTATATGAAGAATCTGTTTTATCTATTAATTTTTTATACATTGTGTTTGAACCTAATATATATGATGCTGTTTCATAATTGTTATCTACATAGCATTTTGACGTATCCTCATCAAATCTATGTTTATATTCTCCATTATTTTTTGTGTAACCTAACTTTTTAGCTAGTCCACTTATTGAAACATATACATCATCATCTTCTATTGAAAATAGTGAAACTGATGAACTTGCATTTTTTTCATCTATATATACTTTTAATTCTTTATTTTTTAGATAATATATTGTACAAACTATTCCTATTGCTAAAAATAATAATATTACCATCAGTATTATTATTATTTTGATTATTTTTTTGTCATTTACTTTGCTGTTTCTAAATTGGTTTGTTGTTCATCTATAGATTGTTTAGACATGGATTGAATACCATAATTAAATAAACCAGCAACACTTAAAAAAATAATGACAGAAATAACAATATTTTTAAAAGGATGATTTCTTTTTTGATTTGTGAATCTCATAAAAAGTACCTCCCTATATATTTGACATAATTCCTAAAAGTGGCAACATGACAGATAATAAGATAACTCCAACAATAATAGAAAGGATAATAACAAGTGTTGGTTCTAAAATATTAATATACGAGCTTATTTTTTCATCAATTTCATCTTCTAATTGATCAGCAATATCATCCATAATAGAATCTACTTGACCGGCTTTTTCAGCAATATTCAACATTCTAGATTGAACACCAGTAAAAATATGACTATCATGAAAAGATTTTGCTAGACTCGATCCTTCATCTAAAAGATTTTGGCAATCATTGATTTCTTTTTGAAAATGTTTGTCATAAACAAGTTCTTTAGATAATTCGATACAACGATCAAAAGGGAGCCCACTTTTTAAAGAAAGAGACATTCCTCCAGCTAAACGACAAGCATATATTTTATGAAATAAATTTTTTATACCTTTAAAATGATAGAAAATAGTTTTAAATTTT
>ERZ835980.1263-NODE-1263-length-28977-cov-5.986273_pt1 | contig 28977 bp, 27 predicted proteins | sample MGYA00519943_ERZ835980 | MGnify/ENA primary metagenome ERZ835980 (study PRJEB31850, sample SAMEA3708791) | human gut metagenome | biome: human gut; feature: human-associated habitat; material: faeces | place: China | collected 2014 ... | reverse complement strand
GACACAAAAATGCTTTCACATTCTTTTTCTAAAAATTCAATTTTGTAAAAGGAGCATAAATCTTTCTTCAACGAATCAAAACTTATATCGTTCTGGTGTTGCTCCTAATACCCCAATGCAGAAAGGAGAATTTTTATGCGAGCAAGGAACAACAGAATTATGCTTCGGCTCAGTGATAAGGAATATGAGAGTTTAATAAAATCATCTGAAAAAGTGGGTGTTCCGAGAGAAGTATATTTAAGAATGCTGATTATGGGAACAACTCCGAAAGAAAAACCAACGGCAGATTTTTATAATATGACACGGGAACTTAATGCAATCGGAAACAGCCTAAATCAGATTGCAAAGGTCGCAAATTCAAAAGGCTTTATCAATGTTAAAGCTTATGAAGAAAATGTTCGGAAGTTAAACGGCTTTATTATAAAAATCAGCAAGGCTGTTTTCACATCTGAAAGGAGGGATGACAAATGGCTACTACAAGAATTTGGTCTATAAAAGGCAGGCTTGACAGCGTGATAAATTATGTTACAAATCAGGAAAAGACAGACGGCAACAGATATACCGATACGGAGCTTCAAGCTTTGACGGATGTAATAGATTATGCTGAAGACGGAGCAAAGACGCGTAATAAGGTTTATGTTTCGGGGATAAATCTATCCCCGGACATTGCCCGTGACCAAATGGTTATGACAAAACTGCAATTCGGAAAAACAGATAAAATTTTAGCCTATCACGGCTATCAGAGCTTTTTGCCGGGCGGGGTCACGCCCGATATGGCACATGAAATCGGAATTAAGCTTGCAGAGCGTCTGTGGGGCAATAGATTCCAAGTGCTTGTTACAACACACCTTGACCACGAACATATTCACAACCACTTTTGCCTGAACTCCGTTTCATTTGTTGATGGAAAGAAATTCAGAGGCGGCAGAAAGGCATATTGGATTATGCGAGCAGAGTCGGATAAAATATGTGCAGAATACGGCTTGTCTGTAATTAAAAATCCCGGCAAGGGTAAAAACTATGCAGAATGGAAAGCCGAGCAGGAAAGCAGACCTACCGTCAGAGGACAGATAAAAGACGAACTCGATGAAATTATCAAGTGTTCATATACATATGAGCAGTTTTGGAGAATACTGAAACAACGAGGGTATGAGGTTAAGACTACGGGCAAATACATAGCGTTGAAACCGGCATTTTCCCAAAGACATATACGGCTTAAATCACTCGGCAAGAATTACAGTGAGGAAGCAATAAGACAGCGAATTATAGCAGCAAGAAACGGCATACGGAGTTTGGATAAGCCTATAGCGGACTATAACGCTTGGCTTAATAAATACGAGCCAACAAAGCTACACGGATTTAAGGCGTTGTATTATCATTACCTATATCTGTTCGGCAAAATACGAAAAAAGGAAACGCCACAGAGAGTATCATTTTATATGCGTGAGGAGCTAATAAAATTTGAGCGTTATCAAAAACAGTTTCATTTCTTGATTGAGAATAATATTGAAACTACAGAGCAGTTAATCGGTTTTAAGAAAAATACCGAAAAGAATATATCAGATTTGGTATTTCAACGGGGCAAATTATATGATAAAAACAGCTCAAAGGCAGAAATTAAGACTATAAATTCAAAACTACAAAAACTTCGCAAGGATGTGCGGATGTGTAACAATATTTTTAAAGATATTGAAACAATACGGAATCATCAAAATTATGTAATCTGGGTTGAACAAGAAGCCGAAAAGGATAAAAAAAGACGATATTTAGGCAAGGAAAGATAAATATATGTTAAGAATAAAATTCTATTTGGTGCTGTGCGTAAAAACATTTTTTTGCAACAGTTAGACTAAATCTGTTCTAAAATGTTGACTATCGGGTAATAATATGTTATAATTAGACTATAGAAATCTGTAATATCGACTAAAAATGGAGTGGATGATATGGAAATTAAACGAGATTTATATTTAAACAAATTGATAAAACGAGAGTGTAATGGTTTGGTTAAGGTGGTAACCGGCATAAGAAGATGCGGTAAATCGTATTTGCTTTTTCATTTGTATCACGATTATTTGCTTAATAAAGGAATTAGTGAAGACCATCTTATAGAAATTGCTCTTGACGATATAATGAATGAGGAACTCAGAGAGCCGAAAGTATTGTATAATCATATAAAGGAACAGATTAAAGATAAAGAACAATACTACCTTTTTCTTGATGAAATACAATATGTCGGAGATTTTTCGGATTTGGTAAACGGACTATCTCATATTAGAAATTTGGATGTATATATAACGGGAAGTAACTCTAAATTTTTGTCGAGTGATATTCTTACGGAATTTAGAGGCAGAGGGGATGAAATACACGTTAATCCTCTTTCTTTTGCTGAGTACAATTCAGTATATGACGGCAGTGTGTCTCAAGCGTGGAAAGACTATTATACCTATGGCGGACTTCCCCTCATTCTGACCCGTGAAGATGATGAAATGAAAGCGGAATATCTTTCGTCTTTATTAAAAAAGGTTTATATCAGCGATATTGTTGACAGAAACAAAATCCGTAATGAAAGCGAGCTTGAAGAATTAGTTAATATCCTTGCATCATCTGTTGGCTCACTTACCAATCCTGCCAAGCTCAGCAGAACTTTCAGAAGTGTTAAAAACAGTAAAATCACCGAAAAAACCATAAAAAAATATTTGGGTTATCTTACAGATGCATTTTTGATAGATAAGGCAGTCAGATATGATGTAAAAGGTAAAAAGTATATTGAAACACCTTCAAAATATTATTTTACTGACATCGGCATAAGAAACGCACAGCTTAATTTTAGACAACAAGAAGAAAACCACATTATGGAAAACATAATATTTAATGAACTTAAAATAAGAGGCTATCGTGTGGATGTCGGAGTTGTAGAAATAGTCGAAACCAATGATGAGGGTAAAAAGGTACAAAAGGGACTGGAAATAGATTTTATTGCAACAAAAGGCAACAACAAGTATTACATCCAATCAGCTTTTGATATGCCGAATGAAGCAAAAGAAAAGCAAGAAAAGAAATCCTTGTTAAAAACAAAAGATTCCTTCAAAAAAATTATTGTCGTAAAAGATGATATTAAACTTAAACGTGATGATAGCGGCATTACCACTATGGGCATATTTGACTTTTTGCTTAACGAAAACAGTTTGGATATGTAAGAGACGGGACTGACATATGAGAAAGATTAAAGAATTTATAAAATCAACATGTATATCCAGCAGAATACTTTTTGCAGTTTGGTTTTTCTTTGTATTATTTATAAAATCAGCAGAGCGGAGTAAGATGCTTACCATGTTTGAAATGGGTGTTGTGTTTTTGTTGCCGGCTATTATGACTGAACTAAGGCGAAATCCTGTTTTTTCGGATTATAATATCAAGTGTATCAATATATTTAAAAATACAAAAATTGCAAGTAGGGTTTTAATTTATTTTTGGCTAACCTTTGCTGTGTTGGGCGGTATAAGTATAGAGAGTTTTATATATTCTTCAATATTATTTTTATTGCCGACATTAATCATAGAATGTAACAAAAATCCGATTATAAAAAGAAATGATGCCAAAATCGCAGCAGAACACAGTAATAAGATAGAATTAACTAAAAATAATATGGCAAGTAATGATTTAAAAAATAAAATTACAGACCAAACCCCGGACTTTGATGTGGAAGAGACTGAGGAGCAAGTGCATCCGATTTCTCAAAAGCGAGAGGAATATTCAGAAATTTGTGCAAAATTTTCGGATGTTGATATTCCCGGTGAGGAAGAACATACTCAACCCATACCACAGATGAATTTTGAACCTGTCAAAAAGGAAGAACATACTGCTCCGAACGATAAATTTGAAATTCACTTTGATTATGAATCGTTATATCAACCTGCTGATTTTGTAAAGGATATGAAACAGTTTGAGCATAGTCAAGACGATAGAACCATACGCCACGACTGACAACACCTTTTTTGAAGAACAAAAGATTGGTGTTGACGCTCGCATACGGTTTGAACACCTGCGGCAAACGGATAATCGTATGTAATCCGTATTCTTTCAAAAGCTTCTCTTTGATCGTATTTTTCACACCATCTCCGAACATAAATCCGTCGGGCAGAACAACACCGGCTCTGCCTCCGTCTTTCAGCAGATTCATGATCAGTGCCATAAAAAGGTCGGCAGTTTCACTTGTCTGAAATTCGCTCGGGAAATTCTGCTTTACTGCCGCGTCTTCCGCTCCGCCGAAAGGAGGATTTGCTACGATCACATCTACACGATCTTTTGCGGTATAATCGGAAAGAGGGCGGTTGAGCGAATTGATATGTTTAATCTTCGGGATTTCAATATCATGCAGAATCAAGTTGGTCATGGCAAGCAGATACGGAAGCGGTTTTTTCTCCCAACCGTTGATAGAGGTTTGCAGAGTTTCAAATTCTTCAACTGTTTTTGCGCTGCCGATATGTGCAATGGTACTTGTAAGGAATCCGCCGGTACCGCAAGCAGGGTCAAGAACATTTTCACCGAGTTTCGGATCAACTTTTTCCACAATAAAGTTGGTTACAGGGCGGGGTGTATAGAATTCTCCGGCACGACCTGCGCTCTGCAAATCCTTGAGCATGCCTTCGTAAAGCTCGTTAAAAGTATGCTTTTGCGTTGCATCAATAAAATCAACTTTCTCATTGATACGGTTAACAAGCTGACGGAGATAGACACCGGACTTCATGTAGTTGTTGATATCCTCAAACACATTACGAACGACAAATTTGCGCATATCGCCGTCGGACGTATCCAATTTTTTGAGCTTGTCAAAAAGTTCATCGATAAACTTGATTAAAGCGTCACCAGTGACACCTTCTTTGTCCGCCGCCCAATCTCTCCAACGGTAGCCATGCGGAATTACACCCTTATAGTCGGGACGAAACTCCCATTCCATTTCTTTGGCGTCAAATGCCTTTAAGAACAGCAGCCAGGTAATTTGTTCAATATACTGCGCATCACCGTTCAAACCTGCGTCCTTACGCATAATGTCTTCCAGTGATTTTATCATAGTGGACATTGCCATAGTGTTTACTCCTTACGCAGCATAAATTGCCGCTTCCAATTCTTTTATTGCTTCGCGGAATTTTGCAATACCGCCGAAAATCGTATTAACGATATATACCTGTGTTCCATATTGTTTGATAGGATCGACTTTGAGCACGTCAACATTCTCAAGATCGGTAAGGCCGCTATCCGCATATTTCGTCAAAAGAGCATCCAAAATCTCTGCCGCTTGCTTGCCGTATTTTGTGAAGTAATTGCGTTTGCGAACGTTCTCTGCACGTTCTTTTCTTGTAAGCGGCGGTTGATCGAATACGATATGAAGTATCATATCAAAGGGATCAAGGTCTTTACCCACCTCGTCACAAAGATCGTCAAAGAATACACCGCGCTTTTCGAGTTCCTCAACAATGGGCTGCTTACGCTCGGCATCACTCCACGCATTTAAGAATTCATCCATAGATGCATATTGATTGCGGACGTTACGCTTGGTATAGTCGATAAGACTTTCGGTAATCAAATTGCCATCTTTGTCAAGATACTGAATATGTTTTTGTACAACAGTGACTTTAGTGCCTCCGAGCATATATTTAGTTTTTTTATCGCTTGGCTGCGGCGGAACCTTGGGCGGCTCGTCAGGGCCGGAGCTGGGCTTGTGCGGTTGAAAATCATCTTGCTGTTCGATTGGTCCATCAAAGTCAGGGTCGTGGAACAAGCGGGTAACATCGCGGAAGTCAAATATCGTGAAATACAGTTTACCCAAATCCTCACGAACTCGTGTACCCCTACCAATAATCTGCTTAAACTCTGTCATTGAGCGAATATTGGAATCCAAAACGATATATTTAACAGTTTGGACATCAACACCGGTAGAAAGAAGTTTTGAGGTCGTTACAAGCACCGGGTAATCTTTTTCAACGTTACGAAAGTTATCAAGTTGTTTAACGCCCGCATCGTCATTTGCGGTAATGCGCATTACATATTTATCGTCAATAGCGCACATATCGGCATTTTCATTCACAAGTGCTTGTCGCATACAGTCAGCATGTTCTTGGTCAACGCAGAAGAATATTGTCTTATCCATACGGCAGTTATGCTTTTTTAGATAGTCAGATACTGTTTTTGCAACGAGTTTTGTGCGCTTAGCAAGAACAATGTTTTTATCAAAATCCGTTGTATTATAAACTCGGTTATCAATAACCTCACCATTATCGTCAAGTTGACCGTCGTAAGGAACGAAGCCTTCAATGTCTTTATCAAAGAACACACGAATAACGCGATAAGGTGCAAGAAAGCCATCGTCTATACCTTGCTTCAACGAATATGTATATATGGGATCGCCAAAGTAATCAATATTAGATACAGAGTTGGTTTCTTTGGGAGTTGCCGTAAGGCCGATTTGAGTTGCAGAACTGAAATACTCCAACACCTCTCTCCATTGACTGTCTGCTTTCGCGCTGCCTCTATGGCATTCGTCAACTACAATTAGGTCAAAGAATCCGGGGCTGAACTGTTGAAACAAACTATTTGCATCTTCATCTTCTCCTGTCAAGCCCTGATAAAGTGCAAGATATATTTCATGTGCCGTGTCAAAATTCTGCTTTGTTACCCATGTCATCTTATCTTTGAACGGAGCAAAATCATTGGTGAAAGTCTGTGAAATTAGAGCAGTTCTATCCGCAAGAAACAGAATGCGTTTTTTGATACCCGCTTTCCATAGTCTCCAAATAATTTGAAACGCCGTGTAGGTTTTTCCCGTACCAGTTGCCATAACAAGTAAGACTCTATTCTGACCGTTTGCAATAGCTTCGACGGTTTTGTTGATTGCGTTCATCTGGTAATAACGCGGTTGTTTATCGGGATTGTCCGAGTAATACGGCTCGTCTATAACTGTGTCTTGTGCCAAACTGATATGGCTTTGCTCGTGATACATATTCCATAGAGTCTCCGGTGAAGGAAATTCATCCAAAGAAAGATTTATCTCGGGATGTCCTTCGGTGATGAATTTGTTATGGAAAACAAAGCCGTCACCGTTTGAAGAAAATACAAAAGGTACATCCATCATGTCTGCGTATTGCAATGCTTGCTGCATACCGTCAGCCATAGTGTGCTTGTTGTCCTTTGCTTCAACAATGGCAATAGGCTTATTGGGTTTGTAAAAGAGGACATAGTCAGCTTTCAATGGAGCTTCGCGCTTACAGGATTTACCGCGAGCAATAATACGGCCATTCGTAACTTTGTACTCCTCGCGCATCTGAGAAATGGAACTCCAGCCGGCTGAAACAATAGCGGGTGTAATATATTTAGTCCGAATGTCCATTTCGGATAATTCTTTTTTATTTATCTCATTCATAATTTTTCACCTCAGCAATAGATCACTTTGAAGTGATTTTTGCACATTATATTTTCTTATAATCACTGCCTCATAAATTGTGCTTATAATACATTTATTTCATCTTCAAGATGTTTTACTGCTTCCAAGATCACATCAAAATCCGGTTTTTCGCCGTAAATCATATTCTTCATATGCTCATAGTCGTCTTTGAGGACTTTGATATTTTTCTCGCTTGGTATCAATTTCATTGTACCGGGTTTGGCTTCGTCGTACCTTGCCCACGAACAACGGTAGAATTTATCCTTAAAACGCACAACTTTATCGAGCAGGTCTAAGTCCGCAAAAGCCTCGGCCTTTACGGGCGAATTTGCCATACAATAAAGATCATAATAATGGCGGGAATATCTTGTTGGCAAGGCGCTGTTTTCGGGGCGGTATGCCTCTCTATGTAAAATCGTAACCTTTTCCCAAAATGTGCGTTTCGGCAAGACGGTCAATATCTCGGTGCTCGGTTGCTTGAAAAGTCTGCCGTACTGCTCGGCGGCATAAGGGGTAATTGGCTTTTCCTCTGCCGGTGTCCACGCCGCAAGCGCGCCGATTTCAAGACGAATCACAGGCAGAATCGCCGAATCGTCAAAGCTGCGGTTATAAGCAAAAACCACCGTCTGCGGATCGTCGTCCTCTATGTAACAATTCACATTACAGCCAAGCTCGTTTTTCAAATCGGCAATAACGGCAGGCATAAATTCGTTTTTCAAAAAAGCTTCGGTTTTTGTACCCGCTTCTTTATTAAAGGCATCCTGTTTGGTGTTGCTCCTGTCTGCCCATGGCTCGTCCTTTTCGTAACCGAGAACGCGCCAGTCGAGAATCAAGTCAATATCCTCGGAAAAGCGTTCAATCAAGCCGTATGACTTTGAAAGGCTTGTGCCGCCCTTGAAAGCAATATTATTTTTCCATGCGCAGCGATGAAAAAGATAATCAAGCATATAGCACACCCAAAAATCTTTTTCAATAATGGCATCGGTCATACCCATTTTAGCGGCTGTGTTGTGAAACAGAGCCTTTTTATCGTTTTCATTCAGTTTTGCAATATCTCTCATTACTCGTCACCTTTGCAAATTACTTTAATGTATTCATAAACCCATGAAGTGGCGGATTTTGCTTCCGTCAGCATCTTTTCTTTATCTTCTTCGCACAGCGCTTTCTTTAAGCGGCAAATGATTTGCTCGGATACATTGTCCTTACCGAGTGCTTTCAGTGCCTGAATAGTCAGCGCCGTTTTATAGGAAAGCTTAGATATTTCCTTATTCGTTGTTCGCTTGAATTTTATCACGGTATTGTCAAAAGAATATTCTTTATACGCACCATCCGACACATATACCCACTGAGAAGGAACTTGAGTTGAGAGTCCCAAAAGATTCAGCGCTGTATCGCCGCAGGGGACAATCGTCCAGCCGAAATTGCGGGCAAGTGCATGAGCAACCTTGTTCGGTGACGGCGCAACAGTTTCACCGAGCAGTTCGCTATATTCGGGCTTATAATAAACGCCGAACAGTATTTTTTTGACAAGCCCCTCGTCGGCAAGGCGAAGCAATGCCATATTAACAGTCTTTTTGTCGGTAATATCGGTAAAATCAGTTGAAACAAAAACAGAGCCGTTTTTAGACTTTGTTATTATATTTCGTATTTGATTTAGATAATTCGGTCGCTTCATTCCAATGCACCTTCCGTAAGCAGTGGTGTTATACGAATTTATTATACACTATTTTCTACGAAAAATCAAGCGTTTACAGAAAATAGTGAGCGCTATTTTCTACCAAACGCTTTGAATATGCAAAAATCGGAGCCGAAGCCCCGCTTTTTCAGATATAAATCAGTTCAGCATTTACTACATCGATTGCCCTTGCTTTAATGCTGTTAATCTGACTAACCCATTTCATTTGATTTTTTGCTTTCATTTCTTCGGTAATGCCTTCAAGTTCGGCATACTGTTTTGTCAACAACTCAAACATTTCCTGCGCGTTTCGGTCGAGATCGGTCAGATACTGCTCAAGCGTACCGTTTAACCGCATTACATTGATAACCGTTGGGTTATTCTTTTTCAAAAAATTATAATGTCTTTGTCCCCACAAACCTACTCTTGATATAAATTCGTCTTTCATATAGCAAACCTCCTTTGCTGCTTTGATTTTACATCAAAACAAAGAAAAACGAAAATGTGCGTTTTGCTTGACGACGAAATGACGACAAATTCTCTCGGACACGGTAATTATTCCCCGTTATTTTTTCAAAAATCGGCGCAAATCGGACGATAAGGTATAGTTCATCACAGAAAAACACCTTCAAAACAATCATTTGACTCGAGTGGGAATAATTGCAGAAGCCAGAAAAGTCTTGCAATACAAGGCTTTTGCGGATTTCGATGCTATCAAAATCGCCCTTTGACGCGAATTTGACGCAACTTATTTTCAGAGAAAACAAGAAATGCTCTGACGAAACCAATCGTCAGAGCATTTCCTTTATTCTTCATCATCCTCGGTGTCTGAGTAATGAATCGGATTGTTGCGGCAGTCCAAACCAAAGTTGCAAAGCGAGCAGTTATAGCAGTAACGCTCATCTTGTGGTAACTTCCACACACAATATTTTTCATCTTCAAATCTGTACATCATTTATTGACCTCCAATCAAGATATTCCCATGTGAGCTATCAACTCGACAAGGTAAATTATATTTTCCAAAATGTCATCATCCTGTTCAATTCGCTGTATTCGCTTTAGTTCCTCAGTCAGTTCCACAAGGTACTGACTGAGGATTTTTTGAATGCGGCAGTTGGGGCGAACAATGACTTCTTCTTTGAGCAGCTGCTTCAAAATGTAATCCTGCTTCGTAAGTCCAGAAGTTTTTGCCACCATGTTAAGGCGGTACGCTTCTTCTGGTGAAACTCTGAAAGCAACCGTAACACTGCGCCATCTGTTCTTTTTATCAAGATTCTTCGCTGACATTATCTATGTCCTCCATGATTTTATTGAGCCGTTCTGCAACGGCAATCAAATCTTTCTCATATGCGTGTGAATAACGCCCCGTCATCGACTTCGTATTTGAATGCCCTAAGATTGCAGAAACAACGACTTCTGGAATTTTGAGTTCTTCTGACTGCAAAAACGAAGCGCAACTATGCCTTAACCCATGCACGCAAATATCTGGTAAACCGCACGATTTAACGGCTCGGTCAATTTCTCGGTGCAAGCCGTATTTGCTGACATTAAAAATACGGCTTTCTTTCTCCAAACCGTAAATTCCGCCTACATATTCACGGAGTTCATCGGCAAGAGTTTTTGGAATTTGAATGATGCGCTTGCTATCTTTCGTCTTGGGCGAGGTAATCAAGTCTTTCTTTTTAAGACGGGTATAGGTTTCGTCCACTTTGATAGTCAGATTATCGAAATCAATATCGCCCAACCGCAAAGCCAGCATTTCACCCATCCGCATACCTGTCCAATACAAGACCTCAAATGCGTAATAGTATTCTGGTTTATCCAGCGGATTAAAGGGAAGCCCATGCAGCCGAACAGCATAATTCATGATGGCTGTAAACTGACTGCGTATTGTTCTGATATAAGTCTGAGAATACTGTTTCCGCTTTTTGTTGTGCCTTGCAGCAATTTGTCCTGCCAGTTCTCAATGTCTTTGACAGTAATATCAAATACTTTTTTGTCTGAAAAGAACGGGAATATGCGATTCTTGATGATGTTTTCCTTTGTGCCGCAGACTACTACGTTTCAAAACTTCGCGAACAGGTCATATACGAGGGCGCAGACAGCGTTGCGGCAATAGTCGTTGAAACCATAACAGGTTCAAACGGCGTAATTATTCCTCCCGAAGGCTATTTAAAAGGCGTACGCGCAATATGCGACGAGTTCGGGATCATGATGATATGCGACGAGGTAATGGCGGGCTGGGGCAGAACCGGGAAAATGTTCGCTTTTGAAAACTTCGGCATAAAGCCCGATACAGTTTCCTTTGCAAAGGGCGTTACCTGCGGATATGTTCAGCTCGGCTTCCCGGCTCAGATCCCGACGAAAAGCGCATTGTCATGGCGTCGCACGTCGATTCCGTTAAAAACGGCGGAAACTACGACGGTATTCCCGGAGTTATGTCGGCAATGGAAGTTCTTGAAACTGTTGCCGCAAACAACATACCGCACAAACACCCGCTTACGGCGATGATATGGACAAACGAGGAGTGCTCGCTCTATTCTCCCGCAATGATGTGTTCGGGCATTGTCTGCTACGATTATCTTCCGGAGGACATACGCCGGAAATTCAAGTATGAGGATATGCTCGCAACAAAGAGTATTCCCGATCCGGCAAAAACTTTCGGAGAAGCGCTTGACAAATCGGGCTTCAAGGGTGAAAAAAGTAACCGCATTTCACCCGACAAATACAAGTATATGTTTGAAACGCATATTGAGCAAGGTCCTATTCTCGAGGACAACGGCAAAGATATAGGAATTGTGGACTGCGTGCTCGGAATGTTCAATTACCGCGTTAAATTCTACGATAAGACGGTTCACGCCGGAACTTTCCCCATGCCGAAACGCTGCGACGCACTGTACGCCGCCTCCAAAGCGCTGTGTTATCTTCACGAAAAGATCGACGCGCTTGACAGCAAGAGTCCGTCCAACACCGTAAAGCAAGTCGGAAAAGAAGACATTATAAGCATATACAAGTCTTTGTTTGACTGAAAACAACGTGGAAAAATCCCCGACAGCCAGTAGCAAGCGGTTATCGGGGAATATTTATATTCTTAAATCAGTCTTTTTTATCAAGTTCCACTACAAAAACCGCAGGCCCGTACTTAGCATCGGCAAGAATTCCGGCGTCTATGAAGAATGCGCCGCCTTTGGGAACAAGGTAGAAATTTTCAAAGCTGAAATTCTTTACTGCCGACTTTACCGCGTCGCCGTAATACCCGAAAAACGGATTTTTCATATTACGCACAACGGTATTTTCGACTTCGGATTTGATTTTCTTTACATTTTTTCCCGACGCATTTACGAAGTACTTTGCCGGAAGCACCGCGTGTTTTTCAATACTCCAGACATGGCTTACTCTTTTTGCGCTGCTTGTTTTACCGTCAAAGCTCGACACATCAACTACAACGCTTACGTATTTTTCATCGGAAAAAGACACATTATAGTTCATACAGACGCCGCACGGCTTTTGCATTCTTTGGCTTTCGGGCAATTTAAGCGCTTTTTTCATCATACGCGAAGACGCATATTTACTGAGTCTGTTTGCAGCGTCGGCATAGAATTTATTCATTATTTTTACAAGTTCGGCTGCGTTTTTATCATCGGCAAAGTTTTCTTTTACGGAAAATTCGGGATAGCGGATATTTTGTGTGACATCTTGTGTTTTTTTATCATTTATACCGGAATTTATTATTCTTGTCTTAGCCGACAGCGGGCACTCACTTTGCATTATTTATTACCTCCGGGTATGGATTTCAGTCTATTTATATTCTTAAAGAAAAAAAATAATGCGGAGCACTTGGATATTTGGGGGTGTTTTTGACTGTTTTGGGCGGAAACGGATTACATTCTTCAAAGTGCAACCTTATACTGACGGTTTTCGGAATCGAAAAGCGGAAAAGTTACTTTTGTGTTTGGCTGACTTTAGCTTATTTTGAGCGAAAACGGATTATATTCTTCAAAGTGCGACTTTATACACCCACTTTTCGGAATCGAAAGAGTGGGCAAAAGATTTTCGCCGCTCAAACGCCGCAGCGAAAGCGTGGCTTCTTCTCCACTCATCAAACTATCGTCGGTAAAACTTTTCTGCACCTCCGAAATTCTCTATTTTCGCTCTCAGATGCTACGCACTGCTCGACGGGGCTGGTTTCTAAGTAAAATTTGTTTATCTCAGTTTTAACTCTTATGCCATGTCACGCTACGGTCTGCGTAAATTTTATTTTGGGTGCAAAAGTGTTGATTTTTACAGTTATTTCACAGTCAACAGGACTCGTTTTTTTGCCCAGCTTGCCTATCGGCAAGAAACTTGGTTCAAATTCTACTTTTTTGTTTAGTAAAAAACTCTGTGCGAAGTTTAATTCAACGCACAGAGTCATCTTTTTATTAAGTTGCTTTTTGTACTATGTTTCCATAGCTTGCTTCGGCACCTGCATATATCTGAGTTCGCAGTCCTGCTGTTCGACTGCGAACGGTACAAGCTGGCGGCAGAGAGTATCACACAATTCTTTTCCAAATTAAGGGCTGCTGTTTTCTTTGCAGCTTTCTTTTTAAAAAGAAAGCGCGTACTCCTGCGTACTCCTGCGTCCTCCTTCGTACCCCTTCGCGTCCTTATTCGGTGCGGACGTGCAGCTTTCGGTATTCGGCGGGAGTAAGAGAGCAAGCCTTTTTAAAAGAGGAGCAGAAATAAGCCTGAGAGCCGAAACCGCAGGAGAAAGCGACATCGGCGAGAGTAAGTTCGGGCGAGAGGAGGAGAACGTCTTTCGCGTACTCGATACGTTTTTTACACACGTACTCATGCGGGGTTTCGCCGAGTGCCGCGCAGAAAAGCCTGTGCAGATAGATAGGCGAGAGGTTAGCCGCCTTTGCCATATCGTCAAGAGTAATATGATGAGTAAAGTTTTTATCGGCAAAATCGAGAGCCGCCATAACGCCGTCAAGATTTTTTACGCTGCCGCCTGCACTGCTCTGACGTTTTGAATCGCTGCACAGCCTGTAAACAAGCTCGCATATTTTCGACGCGGCAAGAAAAGCCGAATCCTCCGTTCCCGATTCACGCGAGCGTCTTACCGACATAAACAGCTCCGCATATTCCTTTATATAAACACCGACATTCAGCACATCAGGCAGTTCCTTTAAGCGGGAACATATCTCGCCGTCGTCGGGGATCAGCCAAAGATAGTGATTTTTCATATGTAAAAGACTGCTTCTCATCTGTCCCGGCTTTGCCACAATGACATTTCCGGCATAAATCGGATATTCCCTACCGTCTATAAAGGAGCTTTTGCCGTCCTCCGGATAAAATTCAAGTTCAAAATAGCGTACCTTTCTCGTGACAGAACGTACCTGTCCGTGGAGCGCCGCTCTGCTGTCGAATATTCCGCAGCCGGCTATATCGGGTATGTTTATCATACTGCCCTGCCCTCTTTTCCTGTGTCAGATTAAAAAAACAGGGGACTTATGCACATAAACCAAGTCCCCGTAAATTTGCTTATTTTCAGTTTAAATCAATATGCCTTGCCCCAGTAAACAAGCTTCTTGGCAGGTCTGCCGCAGCAAACGCACTTGTCCGAAAGCTGTTCCTGATCGAAAGGTATGCAGCGTGAGCCTACGCCGGTCTGAGCCTTTACGCTGTCCTCACATTCCTCGCTGCCGCACCACATTGCCTTTACGAATCCGTCGCCGTTCTTTTCAAGCGCTTGTTTGATTTCGTCTATCGTCGTGCAGGAATATGTGTGCTTTTCTCTGTTTTCGAGAGCCTTTGCATACAGTCCGTCGCGCACTTCGCCGAGTTTTTCAGCAACCGCAGCCTCGAGATTGTCAAGATCCGCCTCTGATTTCTCAAGATTGTGTCTTGTGCAGATAACGCACTTGTTTGCCTCGATATCTCTCGGACCTATCTCTATTCTTACCGGAACGCCCTTCATTTCATATTCGGCAAACTTCCAGCCGGGGCTGTTTTCGCTGTCGTCAAGCTTAACTCTGAAGTCCTTTTCAAGTCTCTTTTTAAGCTCGTTCGCCTTTTCGAGAACTCCCTCTTTATGCTGTGCAACAGGAACTATTACTACCTGTATCGGTGCTACTGCCGGAGGAAGAACAAGTCCGTTGTCGTCGCCGTGAGTCATGATGATCGCGCCGATAAGTCGTGTTGTCGTACCCCATGAGGTCTGGTGCGGATGCACGTCAACATTGTCCTTGCTCTTGTAGGTAATGTCGAACGCCTTTGCAAATCCATCGCCGAAATAGTGGCTCGTACCTGCCTGGAGAGCCTTTCCGTCATGCATGAGAGCCTCGATCGCGTATGTATCCTCGGCTCCGGCAAACTTATCGGACGGCGTTTTCGGTCCCTTAATTACGGGCATTGCAAGGTCGTTTTCGCATACGCTTGCATAGACATTGAGCATACGCAGAGTTTCCTCGCGCGCCTCTTGTGCGGTTGCGTGCATTGTATGTCCCTCCTGCCAGAGAAACTCTCTTGTACGCAGAAAAGGTCTTGTGGTCTTTTCCCATCTTACAACGCTGCACCACTGATTGTAAAGCACGGGCAGATCTCTGTAAGAATTGATTATCTTTTTGAAATGCTCGCAGAAAAGTGTTTCGGACGTGGGACGCACGCAAAGTCTTTCGGGAAGAGGCTCATTTCCGCCGTGAGTTACCCATGCAACTTCGGGCGCAAAGCCCTCTACGTGTTCCTTTTCCTTGTTCAAGAGGCTTTCGGGAATGAACATCGGCATATATACGTTTTCGTGCCCGGTCTCCTTGAACTTTTTATCCATTATTTTCTGGATATTCTCCCAGATCGCGTATCCGTAAGGTCTGATTATCATGCAGCCCTTTACGCTGGAATAGTCGGTAAGATCGGCATTCTTTACTATGTCGGTATACCACTGAGCAAAATCCACGTCTCTCGGCGTTATCTGCTCAAGCTGTCTCTTGTCGTTTGCCATTTTTGTTTATTTCCTTTCAAATTTCAATTTTCTTCTTTGATTACTCTCCTATGAGCTTTGCCATATCCGCCTTATATGCGTCTACCTTTTCGGCTGCCGCCTCTTTTGTCTTATCCGAAACGAGGTAATAAAGCTTTACCTTGGGTTCCGTACCCGACGGACGCACGACGACATTATCTCCGCCGGCAAGGAAGAACGAAAGCACATTTGATTCGGGAAGTCCCGTCGGTCTTGACGCGCCGTCATGAGAGGTAAACGTGCCTTTAAGATAATCGCCGAACATTACGACCTTTTTGCCTGCAATATATTCCGGCGGATTTTCGCGAAGTCCGTTCATAAGCTTGCTCATCTTGCCGGCACCCTCTGTTCCGGGGAACGAGAAGTTATCCACGCCCTCGATATAGTAGCCGTATTTTTCAAATATGCCGCACAGAACGTCGTAAAGCGTCTTGCCCTGCTTTGCGTAGTAAGCCGCCATTTCGGTAATAAGCAGCGACGCGCAGACCGCGTCCTTATCGCGCGCATAGGTTCCGGGAAGATAGCCGTAGCTTTCCTCAAAGCCGAAGATATAGGTAAATTCATGTGTCTTTTCAAACTCTGTCATCTTTTCGCCGATAAACTTAAAGCCCGTAAGAACGTTTATGACCTCAACGCCGTTGGCATGGCAGACAGCGTCTGCAAGTCTTGTGCTTACTATCGACTTTATTACGCATGCGTTCTCGGGGAGCTTACCCGAAAGACGTCTTGCCTCGATTATATAGTTTATAAGCATTACGCCTATCTGATTTCCGGTAAGCGGCATAAATTCTCCGTCGGACGTGCGGATTATAACTCCCGCTCTGTCGGCGTCGGGGTCTGAGCCTATGATAAGGTCGCAGTTCTGTTCCTTTGCAATGTCGATTGCAAGATAAAATCCCTCTTTATTTTCGGGGTTCGGGCTTTTTACCGTCGGGAAATTACCGTCGGGTATCATCTGTTCCTTAACGCAGAAAAGCTGCTTTATTCCCGCGCGCTTTAACACTTCGGGTATAAGCTTTGCGCCGGTGCCGTGGAAAGGTGTGTAAACAACCTTAAATGTATCAGCCACAAGCGGCACTGCGTCGGGACGTATTCTCTGTTCAAGCACGGTTTCCATATAAGCTTCATCAAGCTTTTCGCCGATTATCTCAATATCTCCGTTCTTTACGCCCTCGTCAAAGTTCTTTCTCTTTGCTCCCGAAAGCACGTCTACGCTTTCTATTGCCTCAAGCACGACAGCCGCCTGTTCAGGGCCTATCTGTGCGCCGTCCGACCAATATGCCTTATATCCGTTATATTCTTTAGGGTTATGCGACGCGGTTATATTGATACCGGAGATCGCGCCGATCTTACGGAGAGTATACGAGAGTTCGGGAGTCGGACGCGGTGCGTCGAAAAGGAAGACCTTTATTCCGTTTGCGTACAGAACCTCGGCGCAGACTTTTGCGAAAACGTCCGACTTTATTCTTGTATCGGTAGCTATTACAACGCCCTTGCTCTGAGCTTTTTCTTTAATTATAAGTTCGGAAAGTCCCTGTGTTGCCTGCGCAACGGTATATATATTCATTCCGTTGATACCGGCTCTTATAATTCCGCGAAGTCCTGCCGTACCGAAAGCAAGCGGCACGCTGAAACGCTCTTTTATTTCTTTATCGTTACCCTTGATTTCTTCAAGTTCCGCTTTAAGTTCGGAATCGAGTTCCGGGTAATTCAGCCATCTTTCATATTCCTTTACATAATCCATATATACTTACCTCTTTTCCATGGCGAATGTATGTCGGTTTACTTATTTTTATGCTTATACGTATTTTTTACGCCTGTTTTTCTTCAAGCTGGCGGATTGCTTTTGCAAGCTGATCGGGACATGAAGTTCCTTTCATTCCGCACTGTATTCCCGAAAGGCGTTTTACAGCTTCATTTGCGTCCATTCCGACGACAAGACTTGAAATTCCCTTTGTATTTCCGTTACAGCCGCCGTCAAATTTTACGCTCTTTATTTTTCCGTCCTCTATTTCAAGGTCTATTGCGCGCGAACAGGTTCCTTTTGTAGTATAATGAAGTTTCGGCACGGTAAAATTCCTCTTTTCCTCTTTTTTCTTTATCTACATTTTTTGGTTGCTTTGCGTTTGGCTGAGTGTTGCTTATTTTGGGCTAAAAAGGATTATCCACTTCTATGTGCAACTCTATTCTCCAACTTTTCGGAATCGAAAAGCGGAGTACATAACTGCACTCAGTTAAGAATTTAACTTGCGCACAAGCAAATGCCACAAAATCCTCAATATAAATACCTATACAAAGGTATTATACCACATAAAACCCGGAATTGGTAGACATATTTTGAATTTTTAGCATTTTTGCGCGTTTTTTACATGGAAAATCCTCTTTGTCCGTCCGCAAAGCATTGTTTTCAAAAAAACGTATAGCTATTCAAAAAATAATGGTATAATTTATAATTGAATCATAATATACGGCGATAAACGCCGCGAAAGGAACATCTGATGCTTTCGGACATAACATTGGGACAGTATTTTCCCGGAAATTCGGTAATTCACAAGCTTGATCCGCGGTTTAAGCTTGTCTGCATAATTTTATACATTGTCGGAATTTTCAGCGCGTCAAGCTTTGAGGCGCTCGCTCTCGTCATACTCGCAACGGCGGCGGTGGTTCTGCTGTCGGGACTCGGCATAAGCACAATCGCAAGAAGTTTAAAGCCCATTGTCTTTATTCTTGCCTTTACGATGATCGCAAACATTCTCTGGACGGGCGGCGAAACTCCGCTTATCAAATTTTGGGTAATAACGATCTACCCCGAAGGAATTATTTTCGCGGTCTTTACGGCGGTCAGAATAATCTGCCTTGTTATAGGCACGTTCGTGCTGCTGACATATACGACGTCTCCCGTAGCTCTGACGGACGCTATCGAACGGCTGCTTTCGCCGCTTAAAAAGATCGGCGTTCCCGTACATGAGTTTTCCATGATGATGACGATAGCTCTGCGCTTTATTCCTACGCTTATCGAAGAAACGCAGAAGATAATAAACGCGCAGAAAGCGCGAGGCGCGGACTTTGAATCGGGCAACCTGTTTCAGCGCGCAAAGGCTCTCGTGCCGATACTCATTCCGCTTTTTGTATCGGCGTTCAGACGCGCGGACGAACTTGCAAGCGCAATGGAATGCCGTCTTTATCACGGCGGAGAAGGCAGAACCAGAATGAAGATAATGAAAGCCTCGGCGCGCGACTTTGTTTCGCTTGCGGTATTCGGGGCGTTCGCGGTGCTGCTCATATGCTCGCGCATGGTGTTCGGTTCGGTGATATAACATGGAGATAAAGACGGATATACCGAACATAGCCTTTGAAATAATGTACGACGGTTCGCGTTTTCACGGCTGGCAGGTGCAAAAAAACGCACGCAGCGTTCAGTCGGCTTTTCAGGACGCGCTCAAAACAATTCTGGGATTCCGTCCCGACGTATGCGGCTGTTCGCGTACCGACGCCGGAGTTCATGCAAACAGCTATGTCTGCCACATAAGCTCGCAAGACGTAAACATCTCTCCTGAAAGGCTTCCTCAGGCGCTTAATTCTCACCTGAAGAACAGCGGTATTGCCGTAAAGAACGCGGCGTGCGTTCCGTGTGATTTTCACGCAAGATATTCGTGTACCGGCAAGGAATATATATATAAGATTTGGAATAAACGCTATTCCAACCCGTTTCTGTCCGACAGGGCGCTCTTTTATCCGATAAAGACGGACTTTGAAAAGTATGCGTTTCTGTGCGAAGAATTCTGCGGAACGCACGATTTCCGCGCATTTATGTCAAAAGGCTCTAAAAACGAAGAAAACACGGTACGAACCGTAAAATATTTCAACATCTCGCAGTCCGACGACGGCTGCACGGTGCTTCGCGTCTGTGCCGACGGATTTCTCTACAACATGGTGCGCATCATGGCGGGAACCTTTCTCGAACTGTGCACAAAGGACGCAAAACCCGGAGATCTTTCGGAAATAATAAACTCCGCAGACAGAAAAAACGCCGGCGATACGGCACCGGCACACGCTCTTTATTTAAACCGTATATTTTACCCCGACAACATCTTCGACGAAAGGACGTAAGCGTATGCCGCAGTACATGGCGCTCTACCGCAAGTGGAGACCGTCGGTTTTCGCCGACGTTATAGGACAGGATCACATAACAAAGGTTTTAAGAAGCGAAATAATGCAGAAAAGCGTTTCCCACGCATATTTATTCTGCGGTTCGCGCGGCACAGGAAAGACCACCTGCGCCAAAATTCTCGCAAAAGCCGTAAGCTGCGAAAATCCCGTTGACGGAGATCCCTGCGGAGTCTGCGAAAAGTGCAAAGCCTTTGAAAACAGCCTTGACATTGTGGAAATGGACGCTGCCAGCAACAACAGCGTAAACGACATAAGAGAGCTGCGCGACAGGATAAGCTTTATGCCTATCGAACTTTCGAGAAAGGTATATATCATAGACGAGGTTCATATGCTGTCTGTGTCGGCGTTCAACGCGCTGTTAAAAACTCTCGAAGAACCTCCGGCTCACGTCATGTTTATACTGGCGACGACGGAGCTTAATAAGATCCCTGCGACCATTCTTTCGCGCTGCAAGCGTTTTGACTTTCACAGAATAAGTCCCGAGGACATGATGCCGCGGCTGCGCACGATCTCGGACAGCGAAAACATAGGCATTGACGACGCGGCGCTCGGACTTATAGCCCGTCTTGCAACGGGCGCCATGAGAGACGCTCTGAGCATGCTTGAATTATTCGTCGGGCAGCAGAACATCGACCGCGAAAAGGCGGCTTCAATGCTCGGAGTTATAGGAAACGCAACGGTTCTGTCGCTTTTGCAGAGCATTGCGGACAAGGATGCGGCGTCAGCTCTCGAAACCGTCGAACAGGCTTACAAGACCAGCAAGGACATGAGCGTTCTTTGCACCGAACTCGGAGGTATGTTCAGAAATCTGCTTGTTATGAAATATGCAAGCTCTCACGTATCCTCGCTTATCGACGAGGGCGCGGACGTTATAGAGGCACTCAGGAACTGCGAGGACAAATTTTCCTCCGAAAGGCTGCTTTACTGCACGGAGGTCGTCGAGGACACACAAAACAAGCTTTCGCGAAACGCCCTGTCGAGAAGAACTCTCATTGAACTTATGATAATGCGTCTCTGCGATTCAAAGCTCTCGGTTTCCCCGTCGGCTCTGCTTGAAAGGGTAAGCGCACTCGAAAGCGGTGCGGTGAGAATATCCGGCGCCGCCGTGTCAAAACCCGTATCAAGACAAAGTTCAGCCGACGCCGTTTCATCAAAACAGCAGAACACCGAAAGCGCGCACGGTGCTGACGCACAGCCCGACGCCGTATTTTCCGACGGCTCGCCCATACCCGAACCCCCGTCGCAGGATTTCGGCGAAGATCCGGCGCTTTACGGCGCAGGCAATGTTACGGAAAAAGAAAATGTCACAAACGGTGAAAAAAATCAGAGTTCCGTTTCTTCCGACGCTCCCGGAAAGCCCATGACAGCCTATGCCGAGGTGCTTGAGGACATCAAAGCCAAGGATATGATGCTGTATTCGCTCATCTCGTCCGGGCGCGCATATATAAAGGACGACACAATGACGCTGAATGTGTCAAAAATTGCAAAATTTATGGTGAATTCCGATCCCAAGTACAAAACGCTCATAGAGGAGCTTTCTTCTGCAAAGCTGGGATACGCCGTAAACCTCGTACTCGGCGAGCTGACAAAGGCAGAGGAACAGCCTGCCGACGATCTCGGCGGATTCTGACTTATCATGCGCCGTTTTGTGCAAAATTCATCTTGTTTAACACACCACCGCTATTGACATATACTTTAAAGAGTTGTATAATAGCAGTATTAATAATTTCAGTCAAAGACTGTGGAGGTATTATATTATGAGCAGAATTTATAATTTTTCGGCAGGCCCGTCAATGCTTCCGCTTGAAGTTCTCGAACAGGCAGCGGCAGAGATGACAGATTACAACGGCAGCGGAATGTCCGTTATGGAGATGAGCCACCGATCTCCGGTCTATGACGCGATTATAAAGCAGACCGAAGCGGATTTCAGAAAACTCATGAACATTCCCGACAACTACAAGGTTCTTTTCCTTCAGGGCGGCGCGTCAACTCAGTTCGCGGCTGTTCCCCTCAATCTCATGAAAACCGGAAAAGCCGACTACGTTGTTTCGGGTCAGTTCTCAAAGAAAGCATTTAAAGAGGCTCAGAAGTACGGCGACGCAAAGTGCATTGCTTCGTCCGAGGACAGAACCTTTGCCTACATACCCGACGTAACTCCCGACATGGTACGTCCCGACGCAGACTACGTTCACGTCTGCTACAACAACACGATTTTCGGCACAAAGTATCCCGAAGTTCCGAACGTAGGCGACAAGGTGCTTGTTGCGGATATGTCGTCCTGCATCACAAGCGAGCCTGTTGACGTTACAAAGTTCGGCGTAATATACGCAGGCGCGCAGAAAAACATGGCTCCCGCAGGTCTTACGGTAGTTATCATACGCGAAGATCTTCTGGGCAACGCACGTCCCGAAACTCCCACCATGCTCGACTACAAGACCATGGCTGACAACGACTCCATGTACAACACTCCTCCCTGCTACACAATCTACATTGCAGGACTTGTATACAAGTGGGCGCTCAAAAACGGCGGACTCACCGCAATGAAAGAAAGAAACGAGAAGAAAGCAAAGCTGCTTTACGATTATCTCGATTCTTCAAAGCTTTTCAAACCGACAGCCGACAAGAAGTACCGTTCCATGATGAACGTATGCTTTGTTACGGGCGACGCGGATCTTGACAAGAAGTTCTGTTCGGAAGCCGCAGCCGCAGGTCTTTCCAACCTCAAAGGACACAGAAGCGTAGGCGGCATGAGAGCCTCCATTTACAACGCTATGCCTTACGAAGGCGTTGAGGCGCTTGTTGCGTTTATGAAGAAGTTTGAAGCGGAAAACGCATAACTACTGATTTAAGGAGCATTTTTAAAATGTACAATATACAGCTTTTAAACAAGATTGCCAAATGCGGCACTCAGATATTTGACGAAAACTACACGGTATCGGACGCAGTTACCGCACCCGAAGGAATAATGGTGCGTTCGGCTGCCATGCACGACATGGAATTCGGCAAGGAACTGCTTGCCATTGCAAGAGCAGGCGCAGGCGTAAACAACATTCCGCTTGACAAGTGCTCCGAACAGGGCATTGTCGTATTCAACACACCCGGAGCAAACGCAAACGCAGTAAAAGAGCTTGCGGTATGCGCGCTGCTTCTGGCATCGAGAAAGATCGTAGACGGTATAAACTGGGCGTCTACTCTCACAGAGGACGTTGCAAAGGCTGTCGAAAAAGGCAAGAGCGCGTTTGTAGGCCCCGAAATTGCAGGCAAGACGCTCGGTATAATCGGACTCGGCGCAATAGGCGCACAGCTTGCAAACACCGCGGTTCATCTCGGCATGAACGTATACGGATACGATCCGTTTATCACGGTTGACGCCGCATGGAGACTTTCAAAGTCCGTAAAGCACGCAAAAGCGCTTGACGACATCTTTGCAAACTGCGACTACATCTCGGTTCACGTTCCGTCAACTCCCGACACAAAGGGCATGATAAACGAAAAGTCCATTTCCGCGATGAAAGACGGCGTAAGAATACTCAATCTTGCAAGAGCCGACCTTGTTGTTGCGGCTGACGTCAAAAAAGCGCTCGAATCGGGCAAGGTTGCAAGCTATGTAACGGATTTCCCGACAGAAGAGGTTATCGGCGTTCCCGGAATTATTGCAATTCCGCATCTCGGCGCGTCAACTCCCGAATCCGAGGACAACTGTGCTGTCATGGCCGCCGAAGAGCTTAAAACTTATATTGAAACAGGAAACATCAAGAACAGCGTAAACTTCCCCGAGGCATTTATCCCCTATTCGGGTCTCAAGAGAATAGCGGTATTCCACAAAAATGTTCCGTCTATGCTCGCGCAGATATCCTCCGCGCTTTCCGACAGCAACATCAACATTGCAAACATGGTCAACGGTTCAAAGAAAGACAACGCGTACACTCTTATTGAGATCAACGGCGACGTTTCGGGCGACGTTATGGAAAAGCTCACAAACATTCAGAACGTTGTAAGAGTAAGAGTTATCGGCTGAGTTAATTTAATATAATCAACACATTTTGCGGTACGTAAAACAAGCGTGCCGCATTTTTTGTGCCCGAAAAAGCCTTATCGGCATATTATGGCAATAAGAAAACAAATTATATATGAAAGGAAGTGCGCTTAATGAGCGTATTCTGTGCCGTTATTGACATTTTTCTCTGTTTCTTTGCCGTACTCGGTTTATATTTTTCGGTTACAAAGCTTACCGACAGAATTGCCGTGAAAAACGCTCCGTCAAAGTGCATTATTGTTATAGAGGGCTGTCCGGAGGACTCTGTTGAATATCTGATACGCTTTTTTGAAAGCCGTCTGCTTTACGGTGATTTTGAGCCGTTTTTTGACGGGATAACAATTTCTCCGTCCGTTCATGCCGACGACGCGCTTATATCGAGGCTTGCGGAGGAATACGGCAACATATATTAGGGCGCCTTTGGGTGAGAGTTGGTTGATTTGGGCGGAAAAAGACAATTCACTGCCATGTGCAACCCTATACACCCACTTTTCGGAATCGAAAAGTGGAAAAGTTCCGCACTTCTCGATGGGGTTGGTTTCTAAGTAAATTTTTGGTTGACACGATTCAACTCTTATGCCATGTCACGCTGCGGTCTGCGTAAACTGTGTTTTAGGCTAAAAAGTGCAATTCTTATGCGTTATTACGCAGTCAACAGGTCTTACTTTTGCGCCAGGCTTGCCCATCGGCAAGAAACTTGGTTCAAATGTTACTTTTAGCAAAACTCTGTGCAAAGTTATAGAACAATGCACAGAGTATATTTTTGTATTAATTTAAAGCGGAACTGCACTTTTTCCGCAAATCTACCCCACAAAAAGCCTTATATCTTCGACACCCTCTCTAACGGAATCAAAGACTCAAACTCGGGAAGTTCCGTTATGTAGACCTGTTCGTATCCGTCTCGGTCTGATGTAAATAATACGTGCTTTCCGTCGGGGAAAACTCTCGGGTGTACGTGGCATGACTGCGTTTTCCATGAGCTGTCATGACGGCAGAGAGCGCGCGGCGCGGAATAGTTCTGCCCGTCGTACTTCCATACACGTAAATATCTGCCGGCTCTGTCGCCGTCTCCGACAATGATCTTTTCGTCAAGCGAGAACGTGTGTCCGGTGTTGTAGTTGAACGGCGTGTAAATAAGTCCCGTGTCGTCGTAATTTATGTGACCTATTATGCGTTTATCACCGTACCCACCGTGAAAACCTATTCTCTTGCCGTCGGCGTACCAGTATTCGTGACCTATCGCATAGGTAGATGTGCTGCCGTCGGGATTCTGACATGGAATGTTGCCGCATATCTTCCATACCTTGCCTGTCGTTACGTCCATTCCCCAGATTCTGTTGTCCACAAGGCGCCAGCCGCCTTCGTGACAGTACGTTATCTTGGTTTCGTCGGTGGGACTTACGTTTACATGAGCTATCCAGTAGTCCTCTTCGCGGATAACCTCGCTTCCCGAACCGTCGTTCTTTATTCTTATTATGCGGCTTAACGGTCTCGGCGCACGTAAAAATCTTTCCGACTGCGGAGGCATATCCGCAATCCTGTAAATCGAGGTGTATACATATTCTCCGCCGCTTTTGCAGCTTATTACATGGCGCGCAAAGCCTTCGGGGATCTCGTATATCTTCTTTTCTTCAAGCGTGTGCAGGTCAACTCTCATGAGATCCCTGCCCTTTGTAAAGTAAACATATCCGCCTGTTCCGTCAACTATGCCCTCGTAAAGAGAGTAATGTCCGGGAAATTTTAATTCCGGAAGATCCGTCACCTGCGTAAACTCGTAGGTGTTGAGGTCTATGCTGTAATAGTTCTGACGTTCCCCTCTGTCGGAAAGTATGACTAACTTTGAATTGTTGTCGTACAGGCTGTTGTTGGTAAAGTAGATGTGGGAGGAGTTGTATTTTCCGTTTGTTAAACGCTTTACCTTTACGCCGGTTTCAGCGTCGGTGTATTCGGTCATCTGACTTTCAAATTTCTGTCCAAGGCTCATATGTTTAACCTCCGTTCTTTAATGATTTATTCGGCAAAGTCCGAAAGACTGCCGTTTCCTGTTCTGTAAATATCCGTTACGGCACCGAAAAGTCCTTCAACATACGTCATTTTGTCCTCGGTCTTTACAAGGCTCTTTTTAACATTCTTTATTTCGGTACTTCTCTGAAGTTCGTTTATAAATCTCGTGTGAACCGCCGCCGTCTCTATTCCGCAGCGTTCGTAGCCGTTTTCAAGTCCGCGCACCGCGTCAAGCGCTATGTAGAACTTTCTTCTCTCGTTTTCATACGGATCTCCGTAGTGCTTTACGCTGCCGTCGGAAAAATATGCGACTATATCGCGCTGTACATATTCAAGAGAACCCGACGCGTCGTCAAGAGGTTTTTCGGCATTGCAGAAAAGCACGCGTCCCTTTTCAAACGCATAGTCAAAACAGGGATTGAGCGTTTCCTTTGTGGTGTGCGTTGCGGTAAAACGCGCCTCAAATCCTCCGTCAAATTTGCAGATAATGTCCGCAGTGTCAAAGTTTTCTATATTGTTTGCACGCAACAGCGTCGCCGTGAAATCTTTGGGAGCAAGCGCCTCATTTACCTTTGAACCCAGAACATAAAACATATTGTGCAGATAGTGCGCCGCAGCATTGTTGGCTATGCTGTCGTATACAAGCTCGCCCGACGGCAGACTTATCTTTCCTGCCCAGCCCGTTCCTCTCGAAAAATAGTCGGCGTTTCTCGGCCATACCACAAGCGTTTTGAGCGAGAGCGGCTTTCCGAAAACGCCTGCCGAAATATCGGCTTTGAGATCTTCTATCGCCTTGCTGAACGACCACTGATAGCCTATGTATACAAATTTACCCGACTTGTCGCGTGCGGCAATAAGCTTTTCAATGTCTTTTTTATCGGCGCAGAGCGGTTTTTCGCAAAGGACGTTGGAGCCGTGTTCAAGCGCCGTGATTATATGCTTTGTGTGAAACTGAATGGGAGTTGAAATTACGGTCAGATCGACGCTGCCGGTCTTGAAGAACTCTTCCATATCGGAATATACCTTTGCGCCGAGAGCTTTTATTTCCTCAAGCCTGTCATTTCCGTTCGGAAACGGATCGGCAACCGCGCACAGCTCTATATCGAGCTTGTTGTAATTGTTGAGTATCTCGTTTGTTATAAGCTTTCCGTATCCGCCTATTCCGGCAAGAAGCACCTTTACCTTTTTCATTTTTATGAAGATCCTTTCCTGTTTTTCCTGTATTTCACACTCCGTTTTAGATTATACAAAAAAAAGCAGCCGTTTTCAATAAGAAATCGGCTACAATAATATCAATATCGTACATTAAATCTATGCGTGGAGCTTTACCCCGGCGCTTATGAGTCTTTTCTGAAGTTCTTTTATATCAACATTCTCAAAGCTATCCCCGATAATTGCCGCGGCAGTGCCGGCAGCCTCGCCCGAAACCGCGCAGACGGGTATAACGCGCGTGATGTCCCACATATTGTCGTCACTCGAAACACATCGTCCCGCGCAGATAAGATTCTTTACCTCTTTTCCGTACAGCGACGAGAACGGCATTTCGTACACGGGTCCTCTCTTTCTCCAGTCGGAGAACATACCCACGCTGTCGTCAAAAGTCTTTCCTATCTCCTTATCGCACATTGTATAAACGCCGCATATGCGCCTTGTCATTCTAATCTGCGGAATTGTCGGCAGCGTTACGGGCATTGTCGAAGAATCTGTCTGCTTTCTCTTTAAAATATCGCGCAGTATAAAGGAATGCGCCGTAATCGTCATCTCGCTGTTTTCCATGCCGTCAAGTCCGGTATAGCGCCTGTCTACAAGCGCCGTCGTGCTCTTACCCGATTCAATGTCCTCCGCCGAGTCCGAACAGCCTATTACGTTAAGCCTTACCTTTTCGGAATCGGAATATGTATAGTTCCACGCCGCAAGGCTGTTGCCCATCTTGAAAATCTCGGTCTTTTCGCCCGATATTTCGGTAATATCAGCGTCGCCCGTGCAGTCGATAACGCACTTTTCAACCTCAACCGCACTTCTGCCCGACTTGTTTTCTATAAGCACATGGGTAATTCTGTCCCTGTCTTTTGCAACCGCGCAGACCGACGTTCCGTACAGAATTTTTACGCCTGCGTCAGTCAGCAGCTTTTCGGCAAGCAGCGCGAACATTCCCGGATTGTAGCGCACCTGAAAGCGCTGTTTTTTTCTCTTTTCAAAATCAGGCGTTTCTCCGAGCCAAGCGTCGGGGAAGTCTGCCTCGGCGCCGTATTTTATCGAGAGTTTCAATAATTCCTCAGCTATTCCGAACGATACCTGAGTTCCGTTTCCGTCGCAAAGAGGAAGATAATACGTAACTATTCCGGCAGTACCCAGACCTCCGAGGATAAATTCTTTTTCGCAGAGCAGTACGTCAGCACCGCCTCGCGCTGCGGCAAGAGCCGCGGAAATTCCCGCAAATCCTCCGCCCGCAACAAAACAGCCGCATTTATATCTCACCGGGGACGAAAGATTTTCTTTTATGTTTTCCATAGTTACTCTCCCGTTTTCAAAAATATCTGCGTATATTTTACCACCGATCGCCTTTTATGTCAAGTAAAAACGGTCAACAGGTTAAAATTTGTTGAGAGTATCATTAAATGCAGAAGAAACCGTTACGGTTTTTCCTGCATTAT
>ERZ835980.1261-NODE-1261-length-29034-cov-4.946547_pt1 | contig 29034 bp, 22 predicted proteins | sample MGYA00519943_ERZ835980 | MGnify/ENA primary metagenome ERZ835980 (study PRJEB31850, sample SAMEA3708791) | human gut metagenome | biome: human gut; feature: human-associated habitat; material: faeces | place: China | collected 2014 ... | reverse complement strand
CCGATACAAATCCTTTCCGCTATTGCGGGGAGTATCAGGATTTGTGCAGTGGACTCATTTACCTGCGAAATAGATATTATGATCCAAGTATTGGGTGGTTTATTTCTGAGGATCCTGCAAGGGATGGATTGAATTGGTATGTGTATTGTGGAAACAATCCAGTGATTTATATTGACCCAAACGGATTAAGCGGTATTAAAATAGATGGAACATATTATATAACACATCCATTAGATAAAGAGTTATTGAAACTAAAACAAGAATACGGTTCTGCAACACAAAAAAGGCAGGCACAAATTGCTGTTGAGGCGCAGAACATCAGAAATAGTGGAACAGAGGGTGTGGATTGGAGTGTTCGTGCTGATAGAACATTGAATTACTATATGATTGATACTGATGTTACTAAAAAACTAAATGATGTTATCAAATCATCAGAATCTGAAAATTGGTGGAAACGTTTTGGGGAAGTAACTTCCGTAACAAATGCAGCACGATATGTAGATTTTGCTTTGATGGTAAGACCCGGGGGAAAGTACGACTTAAAATCAAAGTCAGAATGGCAAGGTAAAGAACATTTCATATACAATGGGGAAATTATTTGGTATGACGAACCAGGTAATATTTTGTATGGACATTTGGGAAAAGTGATGGGATTTGAGGATGTTATACTTAAATCTGCAGGTGGAGCTGTTCAAATCGCAACCGGAACTTCTAGTTGGAGTTATGTTTCATCGTATTTTGACGATCCTCGAGATCAAAAAGCAATTCAAAAAGGTATTGATATTTTTAAAAACACACATAGTTGGATATGGTGGTGATAGAATGAAAAAAATAATTTTTTCCATTGGAATCATGGTTGCTTTGCTAATCTGTGGTATGTTTATAAAATGGGCTTTTATTGAGTTGTTTTATGCAAAACCTACAGTTATGCAAACTTATGTTTCACCAAATGGGAGATATACAGCTTATGTGTATGAAAGTAATGGTGGAGCAACTACCGGCTGGACTTATCATATATCAATATTACCGACTGAAAAAAAACTTAGCAAAGGAAATGGCAACATATATATAAGCGATATTCCTCCAGTAAGTTTAGAGTGGATAGATAATAGTACGCTGTATATTGATGACTATGTTAGTAAGAGGACGACAAAAAGAAAAGAAAAAATATATGGAATTGATGTAAGGTTTAAGTCTTTGAAAAAAAGATAACACACTAAAACAACAACCAATGATTTCACTCAGAGGGGCAGATATAAAAGTCTGTCTCTCTATTTTTTGAATTGTGATTTGGCAAATGACAGACGGATACGTTTTTGTGTGTGCCGTATTTAATTATAATTGAAAGCAGACGTCGGATATTCTTAATCCGAATCAAAGCTTTCTTTGTTATCCGCATATTTTCGTTTTTCCTGAATTGCTGATTTTGTCGAATATTGTCGCACACTGTCGAAAGATAAGCGCGTTTTTTGAACGTCAGTGCGCTGAACTGTGTTGACACGAACGGAAATATCGTATATAATACATATAAGGAATTTAACAGAAACTGTGGCGGTATCGGAAGCTGTACAGTGAAAGCTCGGAGTATGTGCATACCGGAATTGTGGTAAATGAAAACGTAAGCTTTTTCGATCTAAGCAGTTATATTAAAAAGTAGGGGATTTGCATGAAATACTTTATGAATTGTGTAATAATACTGATATTTTTGGCTATTTGTTCCTGCGCTTCGAAAGAAGGTTTAAAAGACAATTCGTTAAATTACGAACTTAAGGATAAGACTGAAAATGTTATTGATTCTTCACAAAACAAATCTGATGAAATTAATGATAAGTATGTCAACTCAGAGAATACTGAAAGCTCCGGCAGTTTGCAAAATTATGGAAATGAGGATGACGAATTCACTGAAGAACATATTGGTCCTGAAGCATGGAATAGAATTGTCATAGCGCTAAACTCCATTTGTTCGGAGATGGATCAAAAAAGATGGGACAACATTAATATAAATCACGGGTATTCGGACGAACTTCCTTTTCTTGGTATATATGTAACAGAAGAAGATGAAAAACTTGAACTATATACCATAAAAGGTGAGGTAAATACTTATATATATTTGATAATTATAGTTGGCTTCAGTGATGAGTTCCCTGACGGCAAGATAGTCAGCACTACTTATGTCGGCGAGGGCGGCAGAGAATGGCATTATGAGGAGTGCGGTTTTGAAAAAAATGAAATTATTGATGCATACGATCAGGAACTTTGGTTAACGATGTGGTCATATTGAAAGTGTTTTGCTTGTGATAAAATTATAAAGCCGTAATTATATGCGGCGCTTGGCGGCAATTTATTACTTACAGGTTTATTTAAGGGAATAGCCGGAGTTTTCCGTGGTGCTGATTCGGCAGATGATAAAGCTGATATAAGAATAGGCATAACTTGGTATAAATTGGTATAACGATCGGTAAAGGGGGAGTTGAAGTGAAGTTGGATAAAACAGTGCTGTTCCGTATTTTAAGTATTGCAGCGGTTGCTGTTATCACCCTAAGCGTTTTCTTTGTAATCCGCCTTAACAACAATGATAATATAACATACAGTAAAATTGTTTCATATGTAAGCGGCAATTATGAGAAGCTCGAAAACTTCCCATATAGTGAAATTGAGAAAATCAAATCTTCAAATGACAGCCCTGAAATAAAAAAACAAAAGGAAGAAGAAATAATAAAAAGATATCTTGGGGAAAACACCATAGTTACAAGCGTTTATGCTTACAATGAAAACATTTTGCAATTTTATTGCGGTGGTTCCGGCTTTTTAGACGTAGGAACTTATACAGGATTTTATTTTTCACGCTATGATATGCCTTATGCATTTGAATTTAACACTCTTGAGTTAGTCGAAATAAGTCCCGGCGTGTTTGAGGGGCAAGATGAAGACGGTGCTCAACAAATACATGGAGGTCATAAAATACGCACGGAAAAAATCCGGGATAAGTGGTATTACTATATACAGTATTGGTATTGATTTCACACCTGCCGTCTTTCAGATTTTATGCCATGCTGTATTTTATAAAGATAGACAAAACTATCGTTGCAGTAAGCACGGGAATTTTATCTCATTTTTTGGTTTGCACCGGCGATTTTTGTCGAATACTGTCAAAGTGTGCCGAAAAATAAACGCGTTTTTGAACGTCAGTGCGCTGAACCGTGTTGACACGAACGGAAATATAATATATAATTAATATAGCATTTTAAAGAACATTTGGGTGAGCATAAATGAATTATGATTTTTTTAAAAAGTGCATAAATACATTATCATGGACTTTGTTTTATCTTGAAATAGTGTTTATCTGGGGTTTTGACCTTTGCATATTTATAAACGGTGCAAATCCCGAACTGTATTTTAAAACTCAGTTTTTAATACTTGCAGTCCTTGTTATGTACTATTTTCTGAAAAACATTGAACGCTCTTTGGAAGAACCCGATGATGAAACAAATCTAAAAATTACACTGCTTTTTATGCTTCAGATTGCTGTTGCCGCAGCGGTCGTGGGATATGCGGTATTTGTACTGAATACAGTGCCGTTCAGAATTCAGTGAGAAAGTAACAGGTTATTATGAAAAAGCAGAAAAATCAAAACAAACAACTTGAAAAATCGGCAAACCGTATGAAGATTGCCTGCATGGCAACAGCGGCAGTTTTTGTAGTAATCGGAATAATCTTTGATAACTATATTTTTAGAAGAACAATGTATTTGCAGAATTTCCGCAGTTTTACGAGATATATTTCGATTAATGCGGTTGTTGTTCTCGGCTGCTTTTCTGATATAATTGTCAGAAGATTTAAAAAGAATAACGGTAAACCCGATATTATTTCCATTATACCGATTGTAATAACTGTACTGTTTGTTTTTGTTGCGGTTGCCTATATGAGGTTTGTTATAAATAATATCAATATGTACTTCCCGTATATTTATTCTTAATCGCAGCTTTTAAATTTCCACGTATTGATATACAGCGGTAATCCGGGAAGAAAAGCGAATTGCGGAAAAGAGAAGTACATATAATGTAAAAGATTTGCTTAAAGGCAAAGCTTACTCTTGGGTACAGAAACAGAACTCGATTTTTGCGAAAAAACCGAGAGCATCCTTTAATATTTCATTTGCTTGACGAAGCTCTGCGTTTTCACGTTCAAGCTCGCATATTTTTGCATTAGTTTAATTTTCTGTCAGAACCACAGTATGCTTTTTTGCATACTTACGAGCTTTTCTCCAATCCGCAAGCGTGTAGTATTGCAATCCTAATTGCAGTGCTGCCTTCTTGACTCCTATTTCATCGGACAGTTTTAACGCTTCCTTTTTAAATTCTTTGCTGTACTTTGACATTTTCTTTCCCTCTTTCTGATTTATTATATCAGATTTTTTGGTGTTTGTCGACTCTATTTATATTATACCACTCCAGTTTTGTAAGTGAACATTTCGGTGCAGATGTAGAATGGTTTGAAAACGAGTATAAAGTGGTTATTACAAAACCCGAAAAAAGTAAAATTTAAAGCGCTCCGTAAAGAGCGCAGATAAAGGATAAAGCTGTCCCGTGATTTGTTCGCAGGGCGGCTTTTTCTTTGGTTTATACACTATATATCAAAAATCAAAGCACGGCGTAAAAACCGTGCTTTTTCGTATGTGTTTTTTGAAAATGTCAGCTTTTATCTTTCGCTTATCGGCTTGTATTCCTTTAAGTTATAGGGAGTTTTGTAAGCAGGACGCATAATTCTTCCGCCCGTTAATATTTCCTCTATTCTGTGAGCGCACCAGCCGGCAACGCGTGCGGTTGCAAAGAGCGGAGTGTAAAGTTCGGGCGGAATACCGAGCATTCTGTAAATAAGTCCAGAATACATATCGACGTTTGCGCACATTGCCTTGTCGTTTCCGGTGACGTCCTTGAACACTTTAGGCGTTATTGCCTCTATCTTTCTCAGCAAGTCGAATTCCGACATATAACCTTTCTTTTCGGCAAGATTGAGTGCGTTTTTCTTGAGCACCAAAGCCCTCGGGTCGGACTGAGTATATATGGCGTGTCCCATACCGTATATAAGACCGCTGCCGTCGCCTGCCTCTTTGTTTAATATCTTCTTTAAGTAGTCGTATACTTCCTCATCGTCTTTCCAGTCTTTGACGTTCTCCTTTATCTCGGTGAACATTTCTTCAACCTTGATGTTGGCGCCGCCGTGTCTCGGACCTTTGAGCGAACCGATGGCAGCCGCAATGGAGGAATATATATCCGAGTTTGTGGAGGAAACGACGCGGCAGGTGAAAGTCGAGTTGTTACCGCCGCCGTGCTCTGCGTGCAGCACAAGACATATGTCAAGCAGCCTTGCCTCGTCCTCGTCAAAGGATACGTCCTGTCCGAGCAGTCTCATAAAGTTCTGCGCGGTGGACAGACCCTCTTTGGGACGGTGTAAGAGCAGACTGTCCTGGTCAAAGCAGTGGCGTTTCACAGAGTATGCGTGCGCAGCGATTATCGGCAGCCTTGCAATAAGCTGTATGCTCTGGCGGAGCTGATTGTCGATAGTCATATCTTCGGGATCGCTGTCATAAGAATAGAGTGAGAGGACGCTCGACTGCATTTTGTTCATTATGTTTGCGCTCGGTGCGCGCATAATTACGTCCTCGGTGAAGTTTGCGGGAAGAAAAGCATACGAATTGGTCAGCTTGTTGAAAGTGTCGAGCTGTTCTGACGTCGGAAGAAAACCGAAAAGCAGCAGAAAAGCACATTCTTCAAAGCCGTATCTGTTTTCATTTACATATCCGTCAACAAGTTTTTCAACGTCGTAGCCTCTGTAAAACAGCTTGCCTTCGTCGGAACGCTTTTCGCCTTCGTACAGGACATAACCGTGGACAAGGCCTAAATTCGTAACGCCGGCAACAACGCCTGAACCGTCGGAATTTCTCAAACCGCGCTTTACGTTGGAAGTCTCGAATGCCTTTTGCGGTATGGCATAGCTGTCCTTGCACATCTGCGATAAGGCAAGCAGACTTTCGGGATAGTTGTCGTATATCATGCTTTTTTCCTCCCGGAACTGAATAAATGTTGTTAATAATGGAAATATTCTAACATAAAAACCTTTAAATTGCAAGAGGTAAATGAAAATTATGCATATTTGTTTTCAAAACGGACGTATAAAAAAAATAATTCTGCGGCTTGCCGTATTTGCGCTGTGTACCGGTGTCGCGGTGTGTGCGGGAGAGTATAGGACGGAAAAGCCCTCCAAAAGTGTCTATAACGCCGAGAACAGCAAGTATTTATCGGTTTTCGGAACAGCGTCAAAGCACAATGATTCAAAATATGTTGCGCAAACCTCCGATAATATGCCGAAAATGAATAATGACGAAACGGATTATTCATTGCAGATTCAAGGCGGTGCACAGATCCCCGAAACAAGCGGCGAAACGAGTGCCGAAACGAGCACTGAAACGCCTAAGAGCGTGCAAGAGGATATAAAGGTCGGAAAAATCGATATGCCGTGTGCCGACGGCAAGATTAGCGTGTATCTGCATACTCAAAAGACTGCTGCAGAAATGGATCTTGAGGAATATGTAACGTGCTGCGTCGCCGCGGAAATGCCGTCGAGTTTTGAAACACAGGCGCTTATGGCTCAGGCTGTTGCGGCAAGAACATTTGCGGTCAGAAAAATGCTTTTGGGAGCTGCCGACGGTCACGACGGAGCCGCCGTCTGTACCGATTACAGACATTGCCAAAGTTATATTTCGCAAGAGGATTATCTGCAAAAGGGCGAGTATGCAAAAGAACGCCTTGAAAAGATACGCGGTGCGGTAAACGCGACACGGGGCGTAATTGCGCTATATGATTCTCAGCCGATAAACGCCGTATACCATGCGGCAAGCGGACATAGGACAAAGAGCAGCGCAGAAGTCTGGGGAGGAAACATACCGTATCTTGTTTCGGTTGCCGCGCCCGAGGAAAAGAGCGTTTGCGGCAAGACTTACAGCTTTGATTACGGCACTCTTGCGTCAAAGCTGTTTTCTGACAGCTTAAAGGCTGCGGAATGTTCTTCCTCGGGAAAGAGCGCATTTAAAATTGAAGATAATGAATACGGTTCTGCGGAAACTTTAAAGATTCTCGGCGAAAGTTTTGATAAAAAGACGCTGAAAAGAAAACTCGGACTGCGTTCCGATGATTTCGGCGTAACATTTGACGAAAACGGCGCAAATTTTGAAACTTACGGCTACGGACACGGCGTAGGTATGAGCCAGTACGGCGCAGATGAGCTTGCAAAACAGGGTAAAAGCTATCTTGAAATACTCAAATATTACTATACCGGAATAGAATTCGGCGTGCTGTATTGAAAATTTGTTCGGAGTTTGTTTTTTCGGTAACGGATTCGGAAATTTGATATTAATGTTGATTTTTTGCCGCGCATATGATAGAATCTGAATAATGAACGCCGACAGTACAAACGGGATATTTTGCTTTGAAAATGTAATTAGCGTAAAATGACGGTTTCGGCGTTGTAATAATGCCTGTTTCCGTCATTGTTTTTGTGAATTTGCAGAAAAATCAAAATCATTCTTCAGAATGGTGACAAAACCGAGAATGTATGGTATTATAAAATATAAAGCAACTTTTTAACGAACGGATTTTGCCGTTATATCTGTTGCCAAGACTTGCTGAAACAGGACGGGAGGTTTTAAGTATGAATATTACGATATGCGACGACCGTGAAAATGAACTTGAAAACATTAAGCGGATAGTATCGGAATATGCGAAGGCTCATGCGGAGCTGTCAATTAAAATCGACTGTTACCTGAATCCTCTCGATATGCTGGAAAGTATAAGCAAAAACGGCGTCCCGGACATTGCGCTTCTTGATGTCTGTATGCCGGGTATTCTCGGAACGGAAGTCGCAAAAGAGCTTAAAACCAAGAGCGAAGATAATACGGACATTATTTTTCTGACTACAAGCTCGGATTTTGCGGTTGAGGCCTTTGCGCTGCACGTCAATGACTATCTGACAAAACCCTTTACAAGGGAAAGACTTACTGATACGCTTGACAGAATAATAGAAAAAAGAAAGAGACGTCTGTTTGTATCCGTGACGAGCGGACGGGAAATACACCGTATCGACTTGTATCAGGTGCTGTATATGGAATCTAAAAACCATAACGTCGAAATATACTTAAAATCGGGAAAGAATATCAAAACGCATACCACTCTTGCAGATATGAAAAGTCTGTTTGACAATGTTAAAGGCTTTATATCCGTAGGAGCTTCGTATATCGTGAATTTAAGATGCGTGCAGAGTATTATCCAAACAGAGCTTATTATGGTAAACGGACAGAATATACCTATTCCGAGACGTCTCAGAAACGACGTTAAGGAGTGGTATTTTGATTTTTACCGCGAGGAGGCGGTGAGTAAATGATGCGTATGCTTGCGGCGTGGATCCTGCTCGGAGTTTCACATCTGATTTCTTTTTGGGTAATGACCGAACCGAAATATTCCGCACGCAAAACCGCGCTTATATATTCTGTATTTTGCGTCGCGTTTGTTAGCATTATCACTCTTTCTTACCTTACGCTGACGGACGGTATCGTATTTTATGCCACAGGGTTTACCGTTACAATTATCGCAGCGTTTTTTGTTTTTCTGCTGACATCCGCAGATCCCGTGTGTAAAAAGATATTTCTGTTTATCAGCTATGCAAATGTATTCAGTATGTTCGTGTGTATTTCGCTTATACTGTGCAGCATATTTTTAAAAGGAGCGTCTGAAACCGCAGTATACTATGCAAGAAATATCATAAGAACCTTCTTATTCATACCGGCTGCTTTAATATATATGCGCTTTTTGCGTCCTGCGGTAAGAGCCGTGTCGGGAAAGCGCCGTAAAACGTGGTACTCGATATCTGTCGTTTCGCTTTTGTTTCTGATTATATTCGCGTTATTTCTGGTATTGTTCAATGCCGAATACGGACATATCAACAAATACATTCCTCTTTTTGCCATTTTTGTTTTAATATACATATCAATTTTGTGGGTCATTTTCGGCACTGTAAAATCAATGATAGGTGAAAGCAACACCGAGTTGATTAGCAGGAACGTGGCTTACTTGCAGGGGCAGCTTAAAACCGCAAAGGAAAATGAGCTGACGGCAAAGACGGTGCGCCATGATTTCAGACATCATAATCAGAACATTGCGCAAATGTTGAAAAAAGGCGAGATTAAAGAGGCACTGAGTTATCTGGAACGGTATAACGACAGTCTTGATGCGGCAAAACCGAACGATTTTTGCCCGAATATAACGGTGAACGCTATTTTGAACAGCTTTTGCACAAAAGCCGGGAAACAGGGAATTTCCGTAAGCGTCGAAGCAGATACCGCAGAAAATACGCCGATATCCGATATGGATTTTGTTGCGATTTTGTCAAATCTGTTGGAAAATGCCGTAAACGGCTGTGCCGAATGCGGCTCTGACGGTGAAATAAAGGTAAATATCCGCACCGTTGCCGATAAAACGGTCATTGTTTGCTCAAACCCTTGCAGGAAAGATCTTTCCATAGAAAACAATATGATCAAAAACCGAGGTATCGGAATAGCAGGTATGCTTTCTGCAATACGCAAATATGACGGGGACATCAAGTACAGCCTTGACGACGGTACGCTGACTGCCTGTATTATATTGAATTCCTGATTTTCTGCATGACCAATTATGTTCCGAAATCTACCAATTACGAAAAAGCCATCCGAAAGGGTGGTTTTTATATTATACTTAAATTTCGGAACGAATATAAAAATTCCGCAGCTTTCTCAGGTAATAGGAAACGACAGAAACGGATATCCGATAAGCGGATATATTGAAAATACGGCAGACGGAAATTCAGACGGGAAACGCGTTTTTCCGCGATAAAAAATAAGACGCTGCCGTTTGTTATTCCGATACGTCAAAAGCCCAAAATAAGTTTGGATTTGTATGCAGATACAGCCTGACGCAGGCTTTCGGAGAATTGTGCGGGAAAATGAGGAACATAAATATGAAAATACCCTTTAATATACCGCCGGCAATCGGTACGGAACAATCATTTATCGGCGATGCAATAGCAAGACGCAAGCTGTGCGGAGATAACTTTTATACCAAAGCGTGCAGCAAGCTGATTGAAGAAAAATATCATGCCCCCAAGGCGCTTTTAACGCCGTCCTGTACTCATGCTCTTGAAATGGCGGCAATTCTTTGCGATATAAAGCCCGGCGACGAGGTTATAATGCCGTCGTTTACCTTTGTTTCAACCGCAAACGCCTTTGTTCTGCACGGAGCCAAAATTGTGTTCGTCGATATCCGTCCCGATACGCAGAATATTGATGAAAAACTGATTGAGGCGGCAATTACGGATAAAACACGCGCGATTGTTCCGGTTCACTACGCAGGAGTCGGCTGCGATATGGATTATATATCGGCTATTGCAAAAGAGTATTCATTAAAAGTGGTTGAAGACGCCGCACAGGGCGTGAACGCTTACTATAAAGGAAAGGCTCTCGGCACGATTGGAAATTTCGGAACATACAGCTTTCACGAAACAAAAAATTATACTATGGGCGAAGGCGGAGCTTTGCTTGTAAATTCAGAGAACGATATTTTAAGAGCCGAGATAATCAGAGAAAAGGGAACAAACTGTGCGGGATTTTCGCTCAGCATGACAGATAAATACACATGGGTCGACTGCGGTTCTTCGTATCTTCCGAGTGAACTGAGTGCAGCGTATCTGTATCCGCAGCTAAACGAGGCGCAGAAGATAAACGACGCGCGTCTTGAAAGGTACGATCAGTATTATTCGGGTCTGAAAGAACTTGAAAAAAGAGGACGCATAACGCTGCCCGCCGTTCCGGATACCTGTACGCACAACGCGCATATGTTTTACATAAAAACAAAGAGCTTTAAAGAACAGTGCGATTTTATCGGGTACATGAAAGCAAGAGATATATCGTGTATGTTTCATTACATTCCGCTGCATTCCTCGCCGTTCGGAAGAAAATGCTCACGTTTTTGCGGCAGTGATACATATACGATGCAAACCTCCGAAACGCTTGTAAGACTTCCTATGTATAAGGATCTGACAAAGCAAGAAGCCGATTATGTTCTGGAAAACATATATTCATTTTTTGAGGTAAAGTAATCATTGAGAAAACGGCTGATTATTCTTCGTATGTTTTTGCTTTTCCGAAAAAGAAAAAAGCGCGGCAAAAGATAATAAATGTAAATGACGGTTTCGGTACTATTGTAACGGCGGTTTCCGTCATTTTTCTTTTTGTTTGCATTTTACGCATATCTGTGCTATACTCTTTCACGGAGGAAGATGCCATGACACCGAAATATAATCTTCAGACCGTGTATCTGCCCAAAAGGCTTTGCGATGAACTTGAAAGTATAAAAAAATACCCTCTCAGTGTGCTTGAAGCACCGTCGGGATTCGGAAAGACAACGGCGCTAGAGAAGTTTTTCTTACAGCCATGTTTTAAAGACGCGCTTGTTATAAAGCAGACGCTTTTTAGCTGCAATACCGCGCAGTATTGGGAAAAATTCTGCCGTGCGCTGTCCGCCGTTGACGGAGTATGCGCCGAGGCGCTTGAAAAATGCGGCGTGCCGTGCGGTGAAAATATGCCGGATATATGTGAAATATTCGGTGAGCTTGAATGTGAAAAGCCTGTATATATCATTCTTGACAATCTTTCGGATACTGCGGACGGAATAGATGAGTTTATCGCGGCGCTCAGCTCGCGCACGTCGGAAAATCTGCATATTGCGGTGTCGGTGCAGTCGCTTAATCCGTCGAAAAACAGTTTCAGATATATGTGCGCAGGAAGAGCGTTTTTTATAAGCGCCGAAGACTTTACATTTACCGATGAGGACTGCCGCGCATATTTTGAAAGCGCGGGAGTTGTGCTTACCGATACAGAGCTTTGCGAGCTTATGAGCATCACTGGCGGCTGGATATTCGCGGTGTATCTTCAGCTTTTGTTTTATACAAAGAATAAGCACTTTGAAAAGGGAATACTCGATACTCTTATAAAAAAGGCGTTTTTTGACAGGCTCGGCGATGATGAAAGGCGTTTTTTTCTGTCGGTTTCCATGTTCAAGAGCCTGTCCGCCGCAAAGGGAGCCGATCTAAGCGGCAAAGACGCGGATTTTGTCAGAAATATACTTGACGGCTGCGGCTTTGTGAAATACGATTCAAAGACCGGTGAATATTGCTTTCATAATCTGATAAGCGAATATCTCAGAAAAGAATTTGACAAGCTCAGCGATGAGTTAAAAGAAAAATATTATTTGAAAGCTGCGGACAGCGAGCTTGCCTGCGGAGAAAAACTCTCTGCGTTTGAGCTTTATTATAAAGCAGGCGCATATGAAAAGATCTTCTCAATGCCGCATACAAGCTATGACCTTTGCGATATAGAAAATCCGCAAACGCATAAGATGATATTCGATATACTCGATAAAACTCCGCGTGCCGTAAAGGTAAAATACCCGGAAAGCATGGTTCCGCTTGCGTTTATACTGTTTTTCTTAAACGAACAGCAAAAGCTTTTTGAAACCGTCGGAGAGATTTTTGAAGTTGTCGGAGAATCAAAGCTTTCGCAGCACGAAAAAAACCGAATACTCGGAGAAACTGAGCTTTTGGTGTCGTTTTCGGAGTTTAACGATATAGCGAAAATGAGTGCGCACCATAAAAGAGCGTATCAACTTCTCGGTACAAAGGCAAGCCTTATAAATATGAAAAGCACGTGGAGTTTCGGCTCTCCGTCCGTAATGTGCCTGTATCACTCACATTCGGGTGAGCTTGATAAGGAACTTTCGCTTATGGACGAATGTATGCCGTGTTATTATAAGCTTACGGGAGGTCACGGCAGCGGTTCCGAATATGCAATGCGCGCGGAGGCGGAGCTTTTGCACGGAAACTTTGACGCTGCCGAAACTCTTGCGCACAGAGCGATGTTTGAGGCACGCGAAAAGCAGCAGGGCAGCGTTTATCAGTGCGGATTGTTCGTGCTTGCGAATACGGCGGTCGTACGCGCAGATGAGAGCCGACTTTTCGAGGTGCTGTTTTCAATGTCCGAGAGCGCCGCGTCAAATTACGAAGATATGTGCAGATATACGCTCGATATGTTTTTGGGGTATATTTACGCATATACATACCGTGCCGAAAAGGCGGCTGTCTGGCTCGCAAAAGGAGATATACAGCCGGACAGGATAGCACCGATGACAATTCCGTTCGCGCATATTGTTTACGGAAAGATATTGCTTGAAAATAAGGAATACGCAAAGCTTTGCGCGTTCTGTCCGTTTGCACGCAATGCCGCAAAGGAAATTCCTGCCGTGCTCCCGCAAATTTATCTGTATATTTACGAAAGCGCCGCATATAATGCGCTCGGTGAAGCAAAAAAGGCCGCCGAAGCCTTGAATAATGCGCTGTCGCTTGCCTTGCCGGACGGAATATATATGCCGTTTGCGCAGAATTACGCAAGGATACGGTCTGTTTTGGGCGTGTGTGCAGATAAAACGGCGTTACGGAAAATATCGGCTTTTGGAGATGAGTACGAAAAGTCCGCAAAGCTCATAGGTTCGGGAAAACCCAAGCTTTCGCCGAGAGAACGCGAGGTCGCGGAGCTTATACGCGAGGGACTTACCAATAAGCAGATAGCTGCAAGGCTCTATGTTTCGCTTTCAACCGTCAAAATGACGATAAGCAATATATTCGACAAGACCGGAATAAAGTCGCGCGAGCAGCTGAACGACATCAAAATATAAAATTAGCCGATGGCCAATTCAAATTATACTCTCTCTTTGGTAAAATTATCATAAGGTAATTAACCGAAGGGAGAATTTTTTTATGAAGAAACGGATTTTATCGCTGATTCTCGTTCTGACGATGATATTCACATCTTCCGGCGTCTTTGCGCTTGAAACAAAACAACCGGAATATGTTGCGCAGGGAAATACGGCGGAATTTTACGCTGTCTCCGAAAAGATAAACGTTATCGAAAAAATATTCGGCAAGAGCGATATTTCAGATGACGGTTCGTATGATGACAAAGTGCCGTATCGCGACGGAACGTTTCTGTCGGATGTCCGCGAGCCTATGGCGGCAGATCCGTCCGGAGCAAAAGTATACGGAGATGACAGCCGTATTTCGGGCAGCAGTGTCTGGACGGCGGCGAAAAATCCGATTCTGCTCTCAAATTCAGGGAAAATTACGGTTCACGGTACGACATTTTCTCACGATACAACCGCATTCAAGGCTCTTGCAGCACATGAGGGAGATTTTGACGGCGACGGCAGAAAAAACGAGATTGCCGTAATAGCCGCAATAAAGGGCAACGACGGCGCTTCGCGCATGCTTTTGTGCGTGACGGCTGCCGATACCGGGGATTACCTTGTGCCGATAGCCGTACTTTATAACAGTTACGGCAGCAAGGCGGATTTTTATAAAGATACCGATAAATTCGTAAACTGTATAGCCATTGTCTGCGCCGACATAAACGGCGACGGATACGACGAGATAGTGACCGCAACGCCTACAAGAGGCTTCGGCGAAAACAGCGGCGACGAATACGGCTTTGATAAGTCTGCGGACAGCCGCGTTTGGTATCTCAATTCCGACGGACGCACAGGCGAAAGCTGGAAAACCTCCGACGGCTGGTGCGAAACTCCGCATAATCTTAACGTGGGTATGCAGATGTGGGTAAGCGACTGCCACCTCGGCACGCCGGGAACGACAGCGTCGCTTGCCGCAGGAGATATAAACGGCGACGGATATGACGATATAATAAGCGCGGTTTCGACGACAAACGCGCAGTATACAAATTATTCGGGAAATATGTTTTCGGTGTACTATATCGGCGGCGCCGAACAGTTTTCGGATATGATACTTAACAGAGATTCGCTTATGAGATATATAAGCGGAAATGTTGCCGACAGCCTTTCTCTCGGAATAACTTCGGGCGACGCGTCGGGCTTTGACGTAACCGTAAGCGACGTAGACGACAGCGGAAAGCCGACGATATTCCTTTCTTTTAAGGAAACAAACCACAGATACGCGAAATATTCCGGCGATAAGATGTTCACGCCGAGATATTACATATATTCCTTTGACTATAACGAAAAAAAGCAGAATTTCACGGCGTCCCTTGTGCATACGGGCGGCATACTTCACCACGGCTGGGTCGATTCGACAGACGGCAGCGACACAGAGTATGTATATAAGCTTAATCCTTCGGATTGCGCACCCGTAAGAATAGGTGTGCTGAGAGAGGATTTCGGCATAACCGGCGGCAAGAACGGATATGTTTCGTCGGGTACGATAGTCGCCGATCAGAAATATGTTTCCTTTGTGCGTTATCCCGACGGAAATAGGTACCGCTACGAAACGCGCGACAGCGGATCGTTCTCCGGAACATGGGGAACAGACGCGGACACCGGGTGGGGATTCAAAAGCAGTGAATGTGTATTTCCGAATAACGGAATAAATATAACAGATATAAGAACGGCAAACGTAAGCTTTGACGGCAAAAAATATACCGACGCGGCGCTCATTACGGCATATTCTTCGGACGGTTACAGAACATATTTTGTGATGGGCGAAAACGGTTGTTACAGCACACACCCCGGCAGTACGCTATCGTCAAAAGCAAAGAAATATACCGTTGCCGCAATGCCTGACGTTGACTCAGACTCGATATATTTAAAATATAATAAGCACGTATTCTTCTGGTCGGACCCCGTAATTGTGGCGGCGCTTGCGTCTGCGCCGTATTTCGGTTCACTTCCGTCCGATATGTATACCAACAGCACAACAACCTACGGCAAGAGCATTTCATCTGCGACCGGAAATACAAAGTCGTTTACCGTCTCGGCGGGATCTTATGTTTCGACAGAGATAAAGGCGGGCGCAGGCGGAGCTTCGGGTGTGTTTGAAACCGAAACCGAGGCGCTTGTGAGCAGCTCGTCGGAGAATGAGAATACAAACGAAGTAACCTTTACGCAGAGTTTTTCTGCAAGCGGAGGAGAAGACACCGTAGTGCTTACGACCGTCGGATACGATGCATACGCGTATACCGCGTACTATCCGGGCGAAACGGGAAAAACCGTGACGTCGCCGTATATTGTCTATGTTCCGAGAAACGGCGCTGACGCGATAAAGACCGCAAGCCTGAATTATGAGGATTACCTCGCATTTACGGAGTATTCCTCCGACGCACTTCCGTATCTGCACGATGTCTTTACGCATACCGTCGGAAAACCCGAAACATATCCCGACAGGGAGCCGTCGGGCTCTCATGTGCTGAACGGCAGTGTAATTTCGCACCCTAAGCTTTCGACTTTTCCGTCAAACACAGGTTCTCAGACTCTCACGACGGAAATCACCGAGGAAACGTCCGAAACGACTTCGACGGGTTCTTCAATAAGCGTAAAGCTCGGCGGAGGAATTGAGTCTGAGGCGGACGATATTTTCGGACTTGCAAACGCCGGAGCAAAGATAACCGTCGGCGGAATTTCCGAAAAGGAATACGAAAGCGGACGCATAAGGACGACTGCGGTCGGCACAAGCTTTGAAGGCACTGTTTTCGGACAGGGCGACGGCATGAACGTGTCCGGCAGCGGACAGGAAAAGGCGGATTTCAACTGGAGACTGCTGCACTATATATACACATACGGAGAGGGCAACGATATAAAGCAGTTCCCGGTAATTACATATATTACGTCGGGCGTGACGCAGCCTGAGGGCGTTGTGCCGGAAAGCGTTTCGGTAACTCCGTCGTCGCGTAAAGTCGAACAGGTAGGGCCTAAAACAAGCGGATTTGTAAATACCGCAAAATTCTCGGTAAGTTCACCGGGAGTTACGCGTGAATCGCATACCGGGCTTGTCGGAGCGCCTATCGGCATGAGCCTTGATACAGGAGGCACGAATATCGCTTCTGCCGGACCTATGTCTTTCGGCGTAAATATAAACGGAAATATAAAACCCGGAAAATACGATCTGCAGCTCAATATCGGCGGCGTGCTTTCAAATGTGTTTACGGTAGAGGTTGCGGAGTATACCGAACCCGTATGGATAGAAGCCGATAAAACAGAAATAGATTTCGGAAGTATGCGCTATAACTACGCAAAAGGCACTCCGTCAGCCGAAAGCCGGACCGTTACCGTAAAGAGCATATATACTCAACAGCAGGATAATTTCACCGCATATATGATGCTCGGAGACGACAGCCCCTTTAAAATAACCGAACCTCTTTCTTCGGACGTGCTGTATCAGACCGGACTTGACGGATCAAGTGCGACGGTAAGCGTTTCTCCCGTAACGGGACTTGATGTCGGAACATATACAGATACGCTTGTAATAACCAATGAAATAACCGCGGCGTTCGTCACGCTTAAATTTACCGTTACAAATCCGACCTTGCCGCAGAGACCGGATCTTTCAAATAATTTCAGAATGCTGCCCAATCCGATTTCGGTTAACGTAAGCGCACCCGATGACGACGGCGGCGGAATAATGCAGTATTATCTCTATACCGTAAAAGACCACGCCGATTACGTAAAAGACGGCGAACAGGTGTGGGAAAGATACAGCAGCACGGCGCAGTCAGGATCAAACTTCAACATAAGTCCCGACGGAGAATTTGAAATAGGCCAAAAGTATACCATAGGAGTAAAGGCAGTGACCGACGTCGGAGAGAGCGACGCCGAATGGTATGAGTTTGAAGTGCGCCAGAGCGAGGGAAAACCCGATCCCGTAAAGAACGTAAAAGTCTATCCGGGCAACGGAAGCATCGCGCTTACTTGGGACGAACCCGATTACTGGGGTGAAAACGAGTATTATCCCGAAATCAACGGAAAACAGTACAGTATATATTTCTATACTACCGCAACTACCGCGACGGTAGAGACGGTTAATTATGACGGAGATCTGCAATGGTCAAAGAGCGGACTCGAAAACGATAAGGAATACAGAATAGAGATATATACGAGAAATAAAAATCCGACAATGTACGGCTGCGTAAGCGTAAATGCGGCGCCGTCGGCAGACATAAAGGCAGCTCCCACACGCCCGAGTTCTTTCGGAGCATATATGAGCTATAAAACGGCAAAACTCAGTTGGAAAGCCCCCGTTTATGACGGAAATTCCGCGATTACGGGATATATGATCTCAAAGGACGGCGGAAAAACCTGGACAGACGTCGGAAATGTCACCGAATATACCTTTGAAAACCTTGTCACAAATACCGAATATCAGTTTGCCGTCCGTGCGGTAAATTCTGTCGGAAACGGAGATATTTCGTATTATACCGCAGCCGCGCCGTCAAAACTCTATGCCGCAACCGTAAATAAAGTCGTTATCGGCTACGAACAGTTAGAGCTTGACTGGCAGCCTTATGACGAAGAGGACGGCGTTCTCGGCTATCAGGTTCAGATAAGCGACGGCGGAGACTGGATAGACATTGAGCCTGTCGTTTTTGACGGAACGCTGCATTATGTGTTCACGGGACTTGAAAACGGAGTTATGTATCAGCCGAAAGTGCGCGCGTATGACAGCGAGGGACCCGGACCTTACGGAAACCATTGGGTAATGAAGAACGTATCTCCGAGCGAGAACGCGCCGAGAGCAGTCGTCAATGCAAGCGTAAAGCCGCGAAACGGCGGAATTCAGCTCTACGGAGAAAGCTTTGACGGTTCTGATTCTCTTCAGTATAAGCTTGACGGCGACAGATGGTGGTACGGATTTGAAAACGGTGAGCTTGTTTTTGACGATAGGCTTGAAAACGGTAAGGAATACGTTGTTGCCGTTTCGTCGGGAGATTATTACGACAGCGGTAAGGAATACAGGAGTACGTCATATTTCACCGTAAAACCCGAATCGACAATACCCAATCCTCCGTCGGGACTGAATGTCAGCGCATACGTCGGAGACGGTTATATAAGAGCCGAATGGACGCTTGAATCCGACGGTGGTTCTCCCATAACCGAATATAAGATAAAGCTCGGAGAGGGAGCCGACGCAGTTTCGCTGCCCGCGTCGTATTCGTCCTTTGAAATACCGTGTGCCGAACAAGAACGCGAAATGTACGGAATTATATACGTCTATGCCGAAAATGCCGAGGGTGAGACAAGCGACTACGTGTATCTTGAATCCGGCGCAAAGATCTCCGGGCAAAGCAGAATCGTACTGCCTTATCCTCACATTGCGTTTATAAGCTCGCCGTATAAATTCTCGAGAACATACACTTTCCGCGACGAAAACGATAATGAAGTTGAAAAAAGCTATGATATGAGCGAGCATGCCGACTGGAGCTTTGAGTCGGATAACAGCGCCGTAACATGGAACGCCGATAATCGCACCGTCGAAATTTCGGACGGACTTGCAAAAGGCGAATATTCTGCGACGGTCAGAGCGTCGGGCGGCGCGTGCATTTACGAAATGAGAATAGCGATCGTCGTGGGCGCGTCTGCGGAACTTGTTTCTGTGCAAAAGTCGAAGAACGGAGTGAGCGTAGAACTCGCGCTTGGCGCAGAACTCGGCGAAAACAGACTTTATGCCGCGTCTTACGACAAAAACGGAAGATTGCTGAATGTTGCGTCAACAACGGTGTCGGCAGAGCTGATTCAAAACGGAAAAATATCCGTCCCGATCGACTTGAACGGCGCGCATACCGTAAGAGTAATGCTTTTCAGCGGGCTTGATACGTATAAGCCTTTGTGCGGCAGCATTTTGCAGACGGTAGGCTGATATATTACGGCTTAAATTAAAAACATAATTAAAACACATCGGATCTTTCCATGATTTTTGCGTTTGAAATGGGATTTTTCCGGTGTGTTTTGACGTTTCCGGAGCTAATTTTTTGTAAAGACCGATTTAATTAATTATGCACAAAAAATTATTGTTTGGTTCTTGTTTCTCTGCTCAAAATGTGATAGAATATAATGTACACTGGATTATTTATGTACTTGTGTGCGTTAAAACAAGTAAAAGGAGTTTTAAAATTGAAAAAGTATGATGTTGTCATAGTCGGCGGAGGAATAGGCGGACTTATGACTGCGTACAGTATTCATGAGAACAATAAGGACGCGTCCGTCTGTATACTTGACAGAGGAAACGTCATCGAAAAGAGAACCTGTCCGATAATAGCCGGAAAAGCGCAGAAGTGCGTTTCGTGCAAATCCTGCGGCATAATGCAGGGTATGGGCGGCTGCGGAGCGTATTCCGACGGAAAGTTTATCATTTCGACCGAGTACGGCGGCTGGCTCCCAATGTATCTCGGCGATGAAAAGACCATAGAATATATAGAGAAGCTCGATAAGATACTTATAGCTCACGGAGCTACCGAAAAGGTATATCTGCCGAGCGACAGAATAAAACTCGAATGTTTAAAGTACGATATGCGTCTTTTGCAGGCTAAGGTAAAGCACCTAGGCACCGACGGAAACTTTAAGACAATGCAGCGCCTTATAGAGGAACTCGGCGCATATACCGATATTCATACAAACGTTGACGTTACGGATATAGATACCGATAAGAAAACGCTTATAACCTCGGACGGCGAATATAACTACGGAAAACTCGTTGTGGCTGTCGGACGCGTGGGCAGCGGCTGGTTTGAAAAGCTGTGCCGCGAAAAGGGAATACCGGTTGAGAATAATCAGGTCGATATAGGCGTAAGAGTAGAGCTTCCGAGACTTGTATGGCAGGATATTTCACGCGAGATATATGAGCCTAAGGTTCTCTACCGCACAAAGAAATACGGCGACGTGTGCAGAATGTTCTGTTTCAATGACGGCGGAGAGGTCGTAATGGAAAATTCCGGCGGCATTATGACCGTCAACGGACACGCAAATTCCGACGAGAGCAAAAAGACAAAGAATTCAAACTTTGCTCTGCTTTCAACCGTAAACTTCACCCAGCCTTTCAATGAGCCGATAGCATATGCTAAGCATATAGCGCACCTCAGCAATATGGTAAGCGGCGGAGGAGTTATAGTTCAGAAATTCGGCGATCTTATAGGCGGCAAGCGTACAAATGAGCGCAGAATGGAAAAGAGCACCGTTATACCTACGCTCAAAGCCGTTCCCGGCGACCTTTCGCTTTGCATACCCAAACGCCAGCTTGATAATATAATAGAGACACTCTATGCAATAAATAATATTGCGCCCGGTACCGCAAATTATGATACGCTGCTTTACGGCGTTGAGGCAAAGTATTATTCCGTAAGACCCAAGTTTATAAATTCCGACTTTGAAATCGCCGACGGAATTTACGCGATAGGCGACGGCAGCGGCGTAACAAGAGGACTTTCCCAGGCGGGAGCAATGGGACTTTACGTCGGAGAAAAGCTCTGTCAGAAGAAGTAAAATATAATATTGAATTTTTCTCTGCGCCGTATGTGCGCAATATCCGAAATCTTTTGCTTTTTCGTATATCCGGCGCGGAGATGAGAATATAAATACGCGTGAAAGGAGGAGTAATTATCAGTATATTCAGCATTTTTTCCGGCAGTTCAAAAAAGAAGAAAGCAGCAGTGTTTATAGATTACGAACACTGGTATATATCGCTTGACAAAAGCTATCATATAAAGCCGAATATAAAGGATTTTTCGGAAGAGATAAATAAGGAATACGACGTTACGGAAATGATATTTTTCGGCGACTTTTCAAACCCGTCGCTCAATTCCGAAATGCATAAAATACGAGCCTTTACAAATAAAATAGTCGAAACAAATAACGGCGGCGGATTTTATAAAAAAGATTTTACCGATTTTATAATGCTTGACCACATTTACAGAACCGCCTATACCGAAAAGGACATTGACACGTATATAATTTTTACCGGCGACGGACATTTTTCTTCAGTTGTGCTGTTTTTGAAACAGACCTGCAAAAAGCACGTTGTGGTTTACGGCGTAAAGAACGCGTTTTCGGGACAGCTCAAACAGACTGCGGACGAGTCGCGAGAGATTCCGACCGAAACCGATAAGCTTCTGCCGTATGAACGCATGATCCTCTCAAATCTGTATACTCTGAGCCGTGAATACGAAAATCCGCGTGCGTCGTTCAGCAAGACCGTTACGACTGTGTGCGAAAAATTCGATGCCGACGAACTGAACGTCAGACGTGCGCTTGAAACGCTTATAAACGAAGGATATGTAATTCAGTACGACGCACAGATAGGTGCAAAAAACGTGCGTCTTATAAAACCCGATTTCGATAAGACCGAAAAAGCCGGAATTTATAAAAAAGGCAGCACTGTAAACAAAACAGAAAATTAATCAAAGAAAAGAAAACGACAAAAAGGAGTGGTTGACATTATGAAAAAACTGATGTTGGGAAATGCCGCGGCTGCAAGAGGTCTTTATGAGGCAGGCTGCCGTTTCGTTTCCAGCTATCCCGGAACTCCCAGTACAGAAATAACGGAATGTGCGGCGGAGTATAATGAAATCTATGCGGAATGGGCGCCTAACGAAAAGGTGGCGCTTGAAGGCGCTCTCGGCAGCGCGATTTCGGGCGTAAGAGCATTCTGCGCAATGAAACACGTAGGACTTAACGTCGCAGCGGATCCGCTGTTTGTAACGGCGTATACGGGAATAAACGCAGGACTTGTAATAGGCGTTGCGGACGATCCGGGTATGCACTCGTCCCAGAACGAGCAGGATTCGCGTCATTACGCAATAGCCGCAAAACTCCCGTGCCTCGAACCGTCGGATTCGTCCGAGTGCCTTGAATTTACAAAGGCGGCTTTCGATATGGCGGAAAAATTCGACACACCCGTAATAATGAGATTTTCGACGCGTGTTTCTCATTCGCAAAGTATAGTCGCGCTGTCCGACAGAACCGAACATGAAACAAAGCCGTATGAAAAAAATCCGGCAAAGTATGTAATGGCGCCGGCAAACGCGATAAAGCGCCACGTTGTAGTCGAAAAGCGTCTTTCGGATATGGCTGCATGGGCGGATTCATGTCCTTTTAATAAGACCGAGTATCACGATACCAAACTCGGAATTATCTGCGCAGGCAGTACATACGTTTACTCAAAGGAAGTTTTCGGCGATAACGCGTCTTATCTGAAGATAGGACTTGTAAATCCTCTGCCGGATAACCTTATACGCGACTTCTGTTCAAAGGTTGAGCGCGTAATTGTTGTTGAGGAACTCGATCCGGTAATCGAAACTCACGTTAAGGCAATGGGCATAAAGTGCGACGGCAAAAATCTGCTTCCCGTGCTTTCCGAATTCTCGCAGGAGATCATCGCAAAGTGCGTAAACGGCACAGAGCCCAAATTTGTAAGCCTTGACGAGGATATACCCGTAAGACCTCCCGTTATGTGTCCGGGATGTCCGCACAGAGGACTGTTTTTCGTTCTCAAAAAGCTCGGCGTTACCGTAAGCGGAGATATAGGGTGCTATACTCTCGGTTCTGCGCCGCCCTTGTGCGCCGTTGATTCAACGCTCTGCATGGGCGCGTCGATTTCGGGACTTCACGGCATGAATAAGTGCGGTGGAATAGATCCCAAAAAGTCGGTTGCGGTAATAGGCGACTCGACATTCGCACATTCCGGCGTTACGGGACTCATGAACATGGTCTATAATAAGGCTGTTTCAACAGTAATTATTTCCGATAACAGCATAACCGGCATGACCGGACATCAGCAGAACCCGACGACAGGCAAGACGCTGAAGGGCGAGACTACATATCAGATAAAAATTGAAAAGATATGCGAGGCGTTCGGCATAAAGGACGTTAAGATCATAGATCCCAACGAAATAAAGCTTCTCGAAGCCGGAATAAAGGATTCGCTCGGAAGAGACGAGGTTTCTGTAATAATTGCGCGCAGACCCTGCGTACTTCTCAAAGAAGTCAAAAAGGATAAATACTTTACCGTAAACTCCGATAAGTGCCGTAAATGCGGCGCGTGCATGAAGATAGGCTGTCCTGCGATAAGCATGACCGAAAACGGCGCGGTCATAGATGAAACGCTCTGCACCGGCTGCGAACTCTGCGAAAAGATGTGCGCGTTTGGCTGCATGGAAGTAAAGTCAAGATAAGGAGGACGCGGAAAATGAATAATACCACAAACATAATGATAACCGGCGTCGGCGGACAGGGAACCCTGCTTGCGAGCCGTATTTTGGGAAACGCGTTTATATCTCTCGGATATGACGTCAAAGTCTCAGAGGTTCACGGAATGAGCCAGAGAGGCGGCTCGGTCGTTACATACGTAAAATACGGTAAGGAGGTTTTCAGTCCGGTAATATGCAGAGGCGAGGCGGATTTTCTGCTTTCGTTTGAGCTTTGCGAGACCGCAAGATACCTGCCGTATCTCAAAAAGGGCGGTATAGTCGTAACAAGCACGCAGAAGATCAATCCCATGCCCGTAATCATGGGAGCTGCAAAATATCCCGAAGATATTATCGGAAAAATACAGTCAAAGGGCGTAAAGCTCATGTATGCCGACGCATTGCAGCTTGCAGAGGAGTGCGGTTCGTCAAAGGCGGCAAACGTCGTTCTTATAGGAATGTTTGCAAAGCACTCGGATATTGATAAAAAGGTATTTCTTGACGCGGTTGACGCGTGCGTTCCGGAAAAATTCAAGGAGCTTAACAGAAAAGCCTTTGAAGCGGGATATTCGCTTGACTGAAGATTAATTAAAGGCATATTTTGCCGATAGGACGGTAAAAACGAAATGAGCAACTATTTCAATAAGGAAATCGAAACGGCAAACAGAGAAACGCTTGAAAAAATACAGTCCGAAAGACTTGTAAATACAGTAAAGCGCGTATATGACAACGTCGAACTGTACAGAAAAAGAATGGACGAGGCAGGAATAAAGCCCGAAGACATAAAGAGCGTAAAGGATCTTTCAAAGCTGCCCTTTACATATAAGCAGGATCTTCGCGACACATATCCTTACGGAATGTTTGCCTGCCCAATGAAAGAGGTAGTCAGAATCCATGCCTCAAGCGGAACGACCGGCAGACAGACCGTTGTCGGATACACAAAGAACGATATCGATATGTGGGCAACCTGTATTGCAAGAGCGCTGAGTGCAGCGGGCGCGACAGATGAAGATTTTATCCATATTTCATACGGCTACGGACTTTTCACCGGAGGACTCGGCGCGCATTACGGCGCTGAAAAACTCGGCGCTGCGGTAATACCTGCCGCAACCGGAAATACGCGCAGACAGCTTCAGATATTCAAGGACTTCGGTTCGACGATACTGTGCTGTACACCGTCGTATGCAATGTACCTTGCCGACAGCCTGTCGGAATACGGTCTTACAAAGGACGACCTTAAACTCAAAGCCGGCGTTTTCGGCGCAGAGCCGTGGACTGAGAATATGAGAGCGCAGATAGAGGAAGAACTCGGAATAAAGGCGTTCGATATATACGGACTTTCAGAGGTTGCGGGTCCCGGCGTCGCATTCGACTGCGAGTGCCAGAACGGTATGCATATAAACGAAGATAATTTCATACCCGAAATTATAGACAGCGAAACCGGTGAGGTGCTTCCCGACGGAGAGACCGGAGAGCTTGTGTTTACCTGTGTTTCAAAAGAGGCTCTGCCGCTTATCAGATACAGAACCAAGGATATAACCTCTCTTACGCATTGTAAGTGCGGCTGCGGAAGAACTCTCGTCAGAATGAACAGAGTAACGGGACGTGCGGACGATATGCTTATAATCCGCGGAGTAAACGTGTTCCCGTCGCAGGTTGAATCGGTAATCCTTACCATTAAAGAAGCGGCGCCTTACTATCAGCTTGTCGTTGACAGAAAGAACAATCTCGATACGCTTGAAGTAAGAGTGGAGATGAACGAGCAGATATTCTCGGACAGCGTAAAGACCATAGAAAAAGTCGAGCAGGAGATAAGAAAGAAGCTTGACAGCGTTCTCGGAATTACCGCAAAGGTAACGCTTGTCGAACCCGGTTCGATAGAACGCAGCGAAGGCAAAGCAAAGCGCGTAATAGATAAACGCGTGCTTGACTGAATTCGGAGGTAGAAAGATGATTATAAAACAGGTATCGGTTTTTGTTGAAAACAGACCGGGCAGACTTTCGGAGATCGTTGATATTTTGGCTAAGAACGGCGTAAACATGAGAGCGCTGTCTATTGCGGACACAATGGATTTCGGAATACTCAGAATTATCGTAGATGAGCCTGATAAGGTAATGCTTATGCTCCGTGAAAACAAGATAACCGCGACTGCCGCGGACGTGCTTGCGGTAAGGCTTGAAGATAAGCCGGGAGCATTGTCCGAACTTCTCGGTGCGCTTGCGAAGGAGGGCATTTCTGTCGAGTATATCTATGCCTTTGTGGCAAGACAGGACGACGGTGCGGCATATGTCGTTATCAGAGTCGAGGACAATGATAAGGCGCAGCAGGTCGTTGAAAAGCTCGGATTTTCAGGCATAGAAAAAATATGATTTTGCGGCACGGTTGGGATATACCGTGCCTTTTTGGGAGAATAGCAATGAGTATTCGTACAGAGGTGTACTGTTTCTTTTATGAATTGTATTATTTTCTTACAAGAAATCCGAAAGCCGCGCTGAACAGATACGGCGTCCCGTTTGAATATAAGGCAGATGGGAAAAGCCTTGAAAGACAGATGAAAAAATGCCTCTTTGACTACGGAATGTGCTACGAAGAATTTATGCTGTATGACTGTGCCGGAAAAAGCAAAGAATATCTTGAACGGTTTGTCACCGAAATAGGCAGACGGCGGTATTTCGACAAGTATAACGATTCTTCCGAGAAAAAGCTTTTTCACGATAAATACGCACTTTATGAAAAATTCGGTGCATATTATAAGCGCGAGGTCATAAGCGTAAACGGAAAGCGCGATTTCGAGAAATTCCGCGATTTTGCGCAGCGTCATGAAAGCTTTATTGTAAAACCCAATTCGTCCTCCTGCGGTCACGGCGTTGGAATTTATACAAAAAGCGGCTTTGAAAGTACGGAATCAATGTTTGAATTGCTGTTTAAAGGCGGGAAATACGTCTGCGAACAGCTTGTGCGGCAGCCCGAGTTCTTTTCGAGGTTCAATGCGTCGTCGCTCAATACCGTAAGATTTGTGAGCGATCCGACGGGACGGAATGTTCCTGCGTTCACGCCTTTTTTCAGAATGGGACGGCGCGGAAAAGCCGCCGATAACGCCGGAGTCGGAGGATTGTTCGTTTCGGTTGGCAGAGAAACGGGACGGCTCGGAAGTATCGCACGCGATGAAAACGGCGGATATTACAGGGAGCATCCCGACAGCAAGGTTGTGTTCGGCGGCGAGATGTTGCCGGAGTGGGAGAAGGCAAAGGAACTTGCCGAGGTACTTCAGAGCAAGGTAAAATCAAGGCTTATCGGCTGGGATCTTGCGTATGACGCGGAAAAAGGCTGGGTAATGATAGAAGGCAATTACAGGGGGCAGTTTGTGTGTCAGCAAAGCTGTCTTGCAAAGCAAATGTCAAAAAAAGGAAGGTGTAAAAAATGACTGAAAGAAATCTGACAATGCTCTGCGACTTTTATGAGCTTACAATGGGCAACGGATATTTTCAAAACGGTTTTTACAAGAGAAAGACATATTTTGACGTGTTTTTCAGAAAAGTTCCCGACGGCGGCGGATATGCCATTGCCGCAGGACTTGAACAGGTCATAGATTATATAAAGGACCTGCATTTTACCAAGGAAAACATAGAATTTCTGCGCACAAAAAAGATTTTTTCCGAAGATTTTCTGAAATATCTTGAGAACTTCAGATTTTCGGGCGATATTTATGCAGTGCCCGAAGGCACACCGGCATTTCCGTATGAGCCTATACTTACCGTATGCGCTCCGGCAATCGAGGCACAGCTTGTCGAAACATATATCCTACTTGCGATAAATCATCAGTCGCTTATCGCAACCAAGGCAAGCAGAATAGTAAGAGCGGCGGACGGAAGAGCTGTCACCGAATTCGGTTCAAGACGCGCACAGGGCGCCGACGCTGCGATAATCGGAGCGAGAGCCGCGTATATCGGCGGCTGCAATGGTACGGCGTGCGTGCTGACAGATGAAATGTACGGAGTTCCGGCAGGCGGAACAATGGCGCATTCGTGGGTGCAGATGTTTGACAACGAATACGAAGCGTTCAAGACGTATTGCGAGATATATCCCAATAAGCCGATTTTGCTTGTGGATACTTACAATACGCTTAAAAGCGGAATACCGACGGCAATACGCGTGTTTAACGAAATGGGAATAAAGGACGGCGGAATACGCCTTGATTCCGGCGATATCGCGTATCTTTCAAAGAAAGCGCGCAAAATGCTTGATGATGCCGGACTTACACATTGCCGTATAATTGCGTCGAACGCACTTGACGAATATCTTATCAGAGATTTGTTAAGGCAGGGTGCGTGCGTTGATTCGTTCGGTGTCGGCGAGTGTCTTATTACGTCGCGCAGCACGCCTATTTTCGGGTGTGTATATAAGCTTGCCGCGGTTGAGGACGAAAACGGAAATATTATTCCTAAGATAAAAATAAGCGAAAACACCGCTAAGATAACCAATCCGCATTTTAAAAAGCTGTACAGATATTATGACAGAAATACCGGCAAGGCTCTTGCAGATGAAATCTGCCTTTATGACGAGGTTGTTGACGACACAAAGCCGCACACTATTTTCGATCCTGCCGAAACGTGGAAGACCAAGGAACTTTACGATTTTGTCGCAAAGGATATCCGCGTAACCGTGTTCAAGGACGGAAATCTTGTCTATAATCCTCCGGAACTTTCCGATATTCAGAAGTATTGCAAGGAACAGATAGATCTGCTTTGGGACGAAGTAAAACGCTTTGAAAATCCTCATACCTATTATGTCGATCTCTCGCAAAAACTCTGGAACATCAAAGACGAACTCCTCAGAAAAGCCAAGGCATAGTTACACTTGCGCACGTTAAGAGAGCGCGACTTTTTCGATTCCGAAAAGAGGGTGTAAAAGGTTGCACTTTGAAGAA
>ERZ835980.1260-NODE-1260-length-29056-cov-4.081549_pt1 | contig 29056 bp, 26 predicted proteins | sample MGYA00519943_ERZ835980 | MGnify/ENA primary metagenome ERZ835980 (study PRJEB31850, sample SAMEA3708791) | human gut metagenome | biome: human gut; feature: human-associated habitat; material: faeces | place: China | collected 2014 ... | reverse complement strand
TCCGTTCCGCACTTTTTTTCGCTTCCGCATATGATGTTCATCCTATGCTTTTGGCGCTTTTTGCGGTTTTGAGCTCAAAACGCACCAAATCCGACCCGATTTTGCACTTTTGCACCGTTTTCAGGCCTTGAAAGATGACGCGAAGCAGAAAACAGCCCGTTTTCGACATAAAAAGAAAAATATATTTCAAAGCCCGATTTAAATATATTTTGCCTCTTTTCGCCCCCCCTCGGAACCCGCTGCACCTTCTCGAACATGTGCCCGAGAAGGTGCTCGGCAGGGGTGAAATCTTGAAAGCAGGCTCAATCGCTCTTGACAAGTCGAAGCTATATATGTTATAACATGTTTGCCAGAGTACACAAAGAACAGCTTTAAGGTAGAACCGGACAAGCCGTGCTTTGTATACTTAAAGAGCTGAGCAACTATGCTTGTCGGAAAGCATCCTGAAATCAGCGTTTGCTTTGAAAAAGGAACTCTGCGACAATGCTTTTTTTAAAGCAACCGAGTTAGCATACACTAACTGCGAGGATGCTGCAGAAAATGCGGGATATGCACGTTGATGAAAGAACTGGGACTGTATGATTTGACGCCCGGGACACTACGCTTGCGAAAAATGCTGCAAAACTCATTGACAGCAGCGGCAGCTGTGCTATAAAATATACTTAAACTCACGGGCAGTAAGAAGAAACGGCCTCGGTCAATCAATAAACAAGCTGCGGACTGACAAGCGCCGGATACGAGTCGTACGTGTTGATGTGTGTCCGAGCTGTGTGTTTTTGTATTTTTGAGGAGTACTATGGTAATAAACAACGGAAATATCCATGAAGTGAACAATATCAGTCTGCACGATGCCTGCTTCGAAAGTTTTGTTTTTGATCGTGTACATAATCGACTTGAAACAGTGGTCAAACCGGAGTGGCCGTTTGTCGTACCACCCGATTTTGACAGCAGCGAATCATTTGAACACGCTGAACTCAAGAGAATCCGCATTACCTGCGTTGACGTGATCGGAACGGAGATGTCCAACTGCGAGTATTGGGGTGCATCGCCGTATGTTTTTTCGTTGAGCATATTAAACGGAAAGAAATCGCATCTTGTGCAAAGGCTGTTTGAAAATATGAAACCTGAATATAAATTTTGCAAACTAAAATCTAAAAACGACTATATAGAAGTTTTGATTGAGTTTTCGTCCGGCGACAAACTGCGGGTGGCGTGCAGCAGCGTTCGGTTCGGCGAAGCTGAAAATGATGAATGAAACATTTAAATGGAATGTGAAGGGCGAAAAACTATGTTAAGTGACAACAAAATAACCGAATGGCGTGAAAGACTGATTTCCATGATTATCGAGAACTACCCGAATCGATGGGAGACTTATAAGTCTGTAAAGGAGAATGTGACAGCAGTAAAATACGGATCGGGAAGTGTTTACTTGCCGCGCGGTTATTTTTGTCCCAGTCGTGTTCTTGATACGGTTATCGGCAACGTGACGAGAGGCCGTCTGCTAAAAACAAAGCCGAGAACAAAAATTCCAACATACAGATACGGGTTTGATAAAAACGGCAAATTAATTACGGCCGAAAACTGCGAAGAATGTGATCTGGATCTGGAGATAACAGTCGCAAACTTCGATGTATCTGACTTTCAAAAAGCATTCCATCGTTTTTGGACGATGCAAAAAACGGTATGCTTATCCCTCGGGAATACGAATTTATAAAGCGCGAAAACGGAATTGAGATAGGGTTGAATTATCACATGCATGATGCAAACAAGAATTCGGGTTCTGTTGTTATCTGCGAAAACGGCTATATGAAAGAATATTTCCGTATTTACGGTGTTATGATTAAATCTTTTGATGATTACTATGGACCGGAGTTTACTTCTGAAGAATACGAATACATTGACAGTCATCATGTTGATGTTGTTATGCGGATGTATAAGGAGGGATTCGACAGATTGGCGGAATTTAAAATCAATAATGTGGTAAGATACCGCTTTGAGCTCGATGATAACGGTGCAGCAAAGAAATACACACTGATCGAAAGCAACGGAAAAGTTCTTTCTCAGGAAAAGCAGGATTATTACACATACGAAGTCTATAAGCCGATAGATTTCAGATACGAGGTGTAGCGATATGATCGCGAGTGCAGATTAAACAGACTTATATCGCTGCGGCTGCGCATTATGATATGCTCCGGGGGTATTCGGCTGCGATATTTGCTAAATACTGCTTTATATGGTATAATTCAAATGAAACTTTGGATAAGGCTTTTGAGGAAAAAATGCCTGTGGAATTCTTCCGATAAGGGGTATTTTTTCTGCAAAACGGGGTATCCGGAGGTTTTTTGAGCGCAAATGCGCGGCTGCGCATTGATATTGAGTCGGCAGGGAGGATGCTTTCTATGAAACATAAGATAATCGGAGTTGACCCGGGCTCTCCTGCGGCTTGTGCGGGTGTCTGCGCCGGCATGTATCTCACCTGCATAAACGATTTGCCGGTTGTTGACATTATCGATTATGAACGCCTCACTGCCGAAGAAAGCATTGAATTAACACTTTGTGCGGACGGCGCTCAATGCGGCAAACAGCAGAAAGAATTTAAAATTTCGCTCACTAAGGAAGAATATGAGCCGCTCGGACTGAACTTTGAAACAAGTCTCATGAGTCCGGTACGGCAGTGTGCAAACCATTGCATATTCTGCTTTATCGATCAGATGCCTCGCGGCAACAGAAAAACGCTGTATTTCAAGGACGATGACTGGCGACTGTCGCTGATAATGGGCAATTATGTCACGCTTACAAATGTCAGCGACAGAGAGTTTGAACGTATGATTGCCCGCCGCGTTTCACCGCTCTATGTTTCCGTTCATGCAACGGACGGCGCAGTGCGTAAACGCATGATGCGGAGCCCAAATTCCGAAAACATTCTTTCACGGCTTACGCGTCTGCACGAAGAAGGACTTGCATTCAACTGTCAGATTGTGCTTTGTCCCGGCTACAATGACGGGGATGTGCTGAAACATACACTGAATGATCTTTTCAGTCTTCGCCCGGAATGCCGTTCCGTGGCTGTGGTTCCTGTTGGACTCACGGCACATAGGCAGGGGCTTGCCGAGATTCGGCCGACAACTGCGGAAAGTGCATCCGCTGCCATCAAACTTATCGATGAGTTTAAAAAGAATCATGGGCTTTCGGACTTTGTATATGCATCGGACGAGATGTACCTTGCGGCCGGTCAGGAGCTTCCGACGTTTGAGGAATGCGGTGATTTTGAACAGATAGAAAACGGCGTCGGACTGTTCAGACGGTTCGAACACGACTTTATGAATGCACTGGAAGATTTACCGACTGCGCCCCGAATGCGTGAGTTTGATTCCGTGAGCGGGGTCTCCATCGCGCCGCACATGAGCAGGCTTTTCAAAAAACTTCTGCCGTACAATATAAAAATCAATGTGCACCCCGTTGTTAACGATTTTTTCGGCAACACCGTCACGGTCACGGGATTGGTTACGGCGGGAGATATAATTAAGCAATGCAAAGACTGTTTGAACGGAGAAGCTTTGCTGATACCGCACACGATGCTGAGAGAGAATGACGTTGTTTTTCTTGACGGAATGTGCACTGACGAACTTGCGGCTGCCTTGCAAAAACCGATTTGGCGCGTCAGCGCGGACGACGGTTATGATTTTATTGACGATATAATTAACCTGATTGAAAGGAACGCATAAATAATGAAACCCTTGGTGGCAATAGTGGGAAGGCCGAATGTCGGCAAATCCACACTTTTTAACAAAATAGCGGGGAAACGCATAGCGATAGTTGAGGATACTCCGGGCGTGACACGTGACCGCATTTACGCGGATGCGGAGTGGCTGAATTACAGGTTCACGCTTATTGATACCGGCGGCATTGAGCCGGAAAGCGAGGACATAATTGCAAAACAAATGCGTCGGCAGGCAGAGCTTGCAATTGAAACGGCGCAGGTTATAGTTTTCCTTCTTGACGGCAAATCGGGGCTTACAGCAGCGGATGAGGATGTTGCGGATATGCTCCGCCGCAGCAAAAAACCGATCGTGACGGTCGTAAACAAAATTGATCATCCGAAATACGAAGATGCCGTTTATGACTTCTATACCCTCGGTATAGGCAGTCCGATAACAATTTCCGCCGAACAGGGATTGGGTCTCGGCGATATGCTTGACGAAATTGTTTCTTACTTTCCGCAGATTGAAGAGGAAAGTGAAAACGATAACACGAGCATTGCGATTGTGGGCAGGCCGAACGTTGGTAAATCCAGCCTTGTAAATGCACTTCTCGGACACGAAAGGACGATCGTCAGCAACGTTCCGGGCACAACGCGGGATGCAATCGATTCACCGTTTACATGGAACGATAAGGAGTACACTTTGATAGACACTGCGGGCATACGCCGCAAGCGTTCTGTTGAAGATGAAACCGTTGAGCGTTACAGTGTTATCCGCTCGCTTGCAGCCATTCGCCGCTGTGATATTGCGCTCATTGTTGTTGACGCGGAACGCGGACTGAGCGAACAGGACGTGCGCATTGCCGGCTATGTACACGAGGAAGGAAAGGCTTCCGTACTCATTGTCAACAAGTGGGATCTTATCGAAAAAGATACCTATACAGCCGAGAAATTCAAGAAGAAAATGCTTGTTGATCTTGCGTTCATGAGCTATGTTCCGATGTTGTTCATATCTGCAAAAACGGGACAGCGCGTCAACAAAGTTATGGAACTTGCGGAGTTTGCATATGAGCAGAACTGCACTCGCATATCAACGGGCAAGCTGAACGACATAATCAGCGAGGCAGTCACAATGAATGAACCGCCCGTGAATGCAGGAAGACGTCTGCGTGTGTATTATTCCACCCAAGCCGGCATCAAGCCGCCGACATTTATTATTTTTGTGAATGAACCGGAGCTCATGCATTTTTCATACAGGCGCTATCTTGAAAACTACATTCGCAAATCATTTGAAATCAAGGCAACCCCGATTCGCATTATCATCAGAAAACGGGAACGGAGCGACACCGATTAAGGATGCCGCACTGTGAGTTTTAAGGCTGAATCGGTCATACTAAGGATAATTCGGGTTTGAGTTAGTTTTGCGAAAAGGGGATACGGAATTGAACTTTTTCGCAAAACACTGTGGGCATGATTTGCAGTATCTGAAGAAAGGTTTCTGTGCGGAAGGGCTGCGCGGCATAATTTCTTGATGAAATGTATAAATGCTTACACCCGTATAAGCAATTCACGGAGGACAAAGTATTCGGAATGACCGTTATTGAATTTTTTGACAGAACCCCGGTAGAAAATATAATAAGCTGTCTGTCGATGCGCCCGAATAAGGTTATTCTTGCGGGCGGCAGCAGTGATATGAGCGAACACGGACGCATCTTGAAACGGGTTGCAGCGGCACATGGCCTTGATATCGAGATAAGCTGCGTGCCCGTTGACAGAAATAACCTGACAAATGCCGTTTCGGGTTTATGCGGCATCATTGAGTCGGAACCCGGAGATTTTTCCATTGACCTCACCGGAGGAGAGGATCTTCTGCTTGTTGCTGCCGGAATCGTTGCAGAAAGATATGCAAAGAACGGAGGACGCCATATTGAGCTGCATCACTATAATGTTCGGACAGGAGCGGTTCAGGACTGCGATAACAATAATAAGGTATTCAACAACACAAACCCAAAGCTTTCAATAGTGGATGATATTGTCCTGCACGGAGGAAAACTGCGCTACAGCAACAGTGTGCTGGGTGACGGAACATACCGAATGTCTCTTTCCGATGATTTTGCCGAAGATGTTAATTCAATGTGGGATTTATGCAGAACAGATCCTGCACAGTGGAACATGAATCTGAATGCACTCGAACTGCTGTCGCATTATAAAATGCAGGATGATGATCCGCTGGACTTTTTTCTGACGTTCCGCTATGCTGAGGAGCACATCCCTAATTGTAAGGAAAAGCTCAACCGCGTATGCCGATTGGCGGAAGAACTCGGAAGGCGCGGTATCATTGAAAAACTCCGCGTTGACTCGGGACTGCTTGCGTTTCGCTATAAAAACGCGCAGATTAAACGCTGCCTTGCAAAAGCGGGAAGTGTGCTTGAAATCAAGATGCTGTTGCTTGCGAATTCCGCACTTGACGATGACGGGAATCAATACTATAACGATGCGGCAAGCGGTGTAACAATCGTTTGGAGCAATCACGGTTCTTCTGCCCGCCGATGGAATTTTTATAATGAATCAACGGATTATTGTGACATAAACACCGAAAATGAGATTGATGTTATGCTTATGCGCGGCGTGATCCCGGTGTTTGTTTCATGCAAAAACGGCGCAGTGGATTCAAATGAATTATACAAACTTAACACGGTTGCAGACAGGTTTGGAAGCATATATGCAAAAAAAATCATTGCAGCAACCTATCTTGGCAAGATGGGTTCAGGAAGGGAAATGGATCCGTTCCGCAGACGTGCGGAAGAGATGGGCATTGAGCTCATAGAAAATGCTCATTTGATGAACGATGACGAGTTGCTTGCACGTTTAAAAAAGGCAACAGAATAGATTTGAATGCCCGTTCAGACTTAACGCGCCTGCAAATGCCCGATCGGCAGCGTAAATTTAAATGCTTAAATAGCTAAATGCGGAAACAAAATTTTCAGCCGCCGACATGGAAGTCGGCGGCTGTTTCCAAATGTTATCGAAATGAAACTATTCCGCTTTCGGCTCGCTGTTCTGTTTCAGCAGCGGCAGCAGTTCCTCAACACTCAGAACTTTTCCGCAGCAAAGCAGTTTGCCGTCAACGATGAGTGCGGGCGTTGTGATAATGCCCATTCGGGTGATTTTCACAAGGTCACTTATGGTTTCAAGCTCGGTTTCCGGGATATTCGCCTGCTTCATTGCGGCAACAACGTTGTCGCGAAGCTTTGCGCAATGTGCACAGCTGCCGACAAGCACCTTGATCCTTGCACCGTTAACAGCTGCGGGGATAATGCGAACCTCGTTTTGTCCTCTTTTTTTGAGAATACTGTTAATCTTAATGAATGCCATAATAATTCACCGCCTTTTAACCTTATGTATCACGATTGAATATCGCACATTCGCAGCAAAGGGGCAGAGCGCTTATTGCTCCGCATACTCTCTGTGGACATATTTACTCGTTGTCAGTTTCAGCAATGCACCGTAATCGGGGATGAACCTCAGTGTGTCACCGACTTTGTATTTTTTGCAGTTGGTGAGGTTGACGATTAAGTGGTCGCTGCTTGCACCGATAATCTCAACATCGGGGTCAAGCGGGGTGAGTCCGTCGGGGTTCACATCCTGCCTTCCGATTGCAAGAATGCCTCGAATCATTTCACCGCGATCTTCAAAAGTGACACGTTCACCGAATGCATTAAGACCGCTTGTTCCGATAGGTTTGCTGGGTTTGCGCTGAACTTCGACAAGCTCTGCTTCAAGGGTAAAGCAATCTGTATTCAGCCATTCGATGGGCTTACCGCTTTCGGTATTGTTGCCGAGGACGAAACTTTCGCCGAGACGAAGTTGGGTAATGCCTTCGGGGATACGATTTTCCTCCAGCATTGTGAGCATTGAGGAATTACCGCCCGAGACGATGGGAAGGGGGACAGAATACCTTTTGCGCAGCTTGTCTGCAATTGCAAGCAGTCCGCCGAGATTTGTTTCATCGGGAATGATGCCGCCGTAGCAGGTAAGGTTAACACCGATTCCGTGGAATTCAAGTGCAGGTTCGGCAAGAATTGCTTCCGCTGCGGAGAAAATCTGCGCTTCATCCGTGTTGAAAATGCCCTCCCGCAAGTCGCCCATATCGACCATAAGAATAATCTTATGCACTTTGCCGAGCTTTTTTGCAGCACCGCCGATAAGTCGAATGGTTTCTTTTTCGCTCTGCATTGAAATGTCGGCATAGCGGACGACATCTTCGACCTCGCTCTGCATTGAAATGCGAAGCAGCTGAGTCGGTTTATCGGAATGAAGCTCCGCAATTGCGGCAAGGTTCTGCACGCGCGAATCAGCAAAAGCATCCGCTTCGCTTTCTGAAATCATTCTGCAGATACGTTCATCGGCGCAGAAGACTTTCGTGACAATCGCGGTTTTAATGCCGACAGCGTGACAGCGGTCAACCAGTCTGTCAAGGTTCGTACGCAGTTTGAACAGGTTTATTATCAGTTTCGGATTCATATTATTACCTCAGGTTTTGCAGCCGTTTTTGATGTTTGAGTTTTAACCCGCAGCAAAAAAGGTTAAAGGTTGCTTTCATCGATGCTCTGCTTGAGCAAATTAAGCGCAGCGTCGGGATACTCCTTCGAAAGCACTCCGAGGGAAGCCATTATATAATGATTATCGTACAGCAGCTTCAGCCTGCCGGGTTTTGGATAGAGCATCATCCCGCCGGAATTGCAGTCCGCAAGTTTGCGCATTATTTGTTCACGATTCGGAAGCCTTGTCAACGCACCGCCTGTGCCGACAAGATATTTGAGCGTTGAAAGATCCTTGCCTTCCGCAATTGTTTGCCTTCCGCGCGGAGTGTATATATATCGGAGTGCGCCGGCATGACGTTCAATCGCCGTAAGGCCCGCTGCCAGACAAAGCCTTTCGGTAAGCTTGAATTGCTCCGGAGTGTTTGGAATCGGGCGATATCTGCTCATCACTTCGGCAGTATTAATGCCGAGTTCGGCGGAAAGCTTATCACTGCCCAACATATCAACAAGGTTTTTTGCATTCACGAAAAGGCCGAGATCACCCTCAACGGTACGCTTTGCAAAAGGCTCGGGTGTTGTCTGCATGACTGCAATTTCATCGGAACCTTTTGTGACGGAATGAACATCCGTGGTTGCACCGCCGATATCAATAACGGCAAGGTCGCCGATATCGTTGTATAGAAGCTGTGCCGCCTCCATAACAGCGCCGGGAGTGGGGATTATGTTGCCCGTAACCATATCGCGGATATGCTCCATGCCGGAAGCCTTAATGATGTGTTCCTCAAACACGGCGTGAATAATTTTGCGTGCGGGCTCGATGTTCAAAAGGTCGAGTTTCGGATAGACGTTTTCTGTTATATAAACCGGGATGCCTGCTCTTGAAAAAACATCCTCAATAATGCGGCGATTCTGAATATTTCCGCCGTAAATAACGGGGGCCTTCAAACCGGAAGCGGCAATGAGCTTTGCGTTATAAACAGCCGTTTCGCGTTCGCCGTAATCCGTTCCGCCGGCAAGCAGGATAAGGTTTGGGTCGATTGCTTTAATATCGTCAATGTCGAATTCACTCAGTTTGCCCGCTGTTGCAAGTTTGATGATTGCACCTGCACCGAGAGCCGCCGCCTGAGCGGCCTTCACGGTCATATCATAAACAAGTCCGTGTACGCACATGCGCAATCCGCCCGCGGCGCTGGACGTTGCGAACATTTTTCCGTATTCAATATTTTGTGCTCCGAGATTCTTTGCAAGGTCATTTACTGCTTCGGTCAGACCGATGCGAACATCACCTGCAAGCACGCTTGTCGGAGCCTGTCCCTGCCCGATAAAACGCGGCGTATCGGTTTCAATGCCGTTAAAGGCGTTTACAAGCGTTGTTGTTGAGCCGATTTCGGCAACAAGAATATCAATAAACATAGAGTATCTGAAATTTGCACGTTTCTGCGGAGAAACCGCAAAAACAAAACTTCGGGGGATGGCAACTTGATTGACCGTCCCCCTTTGTGTCAACATATACCGAGAACGTCAGGAGTGTTCCCGCGTAATATTATTTGTTTTCGCTGTCGGCCTTTTCGGCTGCCGCTTTTTCCATTTCCCACCTGCGTTTAACAAGGAAGGTTGCATTATGGACACCGCGGCTGCCCCTGCCGAAGCCTTCATCCGCTCCCGCCTTGCGTGCAAGTTCGGGAGTGACCTGAGTGCCGCCTGCGATGAAGATAATCTTATCGCGGATACCCATTTCACGCGCAATAGCATCGATTTTGGCGATATTCTTGTAGTGAATGTCGTCATGGCTGATGATGGTGGATGCCATGATGGCATCTGCATTCAGCTCGACTGCTGCGTTAACGAGTTTTTCGGGCGGGCAGGATGTGCCGAGGTAATGCACTTCGATGCCGTATTTTTCAATACCGCCGTGCTTAATGTCGATGATCTCACGAAGGCCGACGGAGTGTTCGTCTTCACCGACTGTCGCAGCAACGACCTTCATCGGACGACGTTCGATATCGGCGCGGATAACGTCATCGCTCAGAACATCGGGTTCCTTGGGAATGACAAGGGAATCAACATCGATTGCGAACGGAACTTTGCCCTTGACTTCGATGCGGGTGCCTTCCTGCGAATGCATGATTTCACGGCTGATAACTTCGCATTCGACAAGATTCATGCGCTTTGCACATTCAAGCGCAGCCGCTTCCGCAATGGGCTTGGGTGCGGGGAAGAACATGGTGAGCATGACAGTGCCGTCTGCAAGCCATTCCATTTCAGGACGAATCTGCTTGCCGCCCGCAACGAAATCTTTGACTTCTTCCATACGGACATGGCAGTTGTCGGTTTCGTCCAATTCATCAATATAGATGATCTTTTCGGGACATTCAAGCGTGCAGCCGCCGATGAGTGCGGAGGGATTGTCGACAAAATCGGGATTGTACTGCTCAACGTTGTTGTAGCCGTAGTGTGCGGTGACGGGAGCCATGTAGTCAGCTTCGCGCTTGAAAATTGTTCCGGCACCGATGCCGCCGTCGATTTTTCTTGCAATGCCGTCGCCGTTGCGCTCGGGGTAAATGCCGCTGTCAACGAAGAAGCCTTCTTCAACGGCGTTGAAATAGCCGCCGAGTTCAAGCATTTCTTCCATGAAGAGGATCGCTCTTTCCTTCAACTCGCGTGCCTTTTCGCGCAGATAGCCGCTGTCTTTCAGCTCGACCATTTCCATAAGGCCGTCGAGACCGACGAGAGTCTGCTTCGCGGTGTCGCATGCTTCGATATTGTAAATATGCCACGGCACGTTGCGGCCCTCATCGGGCGTGATTGTGCTCTGGATATCCGCACTGGTGAGCTTGGAGATGAACATGTTCAGAACGTGGGTGACGGTTGCTTCACGGGTACTGGACTCAATATATTTTGTGTTCATCTGAGCGCGCATACGGTATTCATGGAACAGATCGCGGAGAGCAACCGCATAAGGAAGATCCATGTATACGCAGGGCGCGGGGGTTGCCGTCGGGGGAACGGTGGACAGGCAGATGTTCTTTTTGTTAATGCCGACGCGTGCGGAGAAAATTGCATTGATACCGTGCTGAACCATAAGCTCGGGCATGACTTTCCATGCTTCACGTGCGGTTGCGTTTGCATTGTGTGCGCCGTCAATCTGCGCCATGCCGGCCCATGCGATAAGCTTCTTGCTTTCGCACGCATCAACAAACGAACGAATCATATTGATGTTGCGGTAGATGACGTTGTATTGCGGGTCCTGGTGAACGCCGTTTACGCCTTCTTCTGCAAACATAACAGCAATATCGGGGCCTGCAACGCCGGAAACATAGCTGTGGTAGTTGATGGGTCTTCCGACTTCATCCTCGATCATGTCGAGTGCCTTGCGCTGTGCACGAACCTGCTTGCGCGTAATGGGAACGCCGCCCATGCCTTGAGGTGTGCCTTCGATAAGTCCGTCGAAGTGGCTCTGTCCGGCCGTGCGGATAACCATTATGTGATCTGCGCCGTGGTGCGCTGCCATACGCATTCTGCGAATATCATCCTCAAAGCGGCCGGATGCGATTTCTGTCGTGATAACAGGCGCGGGCTGCGGGTCGATGTTCTCGAAATAGTGTGCGGGGGGCAGGGGAACGCTCGACTTGAGCGGTTCGGTGCAGTCATGGTAAACAAAGGGTCCCATATGCAGGTTTTCAACGGGTTTGCGCCACGTCCAGCCCCTGCGGCGGGGACGGTAGTTTTCAAGATCTTTGAGGATCTCGGCAACGTCAATGGGTTTATCGGGGGAAAGTTTATAGTCGCTCATCAGTTGTTGCCTCCGTCAAAAAGTTTTTCAGCTTCATCCCAAAGCTTGCCGTCGGCAAGTGCGAGCCCTGCCGGGCGGATTTCGGAGTTCTGCGCTTTTGCAAGGCGGTAAATCACGTTGCCTGCGCCGTGCGCAATGAGGTTATGTTCAATGCAGCCGTCAACAATGGCTTTTGCTTCGATGGAAGAAAACCCCATGCGCAGCAGAACGGAACGTTCAACGGCGGGTGAGGTGTACTCGTAACCCATTTTAAGAAGGGGGTCAACGAGCTTGTTTGCAAGCTCCCAAAATCTTGCTTCAAGCTGATCATCGGTCAGATTTGCAAGATGAGCTCTGCGTTCCTGGAAATCATCGGTTCTTTTCATATATTCTCCCTTTTGCAGATAATGTTTCAACCATGGGGGATATGCGATGCGTGAATGAGCCGAAAAGCGGAAATCCGACGCACCGCACGGGGGGGTCGGTCTATGCGGCATTAAAAATGTTAATGCCGCTGTGACGCGAATTACAGTCCGGCTATAACGCTGCGGACAAATTCTTCGCTGCTGTTGGTTTCTTCAACAAGGTAGCGAATGTCGTCATCGGTAAGCTCATCCTTGTGCGTTCCGACGGCATTCTTGATATTGGACCTGCGAACGCGGTCAAGGTCAACGTCATCAACCCTGATAAGGCTCGGATGTGCGGGCAGAATGATGTTTTTGCCGGGTATCTCATCCTTGGGGTCGCCGAAGTGGATGTCGATGCCGTTCTGCCTTGCAAACGAAAGCTGGGGATTGATATGCTTGCCTGCGCCGGTGTATTCGGTCTCCTGCACAACGATGCACTGATCTTCATCCATTTCCTGTGCAAGACGGAATGCTGCTGCAAGAGCGGTGTTGCCTGCGGGTCCCTTTTCAAGACCTTCGAGGGAAGCGAGAGTTTCGGTGATGAAGAATACGCTGCCCTGAGAAACGGTAACATACCTGTCCATGTAGCGGAGGGGACGTGCCGCACTGCGCGGAACATCGGAACGGTCAGGGTTTACGCAGAACGGAACGCCGAAGCCTGTGTGCCCGGTTGTGAAACTCTTTTTGTTGAACTGAGCATCGCTTGCCATGTGCAGGCCGGTGAGGTTGACGCTTGCACCGATAACTTTTGCATGACAGTCGGCTTTGCGCAGACCGCGTGCAGTGCCGGTGAGATTGCCGCCGCCCGCATTGGTGCAGACAACAACATCGGGATCACGATCAAACTTTGCACGGAACTGCTGAGCGATTTCATAACCCAGAGTTTCAACACCGGCAATGCCGAACGGGGTGTAGAGGGAAGCGTTGAAATAGCCTGTTTCTTCAAGCAGGCGGAGAACCGTGCTGAAAAGCTCGGGACCGACGGTGAGCTGGACAACTTCTGCACCGAGAGCTTCGCATTTGCGTGCTTTTTCAATGATTTCCGGCTGACCTACTCCGCGGCTGTCGTAGCACTCCTGAACAACGATGCATTTAAGTCCCGCCATTGCGGCATGGCATGCAACCGCTGCGCCGTAATTGCCGCTGGTTGCGGTGACAACGCCCTTGTAACCAAGCTTTTTTGCCTGATAAACGCTTGTGCAGGAACGCCTTGCTTTAAAGCTGCCGCTGGGGTTGGTTGCTTCGTCCTTGATGAAAATCCTTGCGCCCTTGCCGGCGGGAGCGCACTTCCTTGCGAGTGCGGTGAGATTGCGCAGCTCGATGAGCGGCGTATTGCCGACGCTGAACAGAGCCTGAACGCGCTGCAGCTCGGGCAGGGTATAACCGGTTGCGGCCATCATTGCTTCGTAGTCAAAGCCGATGCCGGGTTTTTCAAAACTTTCGTAATCCATGCCGACGGAGTTGCGAATGATTTCGTTCTTTCGCGCCATAATTGCCGCATAGCTGTTGTCTTTCATCATTCGTTACCTCCGAAAGTGATTTCGCGAACCATATCGCCGATTTTGAGAACTTCGGGAATCAGAAAGCCGAAATTATGCTCAAAATAAGGTGCTTCGTTCACGAGTTTGCCCATCGCATGACGGCCGGTGCGGGTAATGACTTCGACTTCATCGCCGACTTGCGCTTCGTCCTGCTGCAAATAGCCTTTTACCCACATTTCAAGGGGATGAGATTTCGTATCCTCGGGCAATGCGCTCGAACGTTCTTCCGGGGTCAGAACGATGTTGTGAATCTGAACCCAATCGCCTTTCTTTGCCATAAAAACCTCCGAATCATTTTAAGCGGTTTTTGAATCTTCCTGCCTTAACGGGAGTGCGGCGGGGGAGACGCATAAAACCGAGTAAAGCCTATAAATTATTATTTTTCGATATAATCCCTGAAATCGCCCATGATCGCGTGGGGAACGGGGAGATCAAGCATGGTCTTGAGGCCGGGGCGTGCATTGATAACGTGAGGAATCATGTTTACGACCATGGCAATGGTGCCGATGCCGCCGTCAACTTCGGGACGGACGCTCATGTTAACCTCGGGAGAGCCTTCAAGCACGATGTAGTCACCGGTATGGGTGCCTTCCATTTCGGGCTCGATTTGCTGCGGATGAACCATATCGATTTTGACTTCACCGTCAACATAACCCTGGCCGGTCATATTAACGCCCGCAACATCGCCTGCTTTTGCATAGCCGTAAGGGGATTTTCTGTCGACGCTGGTTACGATTGCAGACATCTGCTGTTCGAATTTGTCGATCTTCCAACCGAGAGCTCTTGCGATCATGCCGACGGATTCCGCAAAGCCGACGTGACCCGCAAGAGTTCCGTTTTCAACGCCTGTGTTGAAGTCGTTAACGCTGAGACCGACACCCTGCTCTTCCATAACGGCGGGACCGAAGGGAGACAGGCTGTTGACCCTGCGGCAGGTGACCTTTTCAACATCTGTCATGCAGCCGCTGAGGCAAATTGCAAGAAGATCCATCATAAGACCGGGGTTAATGCCGGTGCCGAGGATGGAAACGCCGTGTTCCTTTGCAAGCTTGTCCATTTCGGCGGAAAGCTCGGGTTCCTGTGCCATGGGGAAGCTCATTTCTTCCGCAGTGGAAACAACATTTACGTTCTGCTCAACAACAAACTTAATTTTGTTGAATGCCTTGCGGGTAAAGGAATCGGTTGCAATAACGCAGATATCGCAGTTGCCGTCGTGGACAACTTCTTCGATTTTGGGGTTAACAAGAACATCATCGCGGGAACCGCGGTCGATTTCGAGCAGTTCATAGATGCTCCTGCCGACGCGTGCGGGATGGATGTCGCATACACCGACGATGTCAACACCTTTTTTTCTTAAAAGAACCTTTGCAATGCCGGAACCCATTGCGCCGAAGCCCCAAAGAGCCACTTTTACATTTTCCATATAATTTCCTCCTGAATATGTGCTGTTAAGCAAGTGACGGCTGAGACTGTTTTCGAATAAATACGGAAACGATTTTGTCCAAAACAGATTATTCAGCCATTTCTCAACTTTTTAAGGCAAATAATACTCTCGATATTATGATGCCGCTTCAATACAGGCATATTATACCACATTGAATCAAATAATGGAACACCTTCACGGTTATTCATTCTGCATTAAGCGGGAAAGTTTTTTATTATCGGCATCCAAACAAGCGGCACATGCAGCCGTAAAGAACAAAAGCACCGATTCCTAAGGCGTTTGCCGGAAATCGGTGCGCTGTCCGAAAATGAATTCGGGAAAAACCATATGTCGAAAGGCGGTATTATTTTGCTGCTTCCTCGACTGCAACCGCAACTGCAACGGTTGCGCCAACCATGGGGTTGTTGCCCATGCCGATAAGCCCCATCATTTCAACATGCGCGGGAACGGAGCTGCTGCCCGCAAACTGAGCATCGGAGTGCATACGTCCCATAGTATCGGTCAGACCGTAGCTGGCAGGACCTGCCGCCATGTTGTCGGGGTGAAGTGTTCTGCCCGTGCCGCCGCCGGAAGCAACGGAAAAATACTTCTTGCCGTTTTCAACGCAGAGTTTTTTGTAAGTGCCTGCAACGGGGTGCTGGAAGCGGGTGGGGTTGGTTGAATTGCCGGTGATGGAAACATCAACATCCTCAAACTTCATTATTGCAACGCCTTCGTTTACATCGTCCGCACCGTAACAGCGAACTGCGCTGCGTTCACCGCTGCTGAATGCTTTTTCGCTGACGATATGAAGCTCGCCGGTGTAGTAATCATAGTTTGTTTCAACAAAGGTGAAGCCGTTGATGCGGGAGATAATGTAAGCGGCATCTTTGCCGAGTCCGTTAAGGATGACCTTAAGCGGAGTCTTGCGAACCTTGTTTGCGGTTTTTGCAATTCCGATTGCACCTTCGGCAGCGGCAAAACTCTCGTGGCCTGCGAGAAATGCAAAGCACTTTGTGTTTTCGTTCAGCAGCATTGCACCGAGATTGCCGTGGCCGAGGCCGACTTTGCGCTGGTCCGCAACCGAACCGGGGATACAGAACGCCTGAAGACCCTTTCCGATGTACTCTGCGGCTTCGGCTGCATTTTTTGCGCCTGCCTTGATTGCGATCGCAGCACCGACGGTGTATGCCCAGACTGCATTTTCAAAAGCAATGGGCTGAATTCCGAGCACGATTGAACGGACATCGATTCCATTATCGGAAACAATCTGCTGCGCCGCTTCAAGGCTCTCGATCCCGTATTCACCGAGAACGGAGTTAATCTTGTCGATCCTTCTGGAATATCCTTCAAAATTAATCATAACGGCACCTCATTTCATTCTTTTCTTGGGTCGATAACCTTTGCAGCTTCGTTGAATCTGCCGTAGGTGCTCAGGAACTTTTCGTAGGCTTCGTTCGGCGTCGCGCCTTTGCCTATGGCTTCCATCATTTTGCCGAGGTTGACAAACTGATAACCGATTATCTCATCATTTGCATCAAGAGCAAGCTTTGTGACATAGCCTTCGGTCAATTCAAGATATCTTGCGCCTTTTTCGCGTGTGCTGTAAGTCGTGCCGATCATGCTGCGGAGCCCTTTGCCAAGGTCTTCAAGCCCGGCTCCGATTGCAAGTCCGTCCTGGGAAAACGCACTTTGGCTGCGTCCGTAAACTATCTGCAAAAACAACTCGCGCATGGCGGTGTTGATAGCATCACAGACAAGGTCGGTATTGAGAGCTTCAAGAATCGTTTTGCCGGCAAGGATCTCGGCGGCCATTGCGGCGGAATGAGTCATGCCGCTGCATCCGATGGTCTCGATAAGAGCTTCTTCAATAATGCCGTTCTTGATGTTCAGCGTGAGCTTACATGCGCCCTGCTGCGGCGCACACCAACCGACACCGTGCGTGAAGCCGCTGATGTCGGAAATTTGTTTTGCTTTAACCCAATTGCCCTCTTCGGGAATGGGAGCAGGATCATGCACCGCGCCCTTGCGGACGAAGCACATATTGTTCACCTCATGTGTATATTCCATTGTCGGTTTCCTTTCATCCTTAAAAATCGGCTTTATTTTATCATATTCTTCCCGATTTTCAAGATATTATTTTTGAAATCTGTGTAAAAAATTTTGAATACCGTTCATAAACAGAAAAAAGAGCCGACAAAATCGACTCTTTAATGGTCTGGGTGAGAAGATTCGAACTTCCGGCCTCTTGAACCCCATTCAAGCACGCTACCAAACTGCGCTACACCCAGATATACGGTTGTCGTCCACTCTTTCGAACACTGTTCTCTCGCGAACGATGTGTATTTTAGCACTTGAGTACGGATATGTCAACCCCTTTTTTCGTATATTTTGAATTTTTTTGTCCGATACGCTTGACGCCGCAAAAAAAAAGCATTGCAATTAAATGAAAAACCGAGTTTTGTATATAAAACAATGCAGAATTTGCTCTGTTTGCGGTGCGGTTAAAAAAAGAGCGGAACTCAATGACCGTGGGTCACAAATTCCGCTCGAATTTAATTGCCTGCGACGAAAAAACAAAGTTTGTTTTGTCAGAATATCAGCGCAAACAGTTTAAAGAGCCAGTTTGCCGCAACACCCGCAGCGAGACCGCCGATGGTGTGGCTCGCAATTGCTTTTCCGGTCAAGTCGGGACGCTTGAGGGACTGCATCATTGAGGCATGAGTGCTGAGGTAGCCGCTCCAGCACATGCACATGGAAGTGAAGACCGCAATATCATGTGCCGTGACCGAACCCGCTTCCGCAAGCTCTTTGACGATTCCGGTTGCTGCGCCGGCGGAACCGAGCGCCGTAATGGGGACAGCTATTGCATCGGTGGAGGAAAACCCGAACAGAGGCTGCAAAATGAACTTGATTGCATTCGCTGCGCGGGGGAGCAGCGAAATGCCTTCGTAAGCCGCGCCGGTATACACACCGCCTTCAGGGGCACCTTTTGTAAGCATCATAACGATGGTGCAGATAACAAGCACGCCGGGAATGATGCTGAGTCCGATGTCAACGCCGCTCTTGCCGCCGTCGAGTGCAGCAGTCAGAATGCGCATGCCGAGACTTTGTTTTTTGCGAACACCGCCTGAAGACTGTTCGGAGGGGTCAAAAGCGGAATCCTCGACGTATTCCTCTGTGCCGAAGATTTTTTTTGTTTGCATGAGCATCAGCCTTGTGCTTACGACACTGCCGATGATTGCACCGAGGTTGCCGATGAGAATTGCGGACACAACGCTGCCGCCCTGAATATTGCCGAGACCGAGCATGAACGTGGAAACAATAAGCCCCATTCCGAATGCCGTGCCGAGGTTGGTCAGGCCGTAAAGCTGATATTTCTTGAAGTACTTGCGAAAACCGCGATCTTCCGCGAGAGAAAGAATTGCAGGATTGTCGGAAAGATAAGTTGTGACTATGCCGAGAGCGGCAGCACCGGGCAGGCCGTATATAGGCTTCATAAGCGGGGAAAGCAGGTGATTGAGCATTGCAACAACACCGAACTCCGTGAGCAGTGCGGAAACTGCACCCATGATGACTGCGATCGCCATGATGTAAAGACATGTATCGGTCAAAAGAGCGAATGCGGTATTCATTACTGTGCTGAGCATGTTCGAAAGCCCCATGGGGATTGCAAACAAGGTAAAAAGACCGATGAAGAAGATGAGGAATACTATCGGAGTGACCCAAAATGAAATTCTGGATTTGGGGAGTTTTTGGGTTTTTCCGTTTTTATTCCGAACGGGCTGCTGTGCGTTTTCCATGTGATTTCCTTTCGGGGAAGCTGTATTATGCATGAGGTGCAGCGAGCGGACGGATTAATCCGCACCGAATCATTCACCTTTGCACAATTCGATACTATACAACAAAAAGGATTGCAATTAAACTGAATGTTTGTTATCATATCCATAAGAAAACCGAATGGATCGCGGCGGAAGGGCGTTTGCTGCGGAAACGGAAGGGTAAAGGCATGAACATTGATAACTACAGGGTTTTCATCCGCGTTGCAAAAATAGGCAATCTGACTGCGGCAGCGGAGCAGCTGGGTTATACTCAGTCAGGAATCAGTCACATAGTATCGGCTCTTGAACAGGAATTCGGCTTTCAGCTGCTGCGGCGAAGCAAAACGGGCGTTTCGCTGACGCAGGAGGGGGAGCGGATACTGCAGACGCTGCGCGAGGTTGTGAACAGAGATGATATGCTGAAACAGATAGCGGCGGAGATAAAGGGGGTACGCATGGGTAAAGTGCGTGTTGGCGCTTTTTCAAGCGTTGCCGTCTGTTGGCTGCCGAAAATCATAGCGGAGTTCAGCAATGAGTATCCGAACATTTCTATTGATGTCTCAGTCGGAACATACAAAACCATAGAGGATATGATAATTGCCGAAGAGGTTGACTGCGGATTTATGAGCGGGACGATGCGCAAGGAATTAAAGTTTGTCCCGCTGTGCGTTGACAGGATGCTTGCGCTTGTACCCCCGAAACTTCTGCCGTCCGGCTGTAAGACCCTTCCACTTGAAGCAATATCCGACATTGATTTCATTATCCCGGGAGAGGGATCGAACTATGATATCGGAAGAATTCTCCGCACGGCCGGTGTACAGCCGCGTGTAAAATACAGCGTAAGTGACGACTATGCCGCCGTTGCAATGGCGGAAGGCGGACTCGGGATGACCATTGTCCCGGAGCTGATACTCAAGGGTATAGGCGGAAACCGTGCGGCGGTCGAGCTTGAACCTGCCTGCACAAGAACGATCGGAATCGCGGAACGTTCAATCGGCACGGGTTCGCCTGCATGCGCAGCATTTATGCGCTTCACGGAGAACTGGGTCAAAAGGAATTCGGAGGATGCGATTCAATGACGAATGCCGAAAAGCAGCGAATTCGTTCTTTTCAAAACGGTGCGGCAATGTTATAATGAACTTAATAAGGAACGGAAAATGCGGATACAGGGCAGTTTGGCTTATGTGTTTGCCGGCTGTCCGTGTTTGTTCGGCTGAAGGAACATTATACCGATTTTCGGAATATTGAACAAAACTTAAAGGAAAACCGATTATGAAATGGAAAGAAATAACAATATATACAACCGAGGAAGGAACAGAGATAATTCTTGCGCGGCTTGATATGCTTGGGATTACCCAGGTTAACATAGTTCAGGGCGATGAGGAGATTGACGCGCTGCTGCATTCGTGTGAAAAATACTGGGATTATGCGGATGAGGCCGCAATGGGAAAACAGCCTTCCGTACAGGCTTATGTTTCCGATGTTCCCGAGAATGCCGCAGTGGAGCAGGCGGTGCGAAATTCGATTGCGGAATTGGACAGTATGCGCAGCGAAATCGGCATTGATATGGGTTCGTTAAAAATCGAAGTGCGCAGCGTGGATGAGGAGGACTGGGCAAATAATTGGAAAGCGTATTTCAAACCGATGCCTGTCGGCGAAAAGCTGCTGGTCTGTCCTTCATGGGAAAAAATCCCGGAGGGGAACACACGCGCGGTTCTGAAAATTGACCCCGGAATGGCTTTCGGAACGGGAACTCACCACACAACGCGCATGTGCCTTGAATTGCTTGAAAAAAACATTAAGAATGGGGATCTTGTTGCCGATCTCGGCTGCGGCAGCGGAATCCTTTCGATTGCCGCTTCCCTGATGGGAGCGAAAGAAACCTATGCAATTGATATTGATCCGGTCGCGGCGCGCGTTGCTGCCGAAAACGCCGAGCTGAACGGAATTGATATGTCAGGCTACTTCATCAGAATCGGAGATATTCTTTCCGATGAAAAATTCCGAGACGATATTTCCGGAAGACGATACGATATTGTGCTTGCAAACATTGTTGCAAACGTCATTATCGCGTTTGCACCCGTAATTCCGCAGCTTATGAAACCGGGCGGAAAGCTCATTGCCTCCGGAATAATTGCGGACAGGCTGGATGAGGTGCTTGACGCCCTGAAGGCGAACGGACTTGAAGCTGTTGAAATATGCAGCGGCGAAGACTGGCGAGCAGTGCTTGCGGCGAAAATATCGTAAGCAATACTTAGTACAGGTGCAGCAGCGCTGCGAACGTCCGGATATAAAACGGTGAAAGCTGAATCGGCTTATGAGAAGATTTTTTACTGATAAAAAACTGACCGTCGGAACGGAAATTGTCCTTGACGGCGAAGAAGCAAAACACATCATGACGGTGCTTCGAATGAAACCGGGCGATGAACTTTTGCTTATCAACGGAACCGGCATGGAAATGACTGCACGTATTTTGAACGAGAACAAGGGGGAGGTACGGCTTGAAGCAATTTCCGATGCACCGTGCCCGTCGGAGCCTTTGAATCGTGTAACGCTGTTCCAATGCCTGCCGAAAGCGGGAAAGCTTGAGCTGATAATTCAAAAATGTGTTGAACTCGGCATATTTGCAATTCAGCCTGTTTATTCAAAACGCTGCGTTGTGAAACCCGAAGCAAAGGAGTCAAAACTTTTACGATTCAATCGGGTTGCACAGGAGGCGGCAAAGCAGTCCGGGCGCGGGCGAATTCCGAAGGTCGGCCCCGTTCAAAATTTGAATGAATGTGATTTTTCGGGATTTGATGCCGTGCTTATAGCATACGAGGATGAGGAAAAAACGACTCTGAAACAGGCTTTGAGAAAGGCGTTCGGTGAAGAAAAAGGCAAATCCGACGAAGGCGGGAACGATATTGCAATAATTATCGGGCCCGAGGGCGGTTTTGAACCGACAGAGGTTGAATCTGTCCTTAAAAACAGTCCTGCGGCAAAATCCGTATCACTCGGTAAAAGGATTTTGCGAACGGAAACCGCAGGAATGGCAATGCTTGCAATGCTCATGTATGAGCTGGAGGGATGATGCGCTGCTGCTTTATTACACTCGGCTGTCGAGTGAACCAATACGAGAGTGATGCCATGGCGGAGCTCTTAACTCAGGCGGGATTTGAAATCACGGAGAACCCGGCCGAGGCTGATGTCTGCATTGTCAACACATGCACCGTTACGAATATTGCGGACAGAAAATCACGCCAAATGCTTTCAAAAGCGCATAAACTGAACCCGAATGCAAAACTTATTGCGGCAGGCTGCTTTGCGCAGCGAAGCCCGGAAGCGGCGGCAAAACTGGAGGGTGTTTACGCTGTGCTCGGAAGTGCGGACAAGAACCGCGTTGTCGAACTTGTAAAAAGCATTGCTGAAGGACGGGAAAATGAACCGAAAAGCGAAAAATGCAATTGCGGAGAAAAAGAATTGTGCGATTGCTGCGGCGGTATGAAAAAATTCGAACAACCCGAAAAATCGGAATGCAGCGGGAACGCAGCCGGAGGAGCAAAAATCCTTGTCAGAGATGTTATGCATGAACACGAATTTGAAGAAATGAGTGCCGTTCATGAGGGACGCACACGCGCCTATCTCAAAATTCAGGATGGATGCAACATGTTCTGCACTTATTGTGCAATTCCGTATGCACGCGGCGGATTACGTTCGCGCTCGATTGAGTCCGTTCGCGCCGAAGCCGAAAAGCTTAACAACGAAGGATTTTCCGAGGTTGTGCTGACGGGAATTCATCTGATGAGCTATGGCAGGGATTTACGCAGCGGTACGGATATACGCGATGCCGTGCGCTGCTTTGACGGACTGAACAATATAAAACGTATTCGCTTCGGTTCGCTTGAACCGCATATGATGACGGATGAAATAATTGCCGAACTTGCAGATAATAAACGCATATGCAGGCAGTTCCATCTTTCACTGCAAAGCGGTTCGGACACGGTGCTTGAACGAATGCGGCGCGGATACACGAGCGGGCAGTATTTTGAATTATGCCAAAAACTGCGCAGGGCGTTCGGCGGCGAAACAGCCGTTACAACCGATATTATTGCGGGTTTTCCGGGCGAAACGGAAGAGGAGCATCTTGAAACAATCGAATTCATGCGTAAAGTGGGTTTTGCGAAAGTTCATATCTTCCCGTACTCAAGGCGAAGCGGAACAAAGGCGGATGCAATGCCGGGTCAGCTGTCAAATGCCGAAAAAAGCCGCAGAGCAGGTGAGCTTATTGCTGTCGGCAGGGAATCGGAACACGAATACCTTGAACAATACGTTGGAGAAACAGTGAACGTTTTGATAGAAAAATGCGTCGATAACGTTTCATACGGCTGCACGGATACATATGCAGCGGTCAGAATTAACAGCGCGATAACGCCCAACACATTTGCGGACGTTAAAATAAAATACATCAAGGAGGACATGAATGGAGAATTGTATCTTTTGTAAAATTGCCGCGGGAGAAATACCCTCAACAAAGGTGTATGAAGATGAGCGCGTGCTTGCTTTTCGCGATATCGAACCGCAGGCGCCGGTGCATGTGCTGCTGATTCCCAAAAAGCATTTTGCCGATATTCTTGAATGCGATTCCGAAACATTTGCGTATATGCAGGAGATTGTAAAGAAACTTGCAGTTGAACTCGGCATCGCCGAAAAGGGCTTCAGAGTTGTTATCAACACCGGTGAAGACGGCCAGCAGAGCGTTAAGCATCTGCACTGGCATATTCTCGGCGGAAGAAGCATGCAGTGGCCTCCGGGCTGATTTAAACATCAATCACATAAACAAAGTAATATGAATTGAACAAGGGTTCCGCGGAATTGCGTCCGTGGAACCCTTTTCTTATTGACTTCGGATAAGCTTTAAACCTCCGCTTGCATAATCAGTCGGAGCATTTGAAAGCCGATTGAAAGCTTATTTCAGAAATTTGAAGCTTGAAACGATAGGCGCTTCGATTGCTTTTCCGCTGCAAACGCGGAAGAAGCAGATAAGGTTGAGAACAAGAGCAATAATTGCACAAGCAGCGGCAGCGACCCACCCGAGGAATGGGATGATAGCGAGCACGAGCGAAAGCAGCGCGGCGATTTGAATCTTCAGTGCCTGGCGCACATGAAAACCGGCATACGGTGAACTGCTTGATGCAAGCAGAGTGATAATCACGCCGACCCATCCCATAAGATATGGAATGAGCGCGAACACCTTGTTTGCGGAAATGTCAGCGGGGTCAAATTCCGCCGTGTGGTCAAGAGGATCTCCGGAGTAAACCGGCGGTTGGTCTGCAACCGTGGTCAGCGGTGCGCCGCATTGAGCGCAGTGCGAGGCAGAGTCGGGAAAACTCAGGTGACAGTTGGTACATACTTTCATATTAATAGCCTCCGATATTTATGCGGAGTATCATAAACTCCGCATAAAGTATATCACGCAGCTGCAGACAAGTCAATACAAATTGATGCATCGAATATCCGGAGAAGAAAAGCAACCGGCGTTTATATTCCGCGCAGCTTTGCGGTTGGAATATATTTTTGAACGATTGAAAGGTATTCGCGCATTTTCCCTTCGCTTGCAGGGGAAAGTCCGGTGCCGATGAGTGCACCGGAATCGACAAACAATTGAAGAAAATAACGTTCTTCGCCTTTAAGCCACTGACCGATGCGCTCGAAATCGGCGGGGGAATGAAGCTCGTTGACAACTGTTGTCCGAAACTCATGCTCAACACCGCTGTTTCTTATAATATCAACGCTTTCAAGCACCGGGCCGATATCGATATTCCGAACACCGGTTAAAACGCTGTAACGCTCGGGGGCGGTTTTGATATCCATCGCAATGTAATTGAGAAGCTTGGCATCAATAAGTCTTTGCAGCAAATCGGGAAAGGAGCCGTTCGTATCAAGTTTCACGAGATAGCCCATTTCGCGGCAGCGCATTATGAATTCCGCAATGTCCGGCTGAAGCAGCGGTTCGCCTCCTGATATGCATATTGCATCAAGCAAACCGCGCCGCTTGCGAAGAAAACCGAAAATTTCTTCACCTGCAATTGTGGGAGTCAACGCAGGACTGATCACAAGATCCGAATTTTGACAGAACGGGCAGCGAAAATTGCACCCGCCCGTGAAAACAGTGCACGCAACCTTGCCCGGGTAATCGAGCAGAGTGACCTTTTGTATTCCTTTAATTTCCATAGATAAAATTCCTTGTTTAATGCCGAAACTGTTATTGCGGACGACACGGTCGGCCGATGTGTGTCGGCAGTGTTTGTATTTTAGACTTTGGGAGACAGAATTTCAACCTCAAAATAATATATTTTTCACTAAGCGGAAAAAACTGTTGACAGAGACAAGGGATGGAGCTATAATGTTAGCACTCAAAGGGAATGAGTGCTAACAACAAGTACTTCCCGATGAGATGCCCCAAAGGGGCGACGATGATTCAAAGGAGTGTGAGAATATGACGGAAGTTTTGGATGTTCGCAAGATGCGCATACTTCAAGCGATCGTTGATGACTATATTCTCACGGCTTCGCCGGTCGGCTCAAGAACTTTGTCAAAGCGTGACGATATCGAGCTTTCACCCGCAACGATTCGCAACGAGATGAGCGACCTTACGGAGCTCGGTTTTCTTGAACAGCCGCATACGAGTGCGGGCAGGATTCCGAGCGAAAAAGCTTACAGACTCTACGTGAACTCCATTATGGACAGAGCAAAGCTGACCGATGAAGAAGCGGAATACATCAGATGTCATCTGAACACACGCGTTAGCGAGGTCGGCGAAGTGATTCGTGAAACGGCAAGAATGCTTTCGGGCATCACGAAATATACTTCTGTTGTTCAAACCCCGCAGATAAAAAATGCAAGGTTTAAGCGTATCAGTCTGATTCCCGTAACGGACGGAAAGGCATTAGCCGTTATTGTCACCAACAACGGGGCGACTTCAAGCAGAATGCTTTCGGTTCCGGCGGGAGTGACTCCGCGCAGCATTGAACAACTTGCGGAACTGATGAACGAGCGACTCGCAGGTTACAAACTTACCGATGCGCAGAATACGCTGCTTCCTCTTCTGAAGGAAGAGATCGGTGAACAGGCAGAAACGGTTGCGGCAATGCTTCAACCTCTCACAAACAGCCTGAACAAACAGGAGGTCGAGGTTGTCGGTGCGGCAAATATGCTGGATTATCCCGAATACTCCGATGTTGCAAAAGCAAAGTCGTTTCTGTCCGAGGTTGAAAACGGCAGCTGCATTCAACAGGTGTTCACTCAAAACAAGGACGGCGTTGAGCTGACAGTGCGCATCGGAAACGAGAACGATAACCCCGAACTCAAAGATTGCTCCGTTGTCACGGTAAATTATCGTGTCGGCAACGAACAGGCGGGTTCAATGGGTGTTATCGGCCCGACAAGAATGGATTACGGCAAGGTTGTTGCGGTGCTTAAATGCGTGAGCGAAAATCTGAGCAATGTTTTGAGTGATATGCTCAAAAAGAATGAATAGCCGCAACAGGCAGCAGAATAATGAAGGACAACGGCAGCAATGCCCGCGTCACGGAGGAAGTTATGGCAAAGGACAAAAAGAAACCCGTTCAGCAGGATGAAAAGATGCCCGCAGAAGCACACGGAACCGTTGAACAGAATTCCGCAGAAAACAGAGCGGAAAATTCAGAGGACAACGGCGGTGTGACGCTTTCAAAGGATGAATTTGAACGCGCAAAAGCCGAAATAGAGCGCATGAATGCCGAAATCGAAACTTTGAAGAAAAGTGCGGATGAGGCAATCGGAGATGCTCAGCGTATCCAGGCGGAATTCAACAATTTCCGCAAGCGCAACGCATCGGTGCGTGCCGAAAGTTACGATGACGGTATCCGCGAAACTATAAAAAATATCCTTCCGGTGCTTGATAATTTCGAGCGTGCCCTCGCAACATCCGACGGTTCACCCTTTTCAAAAGGCATGGAACAGATTCAAAAACAGCTTCTCGACTGCCTCAAAAAGAGCGGACTTGAGGAAATAGAAGCCGAAGGCGTCTTTGATCCGAATATGCATGATGCAGTCATGCGTGATGAAGATGACAGCGATGCCGAAAGCGGAACAATAACAGCCGTTCTTCAGAAAGGCTACCGTGTAAAGGGTAAGATAATCCGCCACACGATGGTGAAAGTCAAATCCTGAGCACAGAACCCGGACACATGCGTTCCGTGTCTTAAAGCGGATCTGCATCAGTCAATCAAAAGCAAAAATCACCCCTTAACCGGGGATGAAATAAATTTAAAATCCCAAACCCATCGCGGTCGGTGCGGATTCTGTCAGCACCGTTGACGCCGCGGCGGACGGCGGCAATCATATCAAAACATGAACCGTTATTTTCCGCCGGAAAGAAAGGTAAATTATTATGTCAAAGATTATCGGTATCGACCTTGGTACGACCAATTCCTGTGTTGCTGTCCTTGAAGGCGGCGAACCCGTTGTTATCCCCAATCCCGAAGGCTCCCGCACAACTCCCTCTGTTGTTGCGTTCAAAAACGGCGAGCGTATGGTGGGTCAGGTTGCAAAACGTCAGGCTATCACCAACCCCGACAACACCGTAAGCAGCATTAAGCGTGAAATGGGCAGCGATTACCGCCGCACCATCGAAGGCAAGTCCTATACTCCGCAGGAAATTTCCGCAATGATTCTTCAGAAGCTGAAACAGGATGCGGAAGCTTATCTCGGCGAAAAAGTCACTGATGCTGTTATTACAGTTCCTGCTTACTTCTCTGACAGTCAGCGTCAGGCAACCAAGGACGCAGGCAAGATTGCAGGCCTTAATGTTCTCCGTATCATCAACGAACCCACCGCGGCGGCTCTTGCATACGGTATGGATAAGGAAAACAACCAGAAGATCCTGATTTACGACCTTGGCGGCGGCACGTTCGATGTTTCCATCCTTGAAATCGGCGACGGCGTGTTTGAAGTTCTTGCAACTGCCGGCAACAACCGTCTCGGCGGCGATGATTTCGACGATCGTCTTATCAACTATATTGCAGAGGAATTTAAAAAGTCCCACGGAATTGACCTTCGCAACGACCGCATGGCGAAGCAGAGGCTTAAAGAAGCAGCAGAGAAGGCAAAGATTGAGCTCTCCGGCATGGCTTCCGCAAACGTCAATCTTCCCTTCATCACGATGGATGCAAACGGCCCCGTTCATCTCGATATGAACATCACACGTGCAAAGTTCAACGAGCTTATCTCCGATTTGCTCGACAAAACAAAAACTTGCGTACAGCAGGCATTGCATGATGCGGGTCTTAAAACTTCTCAGATTGATAAGGTTATCCTCGTCGGCGGTTCAACCCGTGTTCCCGCAGTTCAGGATCTTGTAAAGAACATCACCGGCAAAGAACCCTTCAAGGGCATTAATCCCGATGAATGTGTTGCAATCGGTGCTGCAATTCAGGGCGGTGTCCTCGGCGGCGAAGTCAAAGACGTTCTTCTTCTCGATGTAACGCCCTTGAGCCTCGGCATTGAGACCCTCGGCGGCGTATTCACGAAGCTTATTGACCGCAACACCACCATCCCCACCAAGAAGAGCCAGGTATTCTCAACTGCGGCGGACGGCCAGACCAGCGTTGAAATCCATGTTCTTCAGGGCGAGCGTGAGATGGCACAGTACAACAAGAGCCTCGGCAAGTTCCAGCTTACAGGTATTGCACCCGCTCCCAGGGGTGTGCCTCAGATCGAAGTCACCTTTGATATCGATGCAAACGGCATCGTAAAGGTCAGTGCTAAGGATCTGGGCACCGGCAAGGAGCAGAACATCACCATCACCGCTTCCACCAATATGTCCA
>ERZ835980.1247-NODE-1247-length-29362-cov-10.478418_pt1 | contig 29362 bp, 25 predicted proteins | sample MGYA00519943_ERZ835980 | MGnify/ENA primary metagenome ERZ835980 (study PRJEB31850, sample SAMEA3708791) | human gut metagenome | biome: human gut; feature: human-associated habitat; material: faeces | place: China | collected 2014 ... | reverse complement strand
AACTGTAAAAACGCAGTTTGGAACACCTGCTCAGAAAATGCAAAAGGAAGTCCGTACCGATGAGTGGCGGATTTCCTTTTTTGCTGACAATCTGAAATCGTTACGATACAGCTTTCGATTGTCAGCGCCTGCGAGGGGACATGATGCGTAGCAGACGACAGCCAAATTCTAATTTTATCATTAATGCAAAAATGAGGAATTTGATATTGACAGCGATGTAATTCAAGGATATACTATAATTGCATCATTCGATAAGATTTGATGAAATTGAAATTCAAATGAGGGCAGTGCATGAGAGCGTTCGACTTCAAAACAGAATACAACAAATTGCTGACGCCAGAGGTCGTGGCCTACCTGACGCAGATTCACGAATACAAGGGGCAGCAAAATCTCTTTATCGAGGCTAAAGCGGATGCGTTGTCTGAACTTCTGGAAGTTGCGAAAATTCAGAGCACAGAGGCATCTAACCGCATCGAGGGAATTATCACCACGGATGACAGACTGAAGAAAATCGTGCGTGATAAAACAATGCCAAAAACTCGCAGTGAAAAAGAGATTGCCGGATACCGTGATGTGCTTGCAACGATTCATGAAAGCCATGACTATATTCCTCCAAAGCCATCTATCATTTTGCAGCTTCACCGGGATCTGTACAAATACAGCGGTAAGTCCATCGGCGGCAGTTTCAAAAATTCGGATAACGTGATTGCCGAAGAACTGCCGGACGGTCAGCAGATTGTCCGGTTTGAGCCTGTTCCTGCGTGGGAAACGCCGGAGGCTATTACGGCGCTGTGCAGCGCGTTTGAAGCGGCTATGCAGGATGCTGAACTCGACCCGTTGCTGCTGATTCCCATCTTTATACTGGACTTTCTCTGTATCCATCCCTTCAACGATGGCAACGGCCGCATGAGCAGGCTCCTGACACTGCTGCTCCTGTACCGCTCTGGCTATATCGTTGGCAAATATATCAGTATTGAGAAACTGATTTCTGACACCAAGGAAACATATTACGAGACTCTGCAAGCCAGCTCCTATAACTGGCATGAGGGAACCAACGACTATGCCCCCTTTGTCACCTATATGCTGGGTGTTCTGGTGGCGGCGTACCGGGATTTCGAGAGCCGGATCGAGCTGCTGACCACCAAGGGCCTGTCCAAGCCCGACCGGGTGCGCGAGATCATCAAAAACCACCTCGGCAAGATCACCAAGAGTGAAATCATGGCCAAATGCCCGGATATCAGTCAGATCACCGTCCAGCGCGCGCTGGCAGATCTGCTGAAATCCGGCGAGATCATCAAACTCAGCGGCGGGCGCTACACTTCTTACACTTGGAACAGGGAGAGAGAATAAATGATTACAGGTGAACTGAAAAACAAAATCGACAGCCTCTGGGATATTTTTGCGGCGGGCGGACTGGTGAACCCGCTGGATGTTATTGAGCAGATCACCTATCTGATGTTCATCCATGATCTGGATGACACCGACAATCTCCGGGCCAAGGAAGCTGCCGTGCTGGGGCTGCCGTATCAGAGCATTTTTGCGGATGAGGAGCAGGTCGGTGACCGTACCATCGACGGCCAGCAGCTTAAGTGGAGTGTATTCCACGATTTCCCCGCCGGAAAGATGTACAGCGTGATGCAGGAGTGGGTGTTTCCGTTCATCAAGAACCTCCACGGGGATAAGAACAGCGCCTATTCCAAGTACATGGACGATGCCATTTTCAAGCTGCCCACGCCGCTTCTGCTATCCAAAGTGGTGGATGCGCTGGACGAGATTTATCGCCTGATGAACGAATCTCAGGCGGTGGATGTGCGCGGCGATACCTATGAATATCTGCTGAGCAAAATCAGCCAGTCAGGCCTCAACGGCCAGTTCCGTACCCCGCGCCATATTATCCGCATGATGGTGGAGCTGATGGACCCAAAAGCGGACGATGTGATCTGCGACCCGGCCTGCGGCACTTCCGGCTTCCTTGTTTCTGCGGGTGAATACCTGAAGGAGCACCGCAAAGAAGAAATCTTCTTCAACCGCCAGAAGAAGGATCACTATATGAACCACATGTTTTTCGGCTACGACATGGACAGAACCATGCTCCGCATCGGCGCGATGAACATGATGACCCACGGCATTGACAATCCCTTTATCGAATACCGGGACAGCTTGTCCGATCAGAACCCGGACAAGGAAAAGTATTCTCTGATTCTTGCCAATCCACCGTTCAAGGGCAGTCTGGATGCCGACATCGTTTCGGCAGATCTGCTGAAAGTCTGCAAGACCAAGAAAACGGAACTGCTTTTCCTTGCTCTGTTCCTGCGGATGCTGCGCATCGGCGGACGCTGCGCCTGTATCGTCCCAGACGGTGTGCTATTCGGCTCTTCCACCGCACACAAAGCCATCCGCAAAGAGCTGGTGGACGGCAACCGGCTGGAGGCCGTGATCTCCATGCCCAGCGGCGTATTCAAGCCCTATGCAGGGGTGTCTACTGCGGTGCTGATCTTCACCAAGACCGGCCACGGTGGTACAGACAATGTGTGGTTCTATGATATGACCGCCGACGGCTTTTCGCTGGACGATAAGCGCAGCCCGGTGGCAGACAACGATATCCCTGATATCATTGCACGGTTCCGCAATCTGGATGCCGAAAAAGACCGCCAGCGCACGGAAAAATCCTTCTTCGTGCCCAAGGCGGAGATCGTGGAAAACGGCTATGACCTGTCCATCAATAAATACAAGAAAACCGAGTATACGCCTGTGCAGTACCCGCCCACCAGCGAAATCATGGCGGAGCTGCGGAAGCTGGAGCGGGAAATTGATGCGGCGATGGATGAGCTGGAGGGGATGCTGAAATGAAGAAGCGTGTATATGACTTTATTTGCACCTACCCGGATACAAATATTCACGATATTGCCCCTGTGGTAAATGAACCGGAATTAGAAGTCTTGAAAACGGTAAATGCTCTTTATAGCGATGGATATGTCACATTAAGCAGAATTGTTCCGCTCAGCCCAGAGAACTTTGACAGCTGTCGATACTCTGTGACTGGCAAGCAATATTTTGGTGATTCAAATCGGACTTGTGGGTGAAAAACAATGGCTAAATACAAACTTGGCGAGATATGTGAAATCGTATCAGGTAGCACTCCCAAGACGGGTATTGCAGAATACTGGGATGGAAATTTGAAATGGATTACCCCGGCCGAAATAGATGATGAATCATATATTATCACTGATAGCGCACGAAAATTAACTGAGCTTGGAGTCAAGAAAACAGGTCTTTCATCTTTTCCCTCTGGAACTGTTATCCTTTCATCGAGAGCGCCAATTGGAAAAGTTGCTATTGCGGGTTGCGAGATGTATTGTAACCAAGGATTCAAAAATCTTATCTGTTCGGACAGGATAAACAATCGATATTTATATTGGTTTCTAAAAGGGAACACCGCATATCTCAATTCACTTGGTCGTGGTGCGACTTTCAAAGAAATATCTAAAAAGATTGTATCCGACATCGAAATCAATGTGCCAGAAATTAGTCAACAGTTAGCTGCTGTTGATGCTTTAGAACGTGTATCGGAATTTATTCGATTGCGCAAAAATCAGCTCCAAAAGCTGGACGAGCTTGTCAAAGCCCGATTTATCGAACTGTTCGGCGATTATGATTTGACACATCCGCAGGAATCATGGGTTACCATAAAGGAAATTGGGACGGTTGTCGGTGGTGCTACCCCGAAAACAGATCATGACGAATACTGGGGTGGCTCGTACCGCTGGATCACGCCCGCAGAATTGGATGCCGATAGTGGATACATTTACGATTCGGTAAGGAAGCTAACAAAAGCGGGTGTGGAAAGCTGCTCATTACAAGAAATGCCCGTCGGAACGGTAATTTTGTCTTCCCGTGCGCCGATTGGTAAAGTGGCTATTGCGGGAAATACGCTCTATTGCAATCAGGGCTTTAAAAACATCATTTGCAAGGAAGGCATAACACCGCGATATTTGTATACCGTTCTTCTATTGAACGTCGAATACTTAAATTCACTTGGCCGAGGCGCAACATTTAAAGAAATCTCCAAGGGAATAGTCGAAAGCATTCGCATTCCCGTTCCCTCAATAGGGCTGCAACAGCAGTTCGCCGCCTTCGTTGAACAAATCGACAAATCAAAAGTTGCCGTACAGAAGGCGTTGGACGAAGCACAGCTGCTGTTTGACAGTCTGATGCAGAAATATTTCCAATAAATTAAAATAGGATTTCGTAAACATCAGACAATATTCATTACTAGAAACGAGGTAAGCGTATGCCAAATTCTGTGTATAATGAGCCGCATATCATTTGGATGGCGATCATAACATTGTTCCGATTTGCGCAAAAATATGCAGCCGCACTGAAAGCATATGGCAACGTCTATAAAGACGATGGCGCACAAAATGCTTACATTGACGTTGCTCAAGAGGCTCTCTGGCGTCAGCTTATGTCAGAATTGTCGAAAATCTATGACCGCAAATCGACTTGCGGATCAGATAATTGCAGCATCCGGCAACTGCGTCAATGTTGCCTTAATCACGCCACTGCCATGCACGGCAAAAGTAGTGAACTGATAGCACAACTTGACGCTCTATGTGAACGCTACGAATCTCTGTTTTCCAGAGAACTCCGAAACAAAAAGTTGGCACATTATGATTTGAAAGCTGTTTTTTCGCAAGAACCACCTCCAATCCCATTTGATGACGTTGAACAGTTCATCAACGAAACTGCGCATACACTTCAACAAATTGGAGATTGCCTGCTTGGGGCGGAGGTAAACTCTGGCTACGATGAACTTGTAAAAAATTTTCAAGCAAGTTTACTTAAGCTTACCATAGGGGATGAATCACATGACCAACTTTGATATTTTCGCATCTATATCAGAATTTGAATCCTTTGCCTCCGTAGCGGTATCTGCGGAAAGAATTCTACATATCGACCCCTCCGCCTGCGTGTTGAACTGCCGCAGGGCGATGGAGTTTGCCGTGAAGTGGATGTACTCCGTGGACAAGGCGCTGGTCATGCCCTATCAGGATACACTGGTCAGCCTGATGAACACCGAGGACTTCCGGGATATCGTTGGCGCGGACATCTGGCGGCGGATGGATCTGATCCGCCGCATGGGCAATAACGCCGCACACAGCGGTAAAAAGATTACCGAGGAGCAGGCGGCGCTGTGTCTGGAAAACCTCTATGTATTCTTGGACTTCGTGGCCTATTGCTATGGTGAGAACTACACAGAGGGGCATTTTGACCGTTCCTTGCTGATGCAGCCCGCCGAAGCGCCCGCAGTTCCTTCGCAGACGATACCCGATGTGGATTTTGCAGCCCTTATGGCGGAGAATGCCGCTTTGAAGGAAGAGCTCACCGCCCGCCGTACCGCGCAGCAGCAGACCTATGTGCCCAAGCCGCTGGATTTGTCCGAATACAAGACCCGGAAACTTTACATCGACACCATGCTCACCGACGCCGGTTGGACGGAAGGGAAGGATTGGCTGAACGAGGTGGAACTACCCGGTATGCCAAACGAGTCCGAGGTGGGTTATGCGGACTATGTGCTCTACGGCGATGATGGCCGCCCGCTGGCAGTGGTGGAGGCTAAGCGCACATGCGTGGATGTGGCCAAGGGACGCCAGCAGGCAAAGCTCTATGCAGACCTGCTGGAAAAGAAGTATCACCGCCGCCCGGTCATTTTCCTGACCAATGGCTTTGAGACCCGCATTACGGACAATATCTATCCCGAACGCAAGTGTGCCGCTATCTACTCCAAGCGGGATCTGGAAAAACTGTTCAATCTCCAGACCATGCGGACAAGCCTGAAAAATGTCATGGTGGATCGGAAGATAGCCGGACGCTATTATCAGGAGGACGCCATCAAAGCTGCCTGCGATGCCTTTGCACGCAACCGGCGCAAGGCGCTGCTGGTCATGGCCACCGGCTCCGGAAAAACGAGAACAGTTATTGCCCTATGCGATGTGCTGCTCCAGCATGGTTGGGTGAAAAATATTCTCTTCCTTGCTGACCGCAACAGTCTGGTCACCCAGGCAAAGCGCAGCTTTGTGAATCTGCTGCCCGATCTCTCCGTTACCAACCTCTGCGAGGAGAAGGATAACTACACAGCGCACTGCGTATTTTCCACCTATCAGACCATGTACAACGTCATCGACAGTGTACAGGACGAGGAGGGCAAACTCTTCACCTGCGGGCATTTCGATCTGGTCATCTGCGACGAAGCTCACCGCTCCGTTTACAACAAATACAGGGATATTTTCAACTACTTTGATGCCCCGCTGGTGGGGCTGACAGCCACGCCGAAAGACGAAATTGACAAGAATACCTATGAGATTTTTGAGTTGGAAAATGGCGTGCCCACCTATGGCTATGAGCTGGCGCAGGCGGTCAAGGACGGGTATCTGGTGGATTTCCTGTCTGTAGAAACGAAACTGAAATTCATTGAACAGGGCATTGTCTACGATGAACTTTCCGACGCGGACAAACAGGCCTATGAAGATACCTTTGAAGATGAAAACGGCGAGCTGCCGGAGAGTATTGCATCGTCGGCGCTGAACGAGTGGATTTTCAATGAAGATACCATCCGGCAGGTGTTGAATACGCTGATGACCAATGGCCTGACCATCGACTATGGCAGCAAATTGGGCAAAACCATCATCTTTGCAAAGAACCACATCCACGCCGAGAAAATCCTTGAGGTGTTCAACAAGGAATATCCGCACTTGCCCGGTTTCGCCAAAGTCATCGACAACTATATGACCTATGCGCAAAGCGCCATCGATGAGTTTTCTGATCCGAAAAAGCTGCCGCAGATTGCCATTTCTGTAGATATGCTGGACACCGGCATTGACGTGCCGGAGGTGCTGAATCTAGTGTTTTTCAAGAAGGTCATGAGCAAGGCGAAGTTCTGGCAGATGATCGGGCGAGGCACCCGTCTGTGCCCGAGGCTGCTGGACGGTAAGGACAAGGACAAGTTCTACATATTTGACTTTTGCGGCAACTTTGAGTTCTTTCGCATGAACAAGGGACGCCCCACTGCCAATATGATTGCCTTACAAGGAGCGATCTTCCATCTGAAGGCCCAAATTGCGTTCAAATTGCAAGACTTGGCGTATCAGACGACGGATCTCATTGCCTTCCGCAAGACGCTGGTAGAGGATATGGTAGGCAAGGTGCAGGAGCTGAACAGGGAGAACTTCGCTGTCCGGCAGCACCTCAAATATGTAGAGCTTTACTCAAATGCGGACAACTACAATGCGCTGACCTATGAGGACACCCTGCTCATGGGGCAGGAGTTGGCACCGCTCATCACGCCGGAGGAAGACGATGCTAAGGCGCTGCGGTTCGATGCGCTGATATACGGCATTGAGCTTGCCTATCTCGTCGGAAAGAAATACGGCAAAGCCCGCAGCGACCTGTTTAAGAAGGTTTCCGCTGTTGCATCTGTGGCGAACATCCCGGAAATCATGGCGCAAGCCGAATTGATCGACAAAATTCTGCATACGGACTATGTAGAGAATGCCGGAATCAACGAATTTGAGCATATCCGGGAAAATCTGCGAGACCTTATGAAGTATATCCCGCAAACCAGCGTGCGCTATGATACGAATTTTGATGATGAGATTCTCTCTGTAGACTGGAATGAGTCAGATTTGGAAAATGATGACCTTAAGAATTACAAGGCTAAAGCAGAATTCTATGTGCGGCAGCACATGGACAATGTGGTGATTGCCAAGCTCAAAAGCAATGTCCCCCTGACCGCGGAAGATGTACAGGCACTGGAGAAAATTCTTTGGAGTGAAGTCGGCACCAAGCAGGACTATGAGGCCGAGTATGGGCAAAAGCCGCTGGGCGAGTTCGTGCGGGAAATTGTCGGGCTTGATATGAATGCAGCAAAAGAAGCCTTTGCTCAGTATCTGAATGATGCCAGCCTCGATAGCCGACAGATTTATTTCGTAAATCAGATTGTGGAGTACATTGTTCATAACGGCATGATGAAAGATATGTCCGTTTTGCAGGAAGCACCGTTTACCGACTACGGCAGCATCGTGGAAGTGTTCACAGACCTGTCCGTGTGGGCAGGCATCCGACAGGCGATTGAGCGGGTCAATGCCAATGCGTTGGCGGCGTAAAAAAATTCATTGATTAGGAGGGAACACAATATGGCAAAAGACTTGACAGTATCTCGTATTGATCGCCAGAATATTCTCAACAATGACTTGGCCGTACAGGAGATTCAAGAAAAATCGGGAATCCAAGGAATCTTGTGGGAAAATAAAATATACATCACCAGAGAAGATGTTGCTACATTTTTTGAAGTTGATATTCGGACAATCAGCAGATATATTGAGCAAAATAACGAGGAACTAACGCAAAATGGTTATGAAGTTCTCCGGGGAAAACGACTTAAAGACTTTCTCGAAGCAGGGCAGGAGAGATTTGCTAAGGACATTTATGTCCCTAGCAAAATTCGTCAACTTGGTGTTTTTGACTTCAAGTCATTTCTGAATTTGGCAATGCTTCTTTCCGAGAGCGATCGAGCAAAAGCATTACGACAAATGATGCTCGATATCGTTATTGATTTGATTAATCGGAAAACCGGCGGTGGAACAAAATACATTAACCAGCGAGATAAGGACTTTGTGTTTGCATCGCTTCAAGAAGATAACTATCGTAGAAAATTTACAGATGCACTTAAAGAATGTGTTGAAGATGACAAATATAAGTATGCTCGGTTTACTGATATGATTTATGTCAGTATTTTTCGTGAGAAGGCGAAAGAATACAAGAAAATATTAGACCTAAAGGCCAACGAGAAAGTTCGCGACACATTTTACAGTGAAATTTTAGATATTATTGCCGCATATGAAAGCGGCCTGGCAGACGCTATTCGCAAAAAGAATACTGAGTTGAACCGCAAAATGACAATATCCGAAACAGAGATATTGTTTCATGAGTTTGAAAATATGGCATTGTGGAAACCACTGATTCAAAGAGGGCGCATTAAAATGGCTAGCCGGGATATGGCGTTAAGAGATGCGTTCCATTACCAGCTTTCTGAGTATATCCAGCCTCTTGAGAAAGACGAGTATCAAAAGTTTCTAGGAGCAACAGGAGATGAACTTGAAAGACTTATGGAGGAAAATAAAGATGTGCTTAAACGGCTAAAGGAGCGTAATTAAATGGAAGGCCTGGTGTATCTTACGCTTGAGCAAGCAGAGCGCACACACGAGAAGACAATCCAATATAGTGGCGGTGGAACTTATGAGCATTTTGATTTAGGACGGTTGGAGAGCGTTTTACATAATATACAAAACGATGATTACTATCCAACGTTTGAGGAAAAACTGACGCACCTCTTTTTTTGTGTTTGCGAATTTCATTGCTTTGCCGATGGTAACAAACGTCTCGCCATAACACTGAGTGCGCAGTTTCTTTTGTTAAATGGTTATATGGCGGTAGCGAAAAGCTTTTTTACGGTGATGGAAAATATCAGCTATCAGGTTGCTGCTGGGAAAATCGATAAAGTCCTGTTGCTTCGAATAATTACCGCCGTGATGGATGGCACATATGATACAGATGAGGAACTGAAAATTGAGATTATTCATGCGATCGAGTAGCCAATCAACAGAATACTTCCTTTAGCGTCATGGTAAAAAGCCGCACGATGCCTGCATCGACCACCGTGCGGCGTTTTCCTTCTGTTTCACCCTCTCCCGGATTCTCATGGTTAATGGCCACCATTTCGTCACTATGTACTACTCCCATCCCCGTCGTTTGGCAAGATCGCCCATTGCAAAGCAGAATCTCTCCCACCGTGCCAATGTTATCTGTGACGGATCCCTTGAGCAGATCTTCATAGTAGAGATAGAGCTCGTCGTTCATGGCTTCGCTGAGGTCGTTGTTGTCCACTTCCCACTTTATCAGCGGGAGCACCGCGTTAAGGCGTTCGGCTTCTTTAAGGATATCCTGATCGAATTCCGGGAGATATGAATTTTCAAGAAATCTTCCTGTTATTGGCGGTATGCCCGTAATCACACGACTTTCAAGAATTTCTGCTGCGCCCTGATAATCAAGGTCGTATTTCATTTTTTACCTTCCCGTTTCAATTTGTGCCGTTTTTAATATATCGGCCTTTTTTCTTCTGTGCCAACTGCTTTTGGGGGAACGGTGAAATGATTGTACGATATGCGGCGGATGCGGCATTGCCGGGGCACATTTTGCTTTTAGTTTAAAGGCGTTTTATTTTCAAACAAAAAGAAAATGCCGAAACGCGGGGTAGCGTATATCTTTTGATTACAGTGCGACGCGAAGGCGGCCGGCACCTGCAAAATTCATGAGCGGATGGCAAAAGAAGATATTCCACAGAGAATGCGCGAGATAAAAAGGCGCATGGTCGAGGGCGGAGAATGCGAAGAAAAATAAAAATTTTGCTGTTTTTCACGGTAAAGCGTTGAAATGTGTGATTTTATGTGTTACAATAGCAGACATCAATGACGGTACGATGGAGAGCCGCTCAGCTGAGACTGGCGGTTCTTTTTCATTTTCGCCGCCAAAATGAGGGGCTCGTATGCAGCCCGTGAGGAGTTTTTTCAAATGACCGTATCAAACATCTGTATCCTGGGGACGATCGCCGTCTACCTCGTCGGAATGCTGATAATCGGCTTCCGCTGCGCAAGGAAGAACGAATCGTCCGCCGATTTCTACCTCGGCGGCAGAAAGCTCGGTCCGCTCGTTACCGCAATGAGCGCTGAGGCGAGCGACATGTCGAGCTACCTGCTTATGGGCCTGCCCGGGCTCGCGTATCTTTCCGGAGTTGCCGATGTCGGCTGGACCGCAATAGGTCTCGCAGTCGGAACATATCTCAACTGGCTGTTCACCGCGCTCAGACTGCGCAGATATACCCAGGAGACCGGCTCGTTCACTATTCCGCAGTTCTTCTCCCGCCGCTTCAGGGATGACAAAAACATTCTCGCGGTGCTCGCGGCGGTTATAATCATTATTTTCTTCATTCCCTATACGGCGTCCGGCTTCGCCGCCTGCGGCAAGCTGTTCTCCTCGCTGTTCGGTATGAACTACATGACCGCGATGATAATCTCCGCAGTCGTCATAGTCGCTTATACCACGGCGGGCGGATTCTTCGCCGCTTCGGCGACCGACTTCGTCCAGAGCATTATCATGACCGTGGCGATAGTCTTCGTTCTTGTTTTCTCAACGATATCGGCGGGCGGCATTGACGCTGTTGTCGAGAACGCGAAGGCGCTCCCCGGCTATCTCTCGCTCACCGCATCATATATAGAAGATACCGGAAAGAGCGAGCCCTATAATCTTCTGCACATAATCACCACGCTCTCGTGGGGTCTCGGCTATTTCGGTATGCCGCATATCCTGCTTCGCTTCATGGCTATCGAGGACGAGAAGAAGCTCAAGCTTTCCCGCCGCGTGGCTTCGGTATGGGTCGTTATCGCCATGGCGATGGCTGTTCTTATCGGTATCGTCGGCAGAGCGCTGAGCAACACCGGTCTTGTCGATCAGCTCCACGGCAACGACACCGAGACTATTATAGTCCGCGTCGCGCACCTGCTCTCGACCTACGGCGCGTTCCCGGCTATCATGGCGGGTCTTATCCTCGCGGGTATCCTTGCGAGCACGATGTCCACCGCCGACTCCCAGCTTCTCGCCGCCGCTTCGAGCGTGTCCGAGAACATACTGCGTGAGGCGTTCCACCTCAAGATATCCGAGAAGAAGAGTATGCTCGCAGCGCGTCTTACCGTTATCGGCATAGCTATCCTGGGTATAATAATCGCCCGCAACCCCGACAGCTCGGTGTTCGGCATAGTCTCGTTCGCATGGGCGGGCTTCGGCGCGGCTTTCGGTCCGCTCGTTATCTGCTCCCTGTTCTGGAAGCGCACCACGCTCCCCGGAGCGATCGCCGGCATGGTGTCGGGCGGCGCGATGGTCTTTATCTGGAAATATCTCATCAAACCCATCGGCGGTGTGTTCGGCATATATGAGCTGCTCCCCGCGTTCCTTGTCGGTCTTGTCTTGATGGTTATAGTCAGCCTCTGCACCAAGGCTCCCTCCAAGGAGATAACCGACGAGTTCGACCGCGTCAAGGCTATGGGAAAGGCAAAATAATCCGCTGACGGGACTTTGACAATCAATTTGTTTTGACGGAACATTTCAGTTGTTAAAAGTGATAAAGCGATTTTCCTGATTTTCGTCATTTTTATTAAAAAAAGCGAAAATTTTTATGAGTATTGACAATAGACTCGCACGAAAGTATAATCAATAAAAATTGAAGGTAATTCACAATTGCCCTCATTATATCCGATTTTTTGCGCCGCAGTTGTCGGGCGACGCCGAGAATAAAATAAAAAACAGGAAAGAAAAGAGGATTTTTATGAAAAAAGTATTTGCATTAGTCCTCGCTCTTGCTCTCGTGATGTGCGGCTTCACCGCATGCTCAGGCAAAAACGGCGGCAGCGATACCAAGACAGACGCCGATCTTACCAAGGTTGGCGAGTACACAGCTAACAACACCGAATATGTTATCGGCGCAACCGGCCCTCTGACCGGCGACGCTTCATCATACGGAAACTCCGTGCGCAACGGTGCTCAGCTAGCCGTTGACGAGATTAACGCCGCAGGCGGTCTCAACGGAGTGAACTTCAAGTTCGACATGAAGGACGACAAGGCCGGCGCCGTTGAGGCAGGTCAGGGCTTCACCTCCCTGCTTGAGGGCGGCATGCAGGTCTCCCTCGGCGCCGTTACCTCCGCATCCTGCGAGGCTTTCGGCACCGCAGCTGCTGAGTACGGCATCTTCTTCATGACTCCCTCCGCTTCCGCAGCTTCTGTTATCGAGACCGGCGACACCGCTTTCCGCGTCTGCTTCGGCGATCCCGACCAGGGCACACTTGCCGCTCAGGAGCTTACCTCGAAGTATAAGAAGATCGGTGCTATCTACGATACCTCCGACACTTATTCGCAGGGCATCTACGATGCATTCAAGGCGAAGATGAACGAGCTCGGCGTCTCCTACATCGAGCAGACCTTCGACAAGGAGAACAAGAGAGACTTCTCCACTCAGGTTGCCGCGCTTAAAGATTGCGACGTTATCTTCCTCCCCATCTACTACACCGAGGCGGGACTTATCGCAAAGACCTGCGCTTCCAAGGGCTGCAACGCGGTTCTCTTCGGATGCGACGGACTTGACGGCGTAGCCAGCCAGATCGACTCCTCCGTTAAGAATCAGATCAAGTACATCACCCCCTTCGATGTCAACAGCAAGGAAGAGAAGGTTTCGAAGTTCGTAAATTCCTACAAGGCAAAGTACAACGCTCTCCCCGACCAGTTCGCGGCTGACGCTTACGATGCAGTCTATGCAGTCTTCAACGCTATGAAAAAGACCGGCGTTAACAACGTCAAGGTCGATCCCACGGCTCTCGGTACTGCTATGGCAAAGGCTATCACCGCCTCCGACTTCTCCTATGACGGAGTTACCGGCAAGATGACCTGGGAAGCCAGCGGCGCCTGCAACAAGGTCCCCGTTATTGTTGAGCTTGGCTGATAACTATTAATTTCTAAAATTTATATTTATTGGTTTTTGAACGGCAGGGGAAGTGTATTCTCCTGCCGTTTTCTGTTTTTCTTTCGGCAGTTCAAGTTTCTCCCATTCTAAAGGAGCGTTAGGTTTATTATGAGTGTTATATTTGACGGACTCAGCCTCGGCGCCATCTACGCCCTCATAGCACTGGGCTACACGATGGTTTACGGCATCGCGAAGATGCTCAACTTTGCCCACGGCGATATCATCATGGTCGGCGCATATGCCGTTTTCACAACGCTGGCGGCGGGCGGAAATCTCGCTATCGGCGTTCTGGCATCTGTTATAGTCTGCACGCTGATGGGTATTATTATCGAAAAGGTTGCCTACAGACCCCTGAGAGGCGTTACCCCCATCGCGGTTCTGATAACCGCTATCGGCGTCAGCTACCTGCTTCAGAGTATCGCGCAGCTCATCTTCGGCGCAAAGGCGCAGAGCGTGTCTCTGCCCTCGCTCGGCGCGGTGAGCATTGCGGGCACCAATGTCAGCGTCAGCTCGATCCTCACCATGGGCATAAGCGCGGTTATAATGGTTGCCCTGACCCTGTTCATCAAAAAGACCAGGACCGGACGCGCCATGCTTGCCGTCTCCGAAGACAGGGGCGCGGCTCAGCTCATGGGTATAAATGTCAACAAGATAATTACCGTCACCTTTGCAATCGGCTCGGCTCTCGCCGCGTTCGCGAGCGTGTTCTATCTCTTCCAGATACCGACTGCGGAGCCGACCCTCGGCTCGATGCCCGGCATCAAGGCGTTCACCGCGGCGGTTATCGGCGGCATCGGCTCCATCCCCGGCGCGATGATCGGCGGCGTGCTCCTCGGCGTTATCGAGAAGATATGCCTTGCCGTCCCCGCCCTCGCACCCTATACCACTGCCGTTGAATTCAGTCTTTTGATTTTGATCCTTCTTGTAAGACCCATCGGTCTGCTCGGCAAGAAGAGAAGAGAGAAGGTGTAATTGATGAGTAAAACAAAGACAGAAAGCAAATTCAAGCTCAAAAATTACATCAGCTATATAATGGTCATCGCCGTCCTCGGCGTGTCGGTCATTCTCCAGCTGACCGGCAACCTCCAGCGCTCGGCGTCGACCCTGCTCGTCCAGATAGCTTACAGCATCATCCTCGCCGTTTCCCTGAACCTCGTCGTCGGTTTCCTCGGCGAGCTGTCGCTCGGTCACGCAGGCTTTATGTGCGTCGGCGCATATCTCGGCGGATACATAGCCATTCAGCTCTCTGATGTTATCGGCAGCAAGCTTCTGGTGCTCATCATCAGCATGCTCGCCGGCGGCGTGATAGCCGCAATATTTGGTCTCATTGTCGGACTTCCGGCACTCAGACTCAAAGGCGACTACCTCGCGATAGTGACCCTCGCTTTCGGCGAGATAGTCAGAACAATATTCAAGAACCTCGATGTTTTCGGCAAGGCAATGGGTCTTCGCACGAACACGATAAAGTACGATACGAGGAACGATACCTCGCTCTATATCGTCGCTTTCGTCGTCGTGCTCATCGTCCTGTTCATGATAAACAACCTTATTCGCTCGAAGCACGGCAGAGCGATAACCGCTATACGCGACAACGAGATAGCGGCAAAGGCAATGGGTATAAACGTGACTTTCTACAAGCTCTTTGTGTTCGTATTCTCCGCATTCTTCGCGGGCGTCGCAGGCGTTATCTATGCGCATTACATCACGCCCGTCCAGTATTCGGTGTTCTCGTATAACTACTCTATCGAAATCCTCGTCATGGTCGTCCTCGGCGGCATGGCAAGCATCAACGGTTCGATAGTCTCCGCCGCGCTCATCACGATAATCAACTTCGAGCTCCAGAGCAAGCTCTCCGGCGACCTCGCGGCGCTCAAGTACCTTATCTATGCGCTTATTCTTATCTGCCTCGTTATCTTCAATAACGCTCCCGCGTTCACCCGCATAAAAGAGAAGCTCGCTCCGCGCTTCATCATGGCGCGCATCGCGGACAAGAAGCGCAAGCCTGAGGATATCAGCGACGACAAGGGCGAGTGGAGCAACGTTCCCACAAAGATCTCCATGGACGAAATCCTCTCTGTCGATATGCAGCAGGGCAAGGAATTTGTCCCCGACAAGCCGCAAAAGGGAGGAAAGAAAAATGGCTGAATATGTTCTTGAAACAAAGGATCTCGGCATTTCCTTCGGCGGACTGAAAGCGGTCGAGAATGTCGATCTGAAAATAAAGAAAAAGCAGCTCTACGGTCTCGTAGGACCCAACGGAGCGGGCAAGACAACGGTCTTCAATATGCTCACCGGCGTCTATCAGCCCACCACCGGAACTTTCTACCTAAACGGCGAAGAGCTCCGCGGCAAGAGCCAGGAGCAGATAAACCACAAGGGCATCGCGAGAACGTTCCAGAACATCCGTCTGTTCAACAACATGAGCGTGATAAGAAACGTCCTTGTCGGTCTGCACAACCAGCCCGAGTTCAAGTGCGATATATTCTCAAGCATCTTCCGCCTCCCGAAGCACTACAAGACGGAGAAGGCGATGCGCGACAAGGCAAAGGAGATACTCCGCATTTTCGACCTCTATGACGAGCGAAACAACCTCGCCTGCAACCTGCCTTACGGCAAGCAGAGAAAGCTTGAGATAGCCCGCGCTCTCGCGACCAATCCGTGCCTGCTGCTCCTCGATGAGCCGGCGGCGGGCATGAACCCCCACGAGACCGAGGATCTGATGGACATAGTCAGGCGTATAAGAGACGAGTTTGACATGACTATACTTCTTATCGAGCACGACATGAAGTTCGTGTCGGGTCTTTGCGATGAGATAACCGTGCTCAACTTCGGCACAGTGCTCGCGCAGGGCAAGACAGAGGACGCGCTGAGTGACCCCGAGGTCATAAAGGCGTATATCGGTGAATAAGGGGGAAAAGTCATGGCATTGTTAGAAGTCAAGGACCTTCAGGTCTATTACGGCGTTATAAGAGCGCTCAAGGGCATCAGCTTCCATGTCGATCAGGGCGAGATAGTCTCGCTCATCGGCGCAAACGGAGCGGGCAAGACCACCACGATGCAGAGCATCATGCGCCTCATTCCGATAAAGAGCGGCTCCGTCGTCTATGACGGAAACGAGATAAACAAGATTCCCGGTCATAAGCTGGTCGGCATGGGAATGAGCCAGGTGCCTGAGGGTCGCCGCGTGTTCCAGGAGCTGACCGTCTATGAAAATCTGCTCCTCGGCGCATATACGCAAAAGGACAAAAAGAAGATAAAAGAGGATATCGACGAGATCTGCACCCGCTTCCCCCGCCTCGGCGAGAGAAAGTCGCAGATAGCGGGCACTCTTTCCGGCGGCGAGCAGCAGATGCTCGCAATGGGCAGAGCTATGATGAGCCACCCGAAGCTGCTCATGCTCGATGAGCCGTCGATGGGTCTGTCCCCGCTGTTTGTCGATCAGGTGTTCGAGATAATCAAGGACTATCACAAGTCCGGCACGACCATCCTGCTCGTCGAGCAGAACGCGAAAAAGGCGCTCTCCATCTCCGACCGCGCCTATGTCCTCGAAACCGGCGCAATAACCGCAGAGGGTACCGCGCAGGATCTGCTCAACAACGAAGAGATAGTCAAAGCCTATCTCGGCGGCTGATAAAATATAATTTATATGACGCTCCGAAGTGCTTCTTCGGGGCGTTTTTCTTTTCAAAACGCAAAATATATGATAATATAAAAATAAAGGCAAGCCCATGCGTTACCTAAAGCACCTTTTTGTTGTCTTTAAGAGTGAGCGGATGTCGTTGGAGAGGAGGTAATTATGGAGGACAAACTGCTTATTGACGGCTTGTTCGCCCGCGACGAGAGGAGCGTGGCGCGGCTCGAGGAAAAATATTCGGGATACTGTTATACCGTGGCCTATGCCGTTGTGCGGTGCCGCGAGGACGCGCAGGAGTGCGTCGGCGACGCCATGCTCGGCGCGTGGAATTCTATTCCGCCGAACAGGCCGGAGAATCTCGGAGCATATGTCGGCAGGATAGCGAGAAACTCGGCGCTGAATATGCTCAAAGCCCGCCGCTCCAAAAAGCGCGGCGAAAAGAATGTTGCCCTTGCTCTCGATGAGCTGTCGGAGTGTATACCGAGTGCCGAGAATACCGAGCAGCAGGCGGACACCGTTCTGCTACGCGAGGCGGTGAACGGATTTTTAGACTCTCTCGAGCGGGAGAGGCGAATAGTTTTTATTCAGCGCTACTGGTATATGCTCGGCATATCGGAGATAGCCGCCGAGCGCGGAATGACCGAGGGCGCGGTAAAAATGTCGCTCAAGCGAACAAGGGACAGCTTAAAGATTTTTCTCGAAAAGGAGGGCTTTACGGTATGAAAAAAGAAGATTTATTGAAGGCCGTAGGCGGCGCTGACGACAGGTTTATAGCCGAGGCCGCGCCGAAAAAAATAAATTTTAAGAACAGAGCGCCGCGCTATCCCATGCGCTTGATGACGGCGGCAGCGTGCCTCTGCATAGTCGCGGCGGTGTTCTTCGGCTATTGGCTGATAAGCCCCGCCAGACTGCAAAAGATATCACTCGGCACAGTGGGCTTTTCCGGCGAGGGAGCCGGCGCTCACACGCCTGTTGTGCGCGACATAAGCGAATACACGACGGGAAACCCGTGGAGCACGGAGATGAAGCTGAAGCGTCTGCCTGTCTACAAAAACACGCAGTCGCTAAGCTATGACGAGCTGCTCTCGACCGTGCGCAAAACTGCCGAAAAATCAGGCGCGCAGATAAAGTCGGTGACGCAGGAGAATCTCCCGGAATGCGAGTGGGTAGTCAGCGAAAATTCGCTCTACGCCGTCAGAGCCGAGACGGACATCGGCTTGATATCGGCGTTTGCGACGGGCGGGGTAAGTATAAACTTTTCCGAGCCTGTTGCGGGAAACGGCACGGGGCGCGATGCCGCAGGGTACTTCATTGAAAAGTATTCTTCTGTAATCGGCTTCAAAAATCCGGTGCTCTGCGTCACTTCCGACTATGATATAAACGGCGGGGAGAGTGCGGAATACCGCGTCTATGACGGCTCGGGCGGCGATTTGAAAAGAGTAAAAAGCTATAATTTCGGGAGCGTGTTTTTTGATATAAACGAAAACGGCGGGCTTGAATCGATAAGAATCAGTTCCGTCGACGGCGCAAAGAAGCTCGGTGATTATCCGATAATATCATATAAAGAAGCCGAAAAGCTTCTGCTCGGCGGCGAATATATCTCCGGCTCGGCGGACGGAATAGAAAACGGCGTGGTCGTGCGCGAGAAGATAAAAAAAGTCGAGCTTGTCTATTCCATAGACCCCATGGACGCGTATTTCGCGCCGTATTACAGATTCTATGTTGAGCTTGACCGCTCGCCTGCCGCCGGATTCAAATGTTATGGCGAGTTCGATGTGCCTGCGGTAAACAGCAAATATATAGCAAATTAAATTATATTTTGAATATTTTGGGGCTGCCCGTTCGGGCGGCTCCATTCTTTATAATTTTTTTATTGGTTTGCGCGCCGAAAGGTGCTACAATTAGACTATTGATACAAGTGAGGTGTTTTCTGTGGGCAGATATCCGATAGACCGCAAGGAGCGCGTGACGCTCGGCGGGCTTGGACAGACGATTCACATTTGGGGAACGAAAAACGAAAATCCGGTCATTCTGTTTCTTCACGGCGGACCGGGCGTGCCCAACCGCCACGACATGGCTAAAGACGGCTTCGGGCTGACGGACGACTTCACTGTCGTCGCGTGGGATCAGCGCGGAACGGGCGGCTCGTATTTCGGCTGCGACCCCGAGAGCCTGACACTCGAACAGCTGATATCCGACTGCGCCGAGCTTATTTCATGGCTCTGCAAAACGCTCGGCAAGGAGAAAATATTTATCGTCGGCGGCAGCTGGGGTACCGAGCTCGGCACATTCGCCTGCGCCCGCGTGCCGGATAAGATAGCCGGATATATCGGTTATGGTCAGGTCGTCAACGGAGTCGAAAACGAGAATCTGTCCTATGCCTTTGCGATGAGAAAGGCTAAAGAGGCGAACGACTCGGAGAGCATAGCAAAGCTCAAACAGGTCGGCCCGCCCGTCAACGGGCAGTATAAGCCGGTGTTCGAGGGGCTCATGACCCAGCGGCGCATACTCGGAAAATACGGCGGACACACGGTCAAAAAAGAGAGCTACTTCAAAGGCACCGTCCTGCCGATGCTGCTTTCGACGGAGCTCAGCATAAAAGACAAATACGGCGCGGCGAAAGGCTATAAGCTCTGCCTGACGCAGATGTGGCCGACGCTCGTCAACTACGATTTCACCACCCAGCTCCATACATTTGAAATGCCCTATTATATATTCCAGGGGCGGCGCGACGAAAACACCCCTGCGGCGCTGATTCAGAATTATTATGACTCGATAGAAGCGCCGGACAAAGATTTGATTTGGTTTGAAAACTCGGCTCACCGCCCGTTAAGCGAAGAGCCCAAGCTGTTCAGAAAACATCTTAGCGAAAAATTTCTCAAAATAGCCGGAGACGGCGGGAGGAGAGAGAAACAATGAAAAAAATAACAAACGGCAAGATCTTCGCCCTGTGCCTCGGAGATTTTGCAAGGGGACTTATCAACGGTATTATTACAACATACCTGCTGACCTTCTTCATCCCCACGAACTCGAACACAACACTGCCGCAGTTTTTTATGAAAGCTGCGCTGACTATGGCGATAATCCGCGGAATCGGCACGGTTATCGACGCTGTTACAGACCCGTGGGTCGCGAGCCTTTCGGACAACAGCAAGGCAAAGAGCGGCAGGCGCATCTCTTTTATGCGCTGGTCTGCTATACCTTACGGGCTGTTCTGCCTGCTTATCTTTTTCCCGCCCGTGGCGGGTTCGAGCGTTATAAACGCCATATGGGTCGGCGTGATGCTCGCGCTCTATTACCTGTTCTCGACGCTCTATAACATTCCCTACAGCGCGCTCCAGGCGGAGGTCGTCGCCGAGCCGCGCAAGAGAGTGTTCCTCTATTCTGTAGTCAGCCTGCTCTATGTTGTCTCGTCGGCGATGGTGTTCTGCACATCTATGATAAAGAGCATACTGATGAAAAACGGCATCGAGGAGATATGGGCTCTGCGCATTCCGTTCATCGTGTTCTGCGTGCTCGGCGGAATAGCCGCGCTCATCCCGGCGTTTGTTATCAAAGAGAAGGACTACGTTGAGCCGAAAGAATATCACCAGTCCATCTGGGATGCACTCAAGGCGACCGTCTCTTATCCGAACTTCGCGATAATCACCGTGGGTTATCTCATCATGTGGATAGCGTTCACCTTCTTCAACACCGCTGAGGTCTATTACATAACAAATCTCCTGAACCTCGGCGACGAGTGGGTGACATATGTCTCGGTTATATCAATAGGCGTCGGCATAATGACCTATCCGCTCGTCAATATCTTGGCGCGCAAGGTCGGCAAGAAGCCGCTTCTGCTCGGCGCATGCATAACATATGTTCTGCTCTACTGCGCTATTTTCAACTACAATCTTGTTATCAATGCCATCGGCGCGAAGCCGTTCGCGATACTCATCGGACTCGTTATAGCCATGCCCATAGCGATAACGAACATAATCCCCTCGTCCATCTTCGCGGATCTCGCGCAGTATGACTCGATAAAGACCGGTCAGAACAGAGCGGGTATGTTCTTCGCCGCGCGCAACTTTGCCAACAAGATGTGCCAGGCGATAGTTGTTATCGCGTGCTCGCTCCTGCTCGGCAAGGGCGCGGACGGCACGGGAGCCGCAACGAGCGCGGGCGTGCGCAACACGGCGCTTGTCGCTATGATTTTCGTCGCGATTTCAGTCGTTGTCTATATCTTCTATAACGACAAGGAGATAGCCGCCGCAATAAAGGCGCACAACGAAGCGCAGGAAAAAGAGAGCAAAAAAGCCTGATTTCGGCGCAAAGCAAGCAAACATAAAATCAACCGCCCCCGAATCGGAGGCGGTTGATTGTGTCAATAAACCTATTTTTGGTGGTTTCTCAAAAATCGAAGCCTCCCTTGTGTAAAGGGAGGTGGCGCGAAGCGCCGGAGGGATTGTTCTGAATAAGGGAAAAATTTTCAAAATGCTGAGTATTTTGAACTTTCATTACAACAACCCCTCAGTCACGGCTTAGCCGTGACAGCTCCCCTTACACAGGGGAGCCTTGAGTCCGTGCAATGACAGACTTTTTCGACAGATTGAACCGCCCCCGATCGGAGGCGGTTTTGTGTTTTATTTTATCTTTAATTCGGCAGCTGTTCGAGCGAGCGAAACTCGTAGCCCTGCTTGCGCGCCCAGTCGATGATATCGCCGAGGGCGGCGGCGTTGTCGGGCGAGACGGAGTGGAGCAGTATAACTGCGCCCGGATGCAGGCGCGAAGTCACGGTGTCGAATGCATACTGCTTGCCTTTTGTGTCGTTGACATCCCAGTCGGCGTAGGCTACTGACCAGAACACGGATTTATATCCGAGCGAGGAGACGAGGTCGAGCGCCGAGGCGGAATATGACCCCATCGGGAAGCGGAAATACGGCGAGGAATAGCCGAACTTTTCGCGCAGGTAGTTGTCGCAGGTCTCGATTTCCGTCGCCATCTTCTCACGGCTTATCTTCGAGAAATCGGGGTGGGTTGTCGAATGATTGCCGACGATGTGCCCTTCGTTTATCATTCTTGCGATAAGTCCGGGTTCTGCCTTAATATTCGAGAGCGTGCAGAAAAATGCGGCGGGTACGTTCTTCTGCTTGAGAATGTCGAGAACGGTCGTTGTGTATCCGTTCTCCCAGCCGCAGTCAAAGGTGAGATAGAGAACCTTTTCTTTCGTCTTCATGTCTATCGAGACGGCGTTGAAGCCCTTCTCGTCGAAATATTTCTGCGCGTTCGTCGAGTTCTGGTGCGGAACGCCGTTTTTGGATACGCCGTAGCTGTATCCGACCGTCGCGGTCGAGAGTCCGCGCGTATTCTGCGGATCAGTTGCTGTCAGCTTTATCTTCGGCAGCGGGGAGAGCCCGGTGTACGTTCCGGTGTTCGGGTCGAGCTTGCCTTTCTCCGTTTTGCGCTGAGCCAAAGTTGTGCTCTCCGTCGCTTTTGTCGTCTGCAGAGCTTTTGTGGTCTGCGGCGCAGTCGTTGTCTCGTCGCGCTTCTGACCCGTAACGGGCGCGTTGCCGTGGGTGGCGTCCGTGCTGTCGTCAACGACTTTTGTTTTGCATGCGCACAGCGAGATAATGAGCATCAGCGCGAGCGCGAGGCTTAAAAATCTTCGTCTCTTCATTTAACACAGTCCTTTCACAGATATTCGTGATTATTGTGTGCCGAAAAAGGCGATTTTAATATCGGGTGCGAAAACATTTTAATTTTGAATTATACCATTTTATATTATACCACAATAACCAATAAAATCAATTGAGAAGCCGCAAAATTCGACTCTTTGAGCCCTTCGGCTCATTGACACCGCGCGGGCGATAATATATAATTAAGTGTATTTGATTTTTCGGAGGTGCGTTTTTAGTATGGTCAGAGCAATTGTGGGTGCCAACTGGGGCGATGAGGGCAAAGGTAAGATTACCGATATGTTTGCCTCCCAGGCGGACATGGTCATTCGTTTTCAGGGCGGCGCCAATGCAGGACATACGATAATCAACGACTACGGCAAGTTCGCGCTCCATCTTCTGCCGTCAGGCGTGTGCCAGCCCGGCACGGTCAACATCATCGGCAACGGCGTGGCTCTCGATATCGAGAAGCTCGTCAAGGAGATCGAGCATGTCACTTCGGCAGGCGTGCCGCAGCCCAATATCCTCGTTTCCGAGCGCGCGCAGATCATGATGCCTTATCATGTTATGCTCGACACCTATGAGGAGGAGCGCCTCAAAGATAAAAAATTCGGCTCGACAAAGAGCGGTATCGCTCCGTTCTATTCGGACAAGTATGCGAAGATCGGCTTCCAGGTCTGTGAGCTGTTCGATGAGGAATATCTCAGAGAGAAGCTCGAAAGAGTCTGCGAAGTGAAGAATCTGCTGCTCGAGCATGTCTATCACAAGCCGACTCTCGATGTGGACGAGCTGTTCGACCACATGATGAAGCTTCGCGAGATGGTCAGACCCTATGTCGCGGACACCGGCAAGATTATCCGCCAGGCTGTCAAGGACGGCAAGAATATTCTTCTTGAGGGTCAGCTCGGCTCGCTCAAGGATCCCGATTTCGGTATCTATCCCATGGTCACATCGTCGTCGACCCTCGCGGGCTTCGGCGCCGTCGGCGCAGGCATCGCGCCCTATGAGATAAAGGAGATAGTCACTGTCACCAAGGCTTATTCGAGCGCCGTAGGAGCGGGCGAATTCGTCAGCGAGATATTCGGCGAAGAGGCGGAGAAGATGAGAAACCACGGCGGCGACGCCGGCGAATACGGCGCAACGACCGGCAGACCGCGCCGCATGGGCTGGTTTGACTGCGTCGCGACCCGCTACGGCTGCGAGGCTCAGGGCGCAACTCAGGTCGCGCTCACCGCGCTCGACTGCCTGTCGTATCTCGACGAGATAAAGCTCTGCGTCGGCTATGAGATAGACGGCGAAGTCACAAAGGATTTCCCTGTCACCTCGCGCCTGAAAAAGGCAAAGCCCGTCTATGTCACCATGCCCGGCTTCAAGTGCGACATCCGCGGCATAAGAGAGTTTGACAAGCTTCCCAAGGAGGCTCAGGACTATGTCCTCTTCATCGAGAAGGAGATCGGCGTGCCGATAAAGCTCGTTTCCAACGGACCGAGAAGAGAAGAGATTATAGTCAGATAAAAAAGGGTGGATATCATGCAGGACAATCATGAGAAGGTTCTCGTGCTGGACTTCGGCGGCCAGTACAATCAGCTCATCGCGCGCCGCGTCAGAGAGCACAATGTCTACGCCGAGATAAAACCGTACAGCCGCATAACCGTCGACGAGATAAAGGCGGCGGGCTATGTCGGAATAATATTCACGGGCGGCCCCAACAGCGTCTATGACGAGAGCTCGCCCCACTATTCGCCCGAGATACTCGATGCGGGCATCCCCGTGCTCGGCATCTGCTACGGCGCTCAGCTTATCGCATATATGGCGGGTGGCGTTGTCAAAACGAGCGGCTCGAAGAGCGAATACGGCAAGATAGATATGACCCGCAGCAAGGACAGCCGACTGCTCAAAAATATCCCCGAGGATACGAGCGTCTGCTGGATGAGCCACACGGACTATATCAGCAACCCGCCCAAGGGCTACAAAGTGACTGCCGTCACGCGCGACTGCCCCTGCGCGGCGATGGAGAACGACGAGAAGAAAATCTACGCCGTTCAGTTCCATCCCGAGGTCATGCATACGCAGTACGGCGAGGAGATATTCAAAACATTCCTCTTTGATATCTGTGGATGTAAGGGCGACTGGGTCATGTCAAGCTTCGTCGAAGAGCAGGTAAAGCGCCTGCGCGAGAAGATAGGCGACAAGACCGTGCTTTGCGCCATGTCCGGCGGAGTCGACAGCTCCGTTGCAGCCGTGCTCCTGCACAGAGCGGTCGGCAAGCAGCTGACCTGCGTTTTCGTTGACCACGGCCTGCTCAGAAAGAACGAGGGCGACGAGGTCGAGCACATCTTCCGCGAGCGCTTTGATATGAAGCTCGTCAGAGTCAATGCCCAGGAGCGTTTCCTCACCAAGCTCGCAGGCGTGACCGAGCCGGAGAAGAAGAGAAAAATTATCGGCGAGGAGTTTATCCGCGTCTTTGAAGACGAGAGCAAGAGGCTCGGCAGGATGAATTTCTTCGTTCAGGGCACAATATATCCCGATGTTATCGAGAGCGGCGTGGGCGACGCGGCGGTCATCAAGAGCCACCACAATGTCGGCGGACTGCCCGACCACATCGATTTCGATGAGCTCATCGAGCCCCTGCGCGACCTGTTTAAAGATGAGGTCCGCAAGGTCGGACTCGAGCTCGGCATCCCCGAGGATCTTGTCTGGCGTCAGCCGTTCCCGGGTCCCGGACTTGCCGTGCGTATCCTCGGCGACATCACCGAGGAGAAGCTCAATATTCTCAAGGATGCGGACGCTATCTTCCGCGAGGAAGTCAAAATCGCCGGCATCGACCGCGACATCAACCAGTATTTCGCGGTGCTCACCAACGTCCACAGCGTCGGCGTTATGGGCGACGCGAGAACCTACGACAGCCTTATCGCGCTGCGCGCAGTGACCACAGACGACTTCATGACCGCAGACTGGGCGCGCATCCCGTTTGATGTGCTCGCAAAGGTCTCGAACCGCATCACCAACGAGGTCAAGGGAGTCAACCGCGTAGTCTACGATGTCACTACAAAGCCCCCGGCAACGGTGGAATGGGAATAAAATTCACGAGGAGAACAAACTATGAGCAGTAATGTACGTCCCGAATCCATGGAACGCATCACTACCCCCGAGCTTGCGAACAAGTTCATCGAAGAGCAGGTCGCTGCCGTACGCGAGCAGGTCGGCGACAAGAGAGTCCTGCTGGCTCTGTCCGGCGGAGTTGACTCGTCCGTAGTTGCGGCTCTGCTTATCCGCGCGATAGGCAAGCAGCTGGTCTGCGTCCATGTCAACCACGGACTCATGCGCAAGGGCGAGAGCGAGCAGGTCATCGAGGTTTTCAGAAACCAGATGGACGCGAACCTCGTCTATATCGACGCTACCGACCGCTTCCTCGATCTTCTCGCCGGGGTCAGCGACCCCGAAAAGAAGAGAAAGATAATCGGCGGCGAGTTCATCAAGGTCTTTGACGAAGAGGCGTCGAAGCTTGAGGGCATCGAGTTCCTTGCACAGGGAACGATATATCCCGACATCCTCGAATCCCACGGCGTAAAGGCTCACCACAATGTCGGCGGTCTGCCGGAGGACATGAAAATGGAGCTTGTCGAGCCCGTAAAACTGCTCTTCAAAGATGAAGTCCGCGTCGTCGGCGAGGCTCTCGGTCTGCCGCACAGCATGGTATACCGCCAGCCGTTCCCGGGTCCCGGACTCGGAGTACGCTGCCTCGGCGCGATAACGAGAGACCGCCTGAATGCCCTGAGAGAAGCCGACGCTATCCTCAGAGAGGAGTTCGACAAGAACGGCCTTGCTGGCAAGGTCTGGCAGTATTTTATCGCCGTGCCCGACTTCAAGAGCGTCGGCGTGCGCGACGGCAAGCGCTATGAGGGCTGGCCGGCAATCATCCGCGCGGTGAACACCACCGACGCCATGACCGCCACCATCGAGGAGATCCCCTACGCCCTCCTGCATCATATCACCGACCGCATCACCCATGAGGTCGAGGGTATCAACCGTGTCGTAATGGACCTCACCCCCAAGCCGATCGGAACGATTGAGTGGGAATAATAAAAGAGAGCCCAAAAACCCAGTAATATCAAGGGGTTTCGAGCTTCGACCACCCGCTTTGATAACAAAATGATAACATCCATTGAGGCGCCCTTTATTCTGATAACCCCGAGTGGTTTCGGGGTTATCAGAATAAAAATGGTGTGGCTTTGGAACTAATGTAACCGTATTATAAGACGAAGAAAGCCCGTAACTGTGGATAAAACAGTTACAGGCTTTTTGTCATCTTTAATCTTCTTTCAGGCGGTCTTTGAAGGCATCTGCCAGTGCATCACTGAGTTCCTGAGAAGGCACCTTAACATATCCGCTGTCGGCATCGAACTTCGGGTAGTTATAACGGATAAGGTACAATAAGTTGCGCAACTTATTGTACCTTATCCTGTTGAGGGCTCTGCCCTCAAACTCCCGAGGTTTATCCGCTTTAGGAATATCCGATGAAGATGAAGAAAAGCAGCAACATTTCTGCTACTGCTCTTCACCGTTTTATTCCGCAGCCTGCGTCGGGTCGCTCCTCAGCGTTGCTTTGTTTGGCTGCATTTTTAGTATGGTCAAATTCTTTGTGGGAAATTCATTTACACAGTTTATTTTTCATACCCTCCATGTAACGGGCGAGCGTGCCGTTAAAGAAGAGATCAACGACTATATCGTCTTCTTCAATGAGCAAAGACCTGCCTATTCTCTTAACTATCCGACACCCGTTCAATTCAGAATGTCCTATGCCCCCGCCACGCCTGATCAATAACTCATATTTCCCTGCCCATTTCTTTCACTTTTGTGTCCATTTTTTGTTGACTAGTGCAATAAGCTCATCAACAACTTCCGTGTATTTTCCTTGTACTACCAGCTTGTTCCTCAAAGAGGGCAATAAGGAACCTCCGATTTTATTTTATAAATGCTTTTATTTTTTGCAGATTAGCATTACAATCTTTTACTCCAAGCTCATATACCGCTTGCAGTTTATCGGGATTTTTCTCAATTCTCCTGATGTCAATAGGACTTGACGGGCGAATAACCATAGCTTTTCCGTCAGCTTCCCATTTTGTCAGTTCTTCCACGGCACGGTTATAGTTATTGTGACGCTGTAATAGTCTTTCTGCAATTTGGGGATATTTTCTTCCGTATAGTTCAACCAAAACCGGAGACATCGGTTTCTTTCGGTATTCCATATCACGAGTAAGAATTACAATCAGCTTGTCGCAACCTTGACCGGCAAGCCATTCAAAAGGAATACTGTCAGCTATTCCTCCATCAAGATATTGATTTTTACCGATAGTAACGGGTTTTGACACAAAAGGTAACGAACCGGATGCTCTTAAAGTGTCCATCTGTTCAAATACGCTGTGTATTTGTATGTATTCCGGGTTTCCGGTAGCAACATTTGTTACCACGGCATAAAAAGGAACTTTGGACTTTTTGTACGCTTCATCATCAAAGGGATCAAGGGTTTTCGGAACATCTTCGTAGGCATATTTTGTGCTGACGATATTGCCCTCACGAAGCAAGGGTCGAAGTCCCATATAGTTTTTGTCTTTGTTAAACTTCTTGTTATAGCGGATCACTCTGCCTTTTTGTCCTGACAGATAGTTTACACCGAACAACGCTCCGGCGGAAACACCGACCACGGAATCCATCTTGATGTCATTATCAAGAAATGTATCCAAGACACCGGCGGTGAACATTCCACGCATAGCACCGCCTTCTAATACCAATCCGATTTTCATAACGTTTTCTCATAAAGGCAAGATAAATAATATCTTAATTATTTATTTATCCTTCAAAAATGCCTCCGTTCTTTTTAAAGCTTCTTTCATATGATCTTGGTTTAAAAACAAATGTCCTGCCCCTGATATTTTTTCCACAGTACAGTTCGGATATTTTTTCTTTGCTCTTTCGGCATAACTGAACGGCACAATGTGGTCTTTGTCACCATGACAAATCAAAACAGGCTTATCAAAAGAGCAAATTTCTTTCCATGGATCTAACTTCAACGCATCCGTAACATATTCTTTTCCGAGGCGAACATAACCGAGTGCCGTAAATCTTTCAGGCGGTGAATAGGGATTTATCTTTGAGCCGAGCATAGAGCCTTTTCGGGCATCGTCCGAAATACAAAAGGCGGGATAGTATAAAATCAATTTGTCGATTTCGTCTTTCCTCTCTGCCGCAACAAGAGCCGACACCATTCCGCCTTGTGAACAACCGACAAGAATAATATGCTCACAGTCTGTTTCAGGCAGAGATTTTACATAGTCAAGAACAAACCCGAGATCTTGTACCTCGGTCAGAACGCTCATTTGAGTAGATTTTCTGCCTCGGCTTATTCCTGCTCCTGAACCGCAGAAATCATAAATATATGCGGTATAACCCAAT
>ERZ835980.1239-NODE-1239-length-29466-cov-3.362619_pt1 | contig 29466 bp, 40 predicted proteins | sample MGYA00519943_ERZ835980 | MGnify/ENA primary metagenome ERZ835980 (study PRJEB31850, sample SAMEA3708791) | human gut metagenome | biome: human gut; feature: human-associated habitat; material: faeces | place: China | collected 2014 ... | reverse complement strand
CACAAGTTAAAATCGTTGATCCGTTCTTTTTGACAAACAGTTTTGAAGCATTCAATAGTTTGTTCATTTCTCTCACCCTTCGTGGTTTAGTGGAAAGCAAAAAGAGAAAGGTCAAGTACCGGACTCGAACCGATAACCTTCGCTCTACACAGTGACGTTCTACCAATTGAACTAACTCTACCTTTCTCTCATAATACAACTTGCAATTTTCGCGAATATAAAAAGAAAGAGCCATTGCTGGCTCAATCTTTGATGGTGCTAACGATCTTCATTAACTCGTTGTTGTCAATCTCCGCATCCACATCTGCATGAATATGGGCCTTACCGTTAATAACCTCCACGTTTATACTGTTAAGCTCGACATCAATCTTGTAACCGGTCTTTTTGTATATCGCTTTAGCTATTAGTTTGGTAACGATCCCTCTCATGAATTTGCTAGATAGGTTTAATTTCAACTCGTCCATCTCCATTCTCCTTTCGTTAATACCTCATAAAGGGAGTTGTAATTGGCGCGAATTGTCAAATATGTCGTCGGTCAAAGGTGGTCTCCCAACGCTCCTTCTGTATGGGTTTAATCTTTAATGCCCACATTATTTGTCGAATCGTAACAGTTGGATAGAGTCCGTCCATACACGTACCAGAACGCTCGTCGAAATACTTCTTGAACCCTGGATGTAAATATAGCGCGTCTGTGAGCCATGGATCTATGTCGCTCCACCAGGTTTGTTTGGTAGCTTCATCATATCGCTGTTGTATAATGGCAAGACCTTTCTCGTTCATTTGAAAAAGCGTGCAAGTGGTATAGACTGGATGATTGCATATATATGTAGAACCGTACATAGACAAATATACGGACGGTTTTTCGTAGTGATATCGCATGGGGGCCTCCTAAGAAAAAGTAAGAGGCTATGTTTCCATAACCCCTCACTTTGTAACGTTTGTTTACTTAACTCTGAAAATATACTTGTCAATGATCTTTCGACCAACCTGTGATGTGATACTTCCTCGTTCCTCATAGACGAACATAGCGGTTCCGCCAACGATAGCGATAACTGCCGGAGCAGCAATGCCAAATACAGAAATGCGGTTCTTTGCCTTCCTGTCCTTCTTGTCTTCCTCGAACTTCTGATTCTCAAACTCAAACTTCTCACGTTCGAATTCGAGTTTCTCATCCTCGGCATCCATTTTAGCCATTTCGATCAAACGATCCGCAAGCTGTACGACACCAGCCACGCCAGTTTTATACTTTTCGCTGCCAAACTCCACTTTGCTCAACTCTTCAAGTTCGAGCATAACCTCATCATTCAAATACGATTGAACACTCATTTTATAATTCCCCTTTCAAATTTTGTGAACAAATGCGTTCTCATAATAGAACTTGTTAATTTTGCGAAAGATCTGCGTTGTGATCGATTTTAAGAATCAGACGTTTCTTTTTATCGAGTTCATCTAAGTCGCCGATTTCAAATCTGTATACATCTTTTTCGGGGTCCGAATGATCAATTCTGAATATGCCGCTTGATGCTCTGTAATAGAAGATAATGTTGGATAAAACCGACCCAATCAACACCCCCACCGAAATCCATACGTACACCATAACAGTTCTCCTTTCTTAAAATGATTTTTCAAAATTTCCATCCGGGGATTTTTCGCATTTCAAAATTAGCATTATCCATGGTAACCTCCGTACGGAAAATATGAACTGGTTTAATCTAGATTAGAAAGTTTTAACATAGATTAGGAATGAATAAAAAAAGAAAGAGCCATTGCTGGCTCAATCTTTAGTAAATCCATTCTTTCTTACTAAAGAACATTGGTATTGCAAACATACCTGTAAGCAATAATAATGTTGCGTCATTGGATAATGCCGTACTTACGACTCCAACCCCCAACAATAAAGTTGCATAGATTTTGTTTTTAATCATACCATCGTCTCCTTTCATAAAGGAGATTGTAAATTTCGCGATTGTCTCTGACTCGCCAAATATAACGCATACTCAAGTTCAACAATTCCGTCCGTAAACATCTGGATCGTTTCTTTTACGTCATTGATGGATTCTACCAGACATAACAAATCGTGATCTTCAGCATCTGCATTTAAATGACAAATATCATCTGCTAACAGATTCATCAATCCTTTAAGTTTTCTAGCTCTTGTTCTTAACTCTACTCTTGAATTCATTCTCATCGTCTCCTTAGTCTCTAGCGTTATCGAGCAACCAAAAGAATTTTCTGTATCGATCGTAATACATGTCTCGACTGCACGGAATATCCAACTTGGTTCGTAAATATGTGTAGGAAAGCCCTTCAGTAACTGCTTTTAAAATATAGTTATGTAAATCTTTATCAGCTTCTCCAGCTAGTCGCTCGATTAGCTCAATACGTTCTAAGTAATGCACTTTACGCATAGCGTGTTTTGCGGTTGGATCTCCGTACGAATCACTTCTTGAAAACTGGTCAGATATAGATGAAGAAATCGAAGGACTACTATAATAGGCTCTTTTCCATTCTGGATACTGCAAGCAAAAATGTTTGAGTTCGTAATGACGGTGTTTATCGATCCAATACTTGTTCTTACGAGAAATCTCTGGACGAATGAGAGTAGCCATCAGTTCTTCACCTCTCGATTCGATTTATACTTATAAGAATCTTTAACAAGTCGAATGGTGGCTTTTCTGAGCCGTTCTTTGCTTATCTCGCCATGAACATGAATCGTAGCGTTTTTAAATCTGTATGTCTTCATATGCAACACCTCTAAGATAAGAAAATATCAATAGCTTCTAAATTAGTTAAATCAAGCAGCTCTTTTAGTCTGATTGCATCCCCTATTGTCATTTGACCACCACAACTCGCCTTACATAACTCTATTGCCATATCAACACTTAAACTTTTCTCAAAAATCTTAACTATTAATTTATTTGCATCCAATGCACGCACCTCTTTTCTGTTGCGTTCCATGCAACATCTAAAAGATAGCATCATTGTGATTTTTCTGTCAATAGGATTTTATTGCATAATATGCAAAATTTCTAATCTAGGTTTGCAATTTGTTTGCACATGTGCAATTATTAATATGTGATAATTATTATTAGAAAGGAGACAAGATAATGTCGATAGGACAACGAATTAAATTATTACGAACGAAGCGAGGTATATCGATCGACGAACTTGCAACTAAATTAGGCAAGAACAGAACGACGGTATACCGATACGAGAATGGTGATATTGAGAATTTACCGCTGGAGATTCTTAATCCTCTGGCTGACGCTCTCGACACTACGCCTGCGCATTTGATGGGATGGGGCACTAAAGATATGATCTCTACTAAAATATCAGATGGCGAGGAAGAGGCTGTTTATTCATCAATGAATGAAACATATGTTAGGCATGTAGAAGCTTGGCACAATATGTTTGGTATGGACCCTTTTTCAGACGAGGAGCATGAAAAGCTAATGGAGTACGGGAAGTTCTTAATCTCGTTGAGGAAAAAATAAAAGAAAAGAGTCATGATCTATGCGAAAGGAGGTGATGCCAACTTAACCCCCGGCAGTACATCATAGAAAGGAAGAATAGAATGTATAAAGAATACCCAACATTTCATTATTACGAAACAAAAGAATATGGAAGAAAGTCACGTACTGACGATCCTTTGCTGTCAACTGACGAAATACTCGAAAAGCACAGCAAGATCGTCGAGGAATATGCTATTAAATACCTTGGCGGTCCAATACCTGAAGAGAACAAATACATGGAAGTGGCCAGCGGTGAATCACTTAAGGATCGTCCTGAGATAACTCGTTTACTCAAAGATATAGAGGACCCATCCGTTAAAGCTATAATAGTGGTCGAGGTTCAACGTTTAAGTCGTGGCGACCTTGAAGATGCTGGTAGACTCATAAGATTGCTTCGCTATACGAATACTTATGTGATTACGCCTATGAAAATATACGACTTACGTGACGAATATGACAGAGACGCATTCGAACGTGAACTTAAACGAGGAAACGAATACCTTGAGTATTTCAAGAAGATACAAGCTCGTGGAAGACTTGCAAGCGTTAAAGATGGTAACTACATTGGTTCAACTGCGCCTTATGGCTTCGATAGAATCGAGAAATTTGATGGTAAGAAATCATATCACACTCTAGTCGAACGTAAAGATCAAGCTGATGTTGTTCGTATGATCTTTAATTGGTATTGCGAAGAAGACATCGGTGTGACTGCTATTTGTAGAAGACTTGAAGATTTAGGCGCTAAGACAAAAACCGGACGGACAAGATGGGAGCCGAGTATAGTGTTCAGCATTCTGGAAAACCATCACTACATTGGCTGCACACGATGGAATTGGAGAAAGACAGTTAAGATCATCGAGGATCAAGAGATTAAGAAGCTTCGCCCGAAAGCGAAAGTGGACGAATTCTTGCTATTTGAAGGTAAACATGATGGAATCATCTCAGAAGAGCAATTCAACAAAGCTCGCGAGATAAGAGGCAAACGTCATCGAACTCGAAGAGACCTAACTTTAAAGAATCCGTTCAGTGGCATAATGTTTTGTAAAAAGTGTGGTTCTAAGATTGGCTATAACACTTATACTCGAAATGGTGTTGAATATGCTCCGCCTAAACTTGTATGTAACAACCAGGTTCATTGTAAAACTGGGTCTGTAAACTTTCACGAAGTATTTGAGTACGTTCGTAAGGTCCTCAGAGATTGTATAGATGACTTTGAGGTTCGTATAGAGAATGATCACGATGACTCTTCTAAGTTACATAGAGACCTGGTAGAACGTCTTGAGAAGCAACTTAAAGGTCTCGAGAAGAAAGAGATAGAACAATGGGATGCTCAGTACGACCCGGACCCAGCTAAGAGACTTCCTCAACATGTCTTCTCCAAACTTAATGAGAAAGTGCTAAAAGAAAAAGAGGAAGTTAATAAAGCATTAGACAAAGCTAAGGATTCTGTTCCTAAACACATTGATTATCGAGAAGAACTGATGAAAACCACCGATGCCTTGAGAATACTAGAGGATGTCGGACTAGATGCTAAAACGAAAAACAAATATTTGAAAACTGTGATTTCTAAGATGGTGTACGAACGAGATCCAATTATACAGATATCGAAAGAGAACGCTGAGAAGTATGGAATAGAAGCTTCAAAAGGTTTACGCTACTACACTCCCCCTTATAAAATAGCCATCGAGCTTAAGTGTGACTAATTTAGGGTACATTTAAGCCCTTACTCATAGGGTATTAATTGATACCGAAAGAGATGCAGCAAGGATTTAAGTAATATGCGTTTTATAAATTAAGAATAACAAAAGGAAATATATGTATTTTTGTCGAATGTAGTAAGTATGAAAGGAGGGATTGTTATGAAAAAATTTGAAATTCTCTATTGCTTCGACAAAGACCATTACATTAAAAGATCAGTGGAACTAGAAGAGGTGTATGATTCTAACGATATTCTACATGACTTTACCAAAGGCGATTATCAAATCTTTCCAGATGGAAGAGGTAATTTAACTCGTGTAAGTATGGATAACGTATCTTATGTAAAAGTTTGGGAAAGTAAAAGATAGTAAGACACTCCAGTCGATTATTTTAAGCAAAAAGAAGAGGCCCTGTCGTAGTGACGGAGCCTCTTTTTCTTTTATTTCGAGTATTAATCGCCAGCACGAATGTCGTCCATTGACGCTGGTTTACCCTCTTCGCCGCAAAATAGGTTAACGACATGACCGCATATAGGACATTTAATTGCGTGAAATTTCTTTTGTCTAGGGGTTTTAATATGTAACACACACCCACATTCACAATATGCACCGGAGTATCCCTCTATTATTTCGATCTCCCACGGCTTTTTAACTATCACATCATCGCCTTCGTACAATTCCTTATTCGGCTCATAGTCGCTTTTATCCTCATGAATATTACCTATGACTTCTGTTTTTCCTCTAAATAAAATTTCTCTCATGTTTCTGTCTCCTTTCGAAAAAAATAAAAATTAAAGAGAGCACCACTTCGGTACTCCCTCCATTAAATACATTGTAATTTTCGCGAAATAACATCGACCAAAACCTGCAATATTTTTCTAACACAATAATTATCCTTGGACCAACAGGCACTAACCCAATTATTACCAATATTGAAATAACATTAAGGCTTTGAAACTGAGAGATTTTATTGTATTATTATATTAGAATAATATTCCAGATTTAGAGTATTCTACCACATCATAGGGATATACATGATACCGATGGCTCTGTAGCAATCCATTTTGAAGTTAAAAAGAAGAGGCCCTGTCATAGTGACGGAGCCTCTTTCTCTTATAAGCCGATCTGCGCAATGATGAATCCGAGACCGGCAGCGGCGATGGCCCATATGAATTTATCAACAAGGTCATCCCATCGTTTGCCAGATTTACTCGCCATATCTTTAACATCCCGCTTGATCTCTTTGACATCGCTCTCGACATTCTCTTCACGAGTGGCTAAGACTTTAACGGTCGTCACCAAATCGTCGAGATCATCCTGGCGTTTTTCGACTTCGTCAAGTCTTTTTGTGTTTGACTTAGAGCGGGCCTCTACCTCAGTGAGTCTGTGTTCAATGTTATTCTCCATTGGTAGACCCCTCCGTTACTTCGTTGGAATTTGTTTCGAGCTCTTGCAGCATAGAATATGCTTTGCGCAGACCCTGGCGAACTGCGAACATGGTCTCAACGTCATTCCCTTTCACCGAAATGCTAGCAACAAGCCCGAACACGTTATCAAGCTCTTTTTTAATTGCTTCCATGATGGTTACCTCCAACCATTAAGATAGATTTTTCCAGATGCGGGTCGCCAACTGCCGAGATATATGTACGGAACTGCATTACGCCAGCTTCCCAAGTAAATATACGCATTCGATATGGAACCGCCTCCGCCACCACCGCCTTGAGTAGTGAATGCACCACTGTTAGTGTAACTGGTCGGTCCCCAACCTCCGGTGACACGAACATACAACGTGGCTGACCATGAATACGTCGTTCCGGGAGAAAGACCAGAAATCGAGTGGGCAAATGTGTTCTCTCCTCCACTATACTCTGCGGAATACACATCGAAAGATCCATAGCCATCGATAGATACTCTAATATAGCGCTGATACGAATAGCTACTTTGACCTCCGGTGAAATAGCCGGAAAGTTCTGCAGTCGTATTTCCTGTCGAGGTGATAGATACATGCAAACTAGGCATTTTGGTTCACCTCACGATAAGAGAAAGAACAGTTGACCATAAACTCCAGAATCAGGAAGCGAGTATCCATACATAGCATTACCGACAACCAGCGATCCTCCACCGAGAGAGACCAGACCCTGTTGATAATCGAGGGTGATGAATGGGCCATTTCCACCCTGTATGAACACGTTTCCTCCAGCCAACATTCTGATACCAGATGCCGATGTAATGCCAATGCCGATGCCATTAGCAGTTTGGGTTAAATCGAATAAGCCCGTAACCTGACCGGCCTCATTTAAGAGATTAATCTGCCCACCAGCAAGGGTGCTAGCAGTTACAGTACCAGTCATGATCTTACTGCCATCGATGTAGGTCGATCCGGAATAAGTCCAACCGGCCACTGAATTCTGAGCCGCTCGTGCCAATGCGTCTGCATTATTGGCCGTAGATAAAGCGCTCGAGGCGTTGGCGTTGGCGGTGTTAGCAGTATTTTGCGCAGAATTCGCAGTGCTCTGAGCATTGCCGGCTGCCGTGTTGGCTGCGTTGGCGGTGTCTTGAGCGTCGGTAATTTTGCCCTGAGTATCAGCATTTAAGTCCCCAAACTTAATCGCTCCTGTGAGATTCAGATGTTCGGCGTCGATAGTTCCGGTCTTGATGCACGCGCCATCGATGGTCGTAGTACCATTCTCAAGACCGTTTGTGATCTCCACAAGACCATCTATTTTGACCCCAATAGCGTCGATTTGTAGTTTGACCTTATCGTCGACCTTGGCAATGATGGAATCCTCGGTAGTGATGATCTCAGCACGCCCCATCGGAGGGTCGGACAGATTACCTGTAATGGTCGCCGAGTGATTCTTAAGGCTAACAGATACACGGTCTCCAGTTTTGACGCTTGCAGCACCATACTTGAAGTTTGTGATGTTACCGTCTTCGTCTTTCTCGGTGATTGTCGTCACAGGAGTCAACTGCTCAGATCCATCAAACCTTACACAAACAGAATCATCGCATTCGACTACTTCACCGTACAGGGTAACCTCGTCTATTCGACTCGTCTTCTTGTCGTTCGTGATCTTCGCAAACTGAGAGATCAACTCATTTGATAGTCCCATTGGTTGTCACCTCCATAACTTAGCTGTGAACACTGCTTTTTCTGTAACTGGACAGCCAGGTTCGCACTTAATTGTTTGACTGATGACTTTTGCCTTAACGTTCGTAATTCCGGCCCTTGTGTAATTCAGACGCACACAATCACCAAGACGAACGGGGCAATAACCATGAGTATAGGACACTGTGTACTCCAAAACAGACAGCTCTCGGAGTAACTGGTTTGCGTAGTCTTCAACCTGACTCTCGGTCGGATCACCGACAAGGTCGGGGTTGTTAACTCGATGAATGATCTCTCTCCCTCGACTTATAGTTGATGTGACACTGTTCGGGTCGTCATTAACGGCTCTAACGAAGTAATACCCAGCACCATTTGAGTGGATGACCTCTACAACGTTCGGAATGCCATAGAGGTCTCTATCCACACTAATGTCAGGGTACAGGATCGAGCTGTTATCGTCATCATACGTCCAGACAGGCTGCAGAGAAGCAGTATCCTGATATGGCGACAGGAGAATACGACCCATCTCGTCGAGAGCAAAGCTATACTTTGCATTCGCAATGAGATCAGACAAGAATGTCAGCCAGGTGTCATCCGTACTCGCTGTAAAATCCATAGCAAGAGGAGTTCCACATTCGGTTTTAACGACAGGAGCCCTAGCCCGCTCTCGAGCTAAACGATACGCAATGTCCATTACACATGAACCCTTGAGTATTGAATACCCGAGAGGTGGAGGGCTTTCTTTAAGCTCGATCAACGGGGTGTAAGCATCGACCGAGATGTTCTGGAGTCGACCATTGAAACTTAAAGACGGGGTCTGAACAAGGAATGTTCCAAGCGGATGCCTCTCACGCAATCCATTTTGAATTGTTACGAGATAAATTCGAATGTAAGATTCCCCGACAGACTCGTTCATGTCAATCGTCGCTGACCCGAGGGTTTCGGCTTCAGCGTCTCGCTGAATAGTGCTTGACTTTACAGTGCTAATGAGCTTAATGTCTTTCCAGGTCTTTGGATCGACGATGTAATACTCAAAAGTTTGCTGCATTGAAGACAACCAATCAGCCATCTTACACCCCTCCTTCGACTCTTGCGATTTCGAGAGTTACCGGAATGACGGTCTCCAGATGCTTTCTACTGAACGATACTGTAACATTCGCCCAGTACCCACTACCAGAGGGCTCTCGCACATATACATCGCCCATCCACTTGGACAGACGACGTAATGCATACAGCGTTTCACTATCCTGTTTATCAATGTCAACATTCCAGGTAGCAGTTTCGCCATGCTGCGTTCCATAATAGCTAATGGGATTCGAACGTCCAATGTACTCGACAAGTTCAACATCAGGCTGATGAGAATTCGAAATGTCGATGTTGTACGGGAGTTTAAGCATGGAGCCGGCCCAGGAAGGTTCAACAATTTCAGCGTCCTCTTCGGTTGCCTCAAAAGTAGACCAGTCCTCATCCCATTGAAGAATGATGGCGTTTCCGTTGACAGGATAGCCGGGAACATCATAGTAACTAATTGCACCTGTGTCGACCGTCATGGCGACTATCCTATAGCGAGCATAGTCCAAAGACGGATGAGGATCAGTTACGAATGTTCCTTTTACATTCGGAATATCCTTGATGATCTCAACAAATCCACCATCATACTCTCTTCGATAGACAGAGAGTAAAACGCCTTCGATAGGAGTGCCATTCTCGTCCTCACAATAAGGTCTGATAATGGCTGTAAGGTCGTCATCATTGAGTCCTATCTCAGCGTTGGGGGAATACTCTACGTCTGTCCAAGCGACAGTGAAGTTCAACGAAGCTTCTGCAGTGAGACCGGAGTTCATGGACACCAAGCAAGAAACGGTATACTTGATGTTGTTCTCGAGATCCATATCACTTGCTGAAAGAGTAATCGCCAAATTGGTATCGATATCGAAATGCTTAGAATACACCGTTTCACCACTACCAACGATCTTTCTGTTGCCGATATGATCGACCGTCTCATAAGATTCGTTAGCGGTAATAGTAACCTGGTATCCAATCGGATTCTGGGTCTTCGGACCAGCGATTCCAGAAATGCGGAACGGGAAAGAGACAAGAGTGTCAATGTCCGTACCCGAAGTATCAGTCATGTGAAGCTCGAGGGTCGGAGGAGCATAAATATCGACTGTTCTCTGAACAGACCAATCGCCATACTCGTCCGTAATACCACGAGTTCTAACTCGCCAAAGGATCTTAGTTCCTTCGGGGAATTTCGTAGTATCAATAGGATAGGCACTTACCTTATCCTTCTCATCTTCCTCGGTTGAGTTCTTAATGGTCTTGACTTCCGTCTTACCGTCAATCGTTAATTCGAGTTCGGCATACGTTTGACTAGATCCATCCTCAGAGTTATGGACCCAATATAGCGTTAGTGAATCGCCAGTGATTGCGGTTGTGGTAGTAGACCACGTAGTCGGAGCCGCCGGCTTTGTACCGATTATTACCGATACAGGATTAGTCCAAGCAGACTCTCCATCAGAGTTAACTGCTCTTACTCTAAAGAAATATCGCTGGCCCGATTCGAGACCGGTTTTCTCGTAACGAGTCGCTGAAATACCGGAGATAGTATCAACTGCATTGGATTCGTCGAAGTAATCCTCTTTGGTTGCATACTGAATATCGTATGTCTTAGCAGTCGATACTCCAGACCATTCGAGATATACGGAAGTTGCTGATGTGGCTTTACATACATTGATTCCACTCGGTGCTTCCGGAGCAGTTCCAGAGTTATCGGAGTAATCGGTCCATTCGCTTTTCGAGTCGCCTCGGTATGCATAGCAGCGAACCTTATAAGTGCTACCAGCATCGATGTTCCAAGTGTGAGAGGCGTACCCAGACACAATTGGTACATCAGCCTTAGCGAACACACTGCCCGTATTATCTTTAATGACCTCGAAGTGCACATGACTGGCATTGAGGCTTTCCAAGCCATCGACACTAGCGGTTAACTTATAACCATCAATTGTAACTTTTGGCGTTACCGGGGTCGAAGGAGGATTGTTCTTAAAGTAATACGTTTTAATGGTAGACCACTCGGCAGTCCAACGAGACGTTTCTGTCTTACCATCAGGCTTATATGTTTGAGAGACAGGCTGAACATAGAACGACACCTTCTCAGCATTTGACGGTGCAGTCCAAGAAGCACGCTTGAATGTTGTAGTGGTTTCGCTGCCAACGAGACCAATCCCATCAGCAGCGGCATACCACCATCTAACCTTATACTCTTTCGTATACTGCTTATCCCAAGTCCAAGAAGCAATGACGGTCCGGTCGGTATTCGCCTGAAGACCAAGATACTCAACCGTAGCTCGATTAGTAGTGTTGGTTTTCACTGTTACCGGATCGCCATCGATTCTTAAAACTTGTCCGACGTAAATGTAGTTTACGTTTGCAATGTTGTTCAGACTTGCTAATTTGGATACGGTAGTGCCGTATTTCTTAGCAATTGCGGAGAGTGTATCTCCACGTTTTACTGTGTAAGTAGTCGCCATGATTTACACCCTCCTTTCAATTTTAGCTGCTCTAACCAGAGTCCTGATCGCTTCGGAAATTTCACTGCCGTCGTCGTAAGTGATACCCTCAATGTTGTAAGACGGACGACTAAGGCTGTTGAGGTCCTTATGGAGCTTATCGATTGCGGTAATAACGCTGTCATTATTTCCATTTTGACCTCTCCGCTTCATCATTGAGCTCACGGCATTGACACCAGTGACAACACCAAGCGAACGATCTTTACCAAGCAGATCAGTGATCGCATCAGCACCGGTCTTGACGTTGCTGAGGTCCACGACCGGACGAATGGTGGGCTGGACATCCATGTCGGTGTTCATCCCATCTCGAATCTTGCTGATGGCATCAGACAATCCGGTTTTAGCATACTCAGCCATGCTGGTGCTAGCGGTATGAACCTTATCGCCATAATCGTCAATGGCATTCACGAATCCAAGACCGCAGAATTCACCCGCTTTGTAAAATTCCTTCGAAGGCGAATTGATTCCAAGGGCTTCTTTCGCAGCTTCAAGCGCAGCAGTGGCCATAGCAACCGCTTTAGCTTCAGCTTTGAACGCACTGTCACCAATGCCATTTGCGAAACCTTCGGCCAAATAGCCACCAGCGGTGTAGAAATTACTACGCTGGAGCTTCACACTATTTACAGCGCTCTGAATGGCCGAAGTGAATGCGGTAGAAATCGTACTTGCTTTGGTTTTGATTCCAGATGAAAGAGCCGTGACCAGATTCGAACCAGCAACATTAAACGACGTTCGCTTAGCATTGATGATCTGAACCGTGCCGGTCATCATACTTGTAATTGTCGAGGTAATGGACGACAGTTTGGACCGCATGCCCTTCACGAGAGAGTCGGCGATGTTAGACCCCATTGAAGCGAACTGAGGAGTTGCATTCTTGATTGGCGTAACAACTCCCTTGATAAGATCACTCCCGAACGTGGCTAAAGAATCTTTCACCGAATCGATGGGCGCGAAATTCTTAATTGCATCCGACAGGGTAGTAAGACCAGAAGCAATATTCGGGTAGTTAATCCCGGACAGATTGACGGTGGCACTGGCAATTGTCTTCATGGCTTTCGCCGCAACAGAAATGTCAGTGATACCAGAGAACGACTTAACGCCACTGGCTAAGCCCTTTAACTGATCGCCTAAATCACCAGGGATATTAACGCCATTCCACTTCTTCACAGAAGTAGCAAGATCGCCGAGAGGACCAGTAACGGTACCGAGCGACCAACCGCCAATGAACGACCACTTGAATGCATCAACGCCAGCAGCAAGAGCATCGAGATCGTCTCCAAGAGTGTCGGGAATCTTAACTCCATTCCACTTCTTTACAGACGAGGCGAGATCCCCAAGAGGACCAGTGATGGCACTAAGCGACCATCCGCCAACGAATGCAAACGAGAAAGCCTTAACACCATTCGCCAACGCTTTCAAATCGGTCTCTAAACTGGTCGGGACCTTAATGCTATTCCATTTGTTGACCGAGTCAGCAAGATTCGCCAATGGAGTTACAATGGCGCCGATAGACCATCCACCAACGAATGCGAAAGTGAAAGCCTCAACACCATATGCGATCGACTTCAGTCCATCTTCAAGTCCATCGGGAATCGTGACGCCAGCCCACTTCTTGACAGAATCGGCCAATGCGCCAACCGCAGGCGCGGCTATCAACAACGAGCCAGCACCAATACCGCTAAACGTAAATGCTGCAACAGCAACCGCAAGCGTGGCAAGGTTTGTTACAAGCCCATCCGGAATAGTAACGTCAGACCACTTCTTTACCGATTCAGCTAGGGTGCCAACTGCCGAGGCAGAAATCGCCAATGCTCCAGCACCAATACCGCTAAAGGTCCAGAAGAAGACTGCAGCGCCAAGGTCGGCAAGTTTGAGCGAAAGCCCTTCAGGAACTGTCAGTCCAGTCCACTTCTTAACTGAATCGGCAAGAACACCGAGTGATTCAGAAACTATGCCAATAGAAAGACCACCGATAAGAGATAACGTGTTAAGGACTCCACCAAGAGCCAATTCACCAAGGGCAGCACCCATAGCAGTGAGGCCTCTACCGATTTCATCCCAAGACATATCTCCGAATTTCTTCAGCGCATCAGCAAGATCGCCAAGCCCCTGAACTGCAAGAAGAATGGCGCCACTTCCGAGTAAAGCAGGAAGACCAGCGAGACCGCCAAGCACACCGGTAATGATAGCAACTTCGCCAAGAGCGCCACCCATTCCAGTCAACCCTATTTTGATCTCTTCCCAGGTCATTCCTCCGAACTTGACAAAAGCATCAGCCAAATCACCAAGACCTTGAACTGCTAAGAGAATCGCCCCGGCTCCAAGTAAAGACGGGAGTCCAGCGAGACTACCGAGAAGACCGGTTATACCAGCAACCTCGGTCAAAGCGCCACCCATACCGACAAGACCACGAGCAATCTCATCCCAGGCCATCCAACCGAATCGTTCTAAAGCAGAAGCGAGATCGCCAAGACCCTGAATGACAATAAGAATGGACCCTGCTCCGATAAGCCCAGAGAACCCGGCAAGTTTACCAAGCAATCCAGTAACAGTTCCTATCTCAGCGAGAGCAACACCCATTCCGGTCAAGCCATGACCAATAACCTCCCAAGACATCGATCCGATTCGTTCCAAAGCAGAAGCGAGATCATCAAGACCCTGCACTACAATAAGAATGGCGCCAGCACCGAAGATGCTCGAAAAGCCTCCAAACTTACTGAGTAGCCCAAGGACAACGGTTAATTCGCCAAGGGCCAAGCCCATAGCGGTCAAGCCGTGACCAATAGTCCCCCAGGACATTTGGCCGAACTTTTTAAGTCCGTCAGCCAACTTACTTAACGACTGAACAGCGATCAGCATTGCTACGCTTCCAGTAAGGGATTTTCCGCCAGCGAACTTGTTCAGTAAGGACATGGTACCAACGAGTGCAGCAAGAGCTCCACCCATACCGATAAGACCTTTAGCAATTTCGCCTATTGACAAACCGCCAAATTTCTTAAGCGCATCTGCTAAAATGCTACAGCTTCCCGCCAAAGCAATAATTGCAATGCTTGTAGAAAGGGAAACTTTAGCTTTACTGATGGCTCGAAGACCGACCGACAGAATCGTCAAACCAGCGCCCACGCCAAGAAGACCTCTTGCCAATTCAGCGAGGGATAGTTCGGAGATTTTCTTCATAGCACTGGCCAGAATACCCACCGCTGTTGCTACCAGCATGAGGGACACACCGGCCTTTATAAGCCCTTTTGAACCAAGACCAGCCAACGTCTTTGTTATGGAACCCATCGTGATGCTCAACATTCCAAGCATTGCACCGATAGCCAACAAAGACTTTGTTATCTTACCTGCATCTAGGTCGGAAATTGTTTTCATCGACGCAGAAAGAATGCCAATCGCAATGGCTATGCTTACGAGGGACGAAATCTTTATACCGGACGAGAAAGAAGAAAGTGCATCCTTCGCAGAATCCAGAACATCAGCGAATTTGCTCTTGATGCTATCACCTTTGTCGCCGCCAAAGATACCCTTGATTGCATCAACGATGTTGTCCAGAAAACCAGACAATTTCTTAGCGGCCACAAATGTGCCACCGCCAGCTAAACCAGCGAAAATATCACCGGCTGAAATGTTATCGGAAATCCAGCCAAAGACAGTCTTCAGGGAATCCCAAATTTTACCTGCAACTTTGGTGACGGTCCCTCCAATGAAGGAAAATACATCACCGAAACCTCTCATATGTTCGGTTGCACCAGACAACAAGCTGGAAATGCCCGACACCATTTTGGACAGAACGCCAGAGAGTCCACCGGTATCGAAACTAGCGTTAAGAGAGGTGAAGAAATCACCAAGAGATGCCGCTGCGTCGAGAACGATTTCACCAAGACTGGATACTCCATCAGATCCAAGTAACTTAGCAATCGCATCACCAACGCTGATAACAATTTTTCTACCGATGTCAAATATAGAGAATAAACCCTTGAACGCGCGCTTTACCTTTTCAGCAGATTCCTCACTGAGGATAAGTCCAGCGGTGAAATCTTTGAAACGCTTCGTTACATTTACAAGATCGGCTCCGGTAATCGAACGAAAGACCTCAGAAAATGCTTCTTTAATCGGTTTGACGACGCTCATGATTCCTTTGAAGGCATTCTTAAACCCTTCAAGCAAATCATCTCGACCGCCAAGATCTTTCCATTCTTGAAGAACCTTATTACGAGCATCCGATGATGCCTGAATCATCGCTCCGACCGTATCGCTGATCTGAGTCAGGAGCTCCTTAGCTTCCTCAAAGTCACCGATAATGATTTCCCAAGACTGAGTCCATCCAGACTGTGCAGCTTCCTTAAGCGTATCCCATAACTGAGTAAACGTCTTAACTTTCGTTGCTGCATCTTCGGCCGTGTTAGCCATCTCAAGAACAGACCTAATCTCTTCTTCATTCTTACCAGACTTCTCGGCAAGTGCTTTGGATGCATATTTAATAGCATCAGCTTCACCATACTTAGCCTTGGCATCATCCAACGCCGCCTGGACAGCCTCTTTAGACAATCCAGTGTATTCGGCAACATACTCGTTTGCCCCGGAGGTAGTGAATTTCTTCAGGGTTTCTGTTAACACTTCAGAAGTTAACCAACCAGTCTGTAACGATTCTCTGAAAGAACCCTTGGCTTTAATTGCCGCTTCAGCGCCAGTGTTAAGCTCTTTAGAAGTCTCTTTCAGTGCATTCTGGAAGATTTCACCACCCATACCTGCGTTAACAACAGAGTTCCAGTCCATCAACTTGACTGTACCTGCTGCCAATGCCTGGGAAAGCTGATACATTGCAGTTGAGGCTTGCTGCGAGGTCGAACCAGAAACTGCTGCCAGGTTTGCGATACCCTGGATGGCGCTCACCGAAGTTTCCAGGTCAATACCGGCTGCCGTAAAGGTACCGATATTACGAGTCATCTCGGTGAAGTTATAGATGGTCTTATCTGCGTAAAGGTTTAACTCGTCCAATGCCTTGTTGACATCATCAAGCGTGCTACCTTTACTTTTGGTGTTTGCCAGGATGGTCTGAACTGCATTAATTTGAGTTTCATACTCCTGGAAACCACTCATAACTGGTTCGAGAGTAAGGGCATTTACAATCCTCTTACCAGCATTAACTGCTGAGTTCGTAATGTTTGCGAGGGCGGTTACCCCCATGACCTGAAGTGCAGAGAATTTCGCCCTAACGCCTTCGATCGATGAACCAAGACCATTCATGTCGACACGTTTCGCTGCATCGCCGACATCAGATAAGCCCTTGGCTGCACCAGATAGGTTTAGACTACGCTTAAGTTTGTCCAGTGTAGACACACTGGTAGAAACGTTTTGTTCGAATTGACGGTTGTCAAATCGCATTTCTACGACTCTTTCGTCAACAACTTTACTCATAGTTTAGTAACCTCCCTCCATGCATTATTTGCGATTTCATCAAAAATTGGTTGGATGGCTGGATTGATGTAGTCTCGACCTTCTACCCATCCTCCCGTTCCAGTTCCATGTCCATACTGCAAGATTATGGCGATTGGAACTCCATTTTGAATGTTTGAGTTATGAAATGAGATTACTGCTGACCCACTGGAGTTTTCTATCTTGTAATACCATGAGGAAGCAGTAAGCCCACTATCAACAGGCGTCGCAGACGCAAGGGCGGCAACTCCCTCTCGACCGTATTTGTCAAGATCTCCACGACGTACTACCTCTTTTGCTCGCTCGAGATAGCGGGTGAGTTTAGAGAAGTCGCCCTTTTGTCTGAACGTTATCATTTGAAAGTCTCCTTACTTTGAACTGAGTAACTGATTCACTTTCTTCTGAACTTCATCGGGGTCATAGCCGGCACGCTTAAGAGCATTCTTACGCGCAACACCAACACCCCACTTACCAGCGATAACTTCCTTAGCAACCACAGTAAGAGAGTTCTTATTGCCATTAAGGATCTCATTGACCCTCGCCTGGACATTGTTGTAATCGTATCCGGCTTTGTTCAAAGCGCTCTTGCGAAGGGCGCCAGAACCCCAAGCACCACGAATGACTTCTCGAGCAACGGTATCGACATCCTTCTTCTTGACCGCGACCGCGATGGGCGCAGTATCGTACTTCGGACGGGCGAAACCTCTGATGTAACCCCAGCCGACGTTAATGGTCCGACGAGCAACTGCTTCGCCCTTATTGCCCTCAATGCAGACGATGGTATTGCCATACTGCTGCTCGACGATACCGATGTGATCGGCCCAACCGTCGTTCGGCTGTGTCTTCTGGTCCCAATTGAACAGGATGATGTCGCCGACTTTAGGCTTGATAGCACCGTCTTCGATCCAGATACCCTTGTTTTTGAAGATTTCGATGTGCTTCTCGCAACTGATTTCGGTGCCAATCAGATCGACCGCGCCAGCCTTGATTGCGCACGCCGAGATAAAACAGTCACACCACTCATCGGTGGTTTTGATCTTGGCCCTTCGCGCGAGGGGCTTGTGCGCGTTATAGACATCGAGGATCGTCTTGAACTTTCCGTTCTTTTCGGAATAGCCGACCCAACTCTGGGCAACTTTAATCATTTCGTTAGCTGTGCAACTCATATGTCAGACCTCCTTACTCGTCTGAAGCTGTTTAAGGGTCTGGATGACCTTGTCATAACCAACCGTGGAAACAAGGAAACCAAGATACATCAAGACCACAATTTCGACTCCAATCTTCATGGAGAATCCGATGTCATTCATGATCAGATAGATCACGCAAACGGCACCGGACAGAATTGCCGAAAGAATAGCTGCCAGAATGTTAGAAGAATACTTGGCATTCGTTCCTTCCAGCAGCTTCTTGATTCCTTCGACTGTTAAGTTAGTGAGCAGAGAAACCGCAAGAAGTGCGGTCGTCATAAAAGAAATAGGCATTGTTATTCCTCCTGTTCATCTGTTTGAGAAGTTTTATTTAACCTCTCTTCTCTCTTCTCGAAAAACGTTTCAAACAACGCTTTCATGAAATAACCGACCATGACACCAACGATAACGCTGGCTATTTCGCTAGATAAAGATTCAGCGATTTGGTCTTTTCCCATGAACGCAAGAACGTAAGAGAGTTGTAAATCTATTAGCGAGATTGCCAATATAATAGTGACCGCTTTCTTTGAAAAGGTTTGAAGCCACTTCTTATAGGGAACTTGTCGTTTACCTCGTTTCATGATCTCACCCCTTACTGTTCAGTTGTTTTCTTCGAGCAGCGTTGAGAGCAGCATTATTTCGCATTATCTCAGCTCTACTCATGGGTTTAGCTTTAGTGGTTTTGGCAATACGAACCTTGATAAGAGTTGTAAGGCGGTTCAAATGCCATTTCTGACATTCAAAAGGAATTTGCAACTCGATCATCCAGTGATATATAAGCTCTGACGTAACGATCTCGTTGTTGATCTTTGAACGATTATTATCTCTAACTGTGGTTGCAGTCATCGGAGCATTAATATACTTGACGATCGCATCAATATTGTCCGTTGTGAGAAAGTCGTATACTTCTGGTTTTACATTCGGTGTAATGGTCATGCACTTTATGTAATCTAGTATTTCTTCTGCAGTCAGTTCTTTTTTAGAAAGAAACGCCTTACACCACTTTGCCTCCCACTTCGAAAGAGATATGAGAGAATGCTCTAGTTGAAGCGTTGCCGTTTTCGGTTCGATAAACTCCTCTTTCTCTTCATCCCAATATTCAGGACCAAGAGGCACTACAAGCTGGAGCATCTCTCACACCTCCGTTGTTTTAGTTATTTGATGCTGCAATCTGTGCAGGCTTTTTGTCATCGTAAGACGGGATGATCCCATTCAGGAACTTAGCAGCCGCATCAGCATCGGTGACAAGTTCCATGAAGAGTTCGGAATACGCCTCGGTAGCCATAAAGCTCTCGAGATCTTCTTTTCTCTTGACGAACCCACGACCATCGGGGGTCTTCACGCCGTAAGATTTCTGGATCATCTCTTCGAAAATACTGATGAGCGACGGAACATCCTGGGCAGCGACAATACGGTTGATCATCTCAGCCATGCCGCCCTCAGTGCTCATCTCCATACGAGCGACTTCTGCCTTGGTGAGATTGAACCAGAAGTCCTCTTTGCGCTGGTTGCCATTGTAGTCCGTGTAGGCAATAGTTTTCTTAATCATTGAAATATTCTCCTTTCAATTTAAAAAAGGAGTCGCCAGCCTAACTGAATACGACTCCCACAAATATGCGAATGTGCTGTCTTACGCAGCGGTCATGATCTGAGCGACCTCATCGGGCAGAGGCAGACGAGCTTCGTTGTCCGCATCGCCATACAGAATCGCTTCAAGGGCAGCCAGCTTCTCGGCGTTGACCTTGGTGGAATCGATGGTGATGCTGGCGGTAGGCTTGAAGCCAGTGACGTTCACAGGAGTAGTGCTGAACTCCCAAGAGAACGTGATAGCTTCGGGGCTGTCATTGATCGTGGCGTATGCCTTCTCAGAGGGAGAAGCCAGAGCGCCATAAACCAGATGCAGCTTGTAGCCGTAATTGTTGTTGCCGACGTCATTGCCGAGGGTCGTACGATAGCAGAAGCCAAAGGTCTTACGGGGCTGCTGACCAATGTACACGCCTTCCGTAAGAGAAGCGGAACCATCGCACTCGGCGAATTCATCAGGATAGGTATAAGCCTCAATCGTGCCACCGAGCTCCTCGGTAGAGATGAGGTTCAGGTACTTGATGTCATCAGCATAGAGAGGGGTCGCTTCCGCACCGGAAGGACTCTCGGTGACATTGGTAAGGCCATTCCAAGCCACACCCTTGGGATAGGTGCCGCCAGCAGCCTGGGGATACAGGACACCCTGCTTTACGCCAGTTTCATACAGACGTTCGCCAGTCTGATCCCAAACGAGTTTAGACATAGTGTTTGTCCTCCTTTTAGAAGTATAGTGTGAAAACATCATGATTGAGATTGTCAGATTCGTAGTGCCTATCAAAACTGCAATATGGTAGATCGAAGATCTTCTCTATGACTTTGCTGTCAGGATTCTTGTCAATAAGAATCACTTCATAGCTTAGCAGTTTACGATAAGCACCATCATTGGCGGATCTCTTTTCGATGTTTTTTCGTTTATAAACGATTGCCGGGTATTGCATTCGTACCGAAGACGGAGGCTGGAAATACACATTACGGCTACCCAGGATTCCCTCCAAGATGGTCTGCAGGTCAAGTCTGCTCGACATTTGTATACAGCCCTCCTATCGTCAGTATTAGTCTCGGATAGCTTACTTCGACGTTATAAATCTTCCATAAGCTACCCATAAACTCGATGTAACGCATCGCATGAAAATTCTGAATGGCGTACGGGTCGGCCACGATACTGATTTCCATAGACACGTTAATGTTGTCATTAACTTCTCCAGAAGATTCGAGCTTCCGGATGTTACGAACTACATCGCCGTAATACTGACGTTCATTCGTCTTCTCTTCCCACACACCAGGTGCGGTCTCTACTTGCTCAGCGTAGCCGACTTTTCCGTACCATTTAGCCATTTTGAATTTTCACCTCGATTTTTGTTACGCCTTGATCTTCATCTCGAGAGCAATGGCAGAGAAGGGCTTGATGAGGGCGCCGGAGCAGCGAGTCTCGATCAGGTACTTCTGCTGGTTGTAGTCGATGTCGAAGTCATCGAACATGTTGACGGCACCACCCTTGTCGGCGCCAACATTGTAGTCGGCCAGGTTGACAATGATGCCCATGAGGTCGAGGCTGTTGCCCTCGCCGTCCTCACGCTTCAGATTCTCCATAACAGGAACCGTCACGATAGAGCTGACGCGGAGAGCAGTGCGAAGCTTCTCCTCGGTATCATAGATGACACGGCCGTTTGCATCTTCGAGCAGCAGGCAGTCGGTGAGAACATCGTCCGTGGTGAAGAGGGTCGGAGTTCCGGAACCCTTGTAGTTCTTGCGGGACTTGATGCAGGCACGGATAAACGCCTTGGCGCGCTGATCGGCATTGGCCGCGGCGTCGACTTCGATGGTAGACTTAATGGTAAACAGATCCTCATCCTTCCAGATGGGACGAATGTTCATCTCGTTGATCTTGTCATCGCTGGAGGAGGAACGGCCATCGCCAACCAGGATGGCACGAGCGATTTCCTCGTCGAGCATCATGCGCATCTCGGACTTCAGCCAGGCGATCACGTCGAAATCAGTGATGTCGATCACGTCGTCGCGATCCATCTTCTGCTTCTTGTAGATCGTGGTAGGAGTCGTGGTGCGCTTAAGCAGACCGAAGACCTCTTCCTTCTTCAGTTTGCCCTTGATGTAACCCTTCGCACGAGCATCATCTTCGGTGATGTCAGCGAACATGGACTTAATGCGGGAGAAGGGAGAGTGGTGAACACCACCCATAACCTTCTGGACCCAACCCATCTCGCGCTTGATGAACTCAGGCGGAGTGTTGAGGTTGCGAGCCTCGGGGAACAGATAGTCGGGCGTGTTGATGCCATAAGTGCCAGACTTAGGCGCATACTCGATCTCGGTGGAGTGGGCCAGGAAGCTGTCCTTCATGCTGCCATAGCGCTTAGCATCAGCGATGATCACCTGCATGTCGTCGTGGCTGATGACATTCTCCTGGTTCTCGATGTCGGGATCAAAAACATTGTGCTTCATTTCTTCGTTTCCTCCTTCAGAATTTTCGCCTTTATCGGCGTCTTCAAGTGCCTGACCGATCATCGCATAGACGACGGTCTTCTGCTTTTCGCTAAGGGTGTTAAACACGTCAGCGACGGTCTCTTCGCCGCCTTCGTTCTTCTTGGGCTCCTCTGCCATTTTGGACTCCTCCTTCTTCGTATCAGCCTTATCGGCGTGTTTGAGTTCTTCATCTTCAACGGTTTTGTCGGCCGGTTCGCCACAACCCGTGTGCTCAAGAGAGATGTTTTCGCCGGTATAGATGATACCCTCTTCATCGGACTCCTCACCATGCTTGATGATGGACTCGATAAATGCGCCAGGATTCGCACCGGCAAGGACGAGGCTCAGTTCACGGATGTTTCCATGCATGACATTGGGCCCCTGCTGTTTAAGCTGGTTTGCATAGATAGACAGAGCATTGACGTCTCCATGCTGAACCAGAAGTTTTGCAGTCTGACCGCTTTCAGTCTCATTGAACTTGCAATAGGCGTAAACGCCTTCATTTCTGTTCTCAAGAATGGCATGTCCAAGAACTTCATTAGGGTCGGTATGCTGATGGTTCCAGACCAGCGGAACTTTCTGACCGTCATTACTTTTGAAGGCATCTTTGCGAATGATGCGTCCATCAGAGCACTTCAGGTCGTTTCGTGTTGCCCATCCGCTAAAATCGAAATTTTCCATTTTGACTTTATTCCTCCTTTACTGGATTTTGGGTCGGCTCTTCTGCCGGGGGTTTAGTTTCTTCGGGTTGGTTAAGGTTACTATTGATCAGTTTGTCAGCCTTCGGATCACTAGACGGCTTCATACCAACAATCTGCCTAAGCTCATTGCTCGTCATAATCTCGTTACGAGTAAACTTATCCGCAATTTCGGCGATGTCATTCACCGGAACAAGTTTGAACGGATCTCTGAAGAACATAATCGACTGATGCTGGGATCTAGCGGTCTTACTTAGGAATTTTCGCTTCATCTCGTCAGCAAGTGCCGCAATAATCGGCTCAATTGTACGCGTGTAGTAATTGAGCATCGTTTTATCGTCGGCAGTTCCATCCAAGATGCTCTGGGTCATTCCAAGCTGACTGAAAAGAAGATTCGTAAGGTATTCAACCTGCTTCATCAGATTGTTCTCGAGAGATCTATTCAACTGGGTGATCTTCTCAGTACCATCTGTATAGGCGATACCATACTTACTTCCAGCCAATTGCATCTCAATGTCTTTTCGCCTCTGTTCAGCCTGCTGTCGTCTAGCGTCGGTCTTAATGATGTAAGGCAACTGAATAATCAAATCCAACTTACCGGATGCCGTTTGTTCATCTGTCACATCCAACAAACTGAGTTTTCTTATCAGACGCTGCATCGTAGAGTTCGGCTCATTGATAACAGCAAACAGCGGATTTTCAACGATGGCGACCATCGATTTAGGAAGAAGGATATCCTCCTTCTGACCAGTTCGCTCATTGTAAAGACGAACCCGGACGTGTCGAGGGAACCACTCAAGAACTTTGGCGGTTCTCAGGCTACCAATGTCATAAGATTCCGTGAACATGGGGTTATCGGTCGTTTCAACTGGCACGATTGCCACACATCCCTCATCGAGCATAGACATGACAGCATCCTGAATGAATGCTCTTCCCGTCTGATCAAGGTTGGCTTCGAGTGTCAAACATTTGTTCAACTTTGAGTCCATAGTAGAAAGAAGCCGCCCATTTTCGTCCAGCTTACAATGCTGAATATTAATGGCGGCCACGTCCAATGCTATTCGGTTATAGACAGAAGTTACGATTGAGCGCTCGTTGCCCCTCGTTAAACGAGGACGGTCCGGACGGTAGGAATAACCTCCACCGATGTCTCGGAAGGATGCTGTGGGGTCTCGGTTGTTGATGAATGCGTTCCAGGCGTGTTTCAACCTGGAGCCGATAGTGTTTTCCACGATGAAATCACTCCTTATTCGCTTTCTTGTTGCTTGCATAAACATAGGCCCTGCCTACATCGGCAAAAGAATTGATCTTATCCGCAGTATCTTTGATAGACAAGGCTGTTATGCTAGCACGACGAGCAAAATCCACACCTCTTGCAATAGGGTACTTAGCACCGGGGGAGTTAACGTAAGCATTCGCCGACATGTTGATGATGTTTGCAAGTCCGGCTCGAAGAGAGTGGGATCCTGCATAACCGAGATAGTTCCCGATTGCTACACCAGCAACGCCGAAGCGATCGGTTCTTTTTTGAAGCTCTTCGTTCTTCTGCTTTTTCTTTTCGGCATACTTCTCTGCCCGATTTTTGGCAAATTTCTTGATCTTGCCAGACCCACCGCCACTTCCACCAGAGGAACGTTTACGAACACCCCATTTCATACCAAGGACACCATAGTGCGTGAGGTAATTAGGATCGCCAGTAATAGTCACTTTTCTCACCTTCTTTACTCAAAAGCGCCTAATCGTACCAACGAATATCGTATCCACCTCGAGCTTTGACGTAGGCGCTAACCACTGCTCTTCCAGCATGTTTGGTAGCTGTCTTGACGGCTTCAGTACCACGGCCACCATTAAACACCTGATCAGACACGTAAGCCGCACCAATTTTGGTCAGGATTCGAGCAGTCTTCTTAGCACCACGCTTGACAGTTCTTTGGAGTTTTTCTTTCCGCTCTTTTCGCTCAGCTTCGAAATGACGAGCTCCGCGCAACCCGTAACCATCATTAAGCTTTTTATTGATCCGCTTTTCTCCCCGCTCACCATAAAACGCTCGATCATTCTTACGTTGTTTGTCAGAGTAATTTTTGTTATGAGCAGAGCGATTTTTTCTAACGCCCCATTTCATACCAAGGACACCATAGTGCGTGAGGTAATTTTGGTCAATGTTTGCATTTGCGGTAATGATCACTTTTCTCACCTTCTTTACTCAAAAGCATCGCGGTTTAATTTATAGGCGACATAAGCATCCATCATAGCTGCGACGGCATCGATCTTGTGATCGTATCGCTTCTTGAGGAGCTTACGGTTACCATTGGTATCCTCCATTGCAATGCAGTTACCCATTGTGTAGGTCATGAGTGCTTCATCGAACAGGAGGAGTCGTTCCCCGGCAAGTTTCTTCAGCTCGCCAAGAGGAACAGATTCGGTCTTTGCTCCCTGGATGACTTTCTCGATTCCAAAGGGACCATTCTCAGACTCCCAACGAGCCACAAAGTCTTTGGCATTGTATGGGTCGTAACCGAAGCAACGAACATCATACTGAACCTCTGAAATGTAGTTATCGAGATCCTCATACACCTCCATCATGTCGAGAACCGTACCCGGCATGACAATGAGGCTTCCTTCTTTGGTGAATTCGTCATACTTATAGCGCATAGCTGAAGGGAGTTTACTAAGAGTTAACTCAGTTATGTAGTTACGTGTCTTAATGCCAAAAGCACCTTTCGGCAATGGGAACAAGAACGTAAATGCGCAGAAGTCGTCGCCCTGAGAAAGGTCGGCGCCAAGTGCACAGGGCATTTGCCAATACTCGCGATAACGGTGGGGAAGGGTTTCTTCGTATGTGAAGTAGTACGTGTAACCTTCCATGGGAATGCCGAATCGCTTGGCAAGGGTATCGTTTCTGACTGCGGGGTTATTTTCGGCCTTCTCGACCTCTAGTTGATAGGTTTCATAGCTAACCGTGCGACCGAGGTTAGGGTTAGCTTTAACCCACATACTGGGGTCACCAACCTCATCAATTGAGTCAAGCTTATACCACCAAATGGACGTGTGAATGTCGGGATAATCACCCTTGAGTACATTCATTAAATCCATTTTGATTGTATCGCCTGGTCCATTACGGACAGTACCCTCGGAGCTGATAGCAATGATGAGATATTCCTCATTCTTAGCGGCACCCTGAGCTGCAGGACCGACAACGTCCTCTCTGGTGTCACCAGACAACCACTCGTCGACTGTGACCACCTTGTCTTTACGGCCCTGGTATTTGTCAATACTCATGGGAACGATTTCGAGCAAGGAATTGGTCATGAAGTTCTGAATGCCTTTCTTCGTGCTTGCAAGCTTCACACGGTCAGCTCTAGAACCAGTAGTGTTCTGCAATGAGCCTTCAGTTAGAAACTTGAAGAATGGCCCTCTAGCTCTAGCCAGGGCGGTTTTGATCGGTGCTAGAACTTCCTCCGCCTGTCGAATGGTCGGAGCAGTCGTCGATTGCTGGGTGGTGGCCGGATCTACAGTCAGAAAGTAGGCCTGAATACATGAGGCATACATAGATTTGGCAGCGCCTCGACCAACGATCAGATACTGTTTGTTGATTAAACGCTTCTTGATTCGCTTAGTTACGTAACGTCCGCCACGACCCTCAGGATCAGGTTCATAAACGCTGCGCTCAACAAAGTAGTACCAACCGAAGATCTGCTCTGCCCACAGTTTGAATGAATCGAGTAGCCGGAGATCATCACCGTCGGTAAGGGTGAGCTCATTTTCGCAGAAATTAATAAAACCCTGGATAGCTTGGTCGTCATACCAAATTCCAGGGTTTGCAATTAATGCGTCTATTCGATTCATCTCCATGGAGATTTGTTCACATACGGGGATTTCGCCTCGGATTACAGCATCACGAAATTGCCCGTAATATTTTGGTGTGGCAGTATTCGATAATGCCATTTTGTCAACTCCTTAGCTGTGTTTTTCAACAGATCGGCGAACGTCTTCGATTGCCGCTTCGTTCTTCCTAGCAAAATCATCCCATTTGGTCATGTCGTATTTTTTAACCATATCTCGACCTTTCTGAACATTTTTATTGCTAGAGTAGAAATCGTTAAGCGTCTGATTGAAGTTCTCCGTAAACTTTCTATTGAAAAGTTTTTGATAATCAGACACATAGCCATCTCGCTGAGCGAATTTTTCGCCGTATTTCTTTTTTTTGCTGCTCATTAAACTTGGCAATTCCTCCGCCGTTCATATAATCAGCAGCTTTGTTGTATGATTTGACATTCCAATCATTTGCGCTGCGATTCATTTCTTTACCGGCCTTAACACTTAGTTTTTTATACTGTTTACTTATTTTTTTTCTTCCAGATGCGGTAAGAGAACCATCAGCATTCTGATAACGCCTCACGCCCCACTTCATACCCTTGATACCATAATGATAAAGTTCAGTATTCATGTTTTCACCTACCTGTTACAACCCATTACGGGCGAGTTCTTTGAGAATCTGATTTCCGACAGCATCGACAATTTTGCCGCCGGCTTTCTTGCCGATCTGGACAACCTGATTACTGTTGTTATAAACAGCAAGGGTGGTGCCCATAATACCGGCTGCTCCGGCAACAAATTTCCACCCCTTTTTAACAGCGCTAGGGTTGAGCCTCGAATACTCTTGCTCAAGTCTGGTTCGCTCATTGATCTTCTTGAGTTCGGCATTACTCATTTGACTGACTTTCTTCTTTTTAATCTTAGAAGCTTCTCTGGCGTCATCGCTTATGGATCTTTTTCGGCGAGATCCGCCGCCAGAATGAGAGCGATCCCTGCGGACGCCCCATTTCATACCGAGAACGCCATAGTGATAGAGTTCATTGGTCACAATGATCACTCCTTTCTTACATCTTAGGGTCAACTGCCACATTTAGACGCCATTCAAATTCGGCGATTTGCCGATTCATGGAATCGATGACAGCAGAACTAAGAGGTGGATCAAAGATCAGTTTCACCTTCATGTAGATATAACTTTTTACCACATGAAGTTGAGCACTATTAGCTTCTGGGATGAAGTCGACCCAGGTAGAAGTATCATCCTCGATTACGAATCCCTCTGCTGGACCGACGCCAAGCTGAGTCAGAATCATGAGCACTGAATTGATGTGCATGATGATATCAGCGTCGAAATGAGTATACTCTTCATCGATTCCGAGCATCTTCTTAATCGATGTCAAGATACTTTCCATGGTCTCCCTCCTTCTTTATTGCCGCCATGGGCAAGTGTCGTTTGGTTTTCGCTCAACAGGGCCTTTGATCAATAGACCTTCGTCCCCATAATGGATTGCATCATGAGTATTCTTGATTGTACAAATCAAATACTCGGGATCAAGGAGATACCTGCTTCTCTGCAGGATGTCTTCCTTAGTGATTGGGTTCATATGATGGATTAGTATTCGAGAATAGATCTCGCGACCAGGAATCGCTAAGTCACAGCCGTTATCTCGAATAATCACATAGTCTCTAGCCTCCAGCCATGCTGGATCTTTGTAGAACTTTTGGTTTAACCATCTATCGAATCCGAAAGTCTCTTCGCCAACCCTCCCGTTAAGACGAAGATACTGGTAGCGTTCCTCAAATGTAGGTAAAGTGATCAGTTCTGAATATGTTCTAATACTCATCGGATTCACCTTGCCCACTATAATTACGAAAGGCCTTCATGGCCTCAGTATAAAGCTCTTCGACCTTCTTCTGAGACTTGAGAGTTTCGGTCTTAGCAGTAATGAGTTCTGCTTGCTTCTCAAGAATCTGTTTCTCGAGCCTGGCTTTCGTAGAGGCGAGCTTGAGAAAGTGTGTAGTCTCCTGAGATGAGGCAGTTCCTTCTCTTAGACGCTTCTCAACAAGATCAGTCGCCAAGGAAATGAGCTGATTCTCTCGAGCTTCAGGAGTTAATGCTGGTCTCATAGGACTTTGATTTGAGGAAGAGCTTGTTGTTTTGGGTTTTGCCATACTTACTGCCTCCTCTCATACAGTTTTGTATGCCTTTGGTCGGATGCTTAAAGGGGCCCACAGGGGAGGTATGAGTCATTGAAAGGAGAAAGTTAAAAATGACACGAGGAGGCATGCCAGTGCGCGCAGCTCAACCCTGTAGACCCATCTAAACACCCGACCAAAGTAGAATGCTTTTTGAAAAAATCCCTCCGGAGAAATTTTAAAG
>ERZ835980.1236-NODE-1236-length-29519-cov-5.616006_pt1 | contig 29519 bp, 25 predicted proteins | sample MGYA00519943_ERZ835980 | MGnify/ENA primary metagenome ERZ835980 (study PRJEB31850, sample SAMEA3708791) | human gut metagenome | biome: human gut; feature: human-associated habitat; material: faeces | place: China | collected 2014 ... | reverse complement strand
GCACCAGCTTTCCTATATCACACACAGCAATTCCGGCGAGGGCCTGCTGTTCTATGGGGATGTGACCATCCCCTTTGTTGACCGTTTCCCCAAAGGGGAGATTTACAACCTGCTCACCACCCGCCCGGAGGATTTGAAGAATGAAGCGAAAACCGAATAAACCCAGCCCGGAGGCGGCTCCCCGGCAGGACGCGCCGGAGGGCTCCCCTGACGGGGCCAGGACGGAGGCTACCTCTGGACAAAATGTCCAGAAGTCAAAGTTCCGGCAGAAAAGCAACCAGGAACAGGCCGCCTCGTCAAAGCTCCGCATGGAAAAGCGCGGGGAGAAGCTGGAACAGGCAAAGGATAAGCTGTCCAAACAAAAGCCGCCCAAAAAGCCCGGCCCGGTGAGGCGGGTGGGCCGGGCCGCCGGCGGCGCCGTCCACGGCTTTGTGCATGGAAAGCTCTTTGAGGTGGAGCAGGAGAACGTGGGCACCGAGGGGGCCCACCGCTCCGAGCTGGCGGGTGAAACCGCCCTGCGGCATGGCTCCCGCTTCGTCAAGAAGAAAATCCGGGAACACCCGGCAAAGGCTGTCCAGCGGGCGGAGTCCAAATATATCAAGGCTACGGCGGATCATCATTTCCGCGTGGCCGCCCAGGAGAACCCGGAGCTGAGGCAAAATGCCTGGAAACAGTTTTGGCAGAAACGGCAATACCGCAAGCAGGCGCGGCAGACCGCCAGGGCTGGGGCGGCAAAGGCGGCAAAACAGACTGCCGCTGCCACGGAAAAAGCCGGAGCCCAGGCGGTGGGCTTCATCAAGCGGCATCCCGTGGGGGTGCTCCTGGCCCTGGCCTGTGTGCTCCTGCTCTTTATCATGCAGTCCTGTTCGTCCTCCCTGGTGATGCTGGGCAACTCCGGCGCGGGGGCCGTGGGCGCTACCACCTATCCATCAAAGGATGAGGACATCCTGGGTGCTGAGGCCGCCTATGTGGATATGGAGGCGGAGCTGCAAAACTACCTGGACACCTACGAAAGCACCCACGATTATGACGAGTACCACTTTGACCTGGACACCATTGAGCACGATCCCTATGTGCTCATCTCCATCCTCTCTGTGCTCCACGAGGGGGAATGGACGCTTGCCCAGGTGCAGGGCACTTTGCAAATGCTTTTTGACCGCCAGTATATTCTGACGGAGCGTGTGGTGCGGGAAACCCGGTACGACAGCGAGGGCGATCCCTATTCCTGGTATATCTGCTATGTGACGCTGGAAAACAAAACCCTTTCCCACCTTCCCCTGGAGCTTATGGGCGAGGAGGAGCTGGCCCGGTATGCCCTCTATATGTCCTGCCTGGGCAACCGGCCCGACCTGTTCCCGGAGTCCGGGTATGTGGACAAATACACGAAACCGCCCGCCGACTACGATGTGCCGGAGGAATATCTGGACGATGAAACCTTTGCGGCCATTTTGGGCGAGGCGGAAAAATACCTGGGCTATCCCTATGTGTGGGGCGGCAGTTCCCCGGCCACTTCCTTTGACTGCTCCGGCTTCGTGTCCTGGGTGATCAATCACTCCGGCTGGGATGTGGGCCGCCTGGGGGCCCAGGGGCTTTACAACATCTGCACCCCCACCGGCGCACCCCGCCCCGGCGATCTGGTCTTTTTCGAGGGCACCTATGATACAACCGGCGTTTCCCATTGTGGCATCTATGTGGGGGACGGGATGATGATCCATTGTGGCGATGTGCGTCCAGATAGGACGGAAGTAGAAGTAGACGAAAGGAGGGCAGCTTGAAGGTACTACCCCGTAAGATAACGCGGGAATCCACCTGACTAACCGAAAGGCGAAAGCTGGCACGGGACAATAGCACGTCAGGAAAGCGGTAAGTCACCTAAAGGCAATCGGGTGCGACTGAACTGCGAGGATAAGTGAATATGAGGATAAATCTTGGTTTGAATCTTGTGAGTTCCCAGCCCCTGTTCAGTGTGGGCGTAGGAAATTTGCCTGAAACCTATGGTGCAAACAAGTTCAGAAAGGCGAGCCTTCTGACCTGTTATCAGAATACCGGAAAGGGTCGCCTTCCGGTAGGTTATCAAAGAAATGCACGGCGCGCCGGAGAACCGGTGTCAACGGAACGAAAGCATATCCGACAATTCACACTTACCTACTACTTCCGTTAACTGGAGATTGCCTAAACCAGAGCGCCCATAAGGGCTATGTGGCAGACACTGAAAATCTGGCATGGCAACGGAGCTTCCATAGTAGTCTGAGAACCCTGAATTGACAGGGAAAGCCGTAAACCGGATGCGGGAAAGCCGCTCACATGGCGAAGGGAAGCAGTCTGAGCGTATTAAAATCGAAAATTGATTAGGGAGGAAAACCTCATTGAAACCAACAATAGAGATTTTAACTAAGTTACAAGAAAACTCAAAGAAACACCATGATGAAGTATTCACAAGGCTTTATCGCTATCTGCTCCGCCCTGATATTTATTCTATTTCTTACCAGCACCTCTACTCCAATGAAGGGGCTGGAACAAAAGGCGTGGATGAAGATACGGCGGATGGATTCAGCGAGGAGTATGTGGAGCGTATTATTGAAGCATTGAGAACGGAGACATACCGCCCGAAACCTGTACGGCGCAGCTATATCCAAAAATCGAATGGAAAAATGCGCCCGTTAGGCCTGCCAACATTTACGGACAAGCTGGTACAGGAAGTCATGCGAATGATTTTGGAGGCGGTCTATGAACCGGTTTTCTCGAATTACTCTCACGGATTTCGCCCCGGCAGAAGCTGTCACACAGCACTGTCCCAGCTCAAACACGAGTTTATCGGTGCGGGCTGGTTCGTTGAGGGCGATATAAAAGGCTGCTTTGACAACATCGACCATACGGTACTGATTGCTGTTATCGGCAGGAAAATCAAAGACGCCAGATTTCTGAAACTCATACGGCTGTTCTTAAAATCGGGCTACATGGAGGACTGGAAATACTACGGTACTTACAGCGGCTGTCCGCAGGGCGGCATTATTTCGCCAATCCTTGCGAACATCTATCTGAATGAGCTGGACAGCTACATCGAGGAATTGAAAAAGGAGTTTGACGTTAGAACGCCGTACAGAACCACTCCGGCATACCATGCGATTGAACGAAAGCGGGCAAATTTAAGGAGAAAGATAGACCGGCGTGAAGCTGGCCCGGAACGTGACTTGCTGATTGCGGAGTACAAAAAGCTAACCAGCGAATTGTATAAAACGCCAGCAAAGTTGTGTGATGATAAAAAGCTTAAATATGTTCGCTATGCGGATGATTTTCTGATTGCCGTCAACGGGAGCAAGCAGGATTGCGAATGGATAAAAGCGAAGCTCACGGAGTTCATCCAGAATACTCTGAAAATGGAGTTAAGCCAGGAAAAAACGCTGATTACCCATAGTAACACACCTGCGAGATTTCTCGGTTATGATGTGCGGGTACGCCGTGACCAGCAGGTAAAGCCGTGGAAGAAATGCAAACAGCGCACGATGAATAACACCGTGGAACTGCTTATCCCGCTTCAAGACAAGATTGAAAAGTTTCTGCTTTCAAAAGGCATTGTAAAGCAGAGAGCCGATAACGGAAAGCTGGAACCAACCAGCAGACTTTCCTTATTGCGCCACACAGATTTAGAGATTGTGACGGTATTTGACGCAGAACTGCGGGGAATTTGCAACTACTATCACCTCGCCAGCAACTACCGAAGCCTGAACTATTTCAGCTATCTCATGGAATATAGCTGTCTGAAAACACTGTCCGGCAAGCACCGCTGTAAACTGTCCAAGATTTATGACAAGTACCGCATTGGTGAAAAGCGTTGGGGTATCCCCTACGAAACAAAAGCCGGAAAGAAAGTCCGCCGACTCACGAAGTTTAACGAGATTGATGGTAAAAAGTGTGAGGACATTGAACCGAAGGTTATTACGATTGTAGCCAAAGGACGCACTACAATAGATGACCGTCTAAAGGCCAGAGTGTGCGAATTATGCAGCAGAACAGACGTAAAACTGGAAGTCCATCATGTGAACAAGGTGAAAAACCTGAAGGGAAAGGAACCTTGGGAGCAAGTGATGATAGCAAAGCGGCGCAAAACACTGGCGGTCTGCCATGACTGCCACCAGAAAATACATCATGGGTTCTAAAAGTTATTTTTGTAATGGAGCAAAGATGGCGAGCCGTGTGCATTGAGAGGTGCAAGCACGGTTCTGGGAGGGGTCTGCGCAGACCTACCGCAGAAATGCGGCAAGGCGGCGCTTTCCTACTCTACCCCATCAGCTACGCGAATTTGAACACAAATTACTGGCAGTCCCATTTCTACGCCTACGGGCGTTTACCATGATTGGAGGTATCTATGGCGGCAAGCAAAAGCCAAAAAATCCAGGCTGAGATCGAAAAGGTCAAGGCCAAAATCAACGAGCAGCAGGCCCGGCTCAAGGAGCTGGAGAAAAATAAGCTGGAGGCCGAAAACAGCGAGATCGTGGACATCGTGCGGGGCCTGAGCATTTCTTTGGAGGAGCTGCCCCTGGTGCTTCAGCAGCTCCGGGAGGGCACCTCTGGACAAAGTGTCCAGAAGTCGGGGCCTGCGGAAAAGGAGGAAAACTGAATATGAAACGATGGAAGTCTTTGACGGCGGCGCTCTGCGCCGCTGTTCTTTTATGCGGATTTACCGCTGTCCCGGCCTATGCCTACGCGGACGGCGGGGCGGGCTCCAATCACGGCGATCCCACAATGGAAACCCCGGCCCCGGAGCCTACCATAGAGCCGGGCCAGGGCTTTTCGGAGGAGGGCGGCTTTGTGACCCGCGACCTGCTCTATGACGAGAACACCAATAAGCAGTTTATCACCGTCCAGACCAGCGGCGGGGCCACCTTCTATCTCGTCATTGACTACGACAAGCCCGTGGACGAGGAGGGCGAACAATATGAAACCTACTTCCTGAACCTGGTGGACGAGGCCGACCTGCTGGCCGCTGTGAAAGCTGCGGGGGTGGAGCTTCCGGCCTGCACCTGCGGGGAAAAGTGCGCTGTGGGCGCCATTGACACGGCCTGCCCGGTTTGCTCCATCAGTATGGCCGACTGCGCCGGGGTGGAGCCGGAGCCTGCGGAAACCGAGGAACCTGCGGAAGAGCCGGAAACAGGCGGCAGCATGGGGACGCTCCTGCTCATCCTGGCGGTGGCCGGGATCGGCGGCGGGGCCGCGTTCTATTTCAAGGTGATCCGGCCCAAACAGCAGCAGGCCGCCGAGCCGGAGGAGGACTACGGCGAGGACTATGAGGACGACGGCCCGCCCTGGGACGAGGACGAGGAAAACAGCGAGGAGGAGGAAAGATGAATTTTACCAATAGTCCCTACGAAAAAATGATGAAGCAGAGGCCCCGGCCCCTGGCCCCCTCCGTCCCCAAAGCGCCCAGGGGCTCCCGGTGCTCCGGGTGCCCCTACTGGCGGGGGATCGGCTGTGTGTCCTGCTACCGGGAACTTTTGAAAGCCCCTGCCGGGAGGTGATGGGGTGGCCCGCGAACTGACCCGCAAGGAAAAATCCGCTATCCGCGCCCTGGTGGTGAAGTGGTGCGCCAACTATGACAAGGAATATGGGTGCCTGCCGCTGGAGTGCGAATGTTATATGTTCGGCAAATGCTGGACGGGGGCCTATTGCCGCTACTTCCGGGAGGCCGTCCTGCCCCTTGACCCGGCGCTAGAGGCCGCCCTGCTGACTGAGGGGCCCAGGCCGGAGTTTAAGCCCTGCCCCATCTGCGGCGGGGCCGTCCCCGTGGATGGGCGCATGGCCTACTGCTCCGAGTCCTGCGCCCGGATCGCCCTGCGGCGGCAAAAGCGGGAGTATATGCGGAAAAAGCGGAGGTGATGTGTGGAAAATTAGGCCCCGGAAAACCCGCTGATCACAAGGCTTTCCGGGGCCGGTTTTGGGGCGGGCCGTATGTTTCTATGTCCCGCCCCCGCTTTGTCAAAATGCTTTCCACATCTATCCCCGCTGCTTCTGGACACTTTGTCCAGAGGTGATGGCACATTTAAGAGGAGGTGTTATTCTGGAAGAAAATCAAGGCTATGTGATCCGCCGCACGATCCTGTTTGATAATAAATGCGGCTTTGTATTGGGGGAAGACCCCAAGGCCCCGAACCCCTATGTGACATGGCAATTTAACGAGCAGGACGGACACCGCGACTATTTTTGGGGCCACTACCATAACGAGCCGGACATGGCGGAGCGCGACTTGCACAACCGGGCTGAGGACTATCAGCGGCGCTATCATGTGTTTGAGGTGGAACAGGCCCCGGACAAGGAAACATACAAATACTACTCTACCCAGCGGCCTATCGACATGGGCACCTATCCCAAAAGCTATTTCAACCGGCCTGTCCACATGGACATCTATTTTAACCGCCAGCAGGTGCAGGGTGAGGCGTTCCAGGCGTGGGGGGCCATCACCTATGCCCAGCCGTTGACTGAGCAGGAAATGCGGGATTATGAGCTGCGGCCCTCCCGTGAAAATCTGGATATTCGGCGGCAGATGGATGCCCAGGCCCAGGTCGTGGGCAAATGGGAGGATGCCCACCACGCCCCGGAGCAAAAACGGCTGACATGGTTTTATCCCGACTTCGGCAGCTATGTGGTAAAAGAGTATGTCACCCCGGAGCAGTTGTCTATTCGCGCCCGTGGGGTGGAGCGTCAAGCAGCGGCTAAGGCCCACAAGCAGGAAAAGGGCAAACAACCGATTGCCGAACAGCTCAAGGCCGCCCAGCGGGAGGCCCAGGAGCACCAGGGGCCGGAGGCCCCAAAAAAGAAAGCCCCCGACAGGGGCGAGCGTTAGGAGGTGCGCGTATGGAAAAACAGAGGGAACAGGATCGGGCTGACCTGGAAGTGAAGCGGCTGTGCGGCGTGTTCGGCTCTCCCCAGCCCCCGGAGGAGGAAAAGCCGCTGGACAAGGTAAAGGAGCCGCCCCGCCCCTATCGGAGCCGGGAGCGCGAGGAGCGGTGAGCCAGAAAAAGCGCCGCCGTCCTGTCCATCTTCATGTGATGGTGTCCGAGGAGGAGCTGGCGCTGATCCGGGAGCGCATGGCCGAGGCGGGCGTCCGCAACTTGGGGGCCTATGTGCGGAAAATGGCCCTCAATGGCTATGTGCTCCATGTTGACCTTTCGCCCGTCCGGGAACTGGTATCGCTCCAGCGTCGGTGCTCCAATAATCTAAACCAGGTGGCGATCCAGGCCAATACCTACGGCGGCATTTACCCGGAGGAGATCAAGGCCCTCCAGCGGGACTATGAAACCCTGTGGGAACCGTTGTCCGACCTGCTCAAAAAGCTGTCGGCGGTGGTAGAGCTTTGACCCTTGCCGGGGAGCGTTGCGCTCCCCGGCTGCCCCGGCTTCTGGACGCTTTGTCCAGAGGTGGGGGCAGCCGGAGCCATCCTTGTTTGCCCCCTCTTACGGAGTTATAATATACATATAGAGGCAAATATCAAACTTTTGTAGGAGGTATGAACCATGCGTACAATTTTGAAAATCATCGCGGCCCCCTTTGTTTTGGCGCTGATCCTCGCCGTGGCGGTGCTCTCGTTCCTCTCCTGCATCGCGGGCGCGTTCTGCTGGCTGGCGTGTACCGCCTTTGTCCTGCTGGCGGTCTGCGGGCTGTTTGCCGGATTGAAAACCGGGTGCATCGCCATGCTGGTGCTGGCGTTCCTTGTTTCCCCCTTTGGGCTCCCGGCCATCGGGGAGTGGCTGCTGGAGCGCCTGTATGGGGTAAAATACGCCTTGCAGGATTTTATGTGCAGCTGATGACCTCTGGACACTTTGTCCAGAAGTGCCGGGCGGCGGGGATTTTCCCGCCGCCCGCTTTTCGTTTATCTGGAGGAGGTGAGCCTACGGCCACAACACGCTTGATCACCCACCATATCAGCAAGGGGGAAACTGTTGCCCAATCGCTGAAAGACCGTTTCGACTACGGCCAAAACCCGGAGAAAACCCAAGGCGGGGAGCTCATTTCCGCCTATGAGTGCGACCACCGCACAGCCGATGCCGAGTTCCTGCTGGCAAAGGCAAAGTACAAGGCTGTCACGGGCCGGGAACAGCGGCGGGACGCCGATGTGCTCTGCTATCAGATCCGGCAGTCCTTCCGGCCTGGGGAGATCACCCCGGAGGAGGCAAACCGAGTAGGCTATGAAACGGCTATGCGCTGGACAAAGGGAAAGCACGCCTTTTTCGTTGCCACCCATACAGACCGCCAGCACATCCATAATCACATTTACTACAATTCCACCACCCTGGACTATACCGGAAAATTCCGGGATTTTTTCAGATCGGCGGCAGCCCTGCGGCGGCTCTCTGACCGGGTATGCCTGGAGCATGACCTGTCCGTGATCCAAAACCCGAAGCTCCACAGCAAGGGCCGTTTTCTCCACTATGGCCAATGGATCGGGGAGCGCCCGCCCTCGGCCAAACAGCGGGTGCGGCTTGCCATCGTGGAGGCCCTGGGGAAACGGCCCGCCGACTTTGCGGCGTTCCTCCGGCTCATGGAGGAGTCTGGCTTTGCGGTAAAGCATGGCCGGGGCGGGGTGATCTCATTCCTGGCCCCTGGGCAGGAAAAGCCCACGCGCCTGCGCTCGTCCACCCTGGGCCCCGGCTTTGACCCGGAGGACATCCGGGCGGTGATCGCCGGGGAACGCCCGATCCCGGAGCTGCCCCAGGAGGGCCCGCCCCCGCCCAGGCGCGTTGATCTCATTATTGATATTCAGAACCGTCTGGCCCAGGGGAAAGGCCCGGCCTACGAGCGGTGGGCCAAGGTCTACAACCTAAAGCAGATGGCCGCCGCGCTCCTGTATCTCCGGGAGCATGGTCTGACCGACTATGACGCGCTGGCCGCCAGCACCGAGGCGGCGGTGGATCGCTTTCACGCCCTTGCCGGGGAGCTGCGGGACACGGAGGCCGCTCTCTCCCATACTTCCCAGCTTATGGGGGCGGTGGTGCAGTACGCAAAGACGCGGCCCATATTCGACGGTTACAAGGCGGCCCGGTACAGCAAAAAATATCTGGCCCAGCATGGGGCGGAGCTGGCTGACTACCGGGCGGCAAAGGCGGCGATCAATGAGCTGTTGGATGGGGCGAAGCTCCCAAAGATGGACGCGCTGAAAAAGCAGCGGCGGGAGCTGGCGGAAAAGAAAAAAGCCCTCTATGCGGAGTACCGCAAGGCCCAGGCGGATATGCGGGAGGCTGTGGCGGTCAAGGGGAACATCGACTGTCTGCTCGGCCACACGGACGAGCGGAACAAGGCCCAGGAGCGGTAGCGCCGGGGCCGCAGATAACAAGCACCTCTGGACACTTTGTCCAGAGGTGCAGCGGGTTTGGGGAGCTCCCCAACAAGCATTTTTGCGGGCCCCCGGCCACGCAAAAATAGCAGGTGTGGGCACACCTGCCCTGCTTGCCGAAACGTGCATCCCCGCAACATGGCATGAAAAAACGGAGGTACACGCTTTTCTTACGCATCCTCCGTTCTCCGGGCCCTTTTCAGTCCCTCCGCTGTGGCTTCAATAATGGTTAGCTCTTTTTCGTCCATTTCGTTAAGCAAGTGATCTATATGCTTTCGGCAATCACTTTGGCCGTTCTGCTTGTCTGGATAGAAAAAATCATCTACGGAAATATCCAACAGGGTGACGAGCTGATAAAAAGTATTGAGGCTGGGGTGTTGTCCTCTGTTTTCAAAATACATGATAGAGCGCGGGGTGCGGTCTACAAGCTGTGCGAGGTATTCCTGTGTCCAGCCTTTGGCTTCTCTTTTGCGCTTGATTTCCCGGCCCAGCGCGTGAAAATCAAGTTTTCGTTCATCTTGGTACATTTTCATCTCACCCCTATATTATTTTACATTTCGGGTGATATTATTTGAACGAAGTGTAATTTTATGTTTATGTAGTATTTTGTTTCGCCATATCAAAATGATAAAATTATGTATTTTGAAAGACAGCTACGAACAAATATTGAAAGACTATACTAAGTCGTTCCTCTTGACAAACATCCGTATTCGGACTACAATATAAGTGTCCGAGTACGGATGTTTGGAGGGATTAAGATGACAGAGATAAAAGAACAGCTATCTCAACTCAATAAAATGTCCAATAAAAGTGAAGCTCTTTATCACAAAGTTGCTTTTTCTATTGGTATCTCTGATAGCTCACTTGGGGTACTGTATACGCTGCTGGACGCAGAGGCGCCGTGCTCTCAGTATGACCTGTGCAGCGAGTGGTCTATTCCCAAGCAAACTATCAACACCGCCGTAGCTGCCCTGCAAAAGAAAGGGGTGGCGTTTCTTTCGCCCATCCCCGGAACAAGGAATAAGAAAAATATAGCGTTCACAGAGTTTGGTAGAGATTTTGCCGAAAAGACGGTTGGCATATTGCGCATGGCAGAGCTTGACGCTCTTGCGGAATTATCACCGGAAGAAAGAGAGCTTTATATTCGTTTGAATGAAAAATATAATTGTCGCTTGATCGAGAAACTTTATCGCATTATGGACGAGGTGAACCAAGACAGGAAAGATTGCGATTAAATAAGCAGGAGAAAATATAATTATGTCCAAGTATAAAAAAATGAAACAGCTCATAGCGGATATGCGCTTACCTGAGTATCGTTATAAGCAACTGCTTGATGCTGTGTTCCTACAAGGAATTATGCGTTTTGAAGATATGAAGTTGCTTCCAAAAACGCTGCGCGAAAAGTTGGTGGAGCAGTTTGGTGAAACTGTTGTGGAGATCAAGGCGATCCATCATGAGAAATCAATGCAAACTGACAAGGTGCTGTTTGAACTGTCGGACGGAAACCGTGTGGAAACGGTGGGTCTGTTTTATAAAGAGGGCTGGAACTCCTTTTGCATTTCATCTCAAAGCGGTTGCGGCTTCGGTTGTAAGTTTTGCGCAACAGGGACTTTGGGATTACGCAGAAACTTGACTGTGGATGAAATTACCGACCAAATCCTATATTTTATGCAACAAGGATGCAGTATCAACAGTATCTCTTTTATGGGAATGGGAGAGCCGTTCGCTAATCCACAAGTTTTTGAAGCCCTGCATGATCTGACCGCCCCGGAACTGTTCGGGCTGTCCCAGCGACGCATCACCATTTCGACTATCGGTATCGTGCCGGGTATTCAAAAATTGACAAGAGAATATCCGCAAGTCAATCTGGCCTATTCCCTCCACGCACCTACTGACCGTCTGAGGGAAACGCTCATGCCAATAACTAAAACATACCCCCTTGGTCAGGTACTGGATACATTAGATCAGCACATTCGGCAAACAAATCGCAAGGTGTTTTTGGCATACATCATGCTAAAGGATGTCAATGACAGCGACAGACACGCAGAGCAACTTACCAAGTTGTTATTCAAACACAAAAAGTATTTGCCACTATACCATTTAGATTTAATCCCATACAATCAAACGACAGTTACGGAAACTATGGTGCCCTCAAGCCACACACGAATAAAGGCCTTTTGCCGTATCATTCATAATGCAGGAATTAGCGTCAATATCCGAACGCAATTTGGCTCCGATATTAACGCTGCTTGTGGCCAGTTGGCGGGGGCCTACCGTGACGATCAAAAACAAGGAGAGAGAACAATGTCCGCTATACAAGAACAGTCTTTTGAATGGCTCTTGTGTCCTGTGTGCAAGAGCAAAACACGACTTAAAATCCGAAAGGACACGATACTTGACAATTTCCCACTCTTTTGTCCCAAATGCAAAAGTGAAATGCTTATCTGTGTCAAACAATTTCATATATCTATTATCAAAGAGCCAGACGCACAGACGCAGAGCCGATAATCCGTAGCCCTTGGGTGCGAGTTATCGGCTCTTTTGTTTTTTGGCGGGTATCAATCAAAGCTACCGCCTTATACGATGACTTTAGGAGGAACACGGCGGTTTCCATGGGGGGATCGTCGTGTTCATTTTGCTTTTTCACACTACCCATGATCTTCACCAGCTAAAAAAAGCGTAGTTCCCCCACCGGGGCAGTTTGGCTACGAACATGAAATATTTAAGTATAAAGTCTGTCCGTTGCAATTTGGTTGCGCTGTAGCTATTGTTCCTTGCTTTAGTTGTTTCCAATAAAACGGGCTTTCCATAAAATATTTAAAGTATTGAGATATTAACCTTGAACTATAGCGAGTCCTAATTAAATATCCCGCATATATCGCATCTTCTTTTATATTTTGAACGAGAAATGATTTACCAACCGTTCCGCCTGTTCGTGCGAATAATATATCATTGTTTTTTAATAAATATGTCGATATATCTTCTTCGGGTATATCGCAATACGGAACGGAATCCCACAACACTTTATTTTCATGTATATCACTTATTCGAACCATTTTTATTCGTCCCTTTTGTTTCGCAGGTGCATTATAGCCGTATTGTATTGATTCAGATAATTCTCCCCATCTTGCCCAACTCCAATTTTCAGGAATATCAAAAGGGATTTCTTCGGTGATATCAACGGTTTTACCATTGATATGTTCGTAATAACAGTTATCATCACCTTTGTAGATATAACTTTCAACGTATTTCTTACCGAGTTGGGCTTTCTTTTCGGCACGGATACGCGCTAAAAGAACGCTTGCCGGCTCGTCATTCGGATCTTGCGGAACGAGCTTCCCTTGAATCCCATACTGCAAAATAGACTTTTTCAGTTTATCATAGATTTCAGTATCCAACTTGGTTGCTTGTTGTTCAAGTTTGTCGTATTCTGCAATGAGCGGTTCAAACTTTTCAATTTCTGCCACTATACGTGCTTGCTCGGACAACGGCGGTAGAGGAACGAACATTGATTTTAATTTGCTTGAATTGAGTGTTGCTCCCTTTATTGCATCCGTTTCTTCTACATAATTCACTAACAATCCAAGGATATTCATCAAATAGTTCCTTGTTATGTTGTTGTCGTTTATATACGGGTATATGGAAATAATTGCTTCATTATGTACCGCATCGATACCTAATACAGAAGTGCGCCCGACTGTCAATTTGAAACTCATCAATAATGTCCCTTTGGGAGAAAGAACATTGTTAAATTTTTCCCTCAATGCAATATCGCTAATTTTTTCTTTGGTTGCGGTGACTACCTTTCTGTCTTGCATATCAGCAATCGAAAACCACGGATAAATCCCTTTATTCCAGAATTTATCAGCATGCCTATCAGGGGTTTTGCCGAGTTCAAAATGAACAAGTTGTGGTAGCCGTATCCAACACCAACTCTCGGGTATCTCAAACGGCAGCTCATCTTCGATACATTTTACCGTTCCGTCGGTGAACTTCTCATAATGGCGATTATCTACGCAATAATTTTATAAAAAATTTGTCAAATGTCCATAATCGTGGACATTTGAGACTTGACAAATCTTAAAAGATATGATAGAATAAGATTGTAACGCAAACATATGTTTGAATCTTGTTTTATGCGGGTATATATAAATTATAGAGAGCTTACCCATTATTCCTTCTCTTGACGTGGAAGTGAATATCGCTACGGCATAGAATTGTAGCGGAAAATTACTGTCGCTTTACCATAGAATTGCGTTTGAGATAAAGCAATTTCTGCGACAGGCATTTCAACCGTAAAAAAGCGGTTTGGAGTGTGGGTTTTATTGTTGTACAATTTTTTAAGTGCAACCTACAATTTAATATGCGGAACTAATATCCGCACGAAGAAGATTACCGTTTAACGGTTGATTGAGATTCGTGCGGATTTTTTTATTCTAAGACAAAAAATAAGGAGGCTTTATTATGTAAGAGAAACAGACAATTAAATACCGCGGTAAAACGCATTTGTAAGTCGGTGAAGTATTTCAGCGACTATTTTGTCGTCTTTTTGGAGGTGAGATAATGACGAGTTATAAACAACTTCGTCCGCCATAAGCGGGCGCAACTTTGGAAGCAAACGGGAAACAAAATGAAAAACAGTTTGGGCAAAGTGTAGCCCACTATACTTTGCGCTGCAAAGAGTGGGCTCTGCGAGGCTGTGTATCCACTAAAAGATCACAGCGACAGACGAGTTACTACACACTTTGCCCAACGACTAACGAAAAATAAAATTAGGAGGAAACCACAATATCATATTTAGTATGTCACATGGAAAAATACCATAAGCAAGACGTCGCCCCGATTGAACGCGAGAACGAACGGGACGAGAATTATAAGTCGGACAATCCGCAGATAGACAGTTCAAAGACAAAATACAATTATCATATGCACACCCCCGACGGGTCGTACACCGAATTCATCAATAAGCGAATAACAGAGTTAAATCTCTCTCCGCGCAAAGACGCGGTCGTTATGAACTCTATTGTCGTGGGCGCAGATAAAGCGTTCTTTGACGGACTATCAAAATTATCACAATACAACTTCTTTTCGGACTGTACCAACTTCTTTGAAGAAAGATACGGAACGGAAAACGTAATATCGGCGGTAATCCACATGGACGAAACCACGCCGCATATGCACCTGAATCTTGTTCCTATCACGCCGGACGGAAGGCTTTGCAGTAAAGTCCTATTCGATAAATCTAAACTACGACAATTGCAGACTGACTTTTACAACACCGTCGGCAAAAATTACGGTTTACAGCGCGGCAAGGAAGGTAGTCAGGCAAAGCACCTGTCCACGGCTGAATTCAAGGCAAAAAAGATAATCGAACAAGCCGAAGCGATACGGCAAGTAAATCAGGTTTATGCCGATGCTCTTGCCGAAGCGAAGAACGGAGATATTCCCCGAAAGCGCGGACGGTTGCAAGAACAGGTTGTCGCTTTAACGGCAGAGAACAAAGACCTGACAAAACGGCTTGATAGGTCTATGGGAGAGACGCTCGAATACGCAAAGAAATCGGAAACTCTGCAACGGGAAAAAGACAGCGATTCGCATTATGCTCGCGTCGGAAAAACGCTTGCAAGAACCAATCCCACGGAATATAAACGCATAAGCCAAGGCAAGCCGAAAACCATCGGCACTTTCTTTGACTCCGTTCTATCTATGTTCACGCCTGACGTAACGATGCGGATCCCACGGCTACAACAGATTGAACGCGAAATCGAAGAAGAACGTAGAGAATACGAAAAACACAACAAAAACAACAATTATAAGTAAAATTTAAGGGCTATCTTCCCTCTATTACCCACCAGAGCTTGACTTTTTATCTGAAACAGGATAAAATATGTATCAATACGAGAATAATATTTCGGAGGTTAAGCGTAATGGAAAGAAAGGAAGATACGCCTGTACGTAAAACGCGCAGGAAGTATGAAGAGAAGAATAAAGAAAAGAGAAAACAGGCAAGCGGGAACTTCGGCACGATGATACCGAGAGCGCTTTTTAATGAAATAAACGAGTTTCTCGAAGAAAACGATATTACCAAAGTCCGCCTCATCAAAGAGGGATACGAGGCTTTGAAGAAAAAGAAAGAAAACGGCACGTTAAATCAATAGCCGTAACTTATTTCCTGCCGTTTTGCGTAATTGAAATCAATGATAAGGAGATTAAAATTACGGAAAACGAAGCAAAAACCAACAACCTGCCATACGAACGGGTAGAATACCACGTTATCGGCGACAAGACGTACGTCGTCGTAGCCGAAGAAATGAAAAATGCGACGGATACGCCGCTGGATATTATGAAAAGACTTATATCCCGCCGAAGAGACGGGATGATAAGGGAACAAAAGGAACGAACTCGCTGTTTGCCTTTTAACGGAGGTAAATAATATGTTAGGACAAATAGCGATTAAAAACAGAAATTACAATTACGGAGGTGATGTCACCGCTCTCTACTGTCGCCTTTCCAAAGACGATGAACTCATCGGCGACAGCAACAGTATCGTTCATCAAAAGGAAATGCTTGCAAAATACGCCAAAGAACACGGCTTTACGAACACTGAGTTTTATGTGGACGACGGCTATTCGGGAACGAATTTCAACCGTCCCGACTTTCAGAGAATGATGTCGGACGTAGAAGAAGGAAACATCAGGACGGTTATCGTCAAGGATATGTCCCGATTCGGCAGAGATTACATAATGGTCGGTTATTACACGGAGATTTATTTCGGGAACTGCAACGTGCGGTTTATCGCCGTAAACGACAACGTTGACAGCAATGTACAGACGGAAAACGATTTAACGCCGTTCAAGAACGTGTTCAACGAGTGGTACGCAAAAGATACGAGCAAGAAGATCCGTGCTGTATTCAAGGCAAAGGGCAATTCGGGCAAACACCTTTCCACCAATCCCCCGTTCGGGTATATCAAAGATCCGACCGATAAGGAAAAATGGATCATCGACGAAGAAGCCGCCGAAACGGTAAAACGAATTTTTCAGATGTTCGTGGACGGAATGCGTATGCCGGAAATCGCAAGAAAGTTGACGGAAGAAAAAGTTGAAACGCCGCAGTTATACAATCTTCATCGCGGCAGAAAAATCCACCGATTAAGCGAATTTCCCGAAATATGGAGCGTTGCAAGCGTAAAAGGCATTCTCGATCAGATAGCCTATGCAGGACATACGGTAAACTTTCAGACGACCAAAAAGTCGTTCAAGAATAAAAAACAGGTGCGTTTACCCAAAGACCAATGGGTTATCTGCGAGAATACGCAAGAGCCGATCATAGACGGAAAAACATTTGAAACGGTACAACAAATGCGAAAGACAAAACGGGCATACACGAAATTCAACGAGCCGAATATGTTTTCAGGATTACTCTATTGCGCCGACTGCGGAAACAGGCTTACCATTCAACGGGTGGCAAAGCACAGGAATATGGATAATTTCACCTGCGCTACCTATCGCAAAAAGAAAAAAGGATTGTGCAGCAGTCATCGGATTTTGGTATCCGACCTCGAACGTGTTGTACAATGCGATTTACACAAGGTTTGCGAATACGTTATTTTACATGAAAAGGAATTTGTGGACGAATTTCTGTCGGGATCGAAAAAAGAAACGGAAAAGTTTCAGGCGAGAGCGAAAGCCGAGTTGAAACGGCTTAGCGACCGACAAGACGAAATCGGCAGGATTATCCGCAAACTTTACGAAGATAACGTAAACGGCAGAATTACCGATGAGCGATTTGATTTTCTTGTGAAATCCTACGAGGACGAAGGGCAGGAATTAAAAAGGCAGATGCAGGATTTAAAGCGGAGCCTGACCGATTCCGAGCAAGACGAAGAAAAACTGTCTAAGTTCCTTAAAATGGTAAAGACCTATGCCGAGATACGGGAACTGACGCCCGAAATTCTCAACAGTTTCGTGGAGAAAATCGTTATATCCGAAACGGAATGGTACGCGGGCAGAAAAATGCAGGAAGTGAAAATCATCTACAAGTTTGTAGGAGCGATCCGTCTCCCGCAGTACGACGTGTCATAAAAAGCACAGGGAACAAAAAACGGGTAGGCAGTTAAAACCTACCTACCCGCAAATTCCCCAAGAGTATTTAACATTATGGGTGCATTTTTCTACAATGGGTTGCACCTATTATTAATTCGATAAGTTGGAATTTGTCAGTTATTTAACTGCCTTAACGGTGTATGTTGCTCCCCAATGGTTCAAAACCTCGACATTGGAAAAACCTGCTTCAAGTAATGCTTCAATCTCGTGTTTCACAGTGAGGGGTGTATCATAATGGTAAAACTCGTCATCGGTAATACCTTGTTCTGTTTTTAAGGCAATCAAGTTTTGACGATGCATCTCTTCTTCGTCATCTGACAAGGAGAAGTAATCCGTCAGTATAAAGTAACCGTTTTCTTTCAGTGCAGTATGAAGTTTAGCATATAGGGGAATTTTCTCCTCTTTTGTAAAATGATGCAGACTTTCAACAGACACAGCGGCATCAAACACATTTTCACCAAGCGGAACATCAAAATATGAGGCAAGAATCAAGGTTATATTCTTGCCAACGAATTTTCGTTGAAGCTCGGTTAGCATTCCTTGTGAAAGGTCTATTCCCGTAACCTTTGCCGAAGAATTAAGCTTATAATATTCTTGCAGTTCCAATCCTGTACCGCAACCCAAATCAAGTATATGGCAGTTTTCAGCGGTCGGTAATTGCTTTGCCGTAAAAGGATAGAACTCGCTTGCATATTCGATGTTAGTCATCATATGCTCATCATATCCGTCAAGTCTTGCCTCAAAGAAATCACTCATTTTTTCAAGCATACATAACCTCCGTTAAATTCTTATTTTCCTAACTGTTCGACTTATTGGAATTTTCGTTATAACTCAATATTGATTTCGTACTTATCTTCAATGAGTATATAGTTCACATTATACTTTTTTGCAAATTCTAACATCTGTGCATTTTCTGACAATATACTCTCCATTGTACACCATTCATCGTCCAAACGATTTTCAATAACGTTTGCATATTTCTTTATGTCAGAAAAGTGATTTCTGATATATTCCTCACTCATTACCAGACAGTAATATTTGATTTTTTCAAGATATTCGGAGTCAAAGTCTTTCTGCCAATCGAATGGAATATAGCAACCTTCGACAATTAAGTTCTGATTATTCTCAATAGCAGTTTTTATCATTTCACGAACAATCGGCCACAGATATTCGACTAATTCCGTATCGTCCATAGGAGTAAGTTCTGTATTACCGCTACGAATTAAACCCATTTTCAGATGGTCTATTGACAGGTATGGATATTTATATTTTTCGAGCAATTTTTGGGCAAGTGCAGTTTTGCCTGTATGCGATGCTCCTGTAATTAAAATAATCATTATCTCACCTACAAATTCTTATTTATCGGTGAGTTTATTATATCATATAATCCGACCAAAATCAAGAATTTATTAAACCGAATCATAAATTGAACGATACCCCATAAATTGAACGAAAGGGGGATAAAGTGAACGATTTGTATTTTACTGTGAAAAGCAAAAAAGGCTTGCGAGGACGAAACTATCCCGGCTAGCCTAATTTTTTGCTATAAAACCTATGAAAAAGGCAAAACGCCCCTATTTTTGCAATAAAAAAGCCATAATACCGATATTTTTCGTATCAATATTATGGTTTCTTTATGATGCGGGGGAGTGGACACAAAAAGCTGGAAGTATTGAACAAACAGCCCCTTTATTTAGTATGTGGCAAGGACCAATAGGTGGAGATAAACCATCTGCAGACGTGTGGGAAAATTCCACATATCGGTTATAGAGTGCTAATTTAATATCGTCGGGGCAAAGCAATAAAGACAGAATAGTTGAACTAAAAAGTGCTATTGCTAAATATGGAGCGGTTACAGCATCGTGTTATTATGATGGTGGTACAAATAAATATTTCAATGATAACGCAGTTACTAATGGCATACCACATGCAATAACTTTAGTAGGGTGGGATGATAACATAGATAGTAGATTGTTTTCACCAGGTAAGGTTTCTACCAATGGTGGATGGCTTGTAAAAAATAGTTACGATGATAATGGTTATTTTTGGTTGACATATGAGAGCAAAATTTCCGAAACAACTTCTTGGACATTTACCTATGCAACAAAAGAAGAATACGATTTTAACTATTATTACGACAATAGTGAATTTGATTTTGGAATTATTAAGCAAAAAAAAGTTGCTAACGTTTATCAAGCCAAAAAGGGTACAAAAGATCAATCAGAATACCTCAAGGCTGTAAATGTTGCTTTTGTTGGTAATGATGTTAGTGTTACAATAAGGGTTTATACAAATCTTGATGGCTGTGGACAACTCCAAGTCGAAAGAGGAATTTTGTCAGCACAAAAAACTCAGATTTTTAAATATGGAGGTTATAACACGATAAAATTTGATAAACCGCTTAAGATTGATAAAGATTCATATTTTTCGATAGTTGTAGAAGTATCAAATCCTACAGGCAATGCCTATGTAAGAGTTGTTCAATCCGATTCAAAAAAGCCATCATATTACAATAATGAGTATTCTGGTTACGATTATATTTTTAATGGTGGTTGTGTTGCCAGAGTGAAAGCTTATACAAAGCTGGTAGATTCCGAGGAAAAACCAGATGATACAACGGTTTCTTCATATGGTTGGAATGAAAAAAGAGCACCATTATTCTATGGTGCCACTCAGATTTTTATAGACAAGAATGTTTTTTTGGGGTCAAAAGAAGAGTTCGTAAAAGACAGCAGATTTAGAGTTTTTGCAAAAGACTTTGAGGATGGAGATATTACACACAAGATTAAAATAAAAGAAAACAATGTACAACCTAATATACCAGGACAGTATAATATTGTTTATGAAATTGTGGATTCACACAATAATGTAAAAACATTAAATGTACCTGTAACAATTAACGATAAAGTAGGCGGTGATTGCCGAATAATTCGTACAATCTATGCCGTTCCACAGATGAAAAATCTTGTTGATATGGAGATAGGAAGATGCGATAGCAACAATTCTCAAATATTAGGAATATATCTTCCTAAAGGAGGATGTGCAAAAGTCAAATTTATATCCAATCTTACTAGCGAGGTAGATGATTTGTATGTAAATCCAACTATCACGTGTTATACAGACACAGGAAGAATAAGAACTTCAACGTATTTAAATGTAAAAGAGCAACAAGAGATTGAAGTAAAATGTGAAATTGATGATATGAGTTACGATGCTGTTCCATTAATAAATGCACCTAGACTCAAAGATGAAAAAGTTGATGTCACGTTTGAGATAGAATTGGTCTTCAATGTTTCGGACGCTAAACCGCTTACCTATTACCATTATAAAGATTCTACTGATGATGAATTTTATCAAAAATGGAATAATTCAAATGATACATATGCGGTAATAGATGGTAATTCCTCTATTATAGTGCTGCACATATATTATCGTAATTATTTGAATGGTGCTTGGAAATTTGACAATCCTATTGGTTCTCTTGATCAAGTATTAGAATACTACGATGAGGTCATATCTAGAATGGATAAGATGATAGGCTTAGAATTGAACGCCAAGGATACTTTAAATCAAAATTATCCTACAAAATTTACTATTGTCGAGGATGAAAAAACGGCAAGTGGTGCATATTATCTTAACTCATCTCTGATAAGTATAGGACAAAAAAGTATGCAAAGAGTCTTTTCTTATTGGTATGCAATTCTTCATGAAATAGGCCATGGTTATCAGGGAAGACTTGGCAACGGCGGTAATATGAAGTTAAAAGAAACAGGTAACAATGTTTTTGTATATTACATAATTAAAGATTCATCATTATTTAAAGGAAATCCTAAAGAAAACCACTTGGGTGGAACACTTGAAGAAACCGAAGAAAGATGGAACCAAAAAAGGATTGCAGGAGAAGAAATCTTTATAGAAAATGATTCTGGATGGAATCAGCAAACTCAGGGATATTATACTAATACCCAAGAAAAGCTTTTTGCTCTAGTAAATTTATTTGATGCTTTTGAGGGAGATAAAACCTATGGAAAACTTTTTACTTATTATCGAGAATTAATAAAAAAAGGACAAAATTATCAGTTATTAATTTCTGAAATATTTGCTACATTTTTTGCTGATGAATACAAAGCAGACATTATATCGTATTTTGAGAGTTGGAAAATAACTGTTTCTCCAGAAGTAAAAAAATATATAAAAGACCAAAATCTTAATGAATGGGTAATTTTTTCGGATATAATAGATAATGGAATTATCAACAAAATTATTGAAATAGAAAATCCTTCAAGAAAATATGGGCTTGTGAATATTACCAAATATGCTCAATATCACATACATGTATGGGGTGAGCCTACATACGTTTGGAGTTTCGACAATGCACAAGTTACAGCGAGCCAAGTATGCAAGTATGATAATACACACATTCAAACTGAAACTGTGTCAACAGTAGCAACTACGATCAAGCAACCTACCTGTATAGAAAAAGGCAAAATTAAATATGAAAGTGTCCAGTTTAAAAATTGTACTTTTGTAATTCAAGAAAAAATTATTGAAACAAATTATGATGAACACCAGTTAGGAAACTTAGTACCAGAAGTTTTTTCCACTTGTACTAAAAAGGGAATGAAGGCACATTATAAATGTTCAATTTGTGAAAATTATTTTGATATAAATAAAACTAAGATAACGCTTGAATCTTTAGAAATTCCTATTAATGAGAATAATCACGAATTTGGCATTTGGAAAGACGAGGTTCTCGCAACAACTACTGAAAATGGTGTAAAAGGACATAAAGATTGTATCGAATGTAAAAGGCATTTTGATATCGACGGAAATGAGCTAACCAATCTTACAATTGCTAAAATTGATACGTATAAAGTGACAATAAATGGTAAAAGCAAGTTTTATGCAAACGGAGCAATTGTTAAAATAATTGCTGATGAACCAGAAAAAGGCATGATATTCAAAGGTTGGATAAATGATAATGGCGAAATTGTAAGTAAATACAGAGAATATAACTTTGTGGTAAATGGCGAAACAAATTTAACTGCTTTATATGAAAATGATTCATTGAGAGATGAAATTGGCACTAACACCAACAAGCACGGGTTATCTAATGACGTAATTGTTAGCATTGTAATAGGTATAGTCGTAATATTAGGATTTGGAGGCTTTGCTATATTATTTTGTACAATTAAGAAAAAAATTTTCAGAAATAAATAGATAATTAAAAACTTTTGGAAAAAAGTATATGTTAGAAGATCATTCGTCCGTAGTATTATATAAAGAAGTGAAGAGATATAATCAGAAAAATGATTTGTAAAGGTATATCGTGATTTGTGTGCTTCGGAAAATAGTTTTTTTGCTTTCCACTTTTAAAAAATAAGTTTAAATAGCAATATGCTTAAATACTTGGTACTTAGTAGTACATATTTGTCACTAGTAATAAAAAACAAAATTATCAAGGAGTGTTAATATGATTTTTCTTCCATCGAAATATTATTTAGTCGTAAATGATCGATTTGAGTTATTTTTCAGAGGGGTTATTAAAAAACATAATCCCTATCAATATTATGTAAAAGCCGAATGTGAAAAAGGATATACTTACAATCGATATTTTACTTTTACTCCAGAAAAAGAAGATATAGGTGAGTATAATTTAACAATCAAGGTAATTGACGATGATGGTTGTATCATTGAAAGTAAATCAACCATTTTAGTAGTTAATGATGTTAGTGAACCAGTTAGAAAACTCAATGTATTATGTGTAGGCGATAGCGAAACAGTAAATGGTGTATGGCCTAAAGTAGGATATGAAAAATTTGAAAAAGTGTATCCCAATATGCTAAATTTTATTGGCAAAATGCACAACGAAAAAGTTGGCTATGAAGGATATGGTGGCTGGCAATGGAAAACATTTTGCGAATATGAAGTAGAAAGTAGAACTTCATCTGTTTGGGTTACGTTTGAAAATGATATGAGTAATATTCCACAACATAGTAAGTGGCTTAATAATAATTTAGAATGGATTGTTGAAACGGTTGATGGTGAAAGAATTAAATTCAAGAGAGGTAACAATAATTGTAGCATTGTTAATCCTAAACTTGATTCTATCTTTACCAATTATAATAAAAATAGTGTACAAATAAAAATGGTAAGTTACGAATATTCTGATGCTAATCCATTTTGGAATCCTGAAAAAAATGATATTGATTTTAAATATTATATTGAAAAGAATAATCTAGCAAAACCAGATTTGTTATTTACATTTTTAACAGGAAATGGTTTATATGTCCCATATTCTAATGAATTCATAACCCACGAAAAATATGCAACTAAATTCTTAGAACAGTTTCATAAAGATTTTCCCGATGCCTTAATAGGGGTAATGGGAATAGAATTACCATGTTGCAATGGCGGAGTTACCGCTTGTTATGGTGCTCAAGGATATTACCATGATTGGTATGGCGATACTGTGACAACTCTTAATTACGATAAATGGTTAGAAAATTTCACTAAATTAGAAGAACATGCTTCATATATGACATATTTTGATATAAAGAGTCAATTCGATAGCGAATACAGTTATCCTGTTGAATTAGTGAAAGTTAATAATCGCAGTGAAATATTAGAAAGAATTGGTACTAATGGTTTACACCCATCTATAGATGGTTATAAACAAATAGGCGATGCTTTTTATCGTTTCTTAGTTGAGATGGTTAAAAGAATTAAATAACAAAAAAAGGTTTGAGATTTTGTAAAATCTCAAGCCTTTTAACTATAGCTTAAACTGTCAAATCACCATCGGCAATTAAGTTCAATTTTCTAAACAATAAATCAATGAAGAAAACTAATATTCCAGGTGCTAATATTTGTAATCCAAAAATACCAACCCAAGTTTGCCAAGTATTTCCCATTGAGGCAAAAGTACCAATTTGACCAACTAGACCAGCTGTTCCCATGCCAGCACTAGAACCCATACATACTAATTTCAATAGTGTTGTAGATATTGGCCCTAATATTGCGCTTGCTATGATTGTTGGTAACCAAATTATTGGCTTTTTCAAGATATTTTTAAATTGTAACATTGAAGTTCCAATTGCAATGGAAATTACCATTCCAATTTGATTGTCTTTTCTTGATTGTACCGCAAAACCAATCATTTGACATGAACAACCTACAACAGCAGCTCCTGATGCTAGAATCAATCCTGAATATTCTTGCATATGCATTGCTTCACTAAGTGGTACACCATTTAAGTGAAATACCATTGCGGCAATAGCAGCACTAGAAATTGGTGCCGTTAAAGCCATTCCCATTAATACCGCAACTATTGCTCCCATTATTAATGGTGCAGCATTAGTACCATAGTTGACTAACCATTGAATAGCATATGTAACATAAATCAAAGGGTATCTACATAGTAGAGATATGATAGTACTTACAATAACCCCAAGAAGAGGAATAATTAATATATCTACAGGTGTTTTTTTCTTGAAAATTAATTTAATTACTAATGCAGTACAAATACAAACAATATAGATTGTAAGGGGATCGCCGATTTTAATACCATTTGAAACTATTTGTTTAGTTACAAAATTTGTTGTTAGTGAAAAATAGGCACTTATCTCGCCTGCCCCCGCAAGCACAATGGTTTCAAGTGGTTTCATTTTTAACATTAAAGCGATACCAACCCCAATACCAGCGCCAGTCAAAACTTGAAAGACATAAGATGCTCCTGTTTTGCCATCGCCTAAGGCATTACCGACTAATTGACAAAAGGGATTATTGCCTTTTAAAAATAGATGTCCAATAGTTGCAATTATAGTTCCGATTATTAAGGTTGAAAATAAACCATAGGCCATTCCATTTAAAGTGGTAATGAAGAAGTCTAATACTTTTTTCTTTTCTTCTTCAAAAATTTCTTCATCAGCAGTCTCTTCTTTAATATCAATGTTTTCTTCTGTCATAATAACACTTCCTATCATAATATTTGTTACATTATACCAAAAAAATTGAAAAATTACTAGTCTATTGATTATCATAATAAATGAATTGTGTTCGTGTACACAATCTAGTGTACACGAACACTTCTGACATAATTATTTATTAATTACTAGATTTATTTTCAAAATATTGGTATAATTATTAAAAATGTCATGTAAAAATTAGAATTAGCAATAAACATTTCGAAGAGGGGCATAAAATGGTTGAAAATAGTTATAATTGTCCATTGTGTGGAGCAAAAATGAAAATAAAGTATGCAAAAAAGGGTGTTCATATTGGAAAACCTTTTTTGCTTTGTACAAATTATTCAACATGTAAAGGATTAATAGATATTGAAAGTCAAAAAAAAGTAGAAGCATGTGATGACAATTATCAAAAAACTAATCAGGTTGCGGATAAACAAATTAAGTTTTTTAATAGCGGTAAATTAGAAGTAAAGTCGTGTGTAGAGGGATACCAAGCATATTGTTTTCAGTCACTTGCACTTCCTAAAAAAGTATTAAGTGCAGTAATACTTAAAAAAGAAAAATATTTGAGTTCATTGTTGTGTTCGAAATTTAGAGTAGATTATATAGCGCCAAATAAAAATGTTAATATAGAAGTAAAAACAATATTTTCATTATTATTGCGATTATTAAATCGTGGATTTTTAACGATGAATTCAGTGAGAGTAGAAAATAAACTTCAAAAATACTTTAATATTACTTCAGATAATGAGGAATATAATTTATTCAAGTTAGATAATTACATTATATATAATAATGTTGTGAATAACGTAGATAGTCATAATGAAACAAGTTTTATAAATAAATTTCTAAAACCAATTTTTGGTGATTGTTGGGCATCACATGTTATTACTCAAGTTTCACTTAATTCATTATCAAATATTACGAAATTAAAGGGTCAACGAGTAGATTTTTTGCTATCGCAATATAATAACCACTACATTATTGAGCTCGATGGTAAAGAACATTGTGAGCATAACGAAAAAGATAATCAAAGAGATACATTATTAAATAGAAGTGGTTATAAGGTATTGCGTATTAAAAATGAAGAATTAAATGATGCAATATGTGGTGAAAAACTTAATGCTTGTGGATTTGTTCCAGATTATCAAACTTCTTTTAATACATATGAAAAATATTTGATAGCAAATAAAATGATACACCAAATTCAGATTGCCATTGTAAAAGGCTTGGAACAAGGATATGTAAATCTAGAAGATAACATCAATCTATTTTTAGAAAGCAAAATATTTACAAATAAAGATCTTGATAATATATTAAAAATATGCTTGGAAGATTTAGAAGAATTAATTTCTAATTTTGGCACAATTTATGGATTAAATTTAAAAATAGATTTTTGCAATAAATTAAAATCACCAATTAACATTAGCTTTGCTAATATTATTGATTGTGAAAGACAATTGATCATAAGAGATATAAGTACAAAAGACAATATTATTTGCGATATAGAAGAATATGACTATGTAAAACCAGTAACTTGTGAAAATCATGTGCTTAAATATTTTTTAAATTATATATTTAGACATAATGACTTTTTAGAAGGTCAATTAGAGGCTATTAATAAAATAATTAATAAAGAAGATGCAATTGTTTTATTACCCACAGGTAGTGGTAAATCAGTGATTTATCAACTGGCATCTTTTCTTAACCCTGGTGTTACAATGGTAATATCACCTATCATTTCTTTGATTAATGACCAAATTGACAATTTATTAAAAAACGGAATTAGTAATGCAATTGGGATTAGTTCAAAAAGTAACATTGCTAGAAGCAACTTAAGTGAACAATTAAAGTATAATAACTATTCTTTAATATATTTGTCACCCGAAAGATTACAAACGGGAAGTTTTAGAAACATAGTAGGAAATCTTTTATTGAAAAACACAGTTTATTGTGTTGCTGTAGATGAAGCTCATTGTATATCGGAGTGGGGGCATGACTTTAGAACATCATATCTAAATATTGCCAAGAATTCGCGAACATTTTTTGCTAAAAATGGTAACTGCCCTAGTATTATAGCATTAACTGGAACGGCCTCATCAGCTGTTTTAAAAGATATAAAAAGAGAATTAAACATTGAAAAACTAAATTCAATAATAACGCCAAAGACATTTGATAGATCTGAATTACATTTTGGTATTTTCAGTAGCAAAAGCAGTGATAAAGAAATAACAACAGCCAATATAATAAATTATAACCTTCCTAGGGTGTTTCAAGTTTCTAAGGATGAATTTCAAAGTTTATCGTTTGAAAAAACATATTGTGGAATAGTTTTTTGTCCTAATGTTGATGGTCAATTTGGAGTAGCAAATTTAGCCACAAAATTAAAATTTTCTACAGGAATGAAAATAGGCATATACTCTGGTAAAATGCCTAAAGGAATTAGTGGCGAAAAAGAATGGGAAAACATTAAAAATGAAACAACAAAATTGTTTAAAAATAACAAATTAAATCTTCTAGTTGCCACTAAAGCTTATGGAATGGGTATAGATAAACCAAATGTAAGATTTATTATTCATTATGGAATACCTAGTTCAATAGAATCATTTTATCAAGAAGCGGGAAGAGCTGGAAGAGATCATAAATTCGCGTTTTGTTCAATTGTATTTTCAAATGATAACGGCCCAACAAACGAATGGTTGCTAAATGCTAATACTCCGTTAGAAGAAGTTAGAAATATTATTGAGGGTATAAGTTATAGTTCAAATGATGATATTTCAAGAATGCTTTTTTACCATATTAATTCATTTAAGGGAATAAAAAACGAAAAAGAAATTGTTGATAAAATAATTGAAAAAATACAAAATGCAAAAACCGAAAGTATATTTATAACACCTAAAGAAGAACAGAATAATTTTGAAAAGGCATTACAGCGACTTGTAATACTTGGCGTAGTTAATAATTATTCAATTGATTATTCTTCAAATGAATATAATTTAATAATTTCTAATATAACAACTAATGAAATTATAGACAATTATGGTAATTACGTTAAGGGATATAATAAAGGAAGAACATTACCAGAAAAAAATAAATTAAGAAAATACTCTACACTGAATAAGGTGGAATTTATAAAAAAAGCAACGCATGTCTTAATAGAATTTGTTTATGACACAATTGAAAAGGGACGTAGAAGAGGATTACGAGAAATTTATGAACTTGCTAAGGAAGCTGTAAGTGCCGAAAACCAAGATTTAGTAATTAAAACCCGAATTAATCAATACATTGGTTCAAACTTTTCAACGTATTTGGATGAAATAATTGAGAAAGAAAAAATAAACTTAATGCAAATAGTTAATTTGTTTGAAGGTAAAGTGATTGAAAATGAGCAAGTTGATGGCATTAGATCAATTTCAGAGTTGAAACAGTTACGAGGTGAGGCAAGTAGATACCTAGAAACTACTCCAGACCATCCATCACTATTATTTATAAGATCACTGACTGAAGTATTTATGAATAATAATAATGATATTCTTAAAGAAGACTTTGAAAATGGAATATTATTTGCTATCAATAGATATCAGATAAATGAAAATGAATTATATAAATTTATTAGATATTATTTAACACAAATTTATGATAATAAATTTGATTTGTATGTTGACTTGTTAAATATAGCAATGAAGTCCGTAAATGATAAATATAAACTAACTAATTATTTGATAAATAGTGTAGATGATAATAACGAAGACATTATAAGCATTCAAGCAATGACTTATCTTGAAACATCTTTGGTAGATGTATTAGAAAATGTAAATAAAGAAGGTGAACAAAATGGATAAAAATATAGCAAGTGAAGTAGTTAACAAATTCGAAAAGGCCAAGCAAGCAATTGAAAAACTTGAACAAGAAATAGAAAATTATCGCAATGCGACAATTTATTTAAATAAATCAGCTGATAACTTGGAACTTATTTCAAAAGAAGTTAATAAACTTTTATTAAACACAGAACAAATTGAAAAAGAAGTATTGAGCATATTGACTGGAGATATGTTGAAAAAATTTAATACAGAAGTTTCTCAAGTAACAGTTCAAGTAGAAAAATTAGATAATAGAATA